>Ga0316217_10000141_pt1 | contig 109313 bp, 98 predicted proteins | sample 1anoAmetaG_FD_203633 | JGI IMG/M metagenome (GOLD analysis project Ga0316217, IMG submission 203633) | Freshwater microbial communities from Trout Bog Lake, Wisconsin, USA - 1anoA | ecosystem: Environmental > Aquatic > Freshwater > Lake > Hypolimnion/Profundal zone | place: USA: Wisconsin...
AGGCCGCCCGGGTCGAAGCGGCACGCCTGGAAGCCGAGCGGCAGGCCGAGGCCGCCCGGGTCGAAGCGGCACGCCTGGAAGCCGAGCGGCAGGCCGAGGCCGCCCGGGTGGTTCCTGAAGCAACCAACACGGCCTTGCCTGGGAGGAGAGATGAACCTGCGGCTCCGGGTGGACCCACGGGGGCATCGGGCTCCATGGGTAAGGCCGAGCATACGGAGGTCCAGCCGCCATGCACCGTCCGCCTCCTGAAGAAATCAGCCATGGTGAGCGGCGTGAAATGCACCCTCATCTGTACCCACTCGCAGGGGTTGCCGTTTAAGTGGTACGCCAAGGTTCCTGAGGGCAGGGGCTACCTCTCGGACGGCCCTGCCCCGAACCAATTTTTCTATACACCTCCCGTGGTGCAGGTTCCCACGGACGTGACCATCGAAGTCTGGACCAACCTTCCCGGAGAGGCCCACGAGTTCCAGGTCTTCCGGGTCCAGCCGGCCGGCTGACCCGGGGTCTGGCCTGGGACCCGGGACCTTCGGTGGCGCGAGGCCGGGTCAAGCCAGGTACTGATATTTCCGTGGGAGAACCGCGCGTTCGCTCCGCCCACTCTCATTCGACGCATGCGTCGAATCATCCCCACGCCCCCACGTCATACCCGGGCAGAGCCCGGACATGCCGTCTAGTCCTCATCCTTGAGCAGCCTTGGAGGACGGTAGCCGGCCCGTTTGAGGATCCTGCCGCCCACCACCGTCAGCTTCAGGGTCCGCACGGCCCGGATATCCTTCAGGGGATTGGCCCTCAGCACGATGAAATCCCCACGCTTGCCTGCATCCAGGGTCCCCTGCTCGGCCTCCAGGCCCAGGATCCGGGCGCCGTTCACCGTGGCGGCGGCCAGCACCTCCGCGGGGCTGAACCCGGCTTCCTCCTGGAGGGCGACCATCTCGCCCCAGATGGCAGGCTCCCCGGTGCGGTAGGAACCCATGGCGTCGGTGCCCGTGGTCACCTGCACACCCGCCTCCCGGGCCTCCCGGGTGATCTGGACGGCGAAGGCGTACTCCTGGCGGGCCTGGATCCGGGCCTTCTCGGTCTGGCCCCGGGGGGTGCGGAACACCGTCATGGTCGCGTCCAGGGCCACACCCCTGGCGTGCATGGTCCGCAGGACGGAGAGGATGGCAGGATCGTCCGCGCGCAGGGCGGTGTAGTCCACCTTGGGGCGCGTCTTCAGGCGCGCTTCGGGCAGGGGCGCCACTTCGTAGGCGAGCATGGGCGCGTGGGAGATGGACGTCAGGCCCGTGGCGACCACGTCGCTGGGCCGGGCCGGGAAGAGGGCGGCATGGGCCCACACGGGAAAGCCCTGGCGGCGGGCCTCGGCCACGATGCGGGCCGTGAGTTCGGCGTCGAGGTTGGCGTAGAGCTTGATCCCGGAAGCGTAGGTACCCCTGGCCTGGGCCACCGCGGCGACCAGGTCGGTGTCGGGGGTGACCGCCATCATCCAGGCCACCTGGCCGGGCGTCTCTCCCTGGGCGGAGGCCTTGGTGCGGGGATCCACGAAGAAGGCGGGGCCGGCCATCAGGGCGGAATAGTGGAGGCTGGGGCCGGTCCAGGCTCCCACCAGGAGCGAGCGGCGCGCCTCCGCCAGGCACCGCGCGTCCCCGGCCATGTCGCGCACCGTGGTGATCCCCCCCTCGGCGAAGAAGGTGAGGAGGGCCTTGACCTTGCGCAGGTCCGGGTCCGTGGCCAGGTGCACGTGGGTGTCCACCAGGCCCGGCATGACGTAGAGACCCTTGAGGTCCAGCACACGGAGGCCGGCCTTGGGCAGGTTCCGGTCCTCGGTGGCGGTGAGGACCCGCTGGATGCGTCCGTCCTTGACCAGGAGGGCCATGCCGGGGCGGGCTTCGGCGCGGGTGGCGTCCACCAGCGTCGCATGCCGGAAGAGGGAAGCCCTGGGAGCCGCGGCCTGGCCCGCCAAGACCGGTGCTGCCAGGAGTCCGCACCCCAGGAACCGGCACAGAGGGAGTCCGGCCCTCACCGTCAGCTCCCCCACACGTCACGCATGACCCGGAGGAAATTCCCGCCCAGGATCTTCTCGAGACGCGCACGGGAGTGGCCCCGCGCGCGCATGAGGCCCGCGAACCTCCGGAACTGCTCCGGCCCCTGGAGGTCCGGCAGGAAGGGGAGCACCCCGGGTTGTTCGCCCGTGGCGCCGATGCCTGCGGCCTTGCGCGCGGCCACCTCCCGGGTGACTCCCGACCGCACGGCTTCCAGGTCGTCCGCAGGGGTGGTGCCCCCATCCGTGCCCAGTCCCACATGGTCCTCGCCGCACACCTGGAGGGCATGTTCCACATGCCGGACCAGGTCCCCCGCATCCGGAAAACCGTCGGCCTTGAGGTAGGGCATGAAGTAGATGCCGATGACCCCGCCCCGGTCGGCGAGGAGCTTGAGTTCGGCGTCCGTCTTGTTGCGGGGAAGGTCGCAGAGGGCCCGGCAGCCCGAGTGGGAGATGATGGAGGGCCGGCCGCCGGCCTCCAGGGCCTCCCGGCAGGTGCGCTCGCCGCTGTGGCTCAGGTCCACCAGGACCCGGGCGGCGTTGAGCCTGGCCACCACCTGCCGGCCGAAGTCCGTCAGCTCCTGGTTCTCCGGGACCATGGAGCCGTCACCCACGAGGTTCCGGACGTTGTAGGTCAGCTGGATGATCCGCACGCCCAGGTCGGCGAAGAGGTCGACCCGCCCCGGTTGGGTGCCGAGCATGAGGGTGTTCTGGAACCCAAGGATGAGCCCGGTGCGCCGGGTGGCCCGGGCCGTCAGGATGTCCGCGGCGGCCAGGACCGGGAGCACGGCGTCCCCATGGCGGCGCATGAGCCGTCCGGTGCGGGCGAGGTCGCGCACGGTCGCCTCGAAGGCGTCCCCGGGGGCCGAGGTGTGGCCGACCGTCAGGTTCACGGCGGTCAAGCCGGACGCGCGGAGGTCCTTCAGGACCCGGGGCGTCCAGGGGTCCGCCGCCTCCCCTTCGGGATCGGGCAGATTGGGATCGTCAAGTCCGCCGAGGCCATTGATGGTTAGCGGCAGGGCATCCGGAGGGGGCTCCCCGGAGTTGGCATCCACCTGGAGACAGGCTCCGGCGGCCAAGGCGCCGGCTGCCGTCTTGAGGAGGTCCCGCCGCTGCATGCTTGCTCCCAGGATTGCGGTGGTCTCGACCCTCGCCCATCCAGGATAGGCGGAAAAGTCGGGAATACGGGAAGTCCGTTCCACGGCATCCTTGAGGGGAGGAGACTTTCGTGAGCAACGACTACAACGCCTTCAGGATGACCATGACGGGGGGACGGGGCGAAGTCTCCACGGCGCGGGGCAAGGGGGCGGTGGCCTCCGCGCACCGGCAGGCCTCGGCCCTGGCCATCAAGGCCCTGGAGGACGGCGGGAACGCCTTCGATGCCGCCTTCGCCCTGGCCTTCTCGCTCTGCATCTACCATCCCCAGGCCGGCAACCTCGGGGGCGGCGGCTACCTCCTCTACCAGGAGCGGGGCGCCGCCCGGCCCACGGCCTTCAACTACCGGGAACAGGCCCCCTCCGGCGCCGTCCGGGAGGACTACCTCCTCGCCGACGGCACGCCGGACCCCGACCGCACCGCCTTCGGCCCCGCGTCGGTGTGCGTGCCGGGCACCGTGAAGGCCTTCTTCGAACTCCACAAGCGGCACGGGCGACTGAGCGCCAGGGACCTGCTCACGGGCATCGCCACCTGTGCCGAGGAGGGCGCCCAGCTGACCCAATATGAGGCGGACTGCCTCAACCGCCTGGGCCCACGCCTGGCGGCATCTCCCGAAGCGCGGCGGCTCTACGTGCGGGAGGAGCCCTACCGGGCCGGGGACCTCCTGCCCAACGCCCCCCTCGCCGGGACCCTCCGGCGCCTGGCCACAGAAGGGGAGGCCGCCTTCTACCTTGGCGCCGTCGCCGACCGGATCGTGGCGGACCTCGCGGCCAACGGCGGGTTCGTATCCGCGGCGGATCTCGCGGGCTACGAGGTCCGCGAGGTGGACCCCATCGCCCTGGAGGTGGCGGGAAGGCAGGTCTGGTCCCTGCCCCCGGAAGCCGGCGGCGCCATGCTCCTGCAGATCCTCGGCATTCTCGACCGGGAGGCCTTCCGGAAGCTGCCCCAGGGCTCGGCCGGATACCACCATCACCTGGCCCAGGCCGCCAAGCTCGCCTTCATCCAGCGCATGGACTACCTCGGGGACGTCCCCATGGCGGGCAACGCCACCTACGGGAGCCTCCTCGAACCCGGGCGCTGCGCCGCGCTGTTCGCCCTCATCGATCCCCTGCGCGACACGGGCACGGACGAGCTGAGGCGTCGCGCGCAACGGGGCGCCCCAGCCCCGGGGCGGGACGCGGGGGCCGACACCACCCACTTCGCCGTGGTGGACGCCGAGGGCAACGCCGTCTCCAACTCCTACACCATGAACCTGCGCTACGGCTCCAAGTGGGCCGTGGCGGGAGCCGGCTTCCTCCTCAACGGCAGCATCGACTCCTTCTCCTTCCTGGAGGGGCGGGAAAACTACTTCGGCGTCATCGGCAGCGCCCCGAACCTCTTCGCCCCGGGCAAGCGCCCCGCGAGCAACATGGCCCCCGTCCTGGTGACCCGGGGCGGCGAGGTGGAGATGGCCCTGGGCACCCCGGGGGGCCCCACGATCCCCACCGCCCTCGCCGCCGTCCTGGCCGCCGTCCTCTTCCACGGCCTCAGCCCCGAACAGGCCGTGGCCGAGGGCCGCCTCCACCACCAGGGCTGGCCCGACACCCTGGCCCATGAACCCGGCTTCGACCGCCCCGGCCTGCTCAAGGAACTGGCGGCCATGGGCTACAAGGTCAAGGACAAGCAGGAACTCATCGCCGACGTGCACGGGGTCTTCACGGACGGTGGGGAAAGGCTCGCGGTCAGCGATTACCGCAGGGAGGGCAAGGCCCTCGCTATTTAGGTGTAAGAAAAATAATTATTTTTTCATTTTTTTCCGACTCGATGCCTGCATCGAGTCGGAGAAAAAAGAAATAAAAATAAACCTCCTTTCGTCTCGTCCGGGTTCGTCCCGTGCGCACCATCTCCGCCCTGCCCATCGGGTCCACCGGTATTGCCCTTGCCGTGTAGAAAAAATTATTTATATTTTATTCATGAAGTAGCCCTGAAAAATACCGCGAGGTATTGAGATGTCCAAACAACGCTGCCTGACTCCCTTCAGCCTGGGTCACATCCCCTCGGCTGGCACGCTCTTCGCCGCGCCGCCAGACCTGGGGCCCGGCCATGCCTGCACCTCCAGGGCCCAGTGGATCGATGAACGGGGCCAGACACACATCCGCCACGTGCACCGCTGCCAGGGCCTCCGGGTGTGGGGCTCGGAGGCGATCGAGCACCTGGGGCAGCCGACCTTGAACCGGAAGGTGCCCTTCGCCCTTCTGTCAAGGGCTCCCGTGCCGCTCGCCGGGCTGGCCATGACGGGGGAAGCCATCCTGTGGCCGGACCTGGTGGATGTGCCGGTGGTGCCCAATCCGGACGCCGAGCTCATGGATCACCAGGCGGGGGACTTCCGCAACGCCCTCTACCTCCCGGCGCCGGCTTGGGTCTCGGACCCGCAGGCCTTCGCCATCAGCAACGCGGGCAGCAATGGCGACGGCGTCCTGGACGACCTGGACGCGGCCTTTTTCCTCGCCCGCTTCGGAGGCAACTGATGCGACGAGCCCTGAGCCTGCTCCCCCTGGTGACCCTGATGACCCTCTGGACCCTGGCGGCCTGCGGCGGGGGGGGCGGCGGCTCCGCAGCGCCCACGCCCGCGCCCACCCCGACGCCCACGCCTACGCCCACCCCGACGCCCACGCCTACGCCCACCCCGACGCCCACCCGGGCCAGCCTGAGCTACGTGGACCCCCCCGCCACCGGCTGGCGCTGGACCCGGAACGCCCAGCTGTCCACCCCCGGCCAGCTGGTGCTTGAGCTGCAGGGCCCAGGCCCCGGCGTGTCCGGCAGGGGCGTGGCGTTCACCCTCGTGACCGATCCCGCCACCGTGGCCTGGGCCTCCTCCACCGGGCCGATCGTGCAGAACCTGGCCTTCAACCTGGGCACGGGCGTCCCCCTTCTGGCGAAGAAGGTGGATGGCGGCACCCTGGTGGCCGGCATCTTCCAGAAGGGGCAGGGCAACGCCATCGCCCTGAATGGAGCCCTGTGCCGGGTGACCCTGGCCCCGAAATTCAGCTTCCCGGGCCCGGGCAGAACCCTGACCTTGACGGCCCCGGACCTGCAGCTGTTCCCCGACACCGGCACCCAGCTGGTCCCCCAGACCTGCGCGGTGGGTGTGCTCAGCACGCCATGACCATGTGCGCCAGAAAGCCCCGAGAGGTGCGGAATTGTTCAAACAGCGTAACCTGACTCCCTCCTGTCTGGGCCTGGTCCTCTCGGCCGGCGCGCTCCTGGGCGCCCCGCCGGACCTGGGACCCGCCCATGCCTTCACGCCCAGGGCCCAGTGGACCGACGAACTGGGCCAGACCCACATACGCTACGTGCACCGCTACCAGGGCCTCCGCGTGTGGGGCTCGGAGATGATCGAGCACCTGGGGCCCGGGGCGGCGCAGCCGACCTTGAACCTGAAGGTGCCCTCCGCCCTTCCGCCCCGGGCTCCCGTGCCGCTCGCCGCCCTGGCCCTGACGGGGGAGGCCATCCTGTGGCCGGACCTGGTGGATGTGCCGGTGGTGCCCGATCCCGATGCCGAGCTCATGGACCACCAGGCGGCTGACTTCCGCAACGCCCTCTATATCCAGGCCCCGGCCTCGGCTGGGGACGATGGAGACGGTGCCTGGGATTTCGTTGTGGACGCCGATACCGGCGAGGTCCTGGAGCAGATCCCCATCCAGGAGACCCAGGCGGCGGCCAAGGGGGTGGGCAACTCCCTGTTCCGGGGCCGGGTCACCCTGGACACCACCTCCGTGGGGGGCGCCTTCCAGCTGCAGGACCTCACCCGCGGGGCCAACGGCCCCTTCGGCCATAACTTCGTGGCGGACGCCAAGTACCAGCCCGGGCTGGGGTCCGTCTACGCCAACCCCACCAACCTCTGGGGCGACGGCCACCTGGAAAACCCCAATGTCAATACCAGCTCGGCCAACGGCCAGACCATGGCCGTGGATATGGCCGCCGGCATGGCGGACACCTGGGACTACTACCTGAGGATCCATAACCGCATGGGAGTGGATGGCCTGGGCACGGCCATCCGGGGCGTCGCCCATGCCGGTGGGGGGGTCGAGGAGGATAACGCCGAATGGACACCCCGCACGCTGACCTTCAGTGTCCTGAAGCCCGTGTATCGCGCCCCCTACAGCTATCCCGTGATCATCGCCCATGAGCTCACCCATGGTGTGACCGAATATACGGCCGACCTTGTCTACCAGGGGGAATCCGGCGGCCTCAATGAAGCCACCTCCGATATTTTCGGGACCATGGTGACGACCTGGGTCAGGAACGGCAAGGGGGCCACCATCGGCAACCAGGGTACGAACTGGACGCTGCCGAGATATCAAAATTCAACGGCCGGCCTCCTGAACCCGGGGGTCCTGCGCAGCTTCATCAAACCTTCCACGGCCACCAGCGTCACGCCCAACGCCTGGAGCGCGACCCTCAAGAACATTGACGTCCACTACAGCTCCGGCCCCATGAACCGCGCCTTCTACTTCCTGAGCCAGGGCAGCTCCAGCGATCCGGCCGCCACGGCCTATTCCCAGTATCTGCCCCAGGGCATGGCGGGCGTGGGCAACGACGCGGCCGCCCGCATCTGGTACCGGGCCCTCGTCAACTACCTGACCCCGGCCAGCACCTTCGCCGACGCGCGGACGGCGGCCCTGGAGGCGTCCACGGACCTGTTCAACGCCGCCTCCCCTGAAACGGCGGCGGTGGCGCGGGCCTTCGCCGCCATCAACGTGGGCAGCCCGGACCTCCCCGCCGCCCCGGCCCAGACCACCCTCACGGCCACGGCCACCCTCAGCGGCCCTCAGCTGACCCTGGCCGCCACCTCGCCGGGCGCCGTCGACCGCGTATTGTTCTATGTGGATGGGATCAACGTGGGCAGCGCCCCGGCCCCTTCCTTCAGCCTCAGCCTGGATTCGGGCAGCCTGTTCGCCAACGGCGGCCACACCCTCATCGTGAAGGCCTTCACCGCGGCCGGCCTGGTGGCCACCGCGCCGGATGTCCCCTTCACCCTGGCCAACCCCACCCAGCAGCTGCTGGCCAACCCCGGCTTCGAGGGCGGCAGGAAAGGCTGGACCCGCGATGTCAACGTGATCAGCTTCGACCCGACGGGCGTCCTGCCCCATGGCGGCTACCGTTGGGCCCGGTTCGCCCCCCAGTCGGGCCTCCTGCCCCCGAGCCTCGCCACGACGGTGAACGTGCCTGCCGGCGCTCCGGCCACCCTCAGCTACTGGGTCCGGGTCCCAAGCGATGCGCCGGCTGGGGGTTCGGGTTATTTCTTCCGCTTCCTCTCCGCCGCGGGTGGGCTTTCCGACACCAAACTGATCGCCGACAGCTCCCGGCCCCGTGGCCAATGGCTCCAGGCCACGGAGGACCTGACCTCCTATGCGGGCAAGACCGTGAGCTTGAGTTTCTCCCTGGGGTCCAGCCCGGGTTCGAACGTGACCTTCGACCTGGACGATGTCCGGATCATCAGCGGGGCCCTCCCGACGGCGGCGATCACCGTCACCCCCGCCAGCCTGTCGGTCTATGCCGGCACCACCTCCCCCGTCACCCTGACGGCCCAGGTGACCGGCGCCGCCAGCAACGCCGTCACCTGGACCGCGGTGGGCGGCGGCATCCTGGTCGCCCAGGGTGCCCAGGCCCAGTACACGCCGCCCCGGAACCCTGGAAGCTATTCCGTCCTGGCCCAGAGCGCCGCCTCGCCTTCGGCCATGGCCACGGTGCCGGTGCTCGTCAAGCCGCTGCTCGCCTTCAGCCCGGCCTCCGCCACCGTCGAGCCGGGGGCCTCCCTCACGCTGACCCTGGACATCGCGCCGGGAGTCACGCCCGCCCTCACCCTGGGCAGCCCCCAGGGGGGCACCTTCCAGGTGCTGGGCGATCCCACCCAGATCCTCTACACGGCGCCTTCGGGGTCAGCCGGCACCTTCCTCCTCACCGCCCGGGACCCCGTGAGCGGCTACAGCACCTCCGCCGCCCTCACGGTGCCCGCCGTGCCCGTCCAGGTCTCGGTGAGCCCCGCCCAGGTCAACCTCGCCACGGGGGCCGGGTGCCAGTTCACGGCCACGGTGCTGGGGGACCCCAGCGGCGCGGTGATCTGGGCGATCCAGGAGGGCAGCGCGGGGGGCACCCTCTCGCCCCAGGGGCTGTACGCCGCTCCAACCACTCCGGGCACCTACCACGTGGTGGCCACCAGCAGCCTGGATCCCAGCCGCTCCGCCGTGGCCACGGTCACCGTGCAGGCCGCCCTGGCCATCAACCCGCCCCAGGCCACCCTGCTCACCGGCGCGACGTTCCTGTTCACCACCTCGGCGCCCGGCTACGGCTACCCGAACATCCTCTGGACCCTGGCCGAAGGAACCGCCGCCGGCTCCATCACGGCGGGCAGCTACACCGCCCCGGCCACGCCCGGCACCTACACCGTGGTGGCCACCAGCGCCTCCGATCCCACCCAGACTGCCCAGGCCCTGGTCACCGTCAAGACCACCGACCTCAATGGCAACGGCGCCACCCTGCTGGACTTCGGTGACCTGGCCCTCTTCGCCGACGCCTACGGCACCGGCCTGGCCGCGGCCGACTTCAACGGCGACGGCGTCGTGGACGACCTGGACGCGACCCTGTTCCTCTCCCGCTTCGGAGGCGAATGAACATTACTGAGGGGAAACCTCCGTGAAATCAGACCTCAAGGAGCGACAGGGCCTTGGCCATGGCCAGACGGAAGGCTTCGCCCAGGACCCGGGCCTGGTCGTTCTTGCCGTCCAGCAGGAGCTGTTCCATCCGGCCCGCAAGGCCTTCGGCCTCCGGGGCGCCCAGGGTGCCCAGGACCCCCCTCAGCGAGTGGAGCATGGAGGCGCCTTCCGGGTAACGTCCCTCGGTCAGCGCCTGCTCCAGCGCCTTGAGGTGGGAGGGCAGGTCGCGGCGGTAGAGGGCCACCAGGTCCGTCAGGTAGTTCTCCCTGGCGCGATCCGGGGCGGCGGGTTCAAGGGCGGGTTCGGCCGCGGCCTCCGCCTCGGCCAGGTAGCGGTCCAGCACCCGCTCCAGCTCCGCCATGCGCAGGGGCTTGGTCGTGTAGTCGTCCATGCCGGCCTGGAGGCAGCGCTCCATCTCCCCCTGCATGGCGTGGGCGGTGAGGGCGACGATGGGCAGGTGGACGGGTCCGGCCACGGCGTCGGCTTCCCGCCTGCGGATGGCGCCCGTGGCCTCGAAGCCGTTCATCTCGGGCATCTGGCAATCCATCAGCACCAGGTCGTAGGGCAGGCGCGCCACGGCCTCCACGGCCTCGAGGCCGTTGGCCACCACGTCCACCCGCAGGCCCATGCGTTCGAGGATCTTCACGATGACCTTCTGGTTCACGGGATTGTCCTCGGCCACCAGGATCCTGCCCTTGCGCTGGACGCGGTCGCCCTGGGCAGCCTTGGGATTGGCCTTGGCCAGCCCCAGCGCCCGGATCAGGCCCTCCTGGAGCCCGGCGAGCCGCAGGGGCCGGCCCATGATGTGGGGGAACCCCTTGGTCCCCGGCGTGCCCGCAGGCAGCAGGAGCAGGACGGGAAAGCCCCCCCGGGGCAGGGCGGCGGCGGGCGCTTCGCCGGTGGAAACGATGTCCACCACCAGCACATCGGCGTCACCATAGCCTTCCGGGGCAAGGCGGTCATGGGGGGTCGTCACGAGCCCCAGGGCCTGGAACAAGGACAGGTGGCAGTCCCGGGTCCCCGAGGGGGCCGCCACCAGCGCCACCTTCCGGCCGGCCAGGGGGGAGGGGGCCGGCAGGTTGCCGGAATCCACCTTCGGCAGGCAGATGGTGAAATGGAAATCGCTGCCCACTCCCGGCTGGCTGGTCACGGCGATGCTGCCGCCCATGGCCTCCACCAGCTGGCGCGAGATGGCGAGGCCCAGGCCCGTGCCGCCGAAGCGGCGCGCCATGGAGCCATCCGCCTGGCTGAAGGACTGGAAGAGGCGGGGCACCACCGCCGCCGGTATGCCGATGCCGCTGTCCACCACGGAGAAGGCCACCTCGCCGCGGTCCTCGAAGGCCGCCCCGCGCCGGACCCGCACGAGGACCTGGCCATGCTCGGTGAACTTGACCGCGTTGCCCACCAGGTTGACGAGGATCTGGCGGACGCGGCCCGCGTCGCCCAGGAGGGTCCGCGGAAGGTCCCCCGCCAGGGTGTAGGCCAGTTCCAGCCCCTTGGCCGAGGCCCGGGGTGCCGCCATGGCCAGGGCGTCCTCCACCACTTCGCGCAGTTCGAAGGGCAGGAGCTCCAGATCCAGCTTGCCGGCCTCGATCTTTGAAAAATCGAGGATGTCGTTGAGGATCTCGAGCAGGCCGTCCGCGCAGGACCGCACCGTTTCGGCGTACTCCCGCTGTTCGGGGTTCAGGGGCGTGTCCAGCAGGAACCCTGTCATGCCCAGCACGCCGTTCATGGGGGTCCGGATCTCGTGGCTCATGTTGGCGAGGAATTCGCTCTTGGAGGCGGTGGCGGCCTCGGCCACCTCCTTGGCGCGCTGGAGCTCCTCCTGCTGTTCCTTCTGCCGGGTGATGTCGATCATGATGCCGTCCAGGCAGGGCTCCCGGCTCCCGTCCAGGGGCACGCCCCGCGCCGACAGGGAAACCCACCGCAGGCTGCCGTCCTGGTGCCTGAGCTGGAGCTCCATCTCGAAAGGTTGGCGGGTGACCAGGGAGAGGCTGGATTTGCGCAGCATCTCGCTCCCGTACTCCCCCACCATCAGCTTCAGGAAGGACATCCTGCCGTCCGTGAATTCCTGGGGCGCATAGCCCGAGATGGGCACGATCCCGTCGCTCACGAACTGGATGGTGAACCGGGCGTCGTTGAGGACCCGGAACACGGCGCCGGGCACGTTGCCCACCAGGGCCCGGAACCGCGCCTCGCTCTCCTGGAGCTTCACGCGCTCCACGCCCAGCGCGCTCTCGGAACTCGCCTTCAGCTCCTGGTAGAGCTGGCCCATCTCCTGGCTGCTGAGGGCGAGGCTGCGCTCGAGGGTGTACCGGTCCTGGTCGGCGTCCCGGTAGGCCCGGTCCACCCGGAGGAGGAACTCGTCCCAGACCGCGGGCTCCGGCACCCGGTCCCCGCCCAGGCCCAATCGCTTGAGCTGACGGGCCAGGACCGGGTGGAGGTCCATCTCAGTCCTCCTGGATGAGGGTGAGGGTCATGGTCTGGTTGTGCAGATCGCAGGTGCCGTTGGCATAGGGGCTGATCTCCCCGTAGCTGTAGAAGCCCACCTGCTCGGTGCCCGGGGGCAGGGCCTGGAGGGTCGCTTCCACCTCCTCCTCGGCCCGTTCCCCCAGGACCAGCCGCCGGCCCACGCAGGAGATGGCGACGGCCAGGGCCGGGGCGCCGGCCACGACCCCGAGGCCGGCGGCGGCGGCCTCGGCGCCCCCGATGAGGCGTTCGAAATTGGCCCGCATGAACTGGACGAGGCTGCCTTCCGGCACGTCCCCGGCGAAGGTCATGCTCTGGTCCGTCTCGTCCACCGCCAGCACCGTGCGCACCAGCCGGCGATCCTCCCCGGCCTTCTCCCGCAGGGCCAGGGGGAACAGCAGGGCCGTGGCGGGCAGGCCCGAGGCCCGGTCCCCGAGGTAGGACTTGTAGAGCTCCAGCGCCGGCTTGCCGTCCAGTTCGAAGAGCACGTTGCCCGCGGCCCGGGTGATGCGCCGCTCGGGGCCGAAGGTGTCCCAGCCCCCCTTGGAGCCGTGGGTGAGACGCACCGCGTCGCCGTAGAACCCCACCGCCTCCACCCGGCCGGAGGCCGGAAGGCCCTCGTGCAGGACCCAGGTGCGCGTGAAGCGGTCGCCGTCCCCGGCCAGGCCCCCGGTCACGGCCACCCGCCCCTGGAAGAGGTCGTTGAAGCCCCGGACCAGCTCGCTGCCGTTGACCCCCAGGCCATCGGAAAGCACCAGGACGCCCCTGAGGTCCGGGGCATCCAGGAGCCGCGCCAGGGCCGCGCCCGCCTCCCGGCTGCTCTCGGCCCCATGCACTTCGGCGCCGGCCAGTTTCAGGGGCGTGCGCTCGAATCCGGCCACCGCCACGGAGAGGCTGCCATCCTCCACGCGGGCGCCGTGGATTTCTCCCGAGGTGGAGCAACCCAGGATCAGGCCCTCCGGATAGGCGGCCTTGAGGTCCTCCAGGGCGGAGGGATCATCCATGAAGCCCGGAGCGCCGAAGACCAGGACGAGGGTCGCCCGGCCCGGCACGGCCGGAAACGGACCGGACCAGTGACCGGCCTGGTAGGACAAGCGTGCGAGGTGCATAGGTTCCTCCCGAAGTGTCCGTGGGCGCGCGAGCGTTGGGTTAGAAAGTGATTCTAGCCGAACCCACCGCCCAAAGGCTCAACGGCGGGAAATAACCGGTGCCTCGATCGAAAGGCGCTGGAGCACCGCGCCCCGGTGCTTGTCGTTGCAGGTAAGCAGGAAGCGTCCCCTGATGCCGGCGACCGTGACGAACTGGGTGAGCAGGGAGGCGGGAAACTGGATGGTCTGCCCGTTGGTGCAGCGCGCCACCACGTCATGGGCGAGGCCCCGGTAGTAGTCCAGGTACTTCTCCGACGTGATGGCGAGTTCGAATTCGTACGTCTCCATTGCACTCCCGACCGGTTTCCTGCCCCGCGCTGTGTGCACATTATAGGTCATGATTCCAGACGACCCCAGAAGACCCGGAGCCGGTCGCGGGTGATGAGCAGGTCCCCGCCATGGACCTGGATGAAAGGCCCGGTGAGGCTCCTCGGCATGCGGGAGGCCTGTGCGATGATCGCGCAGCGGTCGTTCTCCACGAGGGCCGAGAATTCCAGGAAGGTGCCGTGGTCATCCGCCAGGCGCAGCGGGAGCGTGACGCTTCCCTCCTGCCTGATGAAGTAGAGGAGGTAGGTCGTCCGGGGCGCCAGGCGGATGGCATCTCCCGGCCTGGACAGGTGGCCCACCGTCTGCCCCGAGTCCGCATCCACCACCTCGAGGCTGCCCACCGGCACGGTCGCGGCGCTGGGCAGGGCCAGATGCCAGGGGCCGTCCGAGGCATTTTCAAGTTTGCGCCAGATCGTTCCCGGGGTTCCGGGTTCCGGTTGGCAGAAGATCGAGGACGCCAGGCCCAGGCGCGCGAGGGAGATTGACGGGGCTTTCATGTGAGTTCCTGAGCGGAGGGACCAACGGCAAAGGAGGAGCCCTAGTTATTAATAAATTAATAATAGTTCGAGAACAAGCAAGGGGTAGCCTCCCGTAAAAAGGAAGGAGCCGGACCATGGTTGAAGGACCCTGGAGGCCAGGCAGGATCGTGGGTGGTCCTGCCGGGCAGGAGGCGGGTATTGACGTATCTGTTTGGCCCCCCCTATCCGGGAGGCGGGATCCAGCACACCATGGGAGAAACCTGAAGGAGCCTGGATGGGAGACCCTTGCCCGTGAAGCGTGCCGCCGCCCTGTGCCTGATCTGCGCAGCATTGCCCATGGAAGCCCAGGGCTCGGCCTCCCCGGCCGCGCCCTTCTTCCTGCTCACCCAGCAGGCCCGGACCGCCTTCACCGTCGAGGGGGCCGGCGCCAGGGCCATGGGGATGGGCGGCGCCTTCACCGCCATCGCCGATGACGCCACGGCCGTGTCCTACAACCCCGCGGGCCTGGCCCAGCTGCTCCGGCCGGAAGTGTCGGTGGTGGTCCAGGGCTTCACCCGCGATCTGGGCTTCACCGGCTTCAGTGGCGCCGGCCAGGGCGCCACCACCGCCTTCGAGGACACCACCAACACCGACCGGAACGTCTCCCTGAGCTTCGCGTCCTTCGCCGTGCCCTGGAAGCTGGGCGGCAGGAACGTCGTGTTCCTCCTCAGCTACCAGAAGGTCTTCGATTTCACCTACAACAGCAATGTCGACTACCTGGCCACCACCAACGGGGGAGCCACGTACCAGGCCATCAGCCAGCAGGTGCATCAGACTGGCGGCTGGGACCAGTATTCGGCCGCCATGGGCGCCGAACTCTCCCACCACATCCTGCTCGGGCTGGCCCTGAACAGCTGGCAGGGGCGGGCCGGGTTCGGCTCTTTCTCCCGGCGGACCACCTCGGGCGTGAACCTCCTCTTCGATTCCGATCTGGCCCAGGAGAGCACCTTCCATGGCGTCAACGCCACGGCGGGGCTCATCTGGCGCTCCCGGTGGCTCAACGTGGGACTCACCTACCGCACGCCTTTCCGCGCGTCGTACGTGTTCACCAACGACACCACCGCCGTGGACCCCTCCACGGGTCTCCTGGACCGCGCCTCGAGCGGCGCACAAGCCTGCCAGCTCAAATGGCCCGAAACCTGGGCCGGGGGCCTGGGTCTGCACCTCGGGCCCCGGGCCCTGGTCACCGCCGACTGGAGCTTCACCCCCTGGTCCCACACGCGCTTCGCCGGCACCGGGACCTCCCTGGACGGCCTCAACTGGTTCGACCTCCAGCAGAACTCCGTCACCCCCAAGGCCACCGACCAGCGGGTGGGCTTGGAGTGGCTGGCCAGCGTCAGCCCGGGCCGGATCATCCCCCTGCGGGCGGGCCTGTTCCGGGAGCCCCAGCCCATCGTGGACACCGCCACGGGGGCCCAGCGGATCCTGGAAGGCTGGACCCTGGGCACCGGCGTCAAGCTGAGGGACCTGACCGTGGACCTGAGCCTGAAGGCCACCCACGACCACCGCTACCTCTCCCGCTACAACACCGATGCGCCCATCGGCGGCATCGCCTCCACCGCCGTGGGCTTCGAGCACCTCACCGAATACCGCTACTACGTCTCCTGCATCTACCAGTTTCAGACAGAGCCCATGCACCGGGCCCTGGCCTGGATCGTCGAGTGAACCTGGGGAGCTTCAACCGCCCCGCCACGGCGCTCCTCCTGCTGGCGGGGCCGGGTTGGTTCACCTTCTACGAGGCCTACCAGGAGGGCCTGGAGGCCCAGCAGAGGGGCGACCATGCACAGGCGGTGCGGGCCTTCACCCGCGCCATCGCCATGGAACCCAAGCCCGGCAACCAGGTGAAGACCTACGGCCTGAATTTCCTGGCCACCTACCATCCCTACCTGCGTCTCGCGGAAGCCTGCCTGGCCCTGGGTGACTCTGCCGGGGCCACCCGCGCCCTGGCGCTATCCGAGCAGTTCGGCGCCGAACCCGCCACGGAACGCACGGCCCTGCAGAAGCGCCTCCAGTCCCGCCCGGGCCAGGCCGCACCCGCACCCAGCGTCACGGTCCCGCCCCCGGTCCCGGCCTCGAACCCGTCCACCACCCAGGACGTCGCTCCGAAAACTCCGGTTCCTCTTGCGAGTCCTCTGTCGACGCCCCCATTGGCTCCTGCGGCAGTTCCCGCAGTCGCTCCCCCGGGAGCCGCGAAGCCGGGACCGGTCCCCAGCCACCCCGCCGCGGCGGCCCCCGGGGATTCCCGGCCCGGGGCCGCCGGCCCCGTGCCGGTCCAGGCTCCGGCGCCCGCTCCCCTTTCCCAGCCCCAGTCCGCCCCGCCCCGGCGAAGGACCTGGCCTTGGCTCCTTGGAGCCCTGGCGGCCGCCTCCATCGGGCTCGGGCTGGGTTTCCGCCGGAAGCCCAGGGCCTGGGATCCGCCTCCGCCCGGCTCGGACCCCAACCTGCACCGGGACTTCGGCCCCTACCATCCCCTGCGGACCCTTGGCGAAGGGGGGTGCGCCACGGCCTACCTGGCCGTGCACATCCGCTCCGGGGAGGAAGCGGCCATCAAGGTCCCCCACCGCCATCTTGTGAAGGATCCCCAGTTCAGGGACCGGTTCCGCCGGGAGGCCTCGCTGGGGGCAAGGCTCCACCATCCACGCATCGTGCGGGTGCTCACCCCGGAGCCTGCCGAGGAGGACCTCTGGCTGGCCATGGCCTTCATCCAGGGCACCACCCTCGAGACCCGGCTCAAGGATGGACCCCTGCCCCGCGCCGAGGCCATCCGCATCGGGCTGCACATCGCCGAGGCCATCGCCCACGCCCACGAGCGCAGCGTGGTGCACCGTGACCTGAAGCCCTCCAACGTCATGCTCACCGGCCAGGGCGCGCTGGTCATGGATTTCGGCATCGCCCGGGTCCTGGACGCCACCCGCACGACCTCCACCCTGTTCCTGGGCACGCCGGCCTATGCCGCCCCGGAAGCCATCCAGAACCCCCAGGTCGGTCCGCCCGCGGACCGCTACGCCCTCGGCCTCATCCTCTTCGAGATGCTCACGGGACGGCGTCCCTTCGAGGGCGTCTCCGCCTTCCAGATCCTGGAGGCCCACCGCACCCAGCCCCTGCCGGACCTGGGACTCCTCGTGCCGGACCTGCCCGTGCCTCTGGTGAGCCTGATCGCCCGCCTCTGCCTCAAGGAACCCGGTGAGAGGCCCGAGGATCTGGAGACCTTGGCCTGCCTGAGGGCGCTCACCACTGCATCATGGCCACGGCCCGCTGGAGTTCCTCCGGCGTGAAACCCGTGAAGCCCATGCGCGTGGCGGCGGTTTCCGCGCCGTCCAGGCGGTAGTAGCGCCCCGGGCGGAGTCTGAGCCCCTGGGTCTGGCAGGCCCGGGTCCAGGAATGGAAGGCGGCCGGGTCGGCAAGGGGACCGATACCCTCCACCCACAGCGCCATGCCTCCCGTGCGCCACCGCAGGCGCTCGGCCATGCCGTGGGCAAGGGCGTCCTGGAGGGCCTCCATGCGCTCCCGGGCTGCCTTGCGCACCCGGAGAACCTGGCGGCCCATCTCCCCGTCCAGGAACAGCTCGGACAGGGCCCACTCCGTGGCGGGATCCCCCTGCCAGTCCAGGCGCTGCCTTGCCCGGGCCAGGAGGGCGGCGAAGGAGGCCGGCGCTACCAGGTAGCCGACCCCCAGCCCCGGCGCGAAGCTCCGCGAGAGGCTCCCGAAGTGGAGCACCTGCCCCGGATCGAGCGCGGCCATGGGCTCGGGGGCGGCCAGGTAGTCCTGTTCGCCGTCCAGTTCCAGGATGGGGAAGCGGTGGCTCCGGGACAGCTCCAGGATGCGGCTCCGGCGGGCCCCCTCCAGGCGCACGGCGGTGGGAAACTGGCACTGGGGGGTCAGGACCAGGAGCTTGAGGGCCCCTTCCGCCAGCAGGGCCTCCAGGGCCTCCACCACCACGCCCCCGGCGTCCACCGGCAGGCCCTTGAGCCGGGCCGTGCAGGCCTGTCCGAGGGATTCCCGCACGCCGGGGTGGCCGGGATCCTCCACCGCCACCGTGCCGCCCTGCCCGCCCACGAGGGCCTGGGCCACCAGGGTGACGGCCATGGAGGAACCGCGCAGCACGATGATCTGGTCCGGCTCCACAGCCAGCCCCCGTTGGCTCCCAAGGTGCCCGGCCAGGGCCTTGCGCAGCCGCGGCAGGCCCAGGGGCTCCCGGGAGGCCATGAGGGACGCGCCGTGGAGTTTCAGCCCCCGCTGGTAGGCGCGGCCAAGGGCCTGGAAGGGGGCGAGGCGGGCGTCGGCCCAGCCGTCGGAAAGGTCCATGACCACATCGGCCGAGCTGGTGACGGGCTGCAGGTGCGCGGGCAGATCGAAGCCCGGCGCTCCGGCCCCTCCTCCCGGCCCGGGCCGGGGCTCCTCCCACCCCGCCGCCACGAAGAACCCGTCCCGTTCCCGGGAGGTGAGCCAGCCCTGTGCCTGCAGCTCCCGCAGGGCGGCCAGGACCGTGTTGACGGTCACCCCCAGCTGCCCGGCCAGGCTCCGCACGCTGGGCAGGGCCATGCCCGGGCGTAGGCGCTCCTGGCCGATGGCCTCCACCACGGCAGCCACCACCTGGAGGTACAGGGGCGTGCGGGAACCGGGACTCAGCTTCACTTCCAGTTCGGATCCCCGGCCCACGTCCACCCCGCGCAATGGCAACCACTCACTCGGTATAGGTGTAGCAGAATATCATCGAGGCCTGGAGATGCCCCCCCGCCGAAGCCATGCCGAAGACCTGCGCCGGCGCCCCCGCCACCAGGAGCGCGGCGAGGGTGGCTTGGCCTTCGGCGGTGGTCGGATCCACCGCCACCAGCCTCGGGGCGCCGCCGAAATAGGACGAGGGCCCCGGCGCGTAGACCTGGTACACCCCGGCCGACCCCGCCACGTCCACGGTCACGGTGTTCGTGCCGCCAGGCACGGTGAGCCCGAAGCTCCCCCCGGTTCCCGCCTGGGTCCACGCCGCGCCCACGGCGCCCAGGGGCAACGGGATGGGCTCCAGGATCGCGTACTGGGCGCTCCACCCCGAGGGATTGGCCGCGTCGGCCCAGGCGCAGTGGAGGGTGGCGAAGGGCTGGAGCGCTCCCACCGTGCCCCCGAAGTCCACGGAAAGGGCCGCTGCGGCGGCGAAGGTCCCGGTGGCTCCGGCGCCGCTGTTGACCAGGGAGGGGTTGGCGGAGGTCCGCCAGCTGAACCCGGTGATGGGGTTGCCCTGGCCATCGTTGCCGTTGGGCGTGGCCTTGGCCAGGTAAGGCAGGGTAACGGAGGCCGGACCCGACGCGTTCCCCGTGAAGCAGGAGGCGGTGACGATGGCACCGTCGGCCTGGATGAGGGTGCCGCGGAAATTGGCCGCCTCGATGTCCATGGCGAGGAAGCGGCTGGTATCCGACTGGTTCTGGGCCCAGTGGAGGATCGGATGCACGAGGAAGCCCCGGCCGAAGCCGCCAGCGGCCAGGAAGGCCGCTCCTGCCGCGACCGCAGCCACGGGAGCCCCGGTGCTTTCGGGATTCACGAGGGTGAGGGCCGTGGTGTCGGAGACCATGCCCCACTCGCCGGTGATGTAGCCGTCCTGGGTGGAATCCGCGCCGTCCAGGGTGAGGGCTCCCCGCACGGGATCCACGGCGGTGATCCGGCCGCTGGTCTCTGTGCCCATTTCAAGCGCCGCGCCGGCCCAGATCCGCGAAGCCAGCAGGCTGCCGTCGGGCTGGAGCTGGGCCCCGACCCGGAGTTCCCGCCCGGGCAGGGCGGCCGCGACCGTGGAAAAGTCCTTCAGGGTCGAAGTCGTGCCCGAACTCTGATCGTTGAAGAGGGTGCCGTTCACCGTGTCGGGCCTGACCACGAAGGTCTGGGGCAGGACGACGGCCTGGCCCAGGATGCCCGCCGCATAGGAGGGGGACAGCTGGAAGGAACGCTGATCCGAGGCCACCTCGTAGACGGTGCCGTAGACCGGGAGCAGGGCGACCTGGGCCGGGTCCGCGACCGGGCGCCAGCCCAGCACCGAATCGAAGTCCACGCTCCACATCACCGTACCGTTGTTGGGCATGGCCGCGCCATTTAGGAAGGTGGGGCGCAGGGTATCCCAGTCCAGGTCCAGGACCACCGTGCTGGCCGTGGTGACCACCAGGGGCGAGGCGAAGGGGACCGTATAGCTGAGGGTGGTGGCGGCCAGGGGATTCGCCACGCTCGTGTAGGAGGGCTTCAGGTCGCCATTGCCGGTGCCCAGGAAGCCCGTGGAGGGCACGGATGCAACGGACAGGGCGAAGGTGGAAGGGGAGAGGGTGAGGGTCGCGCTGGTGTACGAACCCACCGGCACGCCGAAGTTCCCCATGAGCTCGCCGATGTGGTCCAGCTGGACCAGGTTGACGGGGATTCCGGTGGAGGGCGGCGCCAGGAGGGTGATCGGCGTCGTGCCCCCCGCCGGCATCAGGGTGACGCCCTGCACCATGAAGTCCAGATCCGACCAGTCCTCGGAGGAGTTCCCGGTGAAGACCAGGGACACCAGGCCGGTGGAGGGCGGAAGGGTCTGGGTGCCCTTGGAGGAGGTGCACCCCAGGCCCGCCAGGAGCAGGGCCAGAAACAAAGTCCGGGGCGGGGCCAGGGGGCTGACGAAGTTGCGCTTCATGGGTTCTCCCAAAGCCGGCTTCAGGGCCGGCTGTCACTCACGGGTTGAGGATGCAGATGCAGGAAGGGTAGCCCTGGGCGTAGGGAGCGGTCAGGTAGTTGATCACGCCGTTCTTCCAGACCACGGGCGCGCTGTTGACGGTCCCGGCCACATACACATCGCCGCCGTCGACCACGACGGCCTGGGCCTGATAGAAGCCGGTGGCAACGGAGGGGGTGGCGAGGGCGGCGTCAACCCCGTTCTTCCAGTAGACGGCGTTGGAGGTGTACTCGCCCGTCCATATCCACCCTGCCACATAGACATCGTTTCCCGACACGGCCAGTCCCGCGGCAGCGGCCGGAGTCACGCCATCCGAAAGGGGCTTGGGCACCCCGTTGGTCCACAGGGTCGCCACCATGATGTTGTTCTGCACCATCACGCCAGCCACCAGGACATCCCCGGCCGCGGTCACCGCGATGGCCCTGGGCGTCGAAGCCCCCGACGTGCTGCCCAGGCCATGCAGGGTCCCGTTCTTCCAGTAGTCCGGACCGGTGCTGAGTACATACACGTCCGTCCCCTGGACGCAGATGCCGTTGGTGGCGCCTGGCCCCAGGGAGGTGGCGACGCCGTTCTTCCAGAACACGGCCGTGGCGCCGAAGTCCCCGTAATCCACCGTGCCGGACACATATACGTCCGTACCTGCCACGGCCACCCCGGACAGGGTGTCGCTGCCTGGAGAGGTATCCATGGGCGTGGAGAGATTGGACGCGACCCCGTTGACCCAGAGGGTGGCGCCGTTGGCGTACAGGGAGGACCATCCCACCGCATAGATGCTGGAACCCGAAACGGCCATGGCGTTGACCGAGCCTCCGGCCCCCGGGCTCAAGAGCACGGGAGTGCCGTTCTGCCAGTAGACGGCTTCGTTCAGGTTGGCGCCGTCGGGCTGGAGCAGCCCTCCCACCAGGATCGAGGCTGTGGCGGGGGTGCCGGGGGACTGGGTCTGGGTGCCGTGGCTGCCGGTGCAGCCCAGGGCGAAGGCCAGCAGCATGGCCAGCAGGGCCGAGGTTCGGGGCGGGGAGGCCATGGTTGCTTTCTCCAGGAGGGATCCAGGCCAGTTTGACCGTCCCTGCCCTGGGCCGGTAGGTACAGGGGAAGCATTCCGGAGGGTACAGGAACTGCGGTACCATGCACCTACCCCAGGACCCAGGTCAGAAAGGTTCAATGCCCAAGGAGGCCCTCCGCCGCGATCTGTCGCTCATCCAGGCGGTAGCCCTGAACATGATCGACATGGTGGGCATCGGTCCCTTCGTCGTCCTGCCCCTGGTCATCGGCCTCATGGGGGGGCCCCAGCACATCGTCGCCTGGGTGGCGGGGGCGCTGCTGGCCCTGGTGGACGGCTTCATCTGGGCGGAATTCGGCGCGGCCATGCCACGGGCCGGGGGCAGCTACGTCTACCTCGGGGAGGCCTACGGCCCCCGCTGGGGCCGGCTGGCGTCCTTCCTCTTCATCTGGCAGACCATGCTCCAGGGGCCCCTGGTGGTGGCCAGCGGGGCCATCGGGTTCGCCCAGTACCTGTCGTACCTCGTGCCCCTGGGCGCCGGGGCCCGGCGCGCGGTGTCGGGCGCCCTGGTGCTCCTCCTGACCTTCATCCTCTACCGCCGCATCGCCACCCTGGGGAAGATCACCGTGGCCCTGTGGCTGGGGGTCCTGGCCACCCTGGGGTGGTTCATCTTCGGGGGCCTGTCCCACTTCGATCCCCGGCTGGCCTTCAGCTACCCGCCCGGGGCCTGGGACTTCACCTGGGCCTTCTGGGCGGCCCTGGGCCACGCCAGCGTGCTGACCACGTATTCCTACCTGGGCTACTACAACGTGAGCCACATGGGCGGCGAGATCCGGAACCCGGAGAAGAACATTCCCCGGGCGATCTTCATCAGCATCCTGGGCATCGCGGCCATCTACCTGGCCATGCAGTTCGCCGTGGTGGGCGTGATCCCCTGGCGGGAGGCCAAGGACTCCCCCTTCATCGTCAGCACGCTCATCGAGCGGCTCTATGGCACCCGGGCCTCCACCCTCGCCACGGTCCTGGTGCTCTGGATCGCCTTCGCGTCCCTGTTCGCCGTGATGCTGGGCTACTCCCGGATCCCCTACGCCGCGGCCCAGGACGGGAACTTCTTCCGGATCATGGGCCGGGTCCACCCCACCAAGAGCTTCCCCCACATCGCCCTGCTCTGGCTCGGGGGCACGGCCTTCGTGTTCAGCCTGCTGTTCACCCTCACCCACGTGATCTACGCGATCCTCTCCATGCGGATCCTCGTCCAGTTCATCGGCGGCGCCGTGGGGGTGATGCTCCTGCGCCGGCGCCTGGGCTCGGACCACCTGCCCTTCAGGATGTGGCTGTACCCGCTGCCTGCCCTGGCGGCCATCGTGATGTGGACGGGCGTCCTGGCCGCCACGGGGTGGCGTTTCGCCCTGGCGGGAGTGGGCATGACGGTCCTGGGGACGCTGGCCTACCTGCTCAAACCCAAGGACACAGGATCTATACAGTCCCCTAGGGGATCTTGACGCCGTCTTAACAGGCCCTGGTCCATGCTTTTCCCCGGGCGGCCCCAGCCGTGCCCGGGAGAAAAACAATGAGATCGTCATCAAATCAGACGCGGTGCCCGGGCTTCGCCCGGGAACCACGTGGGGGAGCACGAGGGGATGAGACGCATGCGTCGAATGAGAGGGAGCGAAGCGACCGCGATTCGACGCAGTGCGTCTCATCCCCTCGTTCATGTCAGGAGTCGCACGAACGTCAGCAGGCCATCGCCCTGGATCTGCTCACCGAGAGGGACACCCTGGCGGGGCTGGCCCACCTGCACCGCGTTTCCATCCATCAGATCCTGGCCTGGAGGGAGGACCTGCTCAGCGGCCTCCGGCTGGCCCGCAGGACCTCGGCGGCCTGACCGGAACGACGGGATTACCGGCCGCACCACACGGCCGGACGTTTGTCCAGGAAGGCGCTGATGCCTTCCCGGGCATCCTGGGCCTCGAGGTTCCGGGCCATGACCGCCCGGGTGTATTCGTAGGCTTCGGCCAGGGGCAGCTCGGCCTGGCGGTAGAAGGCCTCCTTGCCGATGGCGAGGGTGACGGCGGACTTGGCCGCCAGGCGCTGGGCGAAAGCCTGGGTGCGGCGCTCCAGCTCCGCCGCCGGGCACAGCTCGTTCACGAGCCCCATGCGCAGGGCCGTGGGGGCGTCGATGAGCTCGCCGGTGAGGAGCATCTGCATGGCGTGCTTGGGGGCCAGGTTGCGCGAGAGGGCCACCATGGGCGTGGAGCAGAACAGGCCGATGTTCACCCCCGGCGTGGCGAAGCGCGCATCCTCGGCGGCGAAGGCCAGGTCGGCGCTGGCCACCAGCTGGGCGCCGGCGGCGGTGGCGATGCCGTGGACCCGGGCGAGGACCGGCTTGGGCAGGTGGACGATGGCCTGCATCACCTCCACGCACCGCAGGAAGAGCGCGTCGATGTAGGCGGGGTCGAAACCGAGGTTGCGCAGCTCCTTCAGGTCGTGCCCGGCGCAGAAGGCGGGACCTGCCCCGGCGAGGATCACCACGCGCACCGCCTCGTCGCCGGCCAGATCCGCCAGGGCGGCCTTCAGGGCGTCCAGCATGCCCAGGGACAGGCTGTTCCGGGACTGGGGCCGGTTGAGGGTCAGGGTGGTGACCCCACCGTCGTCGTTGCGCAGCAGGAAGGGCTCATCGGTCATGGCGGACTCCGCTAGGTCCCGGTAGTGTGCTTGCCTTCCGGGGAAGAATCGAGCCTTTTCCGGGCCGCGGCCAGGCTTCAGGGCGGCATCCGTCCAAGGGCCCATGTCCGCACGCCCTCGGCCAGGTCCTTCAGGCTGGGCCCGAAACGGGAGGCGCCCAGCCAGTGGAGGCCGGGCGGCAGCGCCTCCAGAATGCGCCGGGACCGGTCCCGGTGGCCCAGGCCCAGCAGGGGGAAGGCCCTGGGGGTGTGCTCGGCCCGCACCTGCACCGCCTCCGGCAGCGCGGGCAGCCAGCGCCGCAGTTCCCCGAAGACGCCCGGCCAGCCCTCCAGGACGGGGTCCATGGGGAAGGCGCCGCCCACATAGGTGCGCAGCTGCATCAGCCCCGGCGCCCCCCGGGGATCGTCCAGGGCCAGGGAGATGACGCCCAGGACGCCCCGGCCGTCCGGTGGATGGATGAGGAGGCCCATGCCCCGCTCCCAGCCGGCCACGGCGGGATGGCGGCTGTGCCAGACGGAGAGGTCCAGGCAGGGGATGGCCTCCAGCTCCGCGGCGGGCCCGGGCGCCAGCGGACCCAGGATCCGGCCGGCCTCGGCCGCCGGCAGGGCCAGCACCACCTGGGCCGCCTCCCGCTCCAGCCCGTCCCCCCGGACCCGCCAACCTCCTCCCGGAAGGGGTTCCAGAGCCTGTGCAGCTCGGGCCGTGTGAAGGCCGCCGAGACCCCGGGCCAGGGCCTCGGCCAAGGCCCCGGTGCCCCCGGCCGGGAGCCGGGTAGGCTCCGCCCCCAGGGCCAGGCCTCCCCGGAGCAGGCCGCCATGGGCTTCCATGGCCTGCAGGCGGGGCATGGCGTCCATGGCCACCCGGTCCGCAGGGGCGGCCAGGACTCCCGCCACCAGGGCGGGGAGCAGCTCCCGGGCGAAGCCCGCCCCCAGGCGCCGCTCGAAAAACGCGTGGAGCGTCTCCTCCGCCCCCGACCCCGGGCGGATGAAGGGTTCCCCCAGCATCCGGAGTTGCTCCAGGAGGGTGAGCCCTGGCGCCTTGAGCAGGCCCGCCAGGGAAGCCGGGCTCGGCTGCAGGCGGCCTCCCTTGCCGAGCCACCGGGGTCCTTTCGGTCCCGGGCTCCGGGTGGCCACGCCCAGGTCTTCCAGGAGGCTGGCCATCGCGCTGCCCCGGCCGACCAGGAGCGCCTGGGGGCCACGCTCCAGCAGGCCGGGTCCGCCCTCCGGGCCGGGCCAGGGCAGCGTCCGGGCCAGACCACCGGGCCTCGCCTCCGCTTCCCACACCTCCACCTCGAGCCCCTGCCGCTGCAGATGCCACCCGGCCAGGAGGCCGGAGATGCCGGCCCCCAGGACGAGCCACGGCAGGGCGGGAGATTCAGGCATGGGGCTCCGCGGGACGGTGGGTTGGCGACGGCGGAGCTCCGGAGGGACCACGCCTGGATTTGAGGACAATACCATCATCTGAAAACACCGAAAGCGCGTTGTTGATTTCCGTTCAGGCAAGACCCTATGCTTAACCGTCAGCAGCCAATTCCGGCCTTCGGCACAGGGGGAAGCGCATGAAATCGCTCAAGCAGCTCATCGATGGCAAACCCCATGAAGTTGTCTGCGTGGAGCAGGAGAGGACCGTCTTCGAGGCGCTTGAACTCATGGCCAAGTTCGACATCGGCGCCCTCCTCGTCCTGGCCGGAGGCAAGCCCGTGGGCGTGTTCTCGGAGCGGGACTACGCCCGCAAGGTCATCCTCCACGGCAAGGCCTCCAAGGACACCCCCGTGCGGGACGTCATGAGCGACAACCTCCAGTACGTCACCCTGGACCAGACCGCCGAGGACTGCATGGCCATCATGACCGAGCGCCGCGTCCGGCACCTGCCGGTCCTGGGGCCGGACCAGGAGGTGGTGGGCTTCCTGTCCATCGGCGATCTGGTGAAGGAGACCATCTCCGAGCAGACCTTCATCATCGGCCAGCTGGAACACTACATCACGCACTGACGTCGGCTAGGGAAGCAGGAGATAGAACTCCGTCCCCCCTTCAGGGGTGGAGGTGAAGTCCACCTTGCCCCCCAGGGCGTTCTCTCCGAAGATGCGCATCGCGTAGGTCCCCAGGCCACGGCCCGCCTTGGCCTTGGTGCTGAAGGAGCGCTGGAAGATCTGGAGCGCGACCCGGTCGGGAATGACGCCCGGGTTGTGCACGAAGAAGCGGTGCCCCTCCCCGCCCCTCCGGAAGCCCAGGGTGATGGTGGCGCCCCGGGGGGAGGCCTCCAGGGCGTTGACGCCCATGTTGCAGAGGATGCGGTGCACCAGGGTCGGATCCGTGGCCAGCGCCTCCCCCGCGCGCGCCTCCAGGGCCAGCGTGAGCTCCTTGGCCTCGGTCAGCGGGTTGGAGGCGAGGGTGCCCTGCAGGCCGGCCAGGAACGGGACCACCTCCACCTGCCGGGAGGACACGGGCAGGTCCCCTTTCTCGGCCCGGGCGAGGAGGCGCTGGTGGTTGACCGCATCCGAGAGCTGCGCGGCGATGCCCACGATCCGGGTCGCGGCCTGGGCCTGGTCCTTGACGCCGTGGGACATGAGCTCCGACCACCCGCTCAGGGCCGTGAGCGTGTTGGACAGGTCGTGCAGGAAGGTGGACTCCAGCACCTCGCGGCGATGGTGGTCGCTCACATCGTGGAAGACCTGGATGAGCAGTTCGCCGGCCTCCGTGGTGAAAGGCGTCGCCTTCACGTGGAATTCCCGCGCTTCCCATTTCCCCTGGCGCCGGAGGGACATGTGGCACTCCCCGGTGACGGGGACCTGGTCCTTCATGGCGGCCAGCGCGCCCAGCACCGCCCCGCAGCAGGAGCAGGCCCGGGAGGTCCCGCAGCCGTCCGGTCCCTCCTGGGCATGTACGCAGCGGTAGGCTTCGCCCCAGCGGTGGCCCAGGGGATCCTCCAGCCCCTCCTGGCGGAGGGCCTCCAGGAGCTCTTCGTTGGCGGCCAGGATCTGCCGCTCGGTGTTCAGGACCAGCACGAAGCCGTCCAGCGACTCCAGGATCGCCACCACCAGCGGATCGTTCACGAGGGCAACCATCTGGGCCTGGAGGTCGCCCGCGGCCGCACGGCCCGCGGGAGCGAAGAAGGTTTCAGGAATGGGATCAGCTTCGGACATGGGCGGGAGTCCTCGGATCAAGTTGGCCAGCCGGCAGGGAGTAATCGAGCATAGTCCGAAAAGGAAAAAAGGTCTGTAGAGGTATGAATTCTAGCGCCGCAGGACACCATGCCGACCGTACGAACGGCGCGCCCTCGAACGCGGGTCTTGAAAAAGAAAAGTCCCTTCCTTGACATGCGTCAAGGTTTGTTGACCAGATAAGTCGGATATTGGTCCAGAGCCCGACCTGCCCGCGACCGGGCGCCGGCGGGCCGACCAACCCGGGGCGCAAGCCCCGCCAAGGAGAGACTGCGATGACCTTCAACGCCCAGACGAAAATCGGCGATATCGTCCTCGAAAGCCCCGCGACCATGCGGGTCTTCGAAGCCCTGAACGTGGACTACTGCTGCGGGGGCCACCGCGGCCTGGCCGAAGCCTGCGCCCATGCCGGCAGGGAGCTGGGGGAGGTCATGGCCGCGCTGGGGAGCGTCCAGACCGGCGCGCCCGCCGCCGGGGACCCTTCCGGCTGGATGACCGCGCCCCTGGGGGACCTCATCGCCCACCTGGAAGCCACGCACCACGTCTTCACCCGCACGGAACTGGACCGGGTGGCCCCCCTCATGGCCAAGGTCCTCACGGTCCACGGGGAGCACCATCCCGAATTGGCCCGCATCGCCGGGCTCTTCGCGGCCATGTACGGGGACCTCATGCCTCACCTGGCCAAGGAGGAGCAGATCCTCTTCCCCTTCATCCGTGGCCTCGCCGCCGGGGGTCCGGCCGCCGGCGCCTGCTTCGGCAGCGTCCAGAACCCCATCCAGGCCATGCAGAACGAGCACGAGGCGGTGGGGGAGATCCTGCGGGAGCTGCGCACCCTCACCCGGGACTACCAGCCCCCCGCGGACGCCTGCGGCAGCTTCCGCTCGCTCTACATGGGCCTACAGGACCTGGAGCTGGACCTCCACCTCCACATCTTCCTGGAGAGCCACCTGCTCTTTCCCCGGGCCATCGCGCTGGAAGCCGCGAGGGTCTGAAGGTTCGCCCTGCCCTGTCCAACGCCTTTCGGAGCATCCATGAAAAAGGAAGTCGAAGACCGCTCTCCCCTGTCCCCCTGGTGGCGGCAGGCCGTCATCCTCGTGATGATCATCGGGTTCAGCCTGCTGACCCTGGTCACCGCCAAGACCTACGCAGGCGCGCCGCCCATCCCCGCCACGGTGGCCGACACCGCCGGCCGGGTCCTCTTCACCGGGGACGACATCAAGGGGGGCCAGGAGGTCTTCCTGAAGTACGCCCTCATGGAACACGGCACCCTCTGGGGCCATGGCGGCTACCTGGGACCCGACTACTCGGCGGAGTACCTGCACCGCCTGGCCGAGGTCGGCCGTGACACCTTGGCCCGGGCCCAGTTCGGCAGGCCCTACGCGGCCCTGGGCCAGGGCGAGGCCTTCCAGGTGGCCGAGCAGCTGAAGGTCCAGCTGAAGGAGAACCGCTACCGCAAGGACGACGACACCCTCGTCTTCACGCCGGCCGAAGCGGACTCCTACCGCCTCCAGGCCTCGGAGTGGAAGGACTACTTCGGCGGGGACCACCCCGCGCCGGGCCTGCCCGCCCACTACATCCAGGACGCCACGGAGCTGGCCCGCCTGAACGCCTACTTCGCCTGGGCCACCTGGGCCACGGTGGCCGACCGGCCGGGTTGCGCCTATTCCTACACCAACAACTGGCCCTTCGAGCCCATGGTGGGCAACACCCCCACCTCCTCCGCCTTCCTGTGGAGCGCCCTGAGCCTGCTCACCCTGCTCGGCGGCCTCGGACTCATCCTGTTCATCTTCGGGAAGTTCGACTTCCTGGGCTGGGGCGGCGCCGCGGGCCACCGGCCGGATGGCCCCCCCCGCCTCCAGCACTGGGTCCTCACGCCCAGCCAGAAGGCGCTCGGCCTCTACTTCGCCGTGGTCATGCTCCTGTTCTTCGCCCAGACGGCCATGGGCGGCTTCCTGGCCCACTACCGGGTGGAGCCCCAGGGGTTCTACGGCTTCGGCCTGGCGAAGTTCCTGCCCTACAACCTCGCCCGCACCTGGCATCTGCAGCTGGCCATCTTCTGGATCGCCACGGCCTGGGTGGCCGGCGGCCTGTTCCTGGCCCCCCTGGTCGGGGGCGGCGAGCCCAAGGGGCAGCAACTGGGCGTGCTGGTGCTCCTGGGGGCCTTGGCGGTGGTCGTCTTCGGCAGCCTGGGCGGCGAGTACCTGGGCATCAACAACCAGCTGGGCCACCTCTGGTTCTGGTTCGGCCACCAGGGCAGCGCCTACCTCGACCTGGGCCGCTTCTGGCAGGTGCTCCTGGCCATCGGCCTCATCTTCTGGCTGTTCCTCATGTTCCGCGCGCTGCGCCCGGCCATGAAGACCACCGGCGACCAGGGGGAGATCCCCTCCCTCTTCCTCTACTCCGCCGTGGCCATCCCGCTCTTCTACGTGCCCGCGATGTTCTACGGCCCGCATACGAATCTCGCGGTCATCGAGAACTGGCGCTTCTGGATCATCCACCTCTGGGTCGAAGGCTTCTTCGAGCTGTTCGCCACGGTGCTGGTGGCGGTGATGTTCGTGCAGATGGGCCTCATCACGGCCCGCTCCGCCACGCGCCTGGTCTACCTGGACGCCATCCTCTACCTGGCCGCGGGCATCGTGGGCACGGGGCACCACTGGTATTTCACCGGCCAGGGCACCCTGAACATGGGCCTGGCCTCCTGCTTCAGCGCCATGGAGGTGGTGCCCCTGACCCTGCTCACCCTGGACGCCTGGGACTTCATCCGCCTGAAGAACCAGGTGGGCGGGACCCCCTCCCAGGCCTCGAAGCACAACTGGGCCATCAAGTTCCTCATCGCCGTGGGCGTCTGGAACTTCGTGGGGGCCGGCGTCTTCGGCTTCCTCATCAACCTGCCCATCGTCTCCTACTTCGAGATGGGCACCACCCTCACCCCCAACCACGGGCACGCGGCCATGTTCGGCGTGTTCGGGATGCTGGCCCTGGCCGTGGTGGTCTTCTGCCTCCGGGCCCTTCGGGGCGACGCCGCCTGGAACCGCAACGAGAGGCTGATCCGCATCGGCTTCTGGGGCCTGAATATCGGCCTGGGGTTGATGATGGTCCTGGATCTGTTCCCCGCCGGGGTCCTGCAGTTCTTCGACGCCATCACCAACGGCTACTGGCACGCGCGCAGGCTCGCCTTCACCATGGGCGGCCTGTTCCACACCCTGGAATGGGTCCGCATGGCGGGCGATCTGGTCTTCCTGCTCGCGGGGGTCGTGCCCCTGGTCATCGCGGCCGTGAAGCTGATCAGCGCCCGGGAGGAAGCCCGGAAGGTATAGACTGCCGGTTCAACGGTCCACGGGGGGCGGGCGCCAGGCCCGCTCCCCGTGGCGCATCAGGAGCCCACCCATGTCCGACCCCTCGCCCTGGTCCTCCCTGGCCTTCTGCTGGGAGGAGCTGTTCCCCCTGCGCCACCCCCGGCTGGCGTTGGCCCTCGCCCTCGCCCCCGAGGGTGGCGCGACCCTGGACGCCGGGTGCGCGACGGGGAGCCTGCCCCGGGCCCTGGCCGCCCGGGGCAGGCTCGCCCACGGGCTGGACCTGGAGCCGGCCTTCCTGGCGGAGGCCCGGCGCAAGGCCCGGGACGAGGACGTGGGAGTCCGGTGGCATGAAGCCGGCCTGCTGGGCATGACCCAGGCGGTGGGCGTCTTCCGGTTCGACCTGATCACCTGCCTCGGCCAGACCCTGCCCCACCTCCTCGAGGAAGCGGAATGGCTGGCCTGGTTCAGCCAGGCCCGGGACCTCCTGAGGCCAGGCGGCCACCTGGTGATCCAGGTGGTGAACGACGCCGGCAAGCCCGCGGGCCACAGCCAGGACCTGCCCCTGCTCCGCGGCCCAGGCGGGGCGCTGGAGCGGCGCCGGGTCATGGTCTCCGCAACCCGGGCCCGCTTCGAGACGACCTTCCTGCCCACCGGCGGCCTGCCGCTGCGCAGCTCGACCCCCCACCTGCGCATGACCGCCGGCCGGGCCGCGGACCTCCTCCGGGAGGCGGGCCTTGATCCTGGCGGGCCCCTGGCCGATGAAGCGGGCAACCCCTTTACCGAAACCTCACCCGGCTGGATCATCCAGGCCGGCCGGCCCACCCCCCACTGAGGAGGAACCATGATTAAGCCCCTGGAACTGGACGAGCTCTGCCGCCGCCTGGTGGCCGAGGCCCCCGACGCCATCGTCTACGCGGATGACCAGGGCCTCATCAGGCTCTGGAACGCCGGCGCCCGGCGCATCTTCGGCTACACCGAGGGCGAGGCCCTGGGCCGGAGCCTGGACCTCATCATCCCCGAAGGCCAGCGCGCACGGCACTGGGACGGCTTCGGCCGGACCCTCGCCACGGGCCAGACCCGGTATGGCGCCGAAAGCGTCCTTTCGGTACCGGCCATCCGCAAGGACGGCTCCCGCCTGTCCGTGGAGTTCACCATCCTGCCCTTCCACGGCGAAGGTGGCGCCATCGTCGGGATGGCCGCCATCCTGCGGGATGTCACCGCCCGCTTCGAAGAGCTTAAGGCCCTTCGCAAACGTTTGGCTAATTAGGTTTACCGGCCTCCGGAACCAATCCTGGCCGTTCTCCGGAAGCGAACCTTGCAATCATGGAGTCTGACTCCACAATTGCATACCTTCTAGGGCTGCCAAACGTCCCCGGGCTGCAGGATCTCCACCATGTTGGTCTCGAAGCCCTTCTCCCGGGGCACGCACAGGAGGTTGAGGGAGCCCTCGTGGCCGAAGACATTGTCCGGGTTCCCCGCGAAATTGTCCGGGTGGAACAGGGCGGGCCGGTGCCACCAGACGCGGTAGTCCAGGGCCAGCAGGAACTCCTGGAGGTCGTGCGACTTCTCCGGGCGGTCGTTCTCCACGTACAGGACGGGGCGCAGGCGGTGGACGGTGTCGGCGCCGCCTTCGAGCACCTGCAGCTCCATGCCCTCCACGTCGATCTTGAGGAAGTCGCAACGGTTCAGGCGGTAGGCGTCCAGCATGCCCAGGGGGACCTTCACCCCGTCCTGCACCAGCTCCAGGCTCAGGCCGCCGAAATTACCCTGGGCTCCGTAGTCCAGGTTCGGAATGTGGGCGAAGCCGGCCCTGCGGGCCAGGCCCTTCTGCTCGGCCACCACGGTGGTGATCTGGTTCAGCGCGAGGTTGGCGCAGAGGACCTGGAAGAGCACGGGCTGCGGCTCGAAGGCCAGCACCGCCCCGTCCGGACCCGCCAGCCGCGCCAGGAGGACGGTGTGGGCCCCGATGTTCGCGCCCGCTTCCACCACCATGTCCCCGGGCCGCACGAAGTGCCTGAACACCTCGGCCTCCCACTCGCTGAACTCGCCGTAGAGGGCCAGGGACCGTCCGACGTAGAGATCCTGGGCCGGGTAGAGCATCCGGCCATAGCGGCAATCCCGGCTCTCGAAGATCGGAGGAAAGGCGTAGAGAGGTTCCATGGGTTCCCTTGGGTTTCCAGGATCATATCCGATTCGGCCCCTGCCCCGCCCCCAGCGCATCCAACCTTGGCCATTGGGCATCCAACCTTGCCCCGTGGGCATCCAGCAGGTCGCTGCGGGTGAGGATCCCGGTCAGCCGGCCGTCGTCACCGACCACGGCGAGACGCCCAACCCCTTCCCTCACCATGTGGTCCGCCGCCTCGCGCAGGGAGTTGCCCTCGAAGGCGACGGCCACGGGGCGGGCGAGGAGGGAACTGAGCTCCAGGCCCGGATCCAGTCCGGGCGCCGCGAGGTCGCGCCCCATCAGCACCCCGACGGGCCGGCCCTGGCCGTCCACCACGGGAAACCCCTGGTGGGCAGCGCCCGGGGCGCCGCTGGCGAGCCAGGCGCGGGCCTTGGCGACGGTGTCCCAGCCGTGGAGGAAGGCCACGGCCCGGGTGGCGTGGTCCCTCACCACCTGCTGGTCCAGGTGGTCCGCGGGATAGTCCGTGGGCACGCGGACCCCGCGCCGGGCCAGCTTCTCCGTCATGATGCTGTGCCGCATGCAGAAGGCCGAGAGCAGGTAGGCCGCCGCGCACCCCCCGAGCAGGGGCATCAGGCCCACGGGCTGGAGGGTGATCTCGAAGGCGAACACCGCCGAGGTCAGCATGCAGCGCGCCGCCCCCGCGAAGATGGCGGCCATGCCCACCAGGGCGCACATCCGTGGATCGACCCCGGCGTGGGGGAAGGCCGCCGCGAGCAGGCTCCCCAGCAGGGCGCCCAGGGCCCCGCCGATGGTGAACAGCGGCGCGAGGGTCCCCCCGGAGGTCCCGCTGCCCAGGGCCACGGCCCAGGAGGCGAACTTGGCCGCGCCCAGCGCCAGGAGCGCCGTGGCGGCCAGCTTCCCGCCCAGGATCGCGTCGATGTTGTCGTAGCCCACCCCCAGGGTTGCGGGCACCGCCAGGCCGATGACGCCCACCGCCAGCCCCCCCAGGGCCGGCCACCACATCCAGTGCACCGGGAGGCGCTCGAAGGCGTCCTCGAGCACATACAGGACCCGGGTCACGCCCACCGAGGCCAGGCCCACCCCGGCGCCCACCGCCACGTATAGCGCCAGTTGCAGCCCGCTGGGCGGGGACAGCGCGGCCATGGGGAAGGCGGGCCCGGCGCCGTGGAGGCCGTAGCGCACGCCGGTGGCGACGACGCAGGCCAGGGCCACGGGGATGAGGGACCGGGGACGCAGCTCGAAGAGCAGGAGCTCCACCGCCAGGAGCACCGCCGCCACGGGGGACCCGAAGGTGGCGGCCATGCCCGCCGCCGCGCCTGCGGCCAGGAGCGTCTTGCGTTCGGCCGCCGTCATGGACAGATGCTGGCCCAGCAGGGAGCCCAGGGCGCCGCCCGTGGCGATGATCGGCCCTTCCGCCCCGAAGGGCCCTCCCGTGCCGATGGCGATGGCGGCCGACAGCGGCTTCAGGACCAGGACCCGGGCCGGGATGCGGCTCCCGTTGAGGAGCACCTGCTCCATGGCCTCGGGGATGCCGTGGCCGCGGATGGCCTTGGAGCCGTAGCGGGCCATGAGGCCCACCACCACGCCGCCTGCGACCGGCACGAACAGGCGCGTCCACCCGAGGGTGCTGGCCGCTGGGGAGGCGAAAGCCAGGGCGCAGCGGTGGTAGTAGGCGAGGTTCGTCACCAGGCCGATGAGCCGCAGCAACCCGTCGGCAAGGAAGCCTGCGGCCAAGCCCACACCCAGGGCGAGGGCGGTCACCCAAGCCACCCGCCCATCGACCACCACCGCGAGCCGGGGCCCCCTCACCGGTCCCAGGCCGGGCAAGCCAGATGGGGCCTGGCCCGGCAAGCCGGGTAGGGTCACGTCCTTCATGGCTTTCCCCCGCGCCGGGGATGCTCCTGGAAGAACATGGGCGCCGGCAAACCGCCCGCGTCCGCGGGCGCCACCCGTTCCAGGAGCCCGGCCAGGGTGTGCAGCTCCCGCGGCTTCAGTTCGGCCAGGCGGCCCATGAGGAGCTGCTGGACGGGCACGGGGCGTTTCACGACGGCCCGTCTCCCGGCCGCCGTCAGGGTGATCACCAGCCGGCGCCGGTCCTCGGCGCTGGGCGTCTTGGCGACGAGGCCCTTTTCGTGGAGCTTGCGCACCACCACCGACACGGAACTGGGATCCGTGGCCGTCCGCTCCGCCAGTTCGCCCACCGACAGGGCCCCCTGCTCCTTCAGCACGTGGAGCACGAAGACCTGCGCGGCGCTGAGCCCTTGCTCTGCCCCGTTCTGGGCCAGGCGAAGCTCACGAACGAGCCAGCGCAGCGAATCGAACACCCGGCGCACGTCCGGTTCCATCGGGGGAGAAAGTGATTGGGATCCCATACAATTATCTTGCATCCTCCGCCGCCGGCCAGCAAGATCCATTGTTCAGGCGGACCCGCCCGCCCCCTGTAACAATTCTGCCGTCTTGACTTGGATCAAGGTGGAACGCACCCGTACCCCTCATGTTGGAAGAGGCTGGCCACCAGCCCCCCGACCTCCTCCCCCAAAAGCACCACCGAGGCGCCCATGCATCCCCTCACCCGACTGGAACTGGAACCCCGGCCCCTGCTCCGTGCGGCCGCCGCCACCCTCCTGCTCTGCGGCCTCATCGCCCTGGGCAACGGCGGAGGGCGCTGGCTGGATCCGGCGCTATTGGGCTACCTCATCGCGAGCCTGTTCGCCTGGTTCGGAGTGACCTACCGGTACTTCACCTGGCTGGAGCGCCCGGCCACGGCCATGTACTGGCGCTGGACCCTGCGCACCTTCCTGACCCCCCGGGCCCTCCTGCGACTGCCGCGCATGGGCCTGATCCTGCTGGACCAGCTGTTCCTCCAGCGCTTCATCGGCCGGCGCTCCCTCAAGCGCTGGGGCGCCCACGCCTGCCTGGCCTGGGGCTGCCTCCTGGGCTTCGCGGTGACCTTCCCCCTGGTCTTCGGGTGGGTGCGTTTCACCAGCGACGGCCGGGATGCCGGGCGCTACCGGGCCTGGGTCCTGGGCCTGCCCGCCGGCAGCTTCCCCCTGGGCGGCTTCGCGGCCTTCGTCTCCTTCCACATCCTGGACCTGGCCGCGGTGATGGTCCTCACCGGGTGCCTACTGGCCTTCCTGCGCCGCTCCGGAGACGAAGGGGACACGTCCACCCAGCGCTTCGACCTGGACATCCTGCCCCTGCTGCTGCTCATCGCCATCGCCGCCACCGGCCTCCTCCTCACCGCCTCCGAGACCTGGCTGCAGGGCCGCAATTTCGGAACCCTGGCCTTCATGCACGAGATGACGGTGATCCTCATGCTGCTGTTCCTGCCCTTCGGCAAGCTCTTCCACATCGTCCAGCGCCCCGCCCAGGCCGGCGTGGCGCTCTACAAGGACGAGGGGAACGCCATGGGCCTCCTACCCTGCCACGTCTGCGCGACCCCCTTCATCCGCCCCAACCAGCGCAGGGATCTGGAGCGGCTCTGGACGGAACTGGGCCTGGACGGGGCCCGGCACCGGGACGGCGCCCACCACCTGGACCTGTGTCCCCGGTGCAAGCGGCGCCTGGTGATGAAGGCCCAGAGCCTTCGCCTGGGCGGGGCCTTCGATCCCTTCGCGGAAGTGGGCCTGCCCGTCGTTCCCCTCGATGACCCCATCACCCTCCGGAGCTGACCCATGGCCCGCCTCCCCCAGAACCCCGAAGCGCTCCGGGCCCAGTTCGGCCCCCACCTGAACCTCGCCCCTCCCGGCGGCTGGGACGCCGATCCTGCGCCCGGGAAGACCGTCGCCACCCACTGCTGCTTCTGCGGCCAGCAGTGCGGCATCAAGCTCAAGGTGGCCGACAACAAGGTCGTCGGCTTCGAGCCCTGGGAGGAGTTCCCCTTCAACAAGGGCAAGCTCTGTCCCAAGGGCGTCAAGCGCTACCTCCAGGGCAGCCACCCCGACCGGCTCCTGCACGCCATGAAGCGCACCGAGGCGGGCTTCGTCCCCATGGGCTGGAACGAGGCCATGGAGCGCACCGTGGCCGAGATCCAGCGCATCCAGGCCTCCAGCGGCCCGGACGCCTTCGCCATGCTCAGCGGCGTGAGCCTGTCCAACGAGAAGAGCTACCTGGCCGGGAAGTTCGCGCGCCTGGGCCTGGGCACGCGCAATCTCGACTACAACGGCCGCCTGTGCATGGTGAGCGCGGGCGCCGGCAACAAGAAGGCCTTCGGCGTCGACCGCGCCGCGAATGCCTGGGACGATCTCCCCCTGGCCGACGTCATCTGGGTCTCCGGGGCCAACGTCGCCGAGTGCGCCCCCATCACCACCGACTACATCTGGAGGGCCCGGGACCGCGGGGCCAGGCTCATCGTCGTGGACCCCCGCATCACCCCGCTGGGCCGCACCGCCGACCTGGTGCTGCCCCTCAAGCCCGGCACGGACTGCGCCCTCACCAACGGCATCCTGCACCTGCTTGAAAAGTGGAACCTCCTGGACCATGACTTCATCCGCGACCACACCCAGGGCTTCGAGGCCACCCTGGAGGCCGCCCGCCCCTGCACCCCGGCATGGACCAGCGCCGTCACGGGCCTGCCCGTGGCCGCCATCGAGAAGGCCGCGCGCATGTGGGGCGAAGCGAAGACCAGCTTCCTGCTCCACGCCAGGGGCATCGAGCACCAGTCCAAGGGCGTGGAGAACGTCAGCTCCTGCATCAACCTCGTCCTGGCCACGGGCCGCATCGGCCGGCCCGGCTGCGGCTACGCCACCATCACGGGCCAGGGCAACGGCCAGGGCGGCCGCGAGCACGGCCACAAGTGCGACCAGCTCCCCGGCAACCGCGACATCGAGAATCCCGAGCACCGCCGCCACATCTGCTCGGTGTGGGACTGCACGGACGCGGAGCTGCCGCACAAGGGCCTCTCGGCCCAGGAGATCATGGAGGAGATCCACGCCGGCTCCATCAAGGGCCTGCTCTGTCTCTGCTTCAACCCCCTGGTGAGCCTGCCCGACAGCACCTTCACCCGGGAGGCGCTGGAGAAGCTGGAGTTCTTCGTGTCCTTCGACTTCTTCCTGTCGGAAACGGCCCAGCACGCGGATCTCGTCTTCCCTTCGGCCCTGCACGAGGAGGACGAGGGCACCGCCACCAGCGCCGAAGGCCGGGTCATCCGCCTGCGCAAGGCCGTGGACAGCCCGGGCGAGGCCCGCCCGGACTGGCAGATCATGGTGGAGCTGGCCCGCCGCCTGGGCCGGGGCCGCTTCTTCGACCACTTCACCTCCTCCGAGGCCATCTTCCAGGAGCTGCGCCGGGCCTCCGCCGGCGGCACGGCGGACTACGCCGGCATCACCTACGCGAAGATCGAGCGCCAGATGGGCGTCTTCTGGCCCTGCCCCACCGAGGACCACCCGGGCACCCCGCGCCTGTTCGAGGGCGGGAAGTTCTTCCACCCCGACGGCCGCGCCCGGTTCATCCCCACCCCCTGGCGGCCCCCCATGGAGGTGGTGGACGACGCCTACCCCGTGTGGCTCACCACGGGCCGCGTGGTCTTCCACTACCTGTCCGGCACCCAGACCCGGCGCATCGGCTGGCTGGTGGAACAGTGCCCCCACCCCTACCTGGAACTCCACCCGCGCCTGGCCCAGCGCTACGGGATCGTGGAGGGCGGCGCGGTGGAGATCACCACCCGGCGCGGCGTCCTGGTGCTCCCGGCCAAGGTGGTCACCACCATCCGCCCCGACACCGTCTTCATCCCCTACCACTGGCCCGGGGCCCTGGGCGCCAACCGCCTCACCGCCCGCCACCTGGACCCCGTCAGCAGGATCCCCGAGTTCAAGGTGAGCGCCTGCCGCCTCACCGCCACCGACCCCGCGCGGTTCCCCCCCGAGCTGCTCGAGCTCCAGCGCATGGCCGCCGCCGCGGCCCTCCTGCCCGAGAAGGTGCTGTGATGGTGGACCCGGCCTACGGCTTCTATATCGACCCCCAGCGCTGCATCGGCTGCCGCTCCTGCGTGGCCGCCTGCGCCGAGTGCGGCACCCACCGGGGCCACGCCATGATCCACCTGGACGAACTGGACCGCAGGGCCTCCACCCAGACCGGCCCCACGGTCTGCATGCACTGCGAGGACCCCATCTGCGCCATGGCCTGTCCCGCCGACGCCATCAAGCGCACCGAGGACGGCGTCGTGCACGCCAGCCAGAAGCCCCGGTGCGTGGCCTGCCAGAACTGCGAGCTGAGCTGCCCCTTCGGCGTGCCCATCGTCCTGCCGGGCCTGGAGCAGATGCTCAAGTGCGACCTCTGCTACGACCGCTCCTCCACGGGCCTCCGGCCCATGTGCGCCACCGTCTGCCCCAGCCAGGCGCTGCTGTTCGCACCGAGGCACGAGGTGGCCGCCATGCGGAGCTCGCAGCCCCTGCGCGATTTCCAGGTGGGCACGCTCGCCATCCGCACCCGCACCGCCCTGATGGTGCCCGACCCCGGCCAGCCGCTGAACCTCGACGTGGCCGCCCTTCTCGACGGAGACTTCTGATGGCCGGCTGGAAAAGCCTCTTTCCCGTTGATCTCGCCGAGGAGAGCCGGCTCTCCCGGCGGGAGTTCGCGCGCTTCCTGGCCCTGGTCTCGGCCGGGTTCACGGGTGGCATCGGCTACCTTTGGCTTCGGAAGAAACCCCTGGACGGGGCCCCCGACCCCCCCGGGGAAGCCCCGGCGACGCTCCGGGTGTGCGGGGCCGGGGACGTGGGTCCCGGCAACAGTTTCCTCTTCACCTTCCGCAACCCCCAGGACCGGTGCATCCTCGTGCACACCCTCCAGGGCCACTGGCGGGCCTACCGCCAGACCTGCACCCACCTGGGTTGCGCGGTGCGCTGGGACGGCCGCGGCCTGGAATGCCCCTGCCACAACGGCCACTTCGAGGTGGAACAGGGCTTCCCCGTTCAGGGCCCCCCCACCCGGCCCCTGTCCCGCCTGGACGTGGAGGTGCGCGCGGACGGCGGGGTATGGGTCGTGGGCGACCAGGACCGGCCCTCAGCCATGTCAGGTCTGTCATGAGGCGCGCCCCCTTCACGGGCGCCGCCCTTGCCCTCATCCTGCTCATCGTCCTCATCCAGGCCTACCTGTTCGACACGGTGCTGGGCGCGGTCCTGGATGGCCAGCGGAGCCAGCTCCCCGGCGCCCTGGCCGTGTCCGTCCTGCTCACCGCCGTCGCCCTCGTCCTCGCCTTTAAAATTCAGTATGTCTCGCGTATCCCCGCAGGGGATACCGAGAAAGCGCCCGGCCTCGACGGCCGCCGCTGATACGTCCCTCAAGCCAGGAGTGCCCATGCCCAAACCGAAGCTCTGGAAGCCAGAGGATGCCGCAGCCTGGGAGGGCGGCCAGAAGGCCGTCGCCTGGCGCAACCTCGCCGTCTCCGTCCCCGCCCTGCTGGTGGCCTTCTCCGTGTGGATGTTCTGGAGCATCCTGGCGGTGCGCATGAAGGACGCGGGCTTCCCCTTCACCCCGGCCCAGCTCTTCACGCTCATCAGCATCGCCGGGCTGGCCGGGGCCACCCTGCGCATCCCGGGCGCCTTCATGGTCGCCCTGGCCGGGGGCCGGAACACGGTCGCCGTCACCACGGGGCTCCTGATCATTCCCGCCCTGGGCGCGGGCCTGGCCCTGCGCAACCCGGCCACGCCCTTCTCCACCTTCGCGGTGCTGGCGACCCTGTCGGGCATCGGCGGCGGCAACTTCGCCTCCAGCATGGCCAACATCCCCGGGTTCTTCCCCAAACGGCTGGCGGGCACGGCCCTGGGCCTCAACGGCGGCCTGGGCAACCTGGGCGTGAGCGTCATGCAGCTCGTGATCCCCGCCATCATCGGGCTTTCCTTGTTCGGCACCCTGCCCCGCGTGACCTCCACCGGCAAGGCCCTCTACCTCGCCAACGGCGCCCTCGTTTGGGTGCCCGTGGTCGCCGTGCTGGCGGTCCTGGCCTGGGTCTTCATGGACAACCTGCCGGGGCAGGACGCCGAGCCGGTGCTGCCCGCCGTCCTGCGCATCCTGGGCCTGCACCTCCTGGGCCTGGCGGTCACGGCCGTCGGCGTCCTGCTTCTCTTGAACTTCCAGCTGGGGCTGGCGGCCCAGCTGGGCGTCCTGCTCCTCACCATCCTCCTGTCCCTGGGCCTCCTGAGGCTCCTGCCCGGCCGGATCCAGGGGCGGCTGGCCCCGCAGTTCGCGATGTTCCGCCACCCCGACACCTGGGGCCTGACCGTGCTCTACCTGGGCACCTTCGGCAGCTTCATCGGCTTCAGCGGCGCGCTCCCCCTGTTCATCAACGTCGTCTTCGGGAGGCTCCCCGGCGGCCTGGTCAACACCCATGCCCCCAAGGCCATGGCCTTCGCCTGGCTGGGCCCCCTGGTGGGCAGCCTCGCGCGGCCCCTGGGCGGATGGTGGTCGGATCGCTGGAAGGGCGCCCACGTCGCCCAGGTCTCCTTCCTGACCATGGGCGCCGGCGCCCTGGGCGTGGCCTACTGCGTGGTGCGGGCCCAGGGGGCCCCCGCTCCGGAAAGGTTCTTCCCGCCCTTCCTGGGCCTGTTCCTTCTGCTCTTCGTGGCCACCGGCCTGGGCAACGGCGCCGTCTTCCAGATGGCCCCCCACGCCGCGGCCCCCGGCCTCGCCCCCGCCACGGTGGGGTGGATCTCGGCCATCGCGGCCTACGGCAGCTTCCTGGTGCCCGCCATCTTCAAGCTCCAGGTGGACGCGGGCTCCCCCCAGCGGGCCCTGTACCTGTTCACGGCGTTCTATGGGGTCTGCCTCGTGCTCAACGGCTGGCGGTATGCCCGTAGAACCCGCCAGCTGACCGCCTAGGCCAACGACAAAAAACACGAGCCAAGAAGCACACGAGCCAATGTATTTATGAATTTTATGGAATTTTTAATCCTGGTTCATTCGGCAAAGGGGCCTACCTTGGGGGTAGCGATGACCCCCATGGCTGCGGCCTTGTGGGGAGTGTCGCGACCTTCGGCCTGCCAGGAGTTTGAGCATGGAGCATCGTCTACATCCCCGCATACCCGTCCGCCCCTTGTGCCAGGCCCGCTTCAGCGTGGACTCGAAGCCCAATCGGCACATCCAGGTCTCCAACCTGGCCACCGAAGGCTGCTGCATCCGCATACCCGCGGAGCTGGCGGGCGCCTTCGCGGATAACCCGGTCCTGGAGGACTGGGCCCTGACCTGCCCCGGACTCCCAAGGGCCAGGGTGCGGGCCCAGGCGGTATGGTGCCGGCCCAGCGGGGGGGACCGGCAGGAGGACCGGCAGATGGACCAGCCCGTAGAGGTCGGGATCAAGTTCCTGGCCATGCCCGAGGACTACGCCATTGACCTTGAGGATTTCATCGACTACGTCCTGAAGGCGGGAATCCCCCCCATCGACTACAGCGGCATGCCGGCTTGAATAGGACGTGAGCGCGCCTCAGGAGCCTGTCATATTCAGGTTCGGGGGGAGCCCATGGCCGAGTTCATGGAATGGTTGGAACAACGCCGAACGGAGGGCCTGGGGCCCGTGCTGTCCCTGCTGCTCATCGCCGCCGGGCTCGGCGGGGTTGTCTGGCTCGCCTGGCAGTTCGGAGGGGGGTCGGTGGGGCAGACCTCCTCCAGCTTCGAAGGCCGCAACCTGGAGGACCTGCGCCTGCTGGACGCCGAAGGAAACACCCACCGGCTGGGGGACCTGAAGGGCCGCGTGGTCGTCCTGGATTTCTGGGCGACCTGGTGTCCGCCCTGCCGCATGAGCCTCCCCGAACTGGCCGCCCTGCAGAGCAAGCAGACTGACCAGTACGCGGTGGTGCCGGTCTCCCTGGACCGGGGCGGCTTCCAGGACGTCCTCCCCTTCTTCAAGCAGAACCCGCAGTTCGACCTCTTCGCCCTGGTCCCCGCGGACCCGGGCGCCCTGGCGTCCAAGGTGGGTCCGATCCGCGGCATTCCCACCACCCTCATCATCACCCGCGCCGGCAAGGTCGCGCACGCCTGGGCAGGGTATGCCCCGGGCCGCCTGGAGCAGGAACTGCTGGCCGAACTCAAGCGGCCATGATGTGTTCTGCTTCGGCACCCGCTATAGATGGAATTTCCCGGTCAGCCGTTCGATGTCCAGCCGGATGACGGCGACGCGGTGGGCGCTCTCGGCGATGGAGGCCTCGACTTCCGGCTCGAGGCCGGCGCAGAACCTCGCACCGATCAGCCTGAGCGCCTGGAGACGCTCGCCTTCGTCCTCGATCTTCTCCGCCCGGCCAAAGGCGATGACGCTGGTGTAGGTGGTGGATAGTTTCTCCGGGACGACTTCGGCGTGGGTGACCACGCTGTAGGAGACACGCTGCTCGGCCTTGAGGTTGTCCAGCTTGTGTCCGGTGGTCGCACCATGGAAATAGAGCCGGTCGCCGGCCAGCACATGGTTGATGGGCACCACGTAGGGCCAGCCATCCGCACCCACGGTCGCCAGGGTCCCGTAGTCCGCCTGGGCCAGGACGGCCCTGGCCTCGGCTTCGGTCATGGCCTGGTTGCTTCTCCGCATTTCGTGCATCTGCTGCTCCCTCTGGGAAAGAGCATACCGAAGCTTCCCTCCGGGAGGGCATGACAGCAGGATGACGGCAAGAAACGCAGGCCCCCCTTCCGGGAGATCCATGCCAAGAGCATCTGCGTCGAATGCGCCGCCAAGCATTTCACGGAGACCCAGGCCCGCACCCACCGGACTGTGGAGCGCTTCCGCATGCGCCCCCAGCCCCGGCAGGGCCCAGGTCTGGCGGAGGCCACCTGGACGGGGCCCAGGCTACGGGGCCGCTGGCACATAGATAGGTTGTCTTGACACGTTTATTAAATAATTTATATTTGCGCCAGCCATTCCCAAGGAGGAAGCCCATGGCGAGGTGCTCTCTATATGCAGGTTGTATCACACTTGCCCTAGCTGGCTTGGCGGTTTCCGCCTTCGCCCAGGGGTCCACCCAGGATCCCAACTCCTGGTCCCCGGTCGCTAACGAATCCAATAAACCTGTCGTTGTTGAACTGGCCACCATGCCAGCTCCTATCGGTTCGAACTTCCCCACGGCGGGCGAGTTCTGGGTCGCGCAGGCGCCGGAGGAAGGGGAGTCCATCGGCACCGCCACCAAGATGGTCCCGGGCAAGACCTTCACCCTGAAGAAGAAAACGAAATACATGTTCTACTTCCAGACCAACTCGGCCAGTCTGGCCTGCCAGACCTTCAGGCTTGGGGACCACACGGTCATCCTGTTCAAGTGCCCCGCGCTCAAGGTTACTGGCACGGATGCCTCGGACCTGATGGGGACCGTGGCCGGCGCCTTGGGAAACACCAAGGACATGATCGTGGTGGGGACCAACTGCAAAGGCAAGGTCTCTGATTGCCCCCTGGTCATCAACTACAGTGGTTTCCGCAACACCAGTAGCCCAGAACCGTTCATCACCATCAACTGACCCGGACCCGGGCCGGCACCAGGCACAGGGTGAAGGCCAGGCAGGGACAGGAGGGCGCGATCCAGGTGATCATGTTCACAGGCCCACCGGCCTGGAGAACCTCCGCCCATGCTCCTGGCGTTCCTGAAATCCCTGATGCTCGTCCCCATGACCCTGCTGCCCATCATCAACCCCCTCAGCGGGGCGCCGGTGTTCACGGAGACGGCGGGCGGCAGTCCCCTGGTGGTCCGCAAGATGGCGCGGCGGGTGGCCCTCAACTGCTGGTGGATCCTCATCGCCTCCATGCTGGTGGGCCACTACCTGCTGGCCTTCTTCGGGATCTCCCTGCCCATCGTGCGCATCGGGGGCGGCCTGCTGGTGGCGGCCTCGGCCTGGCGCCTGCTCGTCAACACGGGGCCCGACGACGTGGCCAGGGCCATCGCCAAGGACGCCCACGACCTGCCCGACGCCGAGATCGCCCGGCGCAGCTTCTTCCCCCTGACCTTCCCGCTCACCACCGGGCCCGGGTCCGTGGCGGCCGCCATCGCCCTGGGCGCCCACCTGCCCAGGTCGCCCCTGCTCTACGTGCGCGGGGCCTTCGTGGCGATCCTGGGCACCGGCCTGACCGCGCTGGTCATCTGGTACTGCTACCGCCACGCCCCGGCCCTGCTGGCGCGGCTCGGGGACATCGGCACCATGGTCATGATGCGCCTGTTCGCCTTCATCCTGCTCTGCATCGGCATCGAATTCATCTGGACGGGCTGGGCCGCCCTGAACCATATCGCCGTCTGAACGCACGGGCACCACGAGGCAGGGCTATCGCATCACCCTTGACTGGGGTTCCCCCATTTCCCCCCGGTACCTCCGCCGGCGCGGCCGGCGGAGGTTAAAGATGGGCCCAGGGGAGACGAGGGGGCCCTGTTGGCACGCCTTGGCTCCGATCCTTGGCGTGGAGCATGGAAGGGTTGGCCCTCATCGGGAGCCTGAGGCTTCGAGTCCAGTGGTCGGCGGCACCGGTCGGCGCCGACGTTGTCTTGAGCCAATCGACTTCATGTATTACAAAGAACTAAAGAAGCACCGCCACCATGACTTCTTACTCGAGGGGATCAAGCTAAAGTCGGCGCCAACAGGTAACAACCACCCTTACTCGAAGCCTCAGGTCCCCCAGGAGGGATAGGCCCTCCATGCTTCTCCCCCTACCTCGGAGCCAAGGTGTGCGAACGTGGCCCCATCGTCCCCACCCCGGCCATCTTTAACCGACGCCGGCTGCGCCGGCGGAGGAAACGGGGGGCAAGTCTGGGACCTCAGGGATTGGTGATGCGATGGCCCTGGGGCACCACCCTCTCGGGCTTTCCCCCCCGGGCCTGGCTGGCCCTCGCCGGCCTGGGCCTGGTCTCCCAGTTGTGCGGCTGGCTGGCGATCAACTACGCCCTGGGCCATCTGCGCGCAGCCCCGGTCTCGGTCTGCCTGCTGGCCCAGGCCGTGGTCACGGCCGTGGTGGCCATGCCGGTGCTGGGGGAGTTCCTGCGCACCAACCAGCTCGCCGGCGGCGCGCTGGTCCTGGGCGGCATCTACCTCGTGACGGCGGGCGAGCGGAGTCTGCCGTGACTCAGAAGCCTCCGGCCAACCCGGAGCAGACGCGGTCGCGCCCTTCCTTCTTCGCCCGGTAAAGCGCCAGGTCAGCGGCCTGCAGGAGTTCCTCGGAGGTCTGCCCGTCCTCGGGGTACATCGCGATGCCGATGGACAGGGTGATGGGGTCGAGGGTCCCGTCGCCCAGGCGGACCCGGGCCTCCTTGGCCGCGATGCGGATCTGCTCCGCCCGTTTCAGCGCCGTCTCGGGCGTGGCGTCGGGCAGCAGGATGGTGAATTCCTCGCCGCCGAACCGGCAGACGGTGTCCCCCGTCCGGATCTGCCTGGAGAAGACCTTGCCCAGTTCCCGCAGCACGCCGTCGCCGGCCTCGTGGCCATGGCGATCGTTGACCAGCTTGAAATGGTCCAGATCCACCATCAGGACCCCCAGGCGATGGTTCTGGCGATGGGCCAGCCGGATCTCCTTGAGCAGGGACTCCTCCAGGTGGCGCCGGTTGTAGAGCCCGGTGAGGGGGTCCCGCACGGAACGGTGCTGCAGGGTCTCCTGAAGCTTGAGCTTGGCCAGGGCGAGCGCCAGATGTTCGGCCACTTCGATGCCCAGGCGCTGCCGGGCATCCCAGCGCGCCGCATCGGTGGAGGCCAGCTGGAGGTGGAGCATGCCCATGCTGGTGCCATGGGCCATCATCGGAATGCACACGCAGGCCTTCTCCCCCTTGGGCACATGGGGGCAGTGCAGGCCGCCCTCCACCTCCTGCCGCCCGTTGACCCGCCCCCTCCTCAGGCCCCAGCAGTCTTCCGGGGCGATGAGCTGCTCCACGGGAGGGTGGGCACCCCAGACCGCCACCGCCTCGAGCGAGGTCGCGGGCTCCCCGAATACGAACAGGGCTCCGGAATCTTCCGGGAACAGCTGCCGGCCGAACATCTGGAAACCCTCGTGGGCTTCCCGGATCGTGTGGCAGCACTGGAGGAGGTCCCCCATCTGGCCCAGCAGGTTGATCTCGGTATTGCGGTGCTCCAGTTCACGGCCCCAGAGGAGCAGCCGGTCATTGGCCTGCTGCAGCTCGGAACTCCGCTCGGCCAGGGCCGTTTCAAGCTCCTTGCGCTCGGTGATATCGAAGATGAGGCCGCTGACATATTCCACGCGCCCGTCAGCATCGCAGACGATGCAGCTGCGCTCGTGGATCCAGAGCGTGCGCCCCCCGGTGGAGACGATGCGGTACTCCCGGACGTAGGTGTGGTCGGTGCGGAGGGCATGGATGAAGGCCAGGCGCACGGACCTGCGATCCTCCTCCCGGATCAGGTCCGTCCACTTGATGCCCTGGGGACCGAAGGCCTCGCGCTTGTACCCGGTGAGGGCCTCGATCTTCGCGTCGAACAGGTCCAGGGTGCCGTCGGGGTAGCCCTTGAAGGTGACGGCGGGGATGTTGGCCACCACGAGCCGGAAGTCCTGCTCGGCCCGGCGGAGGTTCCCCTCCAGGGCCTTGCGCTCGGTGATGTCGAAGAACAGGCCGACGACGTACGCGATCCGCCCCTCCGCGTCGCAGAGGATGCGGCTGCGCTCGTGGATCCAGGAGAGGTGCCCGTCCCGTGCCACGATCCGGTATTCGCGGGAATAGCCCAGGTCGCCCTTCAGGGCCCGGGTCAGGGCCTGCCGGAACTCGGGCAGGTCCTCGGGATGGACCAGGTCCGTCCACAGGACCTCCCGGGCCGCGAAGGCCTCCCGGGTGTAGCCCGTCATGGCCTCGGCCTTGCGGTCCCAAAGTTCCACGGAACCGTCCGCGTAGCCCCTGAACAGGGCGGCGGGGACGTTCTCGAGCACGAGCTGGAAGTCGGAGGCGGTGCCAACCATGGAATCCTTCTTTGCCGTTTCCGGGAATGAGGTGGCATCTTACGGAAGGGTGGGGAGCGAAGAGAGTATACCTGTGGCCCCTCACCGGCAAGGCGAGTTTTGGTTCACCCGCCCGCCTGGAGGGACTTCCTGACCATCCAGACGATCACGGCGAGCCCGGCCACCAGGATCGCCAGGAACAGGACCATGGGCCCGGTCTGGGGCGCGACCTTCAGGGCCTCCGGCCCGAACACCGGCTCCAGGATCCCGGCGCGCAGGACGTCGCGCATGAAGGCCATGAGGTAGAGCAGCGGCACGGTCAGTCCCGCGCAGAGGATGACCCTGCCGCGGACCCCGGCCGCCAGGGCGAGGATGGCCAGGAGCGCGCCGGCGCCCAGCAGGCCCGTGGCCACGGGACTGCCGCCCAGGAACAGCCCCCGCACCGGCCGGGGCACGCTCAGGAGGAACCCTGCGCCGAGGAGGAGCTCCGCCAGGGTGAGGCGGGTGAAGACCTTCAAGCCCAGGCGCACGGCCCGTTCGCCCACCTGGGGCTCACGCCCGGCCCTGGCCCGGCCCCAGACCGCCACGAACAGCCCCCCCACCGCGAGGGCCCCCACCACGTTGTGCAGGTAGCGGGGCCAGAACATGGGGCTGCCCAGGTCCAGGAGGGTGCCGCCCCGGTTGCCGAAATAGGCGCTCCAGCGCCCCGGTTCCAGCATCAGGGTCATGTTGCCCGTGAACACGAAGGCGATCCCGAACAGCAGGGCCAGCGCCAGGGCGATGGGGACGAACCCCCACCGGCCCGGGGCGGCGAACCGGTAGGCGTAGAGGTACGCCGCGCAGTAGGCGGCGAGGAGCGAGAGCGGCACGCCCAGCCAGAAGACCGCCATCAGCACCGAACTCGTGTAGAGGAGGGGGCCATAGAGCACCTGGGCGAACAGCAGGGGCGGCACGCCCAGGTTGACGGTGAGGGCGATGAGGACCGGCAGCACCTTGGCCAGTTCCCGGGCCAGCCGGAGGTCGAGGGGTCCCCCCTTGAGCCGCGCCAGGAGGGAGAGCGCGGCCGTGCCCAGCATGGCGTTCATGGCGAGCAGGTGGAGCGGAAAAGTCACCATGAGAAGGCCGTGCAGCCAGCCCCAGGCGGCCGGCAGCGTCTCGGGCGCGGGCAGGAGCGGGTTCATCGGGCGCCGCCCTCGGCCGCGGCCAGGTAGTCCGCGAGCAGGTCCTTGTCCTGCGGCGTGCCGTCATAATCGGTCATGCCGGGGTTCAGGCCGCTCAGGTGATCCAGGGCCGCGCGGAGCCGGGCCCGGCCCCAGCCGGCGGTGCGGGTGCGCACCAGGCCCTCGTCATGGCAGGCGGTGCAGTTCGCCTCGAACAGGGCCCGGCCCCCGCCCCCCTCCGGGGCGCCCGCGGGCAGTTCCCGGCCATGCACGCCCTTGACGATGAAGGCCGCCAGGGCCCGGGCCTCCTCCGCGCTGCCGGCGAAGGGCGGCATGAAGGGGCGCCGGTCGTGGAGGGTCCCGAGGTAGGCGAGCATGGCGGGATACGTGAGGTTCCGGGTGCGGGCCGCCAGATCGTTGTTGAATCCGTGCAGGGTGTGGCAGGCATAGCACTGCAGGATGAACAGCTCGCGCCCCGCCTCCAGGAGGTTGCCCTCGCCGGCCTCCCTGACGCCCGCCCACCGGGCCCGGGCCAGGAACCCGTCCCGGTTCAGCCCGTCCACCTCCCCTGCCAGGATCCCGTTGGCATACATCACGCCGTGGATGACGTAGGGGCGCCGCGCCGCCTCGCGGAGCCACTCGACGGCCCCCACGAGGACCAAGGCGCCGAGGAGGGCCAGGAACGCCAGCGGCCTGGACAGGCTGGAGGGCCTGGCCAGAACGAAGGCCAGGGCCAGCAAGCCCAGAGCCACAAGGGCCCAGAACCCCGCCTGGAGGGCCCGGTGGAGGGTGGGCGAGGCCAGGCTTGCGCCCCGGGCCGGCCCCGGGACCGCCAGTGCATACCAAAGGCCGGCCAGCAGCGCCCCTCCATAGGAGGCCAGCACCCACCCGCCCGAGAAACGGGTCATGGCCGTACGGGTCGCGCCCGCGTCGAGGAAGGTGGTGGTGAGGAAGGCGTAGACCCCGGCCAGAAGCCCGGCGAGGGCCGTGCGAAAGGCCAGGGAGGGCCAGAACAGGGGGTTGAAGAACCCCGCCCAGAAGGAGCCGTTCGCGACCCAGCCGCCGGGAGCCAGCATGAAGTCGAGGATGCCGTTGATGAGGAAGAGGCTGAGCCATGCGGTCCCGAAGTAGAGCCACCCGATGGCCAGGTGGGTGCGGTCATCCATGCGCCCGAAGGTGTGGACGTAGATGAAGAGCGCGACGATCTCCACCAGGAAGCACACCCACTCGGCGCCCCACGCGAACACGAACACGTGGATGAGGATGGACGTGGCCGCGGGCTGCACCACGGAGATGGCGAACCAGATGCCCACCCCGGTCATGCCGCCGGCCACCATCGTCACCAGCAGGAAGAACCTCGCATGGACCTTCGTGAAGGCGAGGATGCCAGGGGAGCGCTCCCCCAGGCCCTTGCGCTCGGCGAAGACCAGGTAGAGTCCGCCGCCCACCGCGAAGTGGGCGATGAAGACGTGGATGATGGCGATGACGGCGATGACCAGCCCGCCCCCCAGACCCGGCCGGTACCACACCGGGTAGTTCATGGGCACTCCTTCGCCCGGGCCGTGGCGGCCCCGCGCACGCACGTTCTCGTGCCATTCACCGATCCGGGCAGGTCAGCCACCCGGTGCCCCGGATTCGTTCTTGTTGCGTTTTTTTTCATACCGTCTGCCAGTATAGTCGACCCTCGACAGGAGGGTGGCCATGTCCCGGACCTTGGCGGTTGAATTGATCGGGACCCGGCCCAGGTCGGGGTGCGGAGAAGCTACCACCGGCCATAGGGAGGACGCACGGAAGACCGTCGCGGCCAACTGGCGGGAGCTGCTCTGAGGAGCCATGCCCGCACGGCCGCATGTCCACCTTCAGAAGGATAGGTGCGTGGGTCCATTTTGATCGACCCGCCAGGCAGGGAACGACGTCTTTGAAACAACGAGAGGAGGAAGCCGGGTCCAAAGGCGAGCACATGTCTAACATGCAATATAACTTCAAATAAAATGTTTTCGTCCAATTTGTAATAGTGCTTTAAAGCGGGACATAAGGGATCTGGCCAACGTCGGCAACGAACGATCCTTCCTTCGTTTCCTCAGGGCCTGCGCGGCCCGGACGGGGCAGCTCCTGAACATGTCCGATCTCTGTCGGGATGCCGACCTCAGCCATCCGACCGGGAAGAACTGGCTGTCCATCCTGGTTTCATCAGGGATCGTCCATCTACTTGAGCCCTTCCACTCCAACTTCACCAAGCGCCTGGTGAAAACCCCCAAGCTCTACCTGCTGGATACCGGTCTGGCGGCCTATCTCACCGAGTGGTCGTCTCCGGCCAACCTGGAAGCCGGCGCGATGAACGCCGCCTTCCTGGAGACCTGGGTGGTGACGGAGGTCCTTAAAAGCTACTGGCACAATGGCCTCCGGGCCCCCCTCTTCTACTACCGGGACAAGGACCAGAAAGAGATCGACCTGCTGATCCATCAGGACAACGTCCTCTACCCGATCGAGATCAATAAGACCGCCAACCCCACCCGCGACGCCGTCCGGCACTTCCAGGTCCTGGAGAACCTGGGCATGCCCGGGCTTCGAACCGGTCCAGGGGCGCTGGTGTGTCTGGCGGAAAGGCGCCTCCCGCTTCAGGCCGGCATCAGCGTCGTGCCGGTGGGCAGGATATAGACGGACCCGAAGCGGGCCCGGGGGCTGCCGCCTGCCGGGCCGTGGCAGGCGCCAGCGTGGGGAGAACGGCCCTCATCCGGCCTTCTCGAGCTCGACCTGCATGCGCCAGCCTTTCTGGAGCCAGCCCATGAAGGCCAGGAAGCCGGCATAGTCCTCGTACGAGGCGAGGCTCCGCTCGAGCACCACCTGGTATTCCACTTCGGCCACGGTCGCGTCCCCCTCCTGCACCAGCTTCACCGACCAGTCCACGGATCCGAACGAGTTCCCCTCATGGCTTTCGGGCGGCTCCTTCAGTTTCCAGCCCGGGGGCACCTTGAACCGGGATACCGCCCGGGTGGTCTGGCAGACCGGCAGGATCAGGTTCCGGGTGCGCTTTTGCGGCCACGACGGCGGCAGCCAGAGGGGCGCCGGCATGCCGGGGAAGGGCTCGACCAGCCTGCGCCTCCCCGCGCCAGCCTCGCGACTGCCTTCGGCGGACCAGTCCAGACTGGCCCGGGAGGAGGTGGCATTGTTCACGGTGGCCGCCGTCACGGAGAGGGTCCCGGCCCCTTGTTCAAGTATTCCCTTCAGCTTCCGGCCCTGTTCTGCTGCTGCGAGTTCCAGGAACTTCGTGCGCTCGAGATACTCCGGGTAGCCGGCGAACCGGGCCCGCACCTTGAAGAGGTCGGCATCTTCCCCCAGGGTCAGGGCGAAGTCGTAGTTCCTGCGGTTGAGGGTCAGCGGCTGAACGGGCACCTCATACTCCTGGGTCGACCAGGTCTCCGGATCGACGAGGAGACCCCGCACACCCTGGTAGCTTTCGCCGATGATTCCGGCCGGGAAGAACCGTTGGCCGGTCTGGAACCAAGCATAACCCTGGCCATCCGGATTGCGGACCCCGAGCAGGAAGCCATCCAGCTGAGAGACCGAGGGCACCCCGGGCCGGAACAGATGCACCCGGCGGTCGGCCACGTAGAGCAGCACCGGATGGAGCTGACAGTCCTGCATGAGACGGTAGTCCAGGAAGGTGATGCCCATGCCGCTGGTCCAGCGCCGCTCCGCAGTCTGCTCCAGGTCCAGGGGAAAGATTCGCGCCTGGGTCTCGGCGGGCGTTCTCCCGGCCTTCTCCTCCAGGGTCAGCCGGGAGACGTTCAGGATCTTCTCCCCGACCCGGGCCACGAGCTCCCGCGCACGGGGCAGGGCTTCGGCCGGCAGGTCCCTGCCGATCTCCTCCAGGAGTTTCCGGTAGCCGCTCCCGCTGCGGAGCTCGTCGAACTGCTTGCTCAGGAAGCGCGGGCCGACCTCCTTCCAGAAGGTCCCGGGCGCATGGCCCGCCATGTCCACCGGCATCCCCCCGGGCTGGCGGAACCCGAACATGACAGGGCACGGGTCCAGGGCGCTGGAGGCGTAGGGCGCGCTCTCCCAGGCCGGCAGGTTCGTGAACTTCCAGTACTTGGTGCCGTGGGCACCATCGACGCCCTTCTGCAGGTACAGGCCGTTGGAATTCAGGACGGCCATGCCCAGGGACGTCGAGATGGGCAGCGAGAAGAGCAGCTCCCTGATCGGGTACGGCCGGAGGAGGCCGCGCTCGAGGGTCGTGTTCCGCAGGTAGGTCCCGTCGACCCGCCAGTGCAGCTCCACGACGCAGTCGTCCGTCACCCCCGGGGGCATCAGGATGGTGCGTTCTTCCTCGGAGTTCCCGTCCTTGATGGTCCGGCGGGCCAGATCCTTCTCACCGTCGATGGGCACTTCCCGGCCGTCTGGGAACACCGTCCGGCCCTTGACGTAATGGGTGAAGGGCGGGAAGGGGGCCAGCTCGGCCGCGGCCCGGCCCGCCTCGTTGTAGATCCGGATGGTGAGGTCGAAGTCCGAGTAGTTGTTCCCGTAGTTGTCGCTCTCCGAGACGATCACCGCCCCGCACGGAGGTGCCCCGGCGCTCTCCCGGATGGCCCAGGTCTCCGGGGGCACCGGGGTTGACGCCAGACCCGCAAGGCAGCAGACCATGCCGAACCACGGGAGAACCCTGGGAAGGAGCTTCATCGCGCACCTCGAGGCAGAACGCAGGCGCTTTCCCGCGAGGCGGTCGGCTTGCCCTTGTCATCAATAGGGATGCCCAATCCTATCAGGAGGGGGACCCATCCGTCACACCTGTTCCAGGGTCCTCCCGGCCAGCAGCCCGGCCTCCCTGAACGCCTCGAACACCACCTGGGGGTAGAGGGGGATCTTGTGGAAGGCCACGCCGGTGGCGTCCAGGACCGCGTTGCGGATGGCCGGGGCCGGGCTGATCACGGGGCATTCCCCCAGGGACTTCGCGCCGAAGGAACCTGCCGCCTCCCAGGTCTCCACGAACGCCGCGTTGATCCGGGGCGTGTCCAGGACGGTGGGCAGCTTGTAGTCCAGGAGGTTGTTGTTGAGGGGCCTGCCCGTAAGCGGATCGAAGAGCATCTGCTCCAGGAGCGTGGCGCCCAGGGCCATGCTGACCCCGCCGTGGACCTGGCCCTCGGCCAGCCGGGGGTTGATGATCGTCCCCGAATCGTGGACGTTCCAGATTTCCAGTAATTCCACCTTGCCGGTCTGCTGGTCGACTTCGACCTCCACGAAGGTGGCGCCGTAGGACATGGCGTTGACCCGCACGTTGGCCGAGGTGTCGCTGGTGATGGGGGCGGCCAGGAGCCGGTCGTAGTACGAGGCCATGGCCACGTCCTTCAGGCTGCAGACGGGGCGGTCCAGGGTCCGCTCGAGAACCATCCGGTTGCGCAGCACCAGCTCCGAGGCGGGCAGTCCCGCCTGGCGCGCGGCCACCGCCAGGACCTTGTCCCGCACCTCGAGAGCCGCCTTGCGCACCGCCTGGCCGCAGACGAAGGTCTGGCGGGAGGCGTACGAGCCGGGATCATAGGGGGTGACGTCGGTATCCTGGCTGGTCACGATGTGGATCATGTCCATGGGCAGGTCCAGGATCTCGGCGGCGATCTGGGCCATGACGGTGTCGCTGCCCTGGCCGATCTCCGTCGCCCCGACCTGGAGGGTCACCGAGCCGTCCTGGTTCATGGCGATGCGGGCCCCCGCCAGCTCCTGGGCATCGGGGTGCGTGCCGGAGACGTACGCGAACAGGGCCATGCCCAGGCCGCGGCGGAGGGGCCCCTGCTGGCCGGCGTGGGCCTTGCGCCTGTCCTCCCACTTGATGAGCTCCAGCCCCCGCTCGATGCATTCCGGGATGCCGAAGGACCGGACCACGTTGAGGGAAAGCGGATCCGTGTGCCCCACCTTGATGAGGTTGCGCCGGCGCAGGTCGGCCGGACTCAGTCCCAGCGCGCGCGCGATGTCGTCCAGATGGCTCTCCAGGGCGAAAAAGATCTGCGGCGCGCCGTAGCCGCGCATCGCCCCCGCCACCGGCAGGTTGGTGTAGACCGTCCGCGCCTCGCAGGTGATGGCCCGGAAATTGTAGAGAGGCCGGAACTTGCTCCCCGCCGAAAGGGCGATGACATGCCCGTGGGAGGCGTAGGCGCCCGTGTTGCTGAGCATCCGGATGTGGATGCCCCGGAGGACCCCGTCCCGGGTCACGGCCGTCGTGAGCTGGACCTTCATGCCATGGCGGGTCCGGGTATCCACGAAGATCTCCTCGCGGGTCATGGTGTACCGCACGGGCCTGCCCTTGGCGGCCAGGGTCATGGCGGCCACCATGGGTTCGAGCACGACGTCCTGCTTGTTGCCGAAGCCGCCGCCGATGAAGGGCTTGATCACCTTCACCCGGCCCCAGGGCAGGCCCAGGGCCTGGGCCACGACCCGGCGGACGATGTGGGGGATCTGCGTGGAGGAGTTCACCACGATGCGGCCGTCGGTGTCCACGAAGGCGAAGGCGCTCATGGCTTCAAGGTGGCAGTGCTGCACGACCGAGGTCTCGAAGGTCCCCTCGAAGATGCGGTCCGCGTCCCGGCATTCGGCCTCGAAGTCCCCGATCCGGAAGGAGGTGGAGCCCAGAAGGTTGCCCGATGGACCCGGGTGCAGGACCGGCGCTCCGTCGGCCAGGGCCGCCTCCGCCGTCAGGACATGGGGCAGCACCTCGTAGTCCACCTCGATGAGCCGCAGGGCCCTGGCCGCCGTGAGGGCGTCCTCGGCCACGACGGCGGCCACGGCGTCGCCCACGAACCGGGCCTTGTCCGTGAGGATGAGACGGTCCGCCACGTCCTGGTGCGACACGTCCAGGGTCCAGGGATGGCCCGCGGTGCCGAACCGGATCGGGGGCAGGTCCCCGGGGAGGAGCACCGCCACGACGCCCGGCAGGGCCCGGGCCCTGGCGGCGTCGATGCGCCGGACCACGGCGTGGGCGTGGGGACTGCGGAGCACCTTGCCCACCAGCATGTCCCGGTCCTGAAAGTCCTCGGTGTACCGGGCCTTCCCGGTGACCTTGGCCACCGCGTCCAGCCTTTGCGCGCTCCTGCCGACCTGGTTGTGGGCCACGCTCGCCTCCCGTTGTTCACGTACGTCGTTCACGTATCCATGGTTGCCGAAGTCCAGGCATTCATGGTAATCGTTCCGTCATTCTCGAATCGCGAATTTGGGTCCAAAGCGAGGCATGCCATGAAGGTAGGGTTGGTAGGGTTCCCAGGCAGCGGCAAGACCACCGTGTTCAACGCCCTCACCGGGCTTTCAGCCGAGACCGGCTTCGGCGCCGCGCGCGGCAGGACCAACCTGGGGACCGTCAAGGTCCCCGACGACCGGGTCGCGGCCCAGGCCGGCCTCTACCGCCCCAAGAAGACCACCCTGGCCGAGATCACGTTCTCGGACGTGGCCGCGGCCTCCGCGGGCGGCCATGGCCAGAGCCTGGACGAGGCGACCCTCCGGGCCATGCGCGAGGTGGATGCCCTGTGCCAGGTGGTCCGCGGCTTCCCGGGCGCCGCGGGGGAGGCTCCCGAGCCCCTCGCGGAGGCCAAGGGCCTCGAGGACGAGATGAACCTGGCCGACCTCATCCTCATCGAGAAACGCCTGGAGCGGCTCGCCAAGGAGAAGGCGAAGACCGGCGAGGCCGAACTGCTGGGCACCCTCAAGGCCGCCCTGGAGGCCGGCACGCCCCTGCGCCGCCTGGAGGGGCTCTCCCCCGACACCTGGGCGAGCCTGGCGGGCTACCGCTTCCTCACCCAGAAGCCCCTGCTCCTGGTCCTGAACGTCGCCGAGGACCAGGCGGCGGCGCCCGCCCCGGAGGACCTGGCGCGCCACATCCGCGAAGCGGGCCTCGGCCTGGTGGTCCTGGCCGGCCTGGTGGAGATGGACATCGCCCAGATGTCCCCCGAGGACCAGCGGGAGTTCGTCGCGTCCCTGGGCCTGGCGGAGCCGGCCATCGCGCGGTTCCTCCGCGAAGCCTACGCCCTCCTGGACCTCATCAGCTTCCTGACCGCCGGCGAGGACGAGTGCCGCGCCTGGCCCATCCGGCGGGGCCTCACGGCCCCCAAGGCCGCCGGCAAGATCCACTCCGACATCGAGCGGGGCTTCATCCGGGCCGAAGTGACCCACTGGGATGACCTGGTCCGCCTGGGCAGCGAGGCCAGGTGCCGGGAGGCGGGCAAGCTTAGGAGTGAAGGCAAGGAATACGTCGTCCACGATGGTGACGTGATCAACTTCCGTTTCAATGTCTGAGCGGGTTCGACCGGCTCCGCTCCCGGATGCGTGATGAGCAGGGCTGACAGGGACTTCTCAACGACGGAGGGAAGAACGCCCTGCGCGCGGAGGAGATTTTCCCGACCGTGCGCCTCCGTTACTTCATAAACTTATTTTTTATAATGATTTGGACCTTGGCTCAATAATTGATTAGGGGTTCCCGGGATCGGGTACCTGGTCCCACCTTACGGGAGGGACACCGATGTCAAACCACTTCAAGACCACGCTCATAATGGTGGGCTTGGCCAGCCTCGCCGGCGGCCTGGCCTGCCAGGGCCCGACCGCGATTCCTTCGATGAAGGACGTGGCCAAGGGCCAACCCAAGACCCCCACCGGCGCCCCTCCGAAGGACACCCTGCCCGATTACCTCCGGGCTCAACTGACCTATCCATGACCGTGCGGAAACGCCCGGCAGCGAGGGCCCGGTCCGGCAAAGTATAATTGATAAATACAAATATTGAATTGATTCTCAGAATCATTAACCTTGTGAACTGAGGATCCAACGCCGATGGTACGGTTCAAGGACTGGCTCAGGGGATGCTGTGTGGCTGCAGCCCTGCCCCTGCTTGCCCAGGACCCGCCCTGGGACATCAACTTCAGCGCCTTCGGGACCCTCGGCGCCGCCGAGTCGTCCACCAACCAGGTGGGCTTCCGCCGCGACATCGCCCAGCCGGATGGTGTGTACCGCAAGCCCAACTACGCCGTGGACAGCCGTTTCGGCGCCCAGATGAGCATCAAGCTCGATCCCTCGCTGTTCACCACCTTCCAGGTCATCAGCCGGTACCGCTACGACGGGTCCTATCATCCCGACCTGTCCGAGGCCTGCGTCACCTGGCTGCCCGCTCCTGGCCTCCAGCTGAGGGGCGGCCTGGTCAACGTCCACGAGACGACCACGGGCGAGTACCTGGACGCAGGGTACACCTACCTCTGGGCGCGGCCGCCGGTGGAAGCCTACGGCCTGACGCCCCTCACCAAGTACCTCGGGATCGATTTCCTGGACGATCTCCACCTGGGCGGCGACACCACGCTGGAGACCGAGCTTTACGCGGGGCGCACGGTCGAGAAGGCGCAGATCGACCACGTGGGTCCCTTCGACCTTTCGGGCGGCGACCTCATAAGCCTCTCGCTGAAAATCATTAGCGGCCCATGGAAATATCGTCTGGTGGGCGGGACCATCAAGAGCGGCAGGAACCTCCCCCAGCCGGTGCCCACGATCCAGGGCGCGCTGAGCACCTTCGGCACGCTCCTGGCCGCCCCCGAGCTCTTCAAGGCCGCCGACAGCCTGAACGTGCAAGGCACCGGCACGTGGGCGCTGACGGGATCCGTCGTCTACGAGGACGGCCCCTGGCAGGGCCAGGCCTTCCTCTCCAGCGGCTCGAGCTCGGCCTACCTGACACCCGGAGGGGTCTACGGCTATACCTCCCTAGCTACCGCATCAAGGACGTGGTGCCCTACGGCCTCTACTCGCGCGACCATACGGCCCGCATTCCCAACCTGGACATGCACTCCCTGTACCAGGCTCCAGGCCCCCTGGCTCCCGCGGCCCTGGGCCTGGCCGGGATCGTCAATTCGATCACCGCCGGGCCCGGGGAGGACCAGTACACCTTCGCGGCGGGCCTGCGCTGGGACTTCGCGCCCAAGGCCGACTTCAAGTTCCAGGTCGAGCACCTCCAGTCCCATGGCGCCACCGGCCTCTTCTACAACCCCCAGCCCCAGCTCCCCTTCACCTGGAACGGGCGCATGTGGGTCTACACCGTCACGATGGACTTCATCCTGGGAGGCGCCCGGTGAGCCGCCGCCTCCTGGCCTTCGCCCTCCTGGCTCCCGGCCCAGGAACGCCTGTCCGTCGTCGTCAATCCGGGCAGCGGCATCACCCACCTGACCCGGGAGGAAACCCGGGACATCTTCCTGGGACGCTCCAAGTACCTGAAGAGCGGCCTGGTCGCCCTGCCCGTGGAACAGGTGCACCCCCAGGAGGTCCGCGAGCGGTTCTACCTGCTCCTGGTGAACCTCCCCCTGGCCCAGGTCCGCTCGTACTGGGCCCGCCTCTACTTCACCGGCCAGGCCCAGCCGCCGCACCAGACGGAGAGCGACGAGGAGACCCTCCAGGTGGTCAGCGACAACCGGGGCGCCATCGGCTTCCTGCCCCCGGAGAAGGTGGATCGCCGGGTGCGGGTGGTGCTGACCCTGGAATCCTCGGACACGCTCGCAGGGGCAACACCCAACCGCCAGCGCCGCCTGCCACCGCCCCATGCGGGCCCCCTGGCCTCCCCTCGCATGCCGGGTGACCAGCCAGGTGAGCCCTTGCCAAGCTGGCCGGCCCTCCATCCCGCCCGGGATGACCGCAAGCAGAGTCCTTCCCTCCCCAAGGATGAAGAAAGCTAGGGCGGGCAGCCCATTCGGACCCGTGGGATCGCCGTGAAGGAAGCCCGCCGCTCCCTCGTCCAGCAGCGCGAGGCAGGGCCGGGGTGACGCCTCCGTGACTCCCCATCCCCGAGCTCATCGGCGGCATCCAATACTGGAAGGGCCCCTACCAGGCCGAGCAGGGCAACTTCTCCGCCGCCGGAAGCGCAAACACGGGCCTGGCCTACACGGGGAACTGGGCTGCGGGCCCGGGAGCGCCGTGCCGGGCATTCGGGGAGCATCTTCTTCTGGCGGGACCGGACCCGGGAGGTGGACTTCATGGTGGACGCCGGGGGCCGGGTGGAATGGTACGAGGCCAAATGGACCGAAACGCCTGGGGGATGGCGGCGTGGCCCTCGGCTGCGGCTGGATCAAGGATCGCTTCGGCCTCTCCTGGCAGGTGGTCCCGGCGGCCCTGGAGGGCATGATGACCTCCGGGGACGCGGAGGCCGTCCAGCGCATGGTCCGGGCCCTCTGGCAGATGTCGAAACTGGACGTCGCGGAGCTGGAGCGGGCCTTCAAGGGCTGAACACTGGATTTCTCCAGAAGGCCCTGACGCTGTCGCCAGCTCTCTTGGTCAATCGGATCTCAGTCCGGGGAATGAGGCAGGGCCCAACCAGAAAAGCGGTTTCCATTCCGAGGACCCGGTCCAGGCCTCGGGCATCGCGGTTTCCGACCGGGTCGAACTCCTCTGGCGCGCCATCCTGGAGAGGGACGGGTTCCAGGCCTTCGTCCGGCTCGCTCCAGCCCAGCTCATCCGCTGGGAATCGCCCTATTGATGGACCCGGACCGGTGCCACCCGCCTGTGCGAAAAGGAGCGGACCCTCGCCGAAGTCCTCCAGGCCATGCTCAAGGGCCCAGACGCTTGGCTCCGGTTCGCCGACGCCTATCCCTGAATGGAACGAACCGGCCCACCGGTTTCCCCTGCCTGCGCTGTGGCCGGGATTGTCTAGGCAGTCTGCCCTTACCCTGGGCCCCGGTACCATGGTTTGAGAGCCAGAATTACCGAGAATCGCCTTGAGACACGGTGGTGAGTCGGATGGAGGAATCAATAATGTCCCAACTGCTGTGAGGGTGGGCTGAAATGCGGCAGGTGGAAGTGGGCACCGTCCGAGCCTGGAATAGGCCACGAGTGGGGCCCACAAGCGCACGCCAAGACCATCGGCCCTAGGAATACAGTCATTCAGCCATTTATTACCTTCGTTCGCCCGCAAGCCTTGGCTTGGGCAAGACCCGGGCCGATCCTTTTGCTTGAAGTGATGCCTCCATTCCGGCCAGACCAGGGACCTACCATGAACCCAAGACCGCTGCTGACGCTATTCATATTGGCTCTCCCTGCCCAGGCTGGCTTTGCCCTGGACGATCGTCAACCACCCCTGCGGCCCCCTCGTCCCGGAGAAAGGGAAATCCAACCCAGAGAGCAAGGCCCAGGGGATGGCTACAGCCTGGAGCAGGCCACCTCCGATCGGGCTCAACTCCATACCATCGCTTTCAACGGGCTGGCTTTTCTGACAGGAGACCCAGGGGCCTCTACGTTCATCCCGCCGGGGAAGGTCGCGGATTTCTTTGGCTTCCAGGACCTCCGGGACATTGACGCCGCAGGCAAAGGGCACAACCCGATGTTCCTGGACCGCATCGCCGGGAATGTGATGCGCATCCTCACCGAACCCCAGCGGAGGACCTTCCAGGAGGCCGCAAGGGAGGAGGCCCGACAACTGGAAGCGATCGCCCATATGAGGATTCCATTGGTTGTTGCCTTCCACCAGGCTTGAATTCCGTCTCCCGGAACCCGGGTGACGCATGGAAGGACCCGACATGAGACGTCGGTGAGGCAAAAGCCATTCCCTGCTGCACGCTTTCCCTATCCCCTCTCTTGCACGAGGAGTCTTCCATGCGTCCATTCCCGCGCCCCCTGGTTCCCGGCGCCGTCCTGATGGCCCTCCTGATTCCGGGGTGTTCCTCCTCCTCTTCCTCCACCACCACCACCACGGCGGCATCGAAGGTGGTCACGGAATCCGCTCCAACGGCCTCCTTCACCTTCTCACCCAGTTCCCCCGGCGCGGGCCAGGCCGTGGCCTTCACGGACGCTTCCTCGGGTTCGCCCACATCCTGGTCCTGGAACTTCGGCGACGGCGCCACCTCCACGTCCCAGAACCCGACCCACGGCTACAGCGCCAACGGAACCTACACCGTCTCCCTCACAGCCTCAAACGCCGGAGGCTCCGGCAAGGCCTCGAGCCAGACGGTGACCGTGGCCAGCGCTCCCGCCCAGGCCGCGCAGGCGGCGGCCTTCCTCTTCACGACCCTGGGCACGAAGGTCTCCTTCACGGACGCCTCCAGCGCCGGGCCCGTGAGCTGGTCCTGGACTTTCGGCGACGGCACCACCAGCACCAGCCAGGGCCCCACCCACACCTACGGCTCCGGAGGCACTTACACCGTGGCCCTGTCGGTGGCCTACCCCTCCGGATCCACCTCCTCCGCCAGCCAGACCCTCACCGTGGCCGCCGGTCCCGCGACGGCGCCCCTGGCCTCCTTCAGCTACACCACCTCTGCCCCGGCCGTCGGCCAGGTCCTCCAGTTCACCGACGCGTCCTCGAACCTCCCCGCTTCCTGGTCCTGGAACTTCGGCGACGGGACGTCCAGCACCAGCCGGAATCCCACCCATGCCTTCGGCAAGTCCGGTACCTACACGGTCGTCCTGACCGCCTCCAACGCCTCCGGGACCAATTCCTTCAGCCAGACCTTGACCGCCTCCGCCACCGCGGGCTCCGCGCCCACCGCCGCCTACGCCTCCTCGCCCTCGGCCCCCGTCAACGGCCAGGTTGTCACCTTCACCGACCAGTCCACCGGGAGCCCCTCCTCCTGGTCCTGGTCCTTCGGGGATTCCTCCACGGCCTCCGTGAGCGACAGCCAGAATCCCGTCCACGTCTTCGCCTCCCCGGGCACCTACACGGTGACCCTGGTTCCGGCCAACGCGTCCGGAGCGGCCACCCCCGTCAGCCAGACCCTGACCGTGGCCGCTTCCACCTCCGCGCCCGCCTCGGCCTTCCTGGTGGCTCCGGCTTCCCCCGCCGCCCAGCAGACCGTGGTGTTCACCGACCTCTCCGCGGGCGGGCCCACCACCTGGTCCTGGACCTTCGGCGACGACGGGTCCACCAGCGCCGATCCCAACCCCGTGCACGTCTTTGCAGGCGCGGGCACCTACAAGGTCTCCCTCACGGCGACCAACGCGGCCGGCTCGACCTCCTCCACCCAGAGCGTCACCGTGGGTTCCGCCCTGCCCGTGGACACCAATCCGTACACGCTGGGCTGGAGCCTGACCGACCAGGGGCAGGGCACGACCCTGAGCTTCGACGGCCTGGCCATGGTCACGGGCAACCTCCAGGCCCAGTCCTTCTTCCCTCCGGGCAAGGTGGCTGACTATACCGGATTCCAGTACTTCCGGGACAACACGCCCGACGGCCTGGGGCATAACACCAACTTCATGACGTATCTGAGCAACGACGTGCTCTCCATCCTCAACGACGGCCAGCTGGCGCAGCTCCGGGCCCTGGGCATCGCCCAGCAGAACGACATCAACACTTACGCCCTCAAGCGCTACGCCCTCATGAAGGCCTTCCGGCGCCAGATGGAGGGGGACATTCCCGCCGGTTCCACGGGGCTGAACCTGGACGCCGTCAAGCGGGCCTCCATGGAGCTCTACCTCATCGACGGCCAGATCGCCTTCGACCGGGCCATGCTCTATGCCTCGATCTACGCCAGCATGGCCGGCGGAACCCCCAGCTACACGGACCCCTCCACCACCCAGCTCGCCTGCCTGCAGAAGCTCGAGCAGGGCTTTTCCACCTGGCCCGTCCTCAGCACGGACCCGTTGAACGCCCTCCAGGCCCGCATGAACGGCCTGGAGAACGGGGTCGTGGTGGCCATGTCGACCTACGCCGGCGACATCTACACCTGGTATGCGGGCAACGTGGATTCCGACATCTACTTCTGCCCTGAGCGCCACGGCACCTATTATGGCGGCTTCTACGTCAAGGACGGGCCGGCCATCGGGGTCCCGGGCTACCAGATCAGCACGTCCATCACCGCCTCCGCGGGGACGATCCTGTCGGATCCCACCCAGGGATATGTGACCAGCTCGCAGGCTTCCCTCATGAACACCCTGGTGAACCTCCAGAGGAACAACCTGTATGCCGGAACCCCCAGCATCGTGGGGATGCGCACCGAGATCGCGACCCTGCTCCGCAGCCTGAGGACCTCCACGGCCAACAGCGAGGTCATCCGGGCCCGGGTGCTGGAGCTCTCGGGCATCTACGGCCTCCTGGACGGGGAGGACAACTACAACTACGCCAGCATCTTCGCCCAGGTCTACGGAACCCTGACCAGTGCCCAGAAGGCCAGCCTGGCCAGCTTCCGTCAGTCCATGCTCACCGGCACCTACGCCGACGGCACCCCCTTCGACTTCACGACCTGCATGACCTATTACCTGTATTCAGGGATCATCATGGACACCAGCACCCTCTTCCCCTTCATCGACGACACCGACCACCTGTTCTTCGAACCGTGATTTCCGGGAAAGCCATCCGACCGGCCCAGGAATGCCCCAATGAACCTCAGGATGATCACACTGGCCGCCTCCCGCCGCCTCCGTTCCCCCGCCATCTGGGGGGCAGTGGCGGCCTTCCAGGGCATCTGGATCGTCATGAGGCGGATCTCCGGCGTGCACCTGGAACAGATCGGCGGCTGGGAATTCTACGTGCCGGCCCTCTTCCTGCTGGGTCACATCACCCTGTCCCCCGCGCCCTGGCAATGGACTGGCGTGCCCGCGAAAGGGCCTTCCCCCTGGCGCGGCGCGATCCAGGCCCTGGTCTGGGACACGGCGTGGGTCGTGCTGCTCCTCTGGGGCGTGAAGGACGTCGTCAAGCCAAGGCCCCAGGTTCCGGTTTCCTATGCAATGGCGCAGGAAGCAGGCCCAGCCCACAGCCGACCCATTCCAGGTCCGCATTCAGAACGCCCTGGAATTTCCGCCCCCGCCGAGGATGGAGGCGTTGGACACCCAGCTCCGCCACCGCCTCTTCCCGGAACACAGGGACCGGATCGCTCCCATGAACCACTCCCGACTCCAGATGGAAATCCTGGAGATCCTGGGCAGCCTCCCCCCAATGGACAAATAGGAGGCCCTTACCAGCCACCGCCTGGACTTCCGCAAGAACTGAACCTGCTTATGCTCAACCTGCCTTTCGCCCTGGTCGTGGGCTGGTTTCTGGCTGGAAAGGAAAGGGCGGAAGCAAGCGAGGAAGAACTCATGGAAAAGGAACACAAAGCCAGGACCCTCGCGTTGCAGGCCCAACTTCACCCGCATGCCCTCTACAATGTGCTCAGCGGATTGGCGGAACTCGTGCATGAAGACGCTGATGCCACCGAGAACGCCATCGTAGGCCTGGTGGAAATGCTCCGGATGCTCACGCACCACGGGAGGGCAACGAGTCTTCCGTTGGCCCAGGAGCGGGCCTTGCTGAAGCGCTACCTCGCCATCGAATCGCTTCGGCTCGGGGACCGTCTGAAAGTGCAATGGGATTGGCCCGACTGGGCCGACCCCATTGTGCTGCCACCCCTGCTTCTGCAACCCCTGGTCGAGAACGCCATCAAGCATGGAGTCGCGGCCAATCCTGATGGCGGGGAGATCCGAATCGGTATAAGGAGGCAAGGTCCGGAGTTGATCCTCCGAGTGGCGAATACTGGCGCCCGGCTGGATTCCAAGGCCCCCGAAGGCACGGGGCTGTCGAACCTTCGTGAAAGGCTGGCCCTGTTGCCACAGCGCAGGGCACGCCTTAACATCCGCTTGGAGGGGGACTGGACCACGGCCGAGATTCATTTGCACGAACCGGGGATGTCATGAATGCTCTGAAAGTCGCCGTTGCCGAGGACGAGGTCATGAACCTCAAACGCCTCACGCGCCTTCTGGTGGATTGTGGCTGCGACGTGGTGGCCACCTTTCCCAACGGGCTGGAGATGGAGGAGTGGATGCGGTCCGGCCCCGATGTCGACGCCCTTTTCCTCGACATCCAGATGCCGGGCCTCGACGGGCTGAGCTTGAGATCGTCGCTTCCAAGGGAACTTCCGGTGGTCTTCGTCAGTGCCTTTGCTGAAATGGCCGTGGGGGCTTTCGAAGTGGAGGCGGTGGATTTCCTGCTCAAGCCCGTTACGACGGAACGTCTCGCCAAGGCCCTGGACAGGATCAGGGGACGCAAACCAGCCCCGGATCGGACGCACGGAACAGGCACCAAGCGCTACCCAGTGATCGCGGGGTCAGGGGTTCTCTTCCTTGATCTTGTGCGAACGGCCTATTTCGAGGTCGAGGACCAGATCGTCTGGGCCATCGCCGGCGAACGGTTCAGAACCAGGTGGAAGACGCTGGGGGAAGTGGAGGCCGCCTTCCCCAATGCGGGACTGATGCGGATCCATCGTCACCTTCTCATCCGGCCGGAAGCCGTTTTGGGTATCCGCTCCGCGGGCGGCGGGAATCGGGTCATCGTCCGGCTCACGGGCGGCATTGAACTTGAAGCCAGTCGTGGGGCGACACCTGACCTGAGGGCAAGGCTTGGCCTGCTTTGACCTTACCCCCTTCCACGCCTTAAAGGGATCCGCGACGTCAATTAGGAATGTGCCGGGTGAAACCTCACCATCCGCCTGTGTCACCATGGCTCTGGAGGTGGATCCCGGATGCCCCCAAGCGTTTCCCTTGCTCAGGAATTGGCCCAGCCCTTGATCGACTTCTCGGACGAATTGTGCCGAGCGCACCTGAATGAAGACTATGCCGTGCTCGCGAAGGTGCTGCTGCTGAAGCTTGCCCGCAAACGGCCGACTCCGCTGTACCGAGGGCGGTCCGCCATCTGGGTGGGGGCCGTGCTGTACGCCATCGGCCAGAACAATTTCCTCTTCGACCCTGCCCAGGCCCCGCATTTGACAGGGACTCAGTTGGCGGACCTGGTAGGCGCCGCCGCCAGCACCCTGGCAGCCAAGGCGAAAGAAGTCCGTCAACTCGTACGGATGCGACAGGGTATTGATCCAGAGTACGTCCTGCCCTCCCTGCTGCCAGACATGCCCGGCGTGTGGCTTCTGACGGTGGATGGAATTCTCGTGGACGCCCGCCGTCTGCCTCCCGCCATTCAGAATGAACTTCACCGAAGGAAGCTCATACCCAATCCGGCCGTCCTGCGGCGTTGAAAGTCTGGGAACCGGTGGCTTCCATCTGACCTGGGGATTCGAACCCGTGTTATCGCCGTGAAAGGGTCTCCCTGAAAACCCATTTGTTAAGCCAAATAATAACAATAAATAAATTTACGCGTTCGACTCCAACTCCGATTTTTTCATTTTTGTCCATGAATCATGGACAAAGTAATAGTTTGGACGTACTTTGGGACAGCGAACAAGGGTTGTCCAAAACTCAAGTTTGTCCAAGAATCATGGACAGTACCCTCGCCATACTAGGTTTCCCAATGCCCAACTTCGTACCGTTACCCCCTGAACCACTCCTCCAGGCAGCGCGGTTGGCTTTCCCCAAAAGCCTAGGGCTGGCCTGGGAGATCATTCCGGGGCCGACCAGCTCCGGCGGGCCCGAGGCTCGGCTCGCCATCAGGTGGGAGGACCGGGAGAAAATATTCCAACTGGTGGTCCGACGCATTCATCGATCGGAGGATCTGGCTCGGGTCAAAGCCAGCCGACCCTCAGCCCAAGATTTCCTTCTGCTTACGCCCTACCTCACCGAGCACCTTGCGAGGCAATGCGTTGAACTGGGCATCCCCTTCCTGGATGGAGCCGGGAACGCCTACCTGACCGGACCTGGGCTGCGCATCCTGCACATTGGGGAGCATCCGAAGCCAGACCTGCTTGCCGCAAGCGTTCCGCGTCCTTTCAGGCCCTACAACAGCAAGGGACTCCAGGTGATCTTCACCTTGCTGGCCGCCCCCGCACTAACCGGTGCAACCTATCGAGACCTGGCAATGGCAGCAGGGGTGGCCCGGGGCACGGTCGGCCTGGTCCTGAATGACCTGCTGGACGCAGGGTTGGTGGCCAACCTGCCAGGGGGGAGATTGATCATCCAGTTCGAACGCTTGCTGGAGGGCTGGGTGGCCAATTATCCGCAGAAGCTCCGGCCCCACCTTGGGCCCATGAAATTCCGTATGGCCATCCCCCAGGATTGGGGCTCGGTGGACTTCGCCAGCCTCGGCACCCTGGTGAGCGGTGAGGTGGGAGGGGATCGTTTGACCGCCCACCTCCAGCCCATGGGAGCAAGGATCTACACGCGGGAACCGTTCGGAAAGATCGCTGCCGCCCTTCGCCTGCGCCCGGATCCGACAGGAAATATCGAACTCCTGGAACGCTTCTGGGAATTTCCGAATCCAACGGAAATCCCCCCAGGAGTGGCCCCACCCCTTCTGGTGTATGCCGACCTCATTGCAAGCGGAGAGCCGCGAAACTTAGATATCGCCAGGATGATTCATGAAAAGTATCTCAATCCCCCAGGAACGGCCTCTTGACCCAACCCTGATCCGAATCCTGGAAAGCCTGGACCAGGCATGCCGGGCCTTGGGTATTCCCTATCTCCTCACGGGAGCCATGGCCAGGGAAATCCTTCTGGTCCATGGCTACGGGCTCCCTCCAGGGCGGGCCACCCGCGATGTGGATTTCGGTTTCCAGGTGTCCGACTGGGCAACGTTTGCGGCCCTGAAGGCCAGCCTGATTGCAACGGGCGACTTCCAGCCGGACTTGAAAATCCCGCACCGGATCTATTCGGTTGCCGAGAGGAAGTTGCCTCCATCCTGACCAAGGGATTGGAAGAAAACCTGGTCACCCAGGTGCTCGGAGGAGGTGGGGGAATGCCGTCCGCGAATAGGAATGACTCCATCACGAACATCTTGAAATCATTCCTGAGCGGCCTTGAAGGGTGAACAAATCATTGAGAAAAGGCCAAGGATTCCATACCGAGCAGTCAGATCCTGAGACGGTATGCTGCCGCCATGGATCCACCTCTCAACCACGAATCACTTCCTGAAGAGGTTCCCCTGCGGGAAGAAACCGAGGACAGGGAATACAAGGTGCCCGCCGGTGAAGCCCCGACAGGAAGGCTTGTGCTGGCGCGGAACGCCCGCGCCGATGTGACCTATCGTTGCCCTGGATGCCGCTGCGAACTCGTTCTGCGCCGAGGTGAGGTGAGAGCGCCCCATTTCGCCCACAGGGCCATCGGCTTCTGCTCCCCAGAGACCGCCTTGCACCAGGGCGTGAAGGCCTGGATCGCCTTGATCCTCCGCGGACGGCTCCGGGGCCTGCGCCGGGGCATCCCCTGCCTCCGGGTCCCTTGCAGGGGCCGCCAGCACCATGGCGATCCCCACGGCGGCCGCCTTTGCCCAGGCGAGGCGTGGCTGCCCCTCGCAGAACTGGATTTCGATCAGGTCCTGGTGGAGGAAGCGACGGCTGACGGTCTGAGGCCCGATGTCCTGCTGCTCAAGCAAGGGGTCCCTGTCCTCGGCATCGAGGTACTCGTCGCGCACGCCGTGGATGCTGCCAAAGCGGCGAGAACCTCTCACCCCTGGGTGGAGGTAGAAGGCATGCAGGTTCTCCGGTCACCGGGAACCTGGAAGCCCTCCCAGGCGAGCCATCCATGGACCGGTTCGTGTCCCGCCTGCGCCTGGGCAGACCGGGTGCTTGGCTCACGGATCCAGGAATGGGATGACGCCGTAGATTTTGTTTCCCAGCTTTCAGCCGCGTTTTTCGAAGAGTCCATCCAGGCATGGATACACTCACCATCCAAACGGATCAAACCGGTCCTTTTCTGGCGATGTCCCTGGTGCCGGATCAAGAACCGGCGATTCTTCCGCCGGGACCTTCTCAAGGGTGCTGCCCGGGCCTCATCCCTGGTGCCGCCTTGCGAACCGGAGGTCATGCTGGAGTCAACGCAGGGTCCGCCAATCGCCATAGCATTCGGCTTTCCCCTGGACCCGGCCCGGCCTTGGCAGATCCTCCCGCTACCCGACGCACTCGGTCCCCGCCTGCGCGCCACTGCTGACCCCAAGCATCCGCATCGCCTGGCCCTGAATGGAACGAACCGGCCCACCGGTTTCCCCTGTAAGCGTTGTGGCCGGGATTGTCTGGGCAGTCTGCCATCCCCTTGGATCCCGATACCTTGGTGTGAGAGCCAGGATTACCGGCGATCGCCTTGAGACACGAACGTCGCTCGAAGACAGGCAGGTTTCAACCCTTGTGGAAGCCCATGGGCTTTTTCTTGGGGACGGGCGGCGCCATGAGCTGCCGGATAGCGTCGAAGACCGCCTTGAACTGGGAATCCTACTTCCTCTCAAGGTTCTCCAGTTTCTTGGCCAACTCATGATTGGTAGAGAGGATGGCCCGAAGGCGGACGAACGCCCTCATGATTTCGATGTTCACCTGTACCGCCTGGTCGCTCCGAAGAACGCTGGAGAGCATGGCCACGCCTTCTTGGGTGAAGGCATAGGGCGCAAACCGGCGACCACCATGCCCTTCTGAACTTGAGATCACAGATTGTGATCTCAAGTTGGCCAACTCCTCCCGGGTGAGCTGGAACATGAAGTCATCGGGGAAACGCTCCACATTCCGCTTGACGGCCTGGACTACAGCCCTGGTCTCCACCCCGTACAGGACGGCCAAGTCCTCATCGAGGAGGACCTTCTCTCCTCGGATGAAAAGGATGGTTTGGGTAATCCGCTCGACAAGTGCATGGTGGACGGGCATTGAGGCTCCAGAACTCAATAGGTGCCCCGAGTATGCCATTCCCGCTTGAGACGCCAGATTGGCATCTCGAGATGCGAATGGCTGCGCCACCAGATGGCCAGGAATTCGAATGGTTGCTGGCGGTTAATTAACTTTAGGTAGGTCGGCGGACTGGTCTGTGATTCGAACCGAAGGTCTTGTAACCCCTGGCCAGATCGAGCGCGGGCTCGATAAGGCACAAAGTATTTCATGGGACCACATAACTTAAACAGTATCCACCTCACCCAAGGGGAGAAGGAAGCTTCCACGAACCCTGAGATCCACGCCACCCCGCGCCAAACCTCGCGCTACCTCGCCGAGGAATACCCCTCATCTTGGAGGGACTTTGGAGCGAGTTCCCGTTTTCGCAGCTCATCACGGAACTCGGTACAATGAAAAAGGCCTGATTTATCAGGCCTTTGTTGCTGGTAGGGCCAACGGGATTCGAACCCGTGTTATCGCCGTGAAAGGGCGACGTCCTAACCCCTAGACGATGGCCCCCTGGGTTATGACTTCCTGGTGCTGCTGTCAAACGATACTGCAATGGTGAGCCCAGCCGGACTCGAACCGGCGACAATCTCCTTAAAAGGGAGGTGCTCTAACCAGCTGAGCTATGGGCCCATGCCGCTGCCGGCGAATGACTAGTTTGCCTTTGAACGGGGGGGAAGGTCAAGGGCTGGTTCTGGGGCAGGCGCGCGGGGGGTCACTTGCCCTTGATTTCCTTCACGATCGGCTGGTCGTCATAGACCTTGTCCAGGGCCTCCAGGATGGCGCGGGCGTCCACGGCGATGCCGCGGTTCACGGCGCCGTCGTAGAAGAAGTGGCCGGGGAGCATCTCGATGTTGCCGTCGAAGATCAGGCCGATGAGCTCGCCCTTGCGGTCGATGACGGGGGAGCCGGAGTTGCCGCCAATGATGTCCACGGCGTGGGCGAAGACGAAGGGGGTATCGGGGTTGACCTTGTCCCGCTTCTCGACCCAGCGCCTGGGCAGGGCCCAGGCGCCCCCTTCGGCTTCGGGCCCCCAGGCGGCGGCGCGGTCGTAGAGGCCGCCGAAGGTGGTGAAGGGCTGGATGTGGGTGCCGTTGGCGGGGTAGGAGGCCACGGAGCCGTAGGTCATGCGAAGGGTGAAGGTGGCGTCGGGGTACACGCTCGTGCCATAGGCCTTGAAGCGGGCCTTGGCGATGCGGCCGCCGTGCTCGGTGAGGACGGAACTGACCTGGTCCTCCAGCTTCCTGCGGAAGGCGCGGTTGGGGCCGTCGAGCTTGCGGGCCAGGAGGATCATGGGATCCTGGCTCTCGAGCACGGCCTTCCTGCCCCCATCCAGAAGGGCCTTGCGCACGTCGGGATCGCTCAGCTTCGAACCGGCCACGGCGGCCTGGGCGACCTGGGCCGGCGTGGAGCCCCCCAGCACGGCCTTCACGACCGGCGGCAAGGGGGCCTCGGCGGCGGCCTCCTCGAGGCCGAAGGTGAACATGGCCGTTTCCAGGGCCGGGTAGTAGGGCCGCTTCACGAGCAGGCGCTTGCGGAGGCTTTCCAGGTTCGCGTCCCGGAATTCCTCCAGGCGCTGATCGGAAGGCAGGGCCGTCTCGTCGGCGAGGCGGACCAGGGTCAGGGCCTGGCCCAGGAGCCCGCTCTCGAAGGCCGCGCCGCTGCGCACATTGATGATGGTGCTTTCCCGGTAGAGGCCCTTCTGGGCCGCCAGGGCCTTCTCGATGGCGCCCCAGCTTCCCGCGACCTTGGGATCCTCCCCCACCTTGGCCTTGAGCTCCTTTTCGGCCTGGGCGATGCGGGCCATGGCGCCCTTGTCCTTCAGCCCGGCCAGGTATCCGTTCATGGCCTTGAGGCCGTTCTCCAGCCCGAAGATCTGCGTGGACACCTGCCGCCTGTTCTCGGCCGAGGCCTTTGCGTAGTTCATCAGCATCTGCCGCTGGCGCTCCAGCAGCCTGATCCGCCGCGGCAGGGCGAACCCGCCGGCGAAGGCCATCTGGGCCGCCGTGGACAGACGCTCCGTGGAACCCGGGTTGCCCACCACGAACGTGAGATCGCCGGCCTTCACTCCGGAGGCCGTCCAGGCGAGATGGTGGGCGGGATGATAGGGCTTGCCGTCCTCGTAGACCCGGAACAGCGTGAAATCCAGGTTGTGGCGGGGGTAGGTGAAGTTGTCGGCGTCCCCGCCGAAGAACGCGATCTGCTGCTCGGGGGCCATCACCAGGCGCACGTCGGTATGCTTCTTGTAGGCGTAGAGCCAGTACTGGCCGCCCTGGTAGAGGGTGACGGGCTCGGCGGTCAGGCCCGTGCGGTCCTGGACCTCCTTCTGGATCCGGCCCAGCTCGTCCCGGCGGGCCTTGAGGGCGGCCTTGTCGTTGGCGCCGGCGGGCACGGCCTTGTTCACGCGCTCGGTGACGTTCTCCATGGACATGAGGGTGTAGAGCTCCAGGCCGGGGATCTTCTTCTCCTCTTCCCGGGTCGCGGCGATGAAGCCGTCCTTGATGTAGTCGTGGTCCGCGTCCGAGACCATCTGCACCGAACTCCGGCCCACATGGTGGTTGGTGAGCACCAGACCGTCGGGGCTGATGAAGGAGCCGCTGCCGCCGGGGAAGCGCAGGGAGGCCAGGCGGACATGGTCGAGCCAGGCCTGGTCAGGGGCGAAACCGTAGGTAGCCTTGAGCTTGGCCACGGGCAGGTTGTCGAAGGTCCACATGCCTTCGTCGGCCCGGAGGGCGGACCCGCCGGCAAGAAGGGCGGACAGGGCAAGGATCGGGAAGCGCAGTTTCATCAGTGGCTCCGAGGTTATTTGCGGGTGATTTCGTTGACCAGCCAGCCGGCATCGTAGACCTGCTCCAGGGCGGCCAGGATGGCCCCGGCATCCACGGAGATGGTGCGGTTCACCCTGGGATCGAAGTAGAAGCGTCCGGCGTTGGATTCGATGTTGCCGTCGAAGGCCAGGCCCACCAGCTCGCCGGACCGGGCCAGGACGGGGGAGCCGGAATTGCCGCCGATGATGTCGTTGGAGGAGATGAAGTCGAAGTGGGTGCGCGGGTCCAGCTTGCCCCGGCGGTCCAGCCAGCGCTGGGGGAGCTGCCAGGAATGGTCCTCCGCCTCGGGACCCCAGGCGTCGGCGCGATCAAAGAGGCCGCCGAAGGTCGTGAAGGGCTGGACGAGGGTCCCGTTGGCGGGGTACGTCTCCACGGCGCCGTAGCTGAGCCGGAGGGTGAAGGTGGCATCGGGGTAGACGGAGGTGCCCCGGACCTGGAAGCGGGCCCGGGCGATGCGGGCGCCGTGCTCCGAGAGGATGGCCTGGGTCGCCTCCCGTTCCTTGCGCAAGGGCTGGACGAGGGCCTCGATGCGCCGGGCCAGCGCCACCATGGGATCGGTGCTGTCCAGGGTCAGGGCGGGCTGGCCTTCCAGCAGGGCGGTCCGGAAGGCGGGGTCCTGGAGACGGGTGGCCTTCAGAAGCGCCTGGGCCGCCACGGCGGGAGCCTGGCCGGCCAGGACGGCGGCGACGAAGGGGTGGCCCGCGCCCAGTTCGTCCCGGGCCTCCTCCAGCGCCTCGGTGAAGAGGGCGGCCTCCAGGGCCGGGGCCTGCGGCGCGGTCCTGCGCAGACGGGCCCGCAGCTTCTCCAGTTCCGTATCCGTGCGGTAGCCGGCCTGCCTCCGGGCCGCGGGCTTGGCCACCTCCAGCTGGAGGCCAACCAGATTCAGGGCGAAGTCCAGGAGCCGGCTCCCCCGGGAGCCCACATAGAAATCCTCCTTCGCCGAGCCGCAGCGCCGGGCCATGGCCTGGGCCACCTGGTCCCAGCTCGGGCCGGCCTGGGCCTGGAGGACGGGGTCCTTGGCCACGGCCGCACGCAGGTCGGCCTCCGCCCGCTGGATGCCTTCCATGGCGTCCTTGTTCTTCAGGCCCACGTGCTCGTTCAGATAGACCTTGTAGCTGTTCTCGAGGCCGAGAAGGACGCCGGAGGCCAGCCTGGCCTGCTCCGGCCCGGTGGCTTCGAAGGCATGCAGCGCCTTGCGGGTGCGGTCCAGGGACCGGATCCGCAGGGGGATGAGGGTGTCGCGTTCGGCCTCCATCTGGGCCAGGGTCTCCAGGCGGGACGTGCGCCCGGGGTGCCCCACCACCAGGGTCAGGTCACCGTAGCGGGGGCCGGAGCCGGTCCAGGCCAGATGGTGGGGCGGGTGGTAGGGCAGCCCGTTCTCGTAGACCCGGAAGAGGCTGAAATCCAGGTCGTGGCGTGGAAAGGAGAAGTTGTCCCAGTCCTTGCCGAAGGCGGCGATGCCGTACTCGGGGGCCATGACCAGGCGCACGTCCTTGTGGATCTTGTAGGCATAGATCCAGGTCTGGCCGCCCTGGTAGAGGGAGACGGGCTCGCAGGTCAGGCCGGTGCGGGCCTGGGCTTCCTGCACGAGGCGGGCCAAGGTCTCCTGGCGGGCCGCGGCGGCCTGGGCGTCCGTGGCGCCGGGGCCGGCGGCCCTGGCCATGGCGCCGGTGACGTCCTCCATGCTCATCAAGGTGGCCAGTTCCAGGCCCGGGACCTTGAGCTCGTGGGCGGAGTCCGCGGCCACGAAGCCGTTGGCCACATGGTCGTGGGCCGCATCGGAGACCTTCTCGATCCACCCGTGGCCCACGTGGTGGTTGGTGAGGACCAGGCCGTCCCTGCTGATGAAGGAACCCGTGCCCCCCGGGAAGCGCACCGTGGCGAGCCGCACATGGTCGAGCCAGGCCGCGTCGGGGGCGAAGCCGTACTTCGCCTTCATCTGGGCCAGGGGGAGGTTGTCGAAGGTCCACATGCCCTCGTCGGCATGCAGGCCCGCGAAGGCGGCCAGGGCAAGGGCAAGGGCGGCAGGCTTCATGAAAGCTCCGGGAATGCCTCATTTTACGAGGGATCCGACCCCCGGGCAAGATCCTCCTTTCGGCAAGCCTGGACGGTTCAGGCGATGGGCACGACCAGCGTGAGGCAGGTGCCCTTGCCTTCGCCTTCGCTGGCCAGGGTGATGGTGCCGCTCATCATTTCCATCAGGTGCTTGCAGATGACCAGGCCCAGGCCCGTGCCGCCGTACTCCCGGGCGTGGCCGCCGTCGGCCTGGACGAATTTCTGGAACAGCCGGGTCTGGGCCTCCGGCGTGACGCCGATGCCCGTGTCGGTCACGGCGATGTGCATGACGCCGAAGCCGCGCTCCACGGACACCCGCACGAAGCCGTCCTTGGTGAACTTCAGGGCGTTGGAGAGCAGGTTGATGAGGACCTGCTTCAGGCGCCCGGAATCCACGAGCACCTCGGGCAGGGCCTCCAGTTCATCGGGCCACTGCAGGTCCACGCCGGGCTTGCGGGGGTAGCCCTGGACGATGGCCTTGACCTCCTCCATCACGGGCGCCAGGGCGCAGGGATCGATGCGGATCTGCATGCGCCCGCTCTCGATCTTGGCCAGGTCGAGGATGTCGTTGAGGAGGTCCAGGAGGTGCTTGCCGGAGGCGTAGCTGTCGGCCAGCATCCGGTTCATCTCCTCCTCGTCCTCGTAGAGGCCGTCCATGACGAGCCGGGTGAAGCCCATGATGCCGGTCAGGGGGGTGCGCAGCTCGTGGCTGGTGAGGGCCAGGAACTCGCTGCGGAACCGGTCCGCCTCCCGGAGGGCGGCGTTGGCCTTCTCGAGTTCGCTGGCCTGCCGCCTCAGGGTGTCCCGCTGCTCGCCCAGGTCCCGGAACAGCCAGGCGTTGTAGATGCTGGCGGCCACCTGGCGCTGGAGGATGGTGAGGGAATTCTGGTCCTCCTCCAGCATCCGCCCCGGTTCCAGGCTGATGATGGCGAAGCCCATGAGCAGGAGCTGATTCTCGAAGGGGATGTAGTAGAGGGCGTTGTCCTCGGCCAGCTTCATGGGATCAAGGAGGCCCTTGTGGACCTCCCGGTCCAGCCACTGGTCCTGGAACAGCACCATGGGGGAGTTGGGGAATGGGTTGGGCGCGGGCAGGCGCAGGCGCGCCGTGACCGACCGGGGGATGCCGTAGCTGCTCCTGGGCTCGTAGCAGGCCCCGGTGTCCTCCATCATCCAGACCACGCAGGTGCGTGCCGAATATTCCTGGACGAACACGTCCTGCACGACGCTGGCCACCTGGGCGGCCTTGGGCGTGGCGGCCAGGATCTCGGCCACGTGCTGGAGCAGGCCCATCTGGTGGGAGCGCTTCCCCAGCTTGGCCCTCAGGTCGCTCACCTCCTGGGACAGGGCCGACACCTGGCGCTGCCCGTGGAGGAGCTCGACCAGCAGTTCCGTGTTCTGCCCCGGGTTCAAGCCAATGGGCACCACCCCGGCGGGGGGCGGACGGTTGGGGGACGAGCCCGGCTTGAAGGGGTTGGGAGGGATCGAGGTCATTCGTTTAAAGGATGCCCACCTGGGAGCGCAATGCAAGATGTCTTGTGGATTTCCCTCGGGTGGCCTCAGACTGGGTTGCTCACCATGAAATTACCTGCATGAAAGCGGCCCACCTCAAACCTCCCGCCACCGAACGCCTCATTTTCTGGAGCGTGGCGTTCATCCTGCTCAGCCAGATGGGCTGGTGGATCAGCCTGCAGATCCGGGAGTCCCGGAACCTCCAGAACGCCCGCATCGCCACCATGAGGGCCGGCCGAGCCGAAGCCTGGCAGATGGACAGCGCCCAGATACTGAGGATCGTCTTCCAGCGGGATACGGGCACCACCTCCAGGCCGGGGGCCGTGGAGGCCCGGGTGCCCCAGTTCCCGCCCCTGCCGGTGCGCAAGGCCGCCATCGAGAGCCGGTTTCCCTATGTGGCCGTGGTGCCCGACCCGGTTGAGCCCGATGATCCGATCCTCCTGGACCAGTCGGGCTACCTCACCCTCCGGGTGGAGATCCTGGGCGCCATGGAGCGCGAACGGACCCTGGCCCTTTGGCGTGCAGCCGGGGAAGCGGCGGTCATGGTCCTGGCGGTGCTCCTGGGCATGAGCTACATCTACAGGAAGCTCAACTCCGAAATGGAGCTCATGCTCCGCCAGCGCAACTTCATCGCCTCGGTCACCCACGAGCTCAAGACCCCCATCGCGAGCCTGCGGGTCTGGATCGAGACCCTGTTCGCCCGGGAGCTGGGCCCCGAGCGCAAGGCGCGCATCCAGATGCTCATGGATGGGGACCTGCTGCGCCTCACGCAGCTGGTCGGCAACCTGCTGGACGTGGCCCGGGCGGATGCCGGCAGTCTCGACCTCCAGTTCGAGCGCACGGAGCTGGCCCCCTGGCTGCGGGAGGTGGCCGACGGCATGGACCACCGCCTGGGCACGGGCTCGCTGGGCCTGGACCTGCAGCTGGGCATCGACATCTACGCCGGCATCGACCGGCGGGCCCTGGGCCAGGTCATCGAGAACCTCCTCTCCAATGCCCACAAGTACGCGCCCGAACCCCGCAGCACCCTCGTCACCCTGGACTCCGATGGAGAAAAGGCCATCATCACCGTCACAGACCGGGGCAACGGGATCAGCCCGAGGGAACTCCCCCGCATCTTCCAGCGCTTCTATCGGGTCGGCGACGAGATGACCCGCCAGGTTCCCGGCACCGGGCTGGGACTCTTTCTTTGCTGGGAAATCGTAACGTTGCATCATGGTGAGATAAAAGTTTCAAGTCCAGGACGGGGCTTCGGCTCCACCTTCACCATTCGCATTCCGCTTTCCCCGCGTTAGGTTATTGGAATGATGCCACCGTTCGAAGACCAACTCATCCTCAGCGCCCAGGAGGGCGACGGGGAAGCTTTCAGTTCGCTGGTAAGGCCTTACCTCGGGTTGTTCTATGCCGGCATCCACCGCATCCTCCAGGACACCCTGGATACCCAGGACGCCCTTCAGGAAGCGCTGATCAGCATCCACACCGAACTGTCCCGGTTCCAGGGGAAGAGCAAGTTCTCCACCTGGGCCTACCGCATATGCATAAATGAAGCACTAATGTTACGACGGTCACGAATCCGCCGCCGCGAAGATGCAATTGAAGATTTCCTGCCACGTTTCTCTCCCGACGGGCATCTCATGAACACGGACAGGATGCGGGACTGGAGCCAGGACGCCATGGCCCTGGTCTCGGTGGAGCGGGACCAGATGCGGGCCAAGATCCGCGAAGGCCTCAACCAGCTGTCCGATGACCAGCGGGCCGTTTTCATTTTGAGGGATCTGGAAGGGATGAACACTGACGAGGTGGCCTTGAAGCTGGGCATCAGCCGCGGACTGGTGAGGCAGCGCCTGCACCGCGCCCGGCTCGGCCTGCGGGGCTTTCTGGATGCGTTCATGTCGGGGAGGCGGGACTTATGAGGACGAGGGACCTGTTCGTGACCTGCCGGGAAGCCAGCACCCTCCTGTCGGAGCTGGTGGACGGCAACCTTTCCATCTGGCAGGCCTTCCTGGTGAGGTGCCACCTTCTCTTCTGCCCGGACTGCCGCGCGGTCCTCGCGACCCTGAGGGCGCTGCCCCGCCTCGCGGGGGGCCTGGAAGTCCCGGCCCCCCGCGAGGCCGAAGCCGCCCTGGACGGCGCCCTGGCCCGCATCTCACAGCACGGGACCCTGCGCCCCTGGCCCGCCACCCCCGTGCCGGCGGAGGCCCAGGCACTCCTCGAAGGCCAGCCCGACCTGCCCCTGGCCATCCTCGCGGCCGCGCACCAGACCGTGGCCCGGAACCGGGGCCCGGTCCAGGACCCCTACCACCTCCCCGAAGGACTCCGCGGCCTGCTCCCCCCCGAACACCAGTGGCACTGGGTGGAGGGTCCCAAAGGCAAACGGCGGACCGTGCTCCTGGAAGACCCGAGCCAGGGGCAGAAGCTCATCCTCGCCTACAGCCCCGTGGGCGCCCGGGCCCGGGCCCACCGGCACCTGGGCTCGGAAAGCATCCTCATTCTCGCAGGCACCATGAACGACCAGGGCCTGGCCCTGACCCCGGGGGCTTGGATCCATCACCCCGCCGGGTCGGTGCATGCCCCGGAGATCCGGGAGGAGGCCTGCTGGTGCCTGATCCGGGAGGAGGGGGGCATCGCGGCGGCGACCACGATCGAACGGCTGAAACTCATGAGGTCCCCGAGATAGGGATGACATAATTATTTATCAAGGTTCAATGCGGCCAGGCGGCCAGTTGACAGGTCCGCACCTGTAAGTACCGCACTATCCAGGACTAAGCTGGTAACCAGTTCTGCGGGCGTGACGTCGAAGGACGGGTTGAAGGCCGGGGTGGTCTCGGCGGCCCAGGACCGGCCCCCCTGCCCCCGCACCTCGGCGGGGTCCCGCTGCTCGATGGGGATGGCCCCCCCGTCCGGGCAGGCCAGATCCACCGTGGACCAGGGGGCCACCGGGTGGAAGGGCACGCCGTGGTGGCGGCACTGCACGGCCAGGCCGTAGGTGCCCACCTTGTTGGCGAAATCACCGTTGGCCGCCACCCGGTCCGCGCCCACCAGGACCCGCTGGACCCGGCCGTCGCGCAGGAGCAGGGCCGCCATGCTGTCCGTGAGGAGGGTGTGGGGGATGCCCAGGCGGGCCAGTTCCCAGGCCGTGAGGCGGGCCCCCTGGAGGAGGGGCCGGGTCTCGTCCACATAGACGTGGCTGACCTTCCCCGCTTCGAAGGCCCGCCGGATCACGCCCAGGGCGGTGCCGATGCCGGCGGTGGCCAGGCCCCCGGAATTGCAGTGGGTGAGCACGCCCTCCCCGGACCCGAACAGAGGCAGACCTTGGCTGGCCATGGCCTCGCACAGGGCCACGTCCTCCGCGAAGATCGCCTCGCCCTCGGCCATCAGGGCCGTCCTGAACCCGCCATGGGCGCCATCCAGCACGGCGAGCATCCGGTCCATGGCCCACATGAGGTTCACGGCCGTGGGGCGCGCCGCCCGCAGGTGGGACGCGGCCTGGCGCAGCTCGCCCGGGGTGGCGCCGTCCTGGGCGAAGGTGGCCAGGCACAGGGCCGCGGCCACGCCGATCAGGGGGGCCCCCCGCACCGCCAGGCGCTTGATGTGGAGAACCATGGCGGCGGGCTGCCCCCCGTCCTGCCATTCCTCCCGGTGGGGCAGCAGGGTCTGGTCCAGGATGAGCAGCCTGCGGCCGTCATGGCGCAGGGCGAGGGACTCGACGGTCTTCACAGCAGCCTCCCGCCACTCTGGGCACGGGCCTGGCGCAGGGCCTCCACTTCCTGCTCCGGAAGCGGCCTGGCGCCGCCCAGGTCGAAGGCGGCCTTCAGGATCTGGCAGGCGTGCTCCAGGCGCTCCATGCCGTTGTAGGCTTCCTCCAGGGTCTCGCCCCAGGCCAGGGCGCCGTGGCGGCTCAGCACCAGGAGGCGGTGGGAGGGGAGGTAGGGGCTCAGCACGTCCCCCATGGCCGCCGTGCCGGGCCGGGCGTAGGGCACGAAGGGAATGGTCCCCGCGGCGAGGATCACTTCCGGCAGGGCCTCCGAGGGCAGGCAGGGCCAGTCCGGATGGGCCAGGCTCCAGGCCACGGCCGTGGGAGGATGGGCGTGGACCACCGCCCGCGCCTCGGGACAGGACCGGTAGACCGCCAGGTGCATGAGCCGCTCCGTGCTGGGGCGGCCCGACAGGACCGCGCCGTCCGGAGCCAGGTAGGCCAGGTCCCCGGGCTCCACCAGGGCCTTGGCCACGCCGGAGGGAGTGATGGCGATGCGTCCGTCCTCCAGGAGGAGGCTGACATTGCCGTCGGCGGCGGCCAGGAGGTTCCGGGCGTGGAGACGCCGGCAGATCGAACAGAGGTGGGCGAGTGGATCGGGCATCCTACCAGTCTACTGGGAAAAAATGCAGTATCATGGACCACGCTCGACCCGTTGGGGCGGCGGATCAGGATACCCCTCCCTTGGCACTCAACCTCTCCCCCCGCAGTGAATCCGTACTCAAGGCGCTCATCGAGACCTACCTCGTCGAGGGGGAACCGGTGGGGTCCAGGGTGTTGTCCAAGCGCATACCGGGCTCCTTTTCCTCGGCGACCATCCGCAATGTGCTGGCCGACCTGGAGGACGATGCCCTCCTGGACCAGCCTCACACCTCCGCCGGGCGGGTGCCGACGGAAAAGGCCTACCGCTACTACGTGGATCATTTCGTCCAGCCCATCCGCCCCGACCCCATCCTGGGGGCCCGGCTATCCGAGGCCATCGGCGGCCTGGAGGGGGAGGCCGGCGACGCCCAGTGGCTGCGCTCGGCCAGCAAGGTGCTGTCGGAGGCCATGAAGGGCATCTGCGTGGCCCTGCCCCGCCACCTGAGGCGCAGCCGGCTGGTGCGGCTGGAATTCATTCCCCTGGGCCCCGAGCAGCCCCCGGCCCGGCTCGTCACCGTCTGGGTGGGCACCTCCGGCGAGGTGGAGCACCAGATGATGGAGAACCGCTGGGGCCTGAGCGCCGCCACCCTGGTGGAGCTGGGGAACTATGCCTGCGCCCACTATGCCGGCTGCTCCCTGCCCGAATTGCGGGACCGCCTCATCTCCGACCTGGAATCCCAGGCCACGGACGCCCGGGAGCTGCTCCGGCGCCTTTCGGAGCTGGCCTCGCACATGACCCGGCAGGCCGCCACCCCCCTGGTGGTCTCGGGGGTGGGCGAGATGGGCCGCTGCCCGGAATTCCTCGACCCTTCCCGCTTCCGGAACCTGGTGGACGCCTTCGAGCAGCATGAGCGCCTCGCCCACCTCCTCAACGCCTTCGCCGAGGCCGCCACCCGGGAGGTGCAGCTGCTCCTGGGCTCGGAAAACCCCTTCCTCCAGGAGATGCAGCTGGCCACGGCCCTGCGCACCGTCACCATCCGCGGCGGGGCCGAAGTCACCTTCGCCCTGGTGGGCCCCCTGCGCCTGGACTACCGGAAAGTGGCGGGGAGTCTCGCCTGGTGGTCGGATGAAATCCAGAGGCGCAAGCCCACCTCCGTTTGACGTTCCTTAACAAACATTTCATCATCGAGAGCTCAATGGCCGATCCCAACCTCCCCCCGCATCCCTCCACACCCGCCAATGGCGCCACCGATCCGGATCCCGTCGAGGATCTGCTCCTGGTGGACGACGGCGTGGGAAGCCTCGAGGCCTTCGCCGAGGAGATCAAGGACTACGAGCCGGTCGGCCTCAAGGGCACGGCCGAGGACCGGGCCCTGTCCCGGGACGCCCTGGAAGCCGAACTGGCCAAGGTCCGGGCCCGGCTCGAGGGCCTGCAGAAGGCCGAGACCGACCACCAGGACCGGCATACCCGCCTCATGGCGGATTTCGCCAACCACCGGAACCGGGTGGGCCGGGAGACCCAGCTCGCCGTGACCCTGGCCGAGCGCAAGCTCCTGGCCGAGCTTCTGCCGGTCATGGACAGCCTGGAGCGCTGCGCCGGAGCCAAATACTCGACCGTGGAGGACTTCCACGCCGGCGTGCTGCTCATCCAGAAACAGTGCCTGGAGGCCCTGAAAAAGGCGGGCGTCGAGGCCCTGGACGTCAAGATCGGCGACCCCTTCGACGCCCAGCATGCCGAAGCGCTCACCACCACCCACCAGCCCGGGCTTCCGGACGGCTCGGTGGCGGCCGTCTACGAGCGGGGCTACCTGCTGCACGACCAGCTGCTGCGCCCGGCCCGCGTGATCGTCAACAACGTTCCCGACGGGGATGTTCCGCAGAACCCCTCTTGAACATCTTCCTGAACAATCCGACCGTGCGGGAGTAGCGAATGCCTGGCAAGCTCATCGGAATCGACCTGGGAACGACCAACAGCTGCGCCTGCGTCATGGAGGGCGGGGAACGCCGCGTCATCCCCAACCGGGAAGGAAGCCGCACCACCCCCTCGGTGGTGGCCTTCACGGACAAGGGCGACGTCCTGGTGGGGCACATCGCCAAGCGCCAGGCCGTCACCAACCCCCAGCGCACCCTGTTCGCCGTCAAGCGCCTCATCGGCCAGAAGTTCGCCGCCGCCCAGGTGCAGGAGGCCATGCCCCACCTGCCCTTCCCCATCGTGAAGGCCCCCAACGGGGACGCCTGGCTGGGCGTCGGGGACCGGGGCTATGCTCCTCCGGAAGTTTCCGCCATCATCCTCAAGGCCCTCAAGACCTCGGCCGAGGCCTTCCTCCACGAGGAGGTCACGGACGCCGTCATCACGGTCCCCGCCTACTTCAACGACGCCCAGCGCCAGGCCACCAAGGACGCCGGCCGCATCGCGGGCCTGAACGTCCAGCGCATCATCAACGAGCCCACCGCCGCGGCCCTGGCCTACGGCCTGGACAAGAAGGGGCTCAAGCAGATCCTGGCCATCTACGACTTCGGGGGCGGCACCTTCGACTTCACCATCATGGAGATGAACGACGGCGTCTTCGAGGTGCTGTCCACCAGCGGCGACACGTTCCTGGGCGGGGAGGACTTCGACCAGGCCATCCTCAACTGGCTGGTGGAGAAGTTCAAGGCCACCACGGGCATCGACCTAACCCGTGACCGCATGGCCCTCCAGCGCCTCAAGGAGGCGTCCGAGAAGGCCAAGTGCGAGCTGAGCACCCTGGACAAGGTGGAGGTGCGCCTGCCCTTCATCGCCCAGGGTCCCACCGGACCCCAGCACCTGGAAGCCACCCTGACCCGGGAGGACCTGGAGAACATGGTCGCCGACCTCGTGGCCCGCACCATGGGCCCGGTCCAGGACGCCCTGAAGCAGGCCCGCAAGAGCCCCAAGGACGTGGACGAGGTGATCCTCGTGGGCGGCCAGACCCGCATGCCCCTGGTCCAGCAGGTGGTCAAGGACTTCTTCGGGCGCGAGCCCAACCGCGACATCAACCCCGATGAAGTGGTGGCCGCGGGCGCCTCCATCCAGGGAGCCGTGCTCTCCGGTGAGGTGACCGACCTGGTCCTGCTGGACGTGACCCCGCTCAGCCTGGGCATCGAGACCCAGGGCGGCGGGTACGTGAAGATCATCCAGCGCAACACCACCGTCCCGACCCGGGACGGCCGGGTCTTCACGACGGTCACCGACAACCAGTCCCGGGTGGAGGTGCATGTGCTCCAGGGCGAGCGGGAGCTGGCCGAGCACAACAAGAGCCTGGGCCGGTTCGACCTCATCAACCTGCCTCCCCTGCCCAAGGGCGTGCCCCAGATCGAGGTGGCCTTCGAGATCGATTCCAACGGCATCGTCAAGGTCTCCGCCAAGGACCTGCACACGGGCCTGGAGCAGAGCATGAGCATGCGGCCCTCCTCGGGGCTGTCCGAACTGGAGATCCAGTCCATGCTGCGGGAGGCCCAGACCCACGCGGAAGCCGACAGCAAGCGCCGGGACGAGCTGAAGTACATCGCCTCCGCCGAGGGCCTGCTCTTCTCCTGCGACCGCAGCTTCGTCGAGTGCGGCAAGTTCCTGTCCGTGGAGGACCAGGGGCGGGTGCGGGACACCCTGAACGCCGTGCGCCTGGGCGTGGCCAACAAGGACTCGGCGGCCGTCAAGGCCGCGGAGGAGGATCTCCTCGAGGTCCAGAAGATCCTCACCAACGCGGTCCTGGCCGCCAGCGAAGCCATGATGAATTCACTGGACGGGACGGATGGGACGGATGGGCGGTCCAGGTGATATTCTAGAGGCATGAAGCGTGACTACTATGAAGTACTGGGACTAGGCAAAGAAGCCACCCTCGACGAAATCAAGAAGGCCTACCGCAAGCTGGCCATGCAGTTCCACCCGGACCAGAACCCCGGGAACAAGGAAGCCGAGGAGAAGTTCAAGGAGGCCGCCGAGGCCTACTCGATCCTGTCCGATCCGGAGAAGCGCCAGCGCTTCGATCAGTACGGCTTCAAGGGGAACCAGGGCTCGGGGGGGGCGGGCTTCCAGTTCGACCCCAACCAGTTCGCGGGCTTCGAGGACCTCCTCGGCTCCTTCTTCGGCGGGGGCGGGGGCATCTTCTCGGACCTCTTCGGGGGCGGGGGAGGCCGCAGGCGGAGCGCCGGGGGCGGGGAGCGGGGATCCGATCTCCAGTTCAACCTGCGCATCTCCTTCCAGGACTCCCTGCTCGGCGTGGAGAAGAAGGAGATCGAGATCCCCAGGCAGGACGCCTGCACGGACTGCCGGGGCTCGGGCTGCGCCTCCGGCACCAGCCCCCAGGTCTGCCCCAACTGCCGCGGCAACGGGCAGGTGGCGGTGCGCCAGGGCTTTCTCCAGATGGCGGTCACCTGCCCGCGGTGCGAAGGCCGGGGCAGCATCATCCTGAGTCCCTGCGGCTCCTGCCGCGGCGCGGGCCGGATCAGCCGGCGCACCAAGGTGAACTTCAAGATCCCCGCCGGCGTGGACCGCGGCCAGCGCCTGCGCCTCCAGGGCGAAGGGGAGGCCGGCATCAACGGCGGCGGTCCCGGCGACCTCTTCATCATGTTCGAGGTGGAGGCGGACCCCGTCTTCGAGCGGGACAACACCGACCTCCACCGCAAGCTCGAGGTGCCCTGGCCCCTGCTGGTCCTGGGCGGGGACTTCCCGGTGGAGACCCCCTACGGCAAGGAGAGCATCCGCCTCTCGAAGGGCACCCCCGCCGACAAGATCGTGAAGATTCCCAACGCCGGCGTGCCGCGCCTGCGGGCTTCCGGCCGGGGCGATCTGTACCTGCACCTGCGGGTGGCCGTGCCGTTGAAGCTCAGCTCCCGGGAGGAAGCCCTGGTCCGGCAGCTGCTGCACCCCGAGGCGGCCGGCGGGGAGGACGCCCCGGAAGAGGGCTTCCTGGCCAAGGTGTTCGGTTCGGACAAGGGCAAGAGGAAAAAGAAACGCTGACCTTTCTAGGATAGGAGTTTCCATGCACCGTCCCGGCCTCCTGCTCGCGCTGCCCGCCCTTGTCGCCGGCGCCCATCCTGCCCACCGGGCCCCGGCGGCCACCTCGGTGCCCGTGAGCCTGACCACGCCCGACGGGTTCATCCTCAAGGGCACCCTGGCCATTCCCGCCCAGGCGGGTCCCCGCCCGGTGGTGCTCCTGGCCCACCCGTTCAACGCTGACAGCTCGGGCTGGAAGGTCCTGCTGGACGACCTGGCCGCCCGCGGCATCGCCACCCTGGCCCTGGACCTGCGCGGCCACGGGCAGAGCACGATCAAGGGCGGGGCCACCGTGGCGGTGACGGAGGATTTCAAGGCCTCCTCGGCGGCGGTGGGCTTCGACCGCATCCCCGCCGACCTGGCCCAGGCCGCGGCCTGGGTCCGCAAGCAGCCCCGCATCGACGCCCACCGCCTGGGCCTGGCCGGCTCCAGCCTGGGGGCCTATGCGGCCCTGGTGGCCTCGGCGTCGATCCGCCCCGTGGCCGTGCTGGCCCTGAGCCCCGCCGGCGGCTGGGGCGACGAACCAGCCCTGCGCCTGGCCCGCGCCGTGGAGACCGCCAAGGCCGCCGTCTTCGTCATGGCGGCCGAGGATGACCCGGACGCCCTGAAGAACGCCAACGCCATCAAGGGCATCTTCGGGGTGTACGCCCGCATCGCTCCCGGGAAGGAGCACGGTTTCGACTACCTGCCGGCCCACGAGGGCACCATGGCCGGGTGGTTCAGCGAAACGCTTTCGCACCATCCCCGGGCCGTCAGGAAGGAAGCGGCGGCGGAGGAGGAGGGCGCGGGGAACAACGAGTTCCTCCCGGAGGTCCAGCCAAGCCCCGCCCAGCCCACGGCTGTGAAGCCCGCCAAGGCCAGACCCAGGCCGGCCGTGCCGGATGGGGCCAAGGCCGGTGCGGGCAAACCCCGCGCGGCGCAGGCGGCGCCCCCCAAACCCCCCGTCAAGGCCAAGCCGGCCTCCCCCGCGACGGACAAGATGCCCACCGAGGACGTGAAATAGGGGGTACGCCCCTCAACCCATTACTCAAGCCGGCGCCCGGCCCTTGCAGCCGGGGCTATAATGGTGAAAGCCCAGACTGGACTCATCGCTTCCCGACCCTGCAGAAGGAGGTGTTCCATGGCGCTTTCCCCGTGTCCCCGCGCATGCCTGCCCCTGGCTGTCGCTGCCCTGCTTGCGGGCTGCGGCGGAGGCAGGTCGGATCCCGTGCCAGTGACCCAGGGGGCCACCCTTCCGGCCGATGCCCCCGCCGCCGTGCAGAAGGCCTTCCAGGATGGCACCCCGGTGGACCCGGCCATCGTGACCGCCGGCAATGGCATGGGTTTCTCCCTGTTCAACCAGCTCCGCCCCGGCGCCGGCAACCTGTTCGTCTCGCCCACCAGCCTGGCCCTCGCCCTGGGCATGACGTGCAACGGCGCGGCGGGGACGACCCTCTCGGGCATGGCCCAGGCCATGCAGGTGGGCGCGCTCTCCCCGGCCCAGGTGAACGCGGACAACGCCGCCCTGCTGGCGAGCCTGCTCACCGCCGACGGCGACGTCACGCTCACCATCGCCAGTTCCATCTGGGCCCAGAACGACGTCCTGCCCGCCTTCCTCGCCACCAACCAGGCCTACTACGGGGCCACGCTCGGGCCCCTGGCCGGCGCTCCGGCCACGGTGAACGCCTGGGTGAACCAGATGACCCGGGGCAACATCCCCACCATCCTGCCGGCGGCTTTCGACCCCAGCAAGGAAGACGCGGTGCTCGTCAACGCCATCTACTTCCACGGCGCCTGGACGACGCCCTTCCCGGCTTCGGCGACGGCCGCGGCTCCCTTCAACCGCGCGGACGGTTCGACGGTATCGGTACCGATGATGCACGTGACCGCCACCGCCGGTTTCGCCTCCTCGCCCCAGGCCACCGTGGCCCGGCTCCCCTACGGCAACGGCCGCTTCGCCATGGTCTTCCTGCTGCCCTCCTCCGGAGGCAGCCTGGACGCCCTCGCCGCCTCCCTGACCCCGGCCGCCTGGAACGCCCTGGTCCAGCCCTTCGCCCAGCCCCTGGCCTCGTCCCAGGTGGCCCTGGCGGTGCCGAAATTCAAGGCCACCTGGACCGCCCCGCTCAACGCCCCCCTGATCCAGATGGGCATGGGCGCGGCCTTCGACCCCCTCCGCGCGAGCTTCCCCGCCCTGTCCACCTCGCAGGACTTCATCAGCAGCGTCGTCCAGTCCACGACGGTGGAGGTGGACGAGGCCGGCACCACGGCCACGGGCGCCACCAGCATCACCGTCACGCCCACGGCGGTGCTGCCCGGGTTCCTCACCCTGGACCGCCCCTTCCTCTACGCCATCCAGGACACCCGGACGGGCGAGCTGCTCTTCCTCGGGCAGATGATGGATCCCACGGCGGGGTGACGCTCCCGGTCAGTGGGACTTGTCAGGATAGGCGGGCACGGCCGGCACCGGGCGGGGTTCCTTCTTCAGCTGCTCCTCCAGGTAGGCGATGGCCGCGTCCAGCTGGGCGTCCTGGCCCAGGAAGGTGGCGTGGGGGAGGTTGTCCACGACCAGGTCCGGGTCGACGCCATGGCCTTCGATGAGCCAGGCGCCCTCCGGGCCGTACACGCCCATCTCCGCGGCGGTGGCGATGCCCTTGTCCTCGAGGAAGTTGCTGGAACTGAGCCAGATCTCCCCACCCCAGGTGCGGGTGCCCAGGACCTTGCCGAGCCCCAGGCGCCGGAAGCCCTCGGCGAAGGCCTCGCCGTCCGAGGCGGTCCAGGCGTCGCACAGCACCACCATGTGGCCCCGGAAGGCTTCCTGCATGTTGGGGTAGGGGTTGCCCGCCGCCGGCTTCCAGAAGAACCAGGCCTTGCGCAGGAGCTTTTCCAGGATCCAGGAGTCGATGTTGCCGCCCCGGTTGTGCCGCACATCGATGATGAGGCCCTCGCGGTTGGCCACCGGGTAGAAATCCTGGTACCACTGGCTGATGTCCTGGGGGCCCATGGCCCTCAGGTGCACGTAGCCCAGACGGCCGCGGCCCTTCTCCTCCACGGCCAGGCGGCGCGTGTATTCCCATTGCCGGTAGCGCATGGACGCGTCGGCGGCGGTGTCCACGGGCAGGACCACCACGTCGCGCCTCTGCCCGGCGTGCAGGACCCGGAGCAGCACCTGCTTGCCGGCCTGATTGCGCAGGAGCTGGCCGGGATCGGCCACCTCGGCCAGGGGGGTGCCGTTGATGGCTTCCAGCAGGTCCCCCTCCACCACCTCCACGCCGGGGCGCGCCAGGGGGGACAGGGTGCCGGGAAGATCCGGATCGCCCCGGTAGACCCACGCCACCTTCCAGCCGCCCTCCGCGGGCACCAGCTCGGCCCCCAGGGACGCGGGCTCGGCCTTGTCGGGACTCAGGCGCACATCACCGCCGTTCACGTACATGTGCAGCGCCGAGAGCTCGGCAATCATCTGCTGGAAAAGGTTGGACAGCTCGTCCCGGTCCGCGATGCGGTCCACCAGGGGCAGATACTTGTCCCTGACGCCCGCCCAGTCCAGCTTGTGCATCCCCCGGTCGTAGAAGTAGTCCCGCTCCATGCGCCAGGCGTCCATGAACATCTGGCGCCATTCCTCCCTCGGATCCAGCACGAAGGTCCAGTCCTTGAGGTTGACCGTGGCCTTGGCCAGGTCCGCCGGGGGCTTGGCGCCGGGTTCCAGGACGAGGAGATCATTGCCTTTGCGCACCAGGAGCTTCCGCGTCAGCTCGAAACCCTTCACATCCTCCATGAACGTCTCGGGCTTGAACGGGGGCTTGTTCTCGATGGCCAGGGAGTGGAGGGAGACCTTGGCCATGGGGCCACCCTCGGCCGCCAGGTAGTAGAGGCGCTTGCCGTCGGTGGCCAGCTCACTCAGATTCCCGGGGGGGACGGGCACCTCGGTCAGGCGGTTCAAGATGCCATCCAGATCGACGGTCACCTGCACGTTGACTTCCTTCCTGGCCTTGACTCCAGGCACCGGATCCTTGGCAGGTTCGTCGGCCGCCTGCAGTTCGTCCGCCGGCAGGAAGGGGCTGCGCAGGCCGTTGCGCAGAGCCAGGGCGAAGACCTGGACCTTGTGGTCGAAGAAGGGCTCGGGGTTGCCAAGGCCCCATGGGGACGGCACCACGCTCTGGAAGTTGCGGCTGGATTGCAGGTAGAGCCACTTGCCATCGGGACTCCACACAGGGTCCGAACTCGCGAAGCGGTCGGAGGTGACCGGGGTGCTGACGCCCGTGTCCACCTGGTGGAGCCAGATCCGGCCATAGTGGTTGTCCGCGGCCTGGACGTAGGCGAGCCACCGGCCGTCGGGGGACCACCGCGGCTGCCGGATTTCCGCCACCGGGGAGGCTGCCACCCGCTTCTGGACGCCGGAGGCCACCTCCAGGATCCAGAGCTGGTTGTCCTTGTCCCGGTGGGCGATCCGCTTGCCGTCGGGCGAAGGCACGGCCTCCCACCGGAGGATGCGGGCATCCCGGGTCAGCTGCGCGGGACGGCCGACGCCATTGGCGGGCAGGTTCCAGAGCTCCACCTCCCCGGAGGCGTCGGACAGGGTCAGGAGGCCCTTGCCGTCCGGCATGAAGCGCGCTTCGCGCTGGCGAGCGCCGCGCTGGGAGCGGGAGGCCTCCACCAGACGCCCGGCTTCCACCGGCGCCACGAAGACCTGCCCCCGGGCCGTGAGGACCACCCGGTCGCCGTCGGGGGACAGGTGGACCTGGGTGACGTAGTCCATGGGGTTCCGGATCCATCTTTCCCGCTTCTGGTCGAAGTCCGTGGCCAGGGTGATGGGGATCACCGCGTCCGTGCCCTTGGCCAGATCGAAGAGGTGGAGGTCGGCCCCCAGCTGGTAGGCGACCCTGCCCTCGGAGAGGGACGCGGTCTGGATGTCCCAGCCCTTGTGGAAGGTGTGCTGCCGGAGGTCCTTGCCGCCCCGGTCCATGGACCAGAGGTTCAGGGTGCCATCCCGGTCGCAGAGGAAGCAGACGCGGTCGCCCCAGACCATGGGATTGCGGCTCGTGCCCGGGAAGTCGGTGGTCAGGGGCTGGGCCTCCGCGTCCCCGGGGGTGAACTTCCAGAGGTTCTGCGCGGTTCCCCCCTGGTAGCGCTTCGTATTGCTGCCTTGGTGCGCGTACCTCGTGAAGAAGAGGGTCCCGCCGCTCCAGACGCCCTCCGCCGCCTGGGCCAGGGGGATGGGCGCCGTGCGGCCCGTGGCGGGATCCAGATCCAGGAGCTGGGTCTCGGGCAGGGTGGCCCGGGTGCGGGAGGCGATCAGCAGGTGCCCCTGGGGGGTCCAGCCCGCGGCCAGCGGCCCGCCCCCCTTGAAGGTCCGGCGCACGGGCAGGCCGGACTCCAAGGGCATGGTGTAGACCTCACTGAAACCTTCATAGCTCCCGTTGAAGGCCAGGGTGCGGCCGTCCGGCGAGATGAAGGGGCGCGTCTCACTGCCGGGGTCCGAGGTCAGCCGCCGGGCCGTTCCTCCTGTGGCTGGCACGGTCCAGAGGTCCCCCTCAGCCACGAACACCAGGGTCTCCCCCTGGAGGGCCGGGAACCGGTAGTAGCCCAGGGGGCCCCCGGCGGCAAGGGACGCGGAGGCCACAAGGGAGAGGGCGAGCAGGGAACGGCGCATGTCTACCTCAAGATCAGGGGTAGCTAACGATACCTCGAAATATCCATGGCCAAGTTCCCGCAGGAACCGATATTTGTAACCTTGATAACCTCAAGGAGCCAGCATGGCCTCTTCAATTTCCTTTAATAACGGCAATTTGGGAACCAGTGCGATCCAGCAGGCCGCCACCGCTCCCGGAGCGGGCGGGCTCGCGGTGGAGAAAAAAGCCATCAACCAGATGGAAATCCAGGGCGCCAACGACCAGGCGCTGATCAACAGCGCCGGAGTCGGGCAGAACGTCAATACGGTCGCCTGAGCACGCGGCTCACAGGCTCGGGCCCCGCCGGACTTTGAAGACCGGACCTTTATGCGGGCTCCGGTTCGGGAAGGGCCGTGCTGCCGTCCGGAGAGGGCTCCGCCCCAGGCTGCGCCAGAAGGTTGTGGAGAGAGTCGATCCGGAAGGGCTTGGCGAGCAGGGTGACCCACGGATCGGCATCAGCCATGGCGACGGCGCGCTGATCCAGGCGCCCGGTGGCGAGGATCACGGGCAGGGTGGGCGCCAGGCCGCGCAGGCCAGCCAGGGTTCCGGCCCCGTCGAGTCCAGGCATGTTCATGTCCAGGATGACCTTGTCGGGGCGGAGGCCGGCCCGCAGGTGCGCGAGGGCCTCCTCCCCACCCGCGGCCACGGTGGTGGTGTGGCCGAGGTAGTCCAGCACGGACACCACCGCTTCCCGGATCAGCTCATCATCGTCCACCACCAGGATGTGCAGGGGGGCGCAGACGGCTCTGAGCGCTGCGGGCGGTTCGGGTTCCTGCTCCCTGGAGTTGGCAGCGAGGGGCGGAAAGAGCATGCGGATGCGGGTGCCGCGACCGGGCTCGCTGTGCAGCTCCAGCCTGCCTCCGTGGGCCTTGACCGTGGCGAAGACGATGGAAAGGCCCAGCCCCGTGCCCTTCCCCTGGGGCTTGGTGGTGAAGAAGGGGTCCAGGGCCTTGTCCAGGACCTCCCGGGGCATCCCGCAGCCGGTGTCCTCCACTTCCAGGAGCAGCGCCCCCTCCGGCCCGTTCCAGGTCCTCAGCGTGAGGGTCCCTCCCTCCGGCATGGCGTCCACGGCATTCACGCAGAGGTTCATCAAGGCGTGGGTCAGTGCGGCCGCGTCCCCCACCATGGGCTTGAGATCCTCGGCGAGGTCCACCACCAGGCGTACCCGCTGGAGGGTGGTCCGCTCCAGCAGGGTCACCTCCTCCCGCACCAGGGCGTTCAGGTCCAGGGCCCGCTCCTCGGCAAGCCCCTTGCGGGCGAAATCGAGGAGGCCCCGCACCAGGATCCCGCCCCGTTGGCAGGCCCGGGCGACGGTCTCCATGTCCCGGGCCAGGGTGCTGCCGGGTTCAGCCCGGAGTCCGTGGGTCGAGGCCAGCCCCATGACGGCGCTGAGAACGTTGTTCATGTCGTGGGCGACCCCTCCGGCCAGGCTGCCGAGGCTTTCCAGCTTCTCCACCTGCCGGAGCTGGTCCTCGAGTTCCTTGCGTTCCCGCTCGAGCCGCTTGTTCTCCGTGATGTCCCGGCCGAAGGCGGAGATCCCGAAGCTCCGGCCGGCGTGCTCGAGCACGTTGAAGGTGATCACCATGGTGTGGGACCGGGTGGAGGTCTCGTATTCCGCTGAGTAGGTGCCTTCCCTGAGCGCGCGGCGGTAGGCCTCCACCCAGAACGCGGCGTGCTCCCCGGGCGGGAACAGCTCCTCCTGCGGCATTCCGGTCCGGAGCTCAAGACCCCGCTTGTCCCTGAAGTAGTCCCGGAGTCCGCTGTTGAAGGTGAGGAGCCTGAACGCCTGGGCATCCACCGACCAGATGAAATCCGCCGTGCTGTCGAAGATGGCCTTCATCCGGGCCTGGGACTCGGCCAGGGCCTCCAGGGAGGCCCGGCTCCGGGCCCGCTCCCGGTTGAACCCGCCCAGGATCACCCACAGGATCAGGGCCGACATGAGCAGGCTGATGGGGTAGCCCGTGAGCAGATCCAGGTAACGGTCGACGGAGGACTTGAAGGGGACCGCCAGGCTGGGCCGGGCCGCCTCGGCCAGGTGGAGGGCCACGATATTGGCCACCAGCAGCCCCAGTCCCACCCAGCGGAAGGCCCCCCCGTGGAAGAGCACCAGCAGCAGCGCGGCGATGACGTAATAGAGCCCGATGCTGCCCTGGGAGCCGCCGTTGGGGAACCACAGGATGTCCAGGCAGGCCACGAAGGCCAAGAGCAGCGCCTTCTTGTGGTACCGCCCCCTGCGCGCCTCCCAGCCCAGGCCCAGGGCAACCACTCCGAACAGGAGGACGATCCGGTTCACCCAGGGGTCCAGGTGCTGGTAGAAGTTCACGGGGATGACCAGGAAGATGGCCACCAGGCCGCCCAGGACACAGAGTCCCTGGAAGAACTGGTTTTCCAGGGAGACCTCCGGGTCGGGCGTGGCCCAGCGCCATAGGGTTCCGAGTCGTCGACGCATCGTTTCTCCAGCCCCGGCAGGAGCGGTACGGACAAGCAGAGTGGGATCACATTCCTGATTGGCAATTTATCCATATCAACAGGATTATGTATAGGCATCTTTGCGGGGCAGCCAGCTATCCTTTCCCCATGAAAGTCATGGGCATCGTCGGATGGAGCGGCAGCGGCAAGACGAGCCTCCTGGTGGAGGTGCTGCCGGTGCTCGCCGCCCAGGGCCTCAAGGTCTCCACCATGAAGCACGCCCACCACCGCTTCGACGTGGACACGGCCGGCAAGGACTCCTTCCGCCACCGGGAGGCCGGGGCCTCCGAGGTGCTGGTGGTCACCTCCGCCCGCTGGGTGCTCATGCACGAGTCCCGCGAGGAACCCGAACCCACCATCGAGGAGCTCATCGCGCGCATGACGCCCGTGGACCTCCTCCTCATCGAGGGCTTCAAGACCCATCCCCATCCCAAGCTGGAGATCCACCGCGCCTCGGAAGGCAAGCCCCTGCTCTGCCCCCAGGATCCCGATATCGTGGCCGTGGCCAGTGACGGCCCCTTGCCCGGTCTACCGGTTCCCCGCCTGGATCTGAACGATCCCACCGAGATCGCCAAATTCATCCTTGACTTCACCGGGCTCACTGCGAGGATTCATCTTACTTAATAACCTACAGGCAACTCTTCTAATGGCGGATCCCGTGTACGTACTCGTCCTGAATGCCGGCTCCTCGAGCCTCAAGTTCAATCTCTTCGACATGGGGAAGGAGTTCTCCATCGCCGACGGCATGGCCGAGCGCATCGGCCTGAGCGAGGCCATCCTGGAATGCACCCTCGCGGGTGAGAAGAAGAAGGAGGTCCTGGCCCTGCCCACGCACCGGGAGGCCCTGGAGGCCATCCTGGAGCGCCTGCGGGCCAACATCCTCCACGACACGCCCATCCATGCCGTAGGCCACCGCGTGGTCCACGGGGGGCCCAAGTACGGGGATTCCATCCTGGTGACCGAGGAGGTCGTCAGCGACATCGAGTCCTTCGCGATGTACGCGCCCCTGCACAATCCCGCCAACGCCCTGGGCATCCGCACGGCCATGGAGGCCTTCCCCGACGTGCCCCACGTTGCGGTCTTCGACACCGCCTTCCATCACGACATCCCGGACTTCGCCCGCATCTACGGCATCCCCTACGAGCTGAGCCAGAAGTACGGGATCCGCCGCTACGGCTTCCACGGCACCAGCCACGCCTACGTGGCGGCCCGCACCGCCATCCTGCTCTGCAAGCCGCTGCGCGCCCTCAAGATCGTCACCTGCCATATCGGCAACGGCACCAGCATCTGCGCGGTGAAGGATGGCAAGAGCAAGGACACCAGCATGGGCATGACCCCGCTCCAGGGCGTGATCATGGGCACGCGCTGCGGCACCATCGACCCCAGCGTGGTGGAGATGCTCATGGCGCACGAGAATCTGGACTACAAGGCCATCACCGACCTCCTCAACAAGAAGTCGGGCCTCCTGGGCATCTCCGGCGTGTCCTCCGATTTCCGCGAAATCGAGCAGGCCGCCAACAAGGGCAACGACCGCGCCCGCCTGGCCCGGGACCTCCTCACCTACAACGTGCGCCAGTTCATCGGCGCCTACGCCACGGTCCTGGACGGCCTGGACGCCATCACCTTCACCGCCGGCATCGGCACCCACAGCTCCTTCGTGCGGGCCAAGGTCTGCAGCAAGCTCAACTTCCTGGGCGTGAAGCTGGATCCCGAGCTCAACGAGAAGGGCAAGGGCGAACGCATCATCAGCACCCCCGACTCCAGGGTGGCCGTGACGGTCGTGCCCACGAACGAGGAACTGATGATCGCGCGGGAGGCGGTGCGGTAGGCAACAGCGCGGCCTCCGTTCAGCCCCGCCCGCAGAGCCTTCGCCCCAGGCCCATCATCGGCTTCTCGATCACCCGGTAGGTCAGGGTCGACAGCGCCAGGGTCAGGACCAGGCCCAGCGTGAAGCCCACCCAGGGGTTCCCCGCCTCCGCGGCGAAGGCGCGCTTGATGCCCTCCTGCACGAGGGGATGGAGCACGTAGACCGAATAGCTGATCTCGCCCAGCCACTTCCCGGCAGTTTTCAGGGGAGAGTCGGGCACGTCGTAGAAGGCGAACAGCGCCACGGCGGCGGCACACACCAGGAGGAAGTAGTACCGCGGCCAGCCCACCATGATGTCGAAGTCGTCGTAGAAGTTCCGGTACTTCAGGGTGAAGGCCAGGAGCAGGGCCGTGGCCAGGAGCAGGAAGACCGGGGTGTTCACCCGGACCTGCCACGCGCGGCGGACCTGGGCGATGACGCCGCCCAGGAAGAAGAGGAAGCCGTGGTTGACCACCTGGACGTACAGGTGGAACTTCTGGTCGTAGGCTGGGATGGCCGCGATGCCCCGGAAGGTCGTGGGCACCGTGCACGCCAGCAGCGCCAGGGTCCCCGCCACCAGGAAGAGCCGGGACCGGGCCGCGCCCCAGGCCAGGAGGGGGAAGACCAGGTAGAAGACGTACTCGATGCCGATGGACCAGCCCCCCACCACCAGGGAGTGGTTGGGATGGATGAGGCCGAAGGTGAAGGTGGCGTTCTCCAGGATCATCCGGGGGGAATGCTGGGGACCCGCCACCAGGTTGCAGGCCAGGTTCGCCCCCACGGCCAGGTAGTAGAGGGGCGCGATGCGGAAGAAGCGCTTGAGGTGGAACTCCCGGAGCCCGCGGGCCGAGAGGACCTCGGCGCCGTAGAGATAGAAGAAGCAGAAGCCGCTGATGATGAAGAAGCCTTCCACACCGTAGACCCCCACCTTCTTGATGGTGTAGGCGGCGAAGCGGCCCGCGGGGAAGACCTGGTACCAGTAGGCGAAGTGGTACACCACCACCGCGAAGGCCATGAAGCCCCGGAAGAGGTCCAGGGAATCGACCCGGCTGCTGACATGAACGCGCTCAGCGATACAGCACCTTGCCGGTGCCGGGCACCAGCTCCCCCAGCAGCCAGGGGGTTTCGCCCGCGGCGGCCAGCGCCTCCAGGGCGGAGGGGACCTTGGCCCCGGGCACGATGAGGACCATGCCCACCCCCAGGTTGAAGGAGCGCCGCGCGTCCTCCAGGGGCAGGCCGGACTGGTCCATGAGGAACCGGAAGAGGGGGGGGATCTGCCAGCTGCCGGTGTCGATGGCCGCGTCCAGGTGCTGCGGGAGCACCCGGGGCAGGTTGTCGGTGAGGCCGCCGCCGGTGATGTGGGCCATGCCCACCAGGGCCCCGGCCCGCACCAGGGGGAGGACGGGGACCAGGTAGCTGCGGTGCACGGCCAGCAGGGCCTCGCCCACGGTGCGGTCCGTGCCGGGCAGGAGATCCGTGACCGTGAGGCCGGCCCGCTCGAAGCAGACCTTCCGGGCCAGGGAGTAGCCGTTGGTGTGGAGGCCCGAGGAGGTCAGGCCGATGAGGGCGTCACCGGCCACCATGTCCTCCAGGCGCGGCAGGAGCTGGGCCTCGTCCACCACGCCGACGATGGTGCCGGCCACGTCCACCTCCCCTTCCTTGTAGACCCCGGGCATCTCGGCCATCTCGCCGCCGATGAGGGCCAGGCCCCCGCCCTTGCAGGCGTCGGCCATGCCCTTGACGATCTGCTCGATGACCGCCGGCTCCAGGCGCTGGGCGGCCACGTAGTCCAGGAAGAACAGGGGCCGGGCGCCCTGGACGAGGATGTCGTTGATGCAGTGGTTCACCAGGTCCGCGCCCACCGTGTCCCAGGTGCCGGCGAGGGCGGCCACCTTCATCTTGGTGCCGACGCCGTCCATGGAACTGACGAGAATGGGGTTCTTCTCTTCGAACTGCGCGGAGTAGAGGCCTCCGAACAGGCCGAGGTCGCTGCGCACGCCGGGGGTCCGGGTGGCCTTCACCAGGGGCTTGATCCGGGCCAGGGCGTCATCCTGGCGATTGATGTCAACGCCCGAGGCAGCATAGGTGAGCTTGCTTTCTTCCATGTCGAACTCCGAACCCCGATGATCCCACAGGTAGGTATAATTGTCGTAATCCGGGCTAAAGGTTTGGCCCGGCCGTGCCGATGAAGTCAGGGAGAGGCGTGCCATGAACATAAGTGCCGCCAGTGCAACCAGTCAATCCAGCTACCAGGCAGCCCTCGCCGCCAGCGGCCAGGGGGCTACCGTCAACCAGGTGCTCGCCTCGGCCTATACCGGCCTCACCAGCACCGCGGACGGAGTCGACCCCCTGACCCAGGCCGCGGGCCAAGCCAGCCTCGGCAATCTCGTCTCCGCCATCTACAGCAACGGCCTGGCCCAGCAGGGGACCGCCACCTCCAGCGACGCCTCGGGGGCCACCTCCGGCATCCAGGGGCTCAGCGCCTCCCAGATCGTGGGCGGGCTCGACTCGAGCGCGGCCACCGCCCTCCTCACGGGCCTCTCCTCGGGGTCCTCCTCTGGCCTCCAGGGTTTCGATACCGCCATCGCCGGCCCCGCCGCCCTGGCCTCCGCCACCTATCAGGCCCAGCAGGCCTATGGCTCGGGCAGCCTGACCAGCGACGCCCAGAGCCAGGCCAGCGCCGACCAGACGGGAGCCACCACCACCGGCACGACCACGGGTGCATCCTCGACCACCGACACCAACGCCGCCTCCAACGTGGCGGCCGTCATCCAGCAGGCGACGACGGCGGCCCAGGCGGCCTCCATCAACAACACCTTCAGCCTACTGGCCTGAACGGTGCGATCATGGACACCTGGAGGTGTCCATGACGTTCGACACGACCGGGGCGGCCCAGGCCGTCCGGGAGTTGCTGAAGAGCTTCGGCGTGGACCCGGCCTCACCAGAGCTGGCCGAAACCCCGCAGCGGGTCGCGGAGTTCTGGGCGGAGCGCCTCGCGGGCTACGCGTCGGACCCCGGCCTGGAACTCCAGCCCCTCCCGGGACTGCTGGCGCCCTGCCCCGTATTCCTGGAGCGGGTCCCCTTCGTGAGCACCTGCGAGCACCATCTCGCGCCCTTCGAAGGCTTCGCCACCATCGGCTACCTGCCCGGGGAAGGAGGCACCGTGGGCCTGTCCAAGCTGGTGCGGGTGATCCAGGGCTTCGCCAACCGCCTCCAGGTCCAGGAGCGCCTCACCCACCAGATCGCCGGGGCCCTGGAGACCCACCTGCGGCCCGCCGCGTGGGGCGTGAAGATGGTGGCCATCCACACCTGCATGGCCCACCGAGGCGTGAAGACGGCCGGCGTGCCGGTCACCACCCGGGTGCTCGGCGGAGCCTGGCTGGAACAACCCCCCTCTTTTTTCAATTCTTGAGTAATTTGTTTTTCCTTCTCGACTAGTTTGGTAGGATTTCACCACAACGCGTTCGCGCATGCGACGGAGGATACAATGGCCTACGAACCCAAAAACTACGACCATCTCAAGGGCGGCGCCCTTAAAGGTCTCAGCGACAGCCAGTTGGATCAGCACTTCACCCTCTACAAGGGGTACGTGGCCAAGCTGAACGAGATCGAGACCAAGCTCGCCGAGCAGGACAACACCAAGCCCAACTACAGCTTCAACGAGTTCAGCGAACTCAAGCGCCGGGAGGCCGTGGCCTTCAATGGCTCATTCCTGCACGAGCTGTATTTCGAGAACCTGGGCGCCAACGACGCCATCTCCGCCGAGCTCCAGACCGCCCTCGACGCCCAGGGCGGCAAGGCCAAGCTCCTGGCCGACCTGAAGGCCACCGCCCTCGGCGGCCCGGGCTGGGCCCTGCTCACCCGCAACCGCCGCGACGGCAAGCTGCACACCTACTTCGTCGCCGAACACCACCTGGGCCTGCCCATCGAACAGGAACTCCTGGTCGTCCTGGACAGCTGGGAGCACGCCTTCATGGTCGACTACGGCATCAAGCGCCCCGACTACATCAACGCCTTCCTGGACAACATCAACTGGGCGGAAGTCTCCAAGCGCTTCGCCAAGTAACAGAGCGATGAAACTGCCAATGGGCCCCGCCAGGGGCCCGTTGCTTTTTAGCCAGAGCGTGGGACGGGCCCAGAAACGATCTGGATTTTTCACCGAAGGGCTATAGTATTCTTGAGGGTCGGAGGTGACCCATGCCAGAGCTGCTAAGCCGGATTACAGTCAACCCCGAATTATGTGGAGGACGGCCCTGCATCCGGGGGATGCGGATCAGGGTCATGGATATTCTCCAGCTGCTTGCCTCGGATCAGACACCCGAGCAAATCCTTGAAGACATGCCCGATCTGGAAGCAGCGGATATCAAGGCTGCGCTGGTCTACGCGTCCAAGCGACTCGATCACCCCGTCCTGGCAGCATGACCTTGTGGCTGGACGCCCACCTTCCACCGGCCCTCGGGCCGTGGATCCAGGAGCAGTTTGGGGTTGCCTGTTTGGCCCTTCGGGAGGTTGGCCTTCGGGATGCAGAGGATGTCTTGATTTACGAAGAAGCTCGAAAACAGGGCGCGATCGTGATCACCAAGGATGCCGACTTCATCCTTCTTCAGGGTCAAAAAGGTCCACCACCTCAAATCCTCTGGCTCACCTGCGGCAATACGTCCAAAGAAAAGCTGAAGGATATTTTTGTGGCCTCCCTGCCCAAGGCCTTGGCTCTTTTCCAGCAAGGGGAAGCCCTGGTTGAGATTCGCTGAGTCCCTTCCCCAGGCATTGAACTTCGCTCGTTTGCTCACCAGCCCGCCAGGGCCGTAAGGTAGTGGTCCAGCGCGTAGTCCAGCCAACGGTGGCCCGGCAGGTTCCGGGTCATGTAGCCCATGTGGCCCCCCGTGGCCTCCTCGTGGAAATGGACGGCGGGGGAGAGCGCGAACTGCCCTATATCGCCGGCGGGGGCGAAGGGGTCATCGGTGGCGGAGAGGATGACGGTGGGCACCTGGATGCCCGCCAGGTGGGGACCGCAGGAGCAGCGGGCGTAGTAGTCGTCCCGGTCCCGGAAGCCCGCCCTGGGGGCTGTGTATGCCGCGTCGAAGGCCCGCAGGGTGGGCACCTGGCCCAGGTCGCCGCCACCGGGGCGGTCCCGCACCTCCCGGCGCAGGCGGCGGACGAAATACTGATCGTAGACTCGGTTGAAGCCCAGGCACAGGCGCCGGGAGCAGGCCTCCAGATCGGCGGGCGGGTTGACGGCGATGGCCCGGTCGGGGAGCGCCAGGTGGCGGTCCCGGCCCTCCAGCAGGAGCAGGATGTTGGCGCTGATGGAAAAGCCCACCGCCACCTGGAGCTGGCCGGGAAAGCGGTCCCGGCCCAGCCTCAGCACCGCGGCCAGGTCCCCGGTGGCCCCGCTGTGGTAGGTGCCCCGGGCCAGGCCCTCGCCCTGGCCCGCGCCGCGGTGGTTGGCGGCGAGGACCGCGTGGCCCCGGGCATGGCAGAGGGCCGCGGCGCGGCGCATGTAGTGGCCTTCCACGCTTCCGCCCAGACCGTGGAACAGGTGCACCGCCACCCCGGAGGTCCCGGGCAGGGCCCTCAGGGCCAGGGCGTCCCCGTCCCCGAGGTCCAGGCGCAGGTCCTCCCAGGGCAGCTGTGGCGTCCGGGAGGGGCAGTACTGGGCGGCGATGGTCTGGAGGTGGGCGCCGCGGGCCCAGAAGGGCGGGAGGCAGGCCAGGGCGGGCCGGGGCAGTTCCATCAGCCGCCCCACCGGCGGGCATCCTCTTCCGGCAGCCCCAGCTGGTCCAGGACCCGGGTGGCGAAGGCCTGGAAGAGATCGTCCAGGGTCGCGGGGTGATGGTAGAAGCCGGGCATGATGGGCATCACCACCGCGCCTGCGTCGTGGACCCGCAGCAGGTTTTCCAGGTGGATGCGGTTGAGGGGGGTCTCCCGCAGGCACAGCACCAGGGGGCGCCGCTCCTTGAGGAAGACGTCGGCGGCGCGGGTGATGAGGCCCTCGCTCACCCCGGAGGCGAGCCGGCCCAGGGTCCCGGCGCTGCAGGGCAGGATGACCATGGCGTCCTGGCGGTGGCTGCCGCTGGACACGTCCGCCCCCAGGTCGCGCTCGTCCAGTCGGCGGACCTTCGGGTCCAGGGCGACGAGGTCCTCCGGGCGCAGCCCGCATTCGTCCAGGAGGCACCGCCTCCCGGTGGGAGAGAAGAGGAGGGTCACCTGCCCCACCCGGGCATTGGCCGCCAGCCGCCGGGCCACGGCCACCCCGAAGGCCGAGCCGGTGGCGCCGGTGATGGCCAGGACGATGCGGAGCGGGCGGGTTTCAGGCATGGGGGTCCTCGACGGGCAAACCGTACCTCTTAATAAACCACGCTCCCGGGCGCCCGGGAGGCAGGAATGTGGGCCGCCTCACTCCTCGTCGCCCCCGGGGGTGTAGGCCCCGAAGAACAGGGCGTTGAAGAAGGCCCGGGTGGTGAAGGGGGCGCAGCCCCGGTGGACCGGGTCCCCGGCGAAGAGGATCACCGCGCCCCGGCCCTTGCGTTCCCGCAGGACATAGGTGGAGTTTCGCACCTTGGCCTCCATGGGTCTGGGAAGGAGGCCCGAGAGCCCCAGGTCGCCGCCGCCGTAGCGCAGGGGATTCTCCCCGCCCGGGCTCAGCTCCAGGACGGGGTCGCTGGAATCCAGCACGGCGCCATAGGTTGCGTTCATCCCCCAGGCCAGAGGGTGGGTGGGGTCGAGCTCGGCCCTCAGCATGGCGCCGGGAATGGCTTCCTGCAGTTCCTGGTCCTCCCGTTCGGCCCAGGGATGGACCCGGTCCGGCCCGGGCACGGCCTCATGCTTGGGGTCCTTCTCCTTGAGGCGCGCCTCCTCGTCCCCGCGGGCCAGGAAGCTGACCCCGGCCTCGGTGAGCCCGGCGCGGGCGGCGAAGGCGCTGCCGCCCTGCAGGGCCACGAGGACGCCGCCGTCCTGGGCGAAGGCCTTGAGCCTGGCCAGGCCCCCGGCACCCAGGACCGCCTGCCAGTTGCGGCCCAGGCCATGGTCGTCGGTGAGGATGAGGTGGGTGTACTTCCTCAGGTCCGCCTGGGCCAGACGCTGGGCCCGCAGCTGGGTGAAGGGCACCCCCGCCTCCAGCAGCACCTGCATCACCGCGCCCACGGCGGTGGGGTCAGTGGGCGCATCCATGACCAGGGCCACCCGCGGCGCCCGCAGGGTCAGGGCCTTGACCGAGCCCAGGTCGGCGCCGGAGGTCACCGCGCTGGAGGCGAGGGCGGTGACGCACCCGGGGGCCTGGGCGGCCAGTTCCCGGATCCTGATTTCCAGCCGGTCGGCATCGTTCCTGTGGAGCGGGAAGAGGGCCGTGCCCGCAGGGTAGGCCCGTCCCTGGGCCACGAAGGGCTCGGGGGCGGCCGAGCCCCGGAAACCGTCCTTCAGGAGGCCTTCCAGGATCCGGTCCCGGCCCTCGGCGCCTGAGGAAACCAGGTAGCCGAAGCCGGCCCGGGGCAGCGGAGCCTCCAACGGCGCCCGCACCGCCTCCACCCCCACCCGCGGGCAGGCCGCCGCGTGCCACGCAGGCACGTTGAAGGCCAGCGGCATGCTCCAGGCGGTGGCGTCATAGCTGGGCTTGGCCCCGAAGGCCGCGCTGCGTTCCAGGAGGGCCCTGGCCAGGGGGGCGCGGGGCTGGTCCAGGGGCACCAGGTAGCTGCCCGCCGGGAGATGGGCCGGGCCGGCGCCCGGGAGGATGGCCTCCATGGTCCCGGTCTCCAGGGCGCCGGTGGTGCGCAGCACTTCGATGCCGTTGCGCTGGAGGATCCGGACCAGGGCGAGGGTCCGGCCCGGGTCCGCGCCCTCGCCCAGCAGGTAGGCCCCGGCGCGGTCGCCGGTCCTCGCCCGGTCACGGCGGAGCTGGTGCCAGTCGCGGAGCAGGGCTTCCCGGTTGGCCGCGGCCGTGGCCACGGCGGCCAGGGCCGCGGTGAAGTGCCGGCGGACCCGGGCCTCCAGGGTGAGGAGTTCCCCGTCCTTGCGCAGGTAGGCCAGGCCGCCGGGGTTGGGGCATTCGAAGGTCATGCCCACCGCACCCTGGAAGCAGGCCCAGGAGTCGCCGTAGCCGGGGTAGAAGAGATCGTAGATCTCGCGGGTGAAGTAGGCGAAGCCGCTGCGGTCGAAGGCCTGGGCCAGGGCGGCGCCGAAGGTCTTCTGCCAGGCCCCGCCCACGGCCGGGGGCAGGGCCTGGTGCACCGGGTCCATGCCCGGCGGGAAGAAGTAGTTGTTCTCCGGCTGCATCTCGTGGAGATCGGCCAGCACCTGGGGATTCCAGCCCAGGAACAGTGCCGCCTTGGCCCGGGACTCGGCCTGGGTCTGCCAGACCCAGTCCCGGTTCAGGTCGAAGAGCCGGTGGTTGTACCGTCCCCCCGGCCACCGGGCCTGGTTCTGGGCGTCCTGGGGATCGGGGGGGTTGCCGCCCTGGGTCACCTCGGCCACGCCCTGCAGGTGGCGGGCCCGGCCGTCGGGATTCTGGGTCAGGTCCAGGAGGAGCACGGTCCGGTCCAGCTCCTCGACCACCGCGGGGTCCTGGCAGGCGGCGAAGTGGTAGGCCACCGCCAGGGCCGCCTCGGTGCCGGCGGGTTCGGAGCCGTGGATGGAGAAGCCGAGCCACACGAATACGGGCTGCTTGGCGAGCAGCGTGCCCGCCTGGGCCTCGGACAGGGTCCGGGGCTCGGCCAGGGCCGCGTTCCCGGCCTTGAGGGCCTCCAGCCGGGCGATGTTCTCCGGGCTGGAGATGGCCAGCAGCACCTGGGGGCGCCCCTCCTCGGTGACGTTGTAGGTGAAGGCCCGGACCCGCTCCCGGGCCGTGGCGAGCCCCGAGACCTCGGCCGCAAGGGCATTATCCGGAGTATAGGCCCGGCCGACTTCGGGCCGGGGGAGGTCGGGGCGGTAGGTGGTGCCCGGGTAGAAGGACGCTGACTGGGCGGCCAGGGGAAGGGCTAGCAGGGCGGCAAGGATACGCATGGGTGGGCTCAGGGAAGGGGTTCGAGAACCAGCTTAATGGAAAAATACGATACCCGAGGGAAAAGCTCCGAAATCTTGCTGAAGGTTGGCATCGATATTGATAACCTTATCTGAGGATGCGCCGATCCGAAAAGCGTCTATCCTTGTTGTACTTGGCCAACCCCCACCGCCCCATCGGGCGGCTTTCCCACCGGAGTCACCATGCGCCGTTCCCTCCTCCTCGCCGCCACCGCCCTGGTCCTGGCCATCCCCGCCTCGGCCAAGGGCCCCTTCGTCGGTCAGGCCAAGGCCGCCGGCATCGATGGCGCCTCCTGCACCACCTGCCACACCAAGATGGGTTCCAAGGACCTGAACGAAGTGGGCAAGGTCGCCAAGAGCACCATGAAGGACGGCAAGCCCGACTACGCCGCCGTCAAGAAGGCCATCAAGAAGTAGAACTGACGTAACCTCCATCCTTGGTTTCCAGACAAAACCCCCTCACCGGAGTCACCATGCGCCGTTCCTTCCTCCTCCTCGCCGCCGCGGCCCTGGCCGTGGCCATCCCCAGCCAGGCCAAGCCGACCTTCGTGAAGGCCGCCAAGGAAGCCGGCATCGAAGGCATCACCAGCTGCGTCGCCTGCCACAAGGGCGCCCCCAAGAAGGGTGGCGAGATGACCGAGCGGGGCCAGTGGCTCATCGCCCAGAAGGCCGCCAAGAAGGCAGCCGAAGTGGACGTCAAGTGGCTGAAGGACTACAAGGGCAAGTAAGTCTGCCCCTCAAGCTTGTCAACGGCCCGCGGCGACGCGGGCCGTTTGCTTTCAGGACAGGGCCAGGAAGGCCGGGCCGGCCGTGGTGATGGTGCCCGCGCCCATGGTCACGACCAGGTCGCCTGGCCGGGTGAGGGCGTCGAGGGCCGCGGGGAGGTCCTCCACCCGGGCCACGAAGGAGGCGTCCCGCTGGCCGTGGGACAGGATGGCGTCCACCACGGAGCGGCCCGTGAGTCCCGGGACGGGCGGTTCGCTGGCGGCGTAGATGTCGGTCACCAGGACCACGTCGGCGTCGAAGAAGGCCCGGCCGAACTCCTCAAGGAGGGCCTGGGTGCGGGAGTAGCGGTGGGGCTGGAAGGCCACGACGATGCGCCGGTCCGGGAACCCCGTGCGGGCCGCGGCGAGGGTGGCGGCGATCTCGGTGGGGTGGTGGCCGTAGTCGTCGATGACGAGCACGCCGTTGCGCTCCCCCTTGTTCTGGAAGCGCCGGTCGGCGCCGGTGAACCCGCCGAGGCTGGCGCGGATCACCTCCCGGTCGACGCCCAGTTCCAGCGCCACGCCGATGGTGGCCAGGGCGTTGAGGACCATGTGGTGGCCGGGCACGAGGATCGAGAACTCGCCCAGGTCCTCGCCGTAGGCGCGCACCTTGAAGGTGGTCCGCCAGCCGTCGGCGCGGATGTCCCTGGCGCGCAGGTCCACCTGGGCGTTGGTGCCGTAGGTGCGCACCTGGCGCCTGAGGCGCGGGCGCAGGGCCGCCACGTTGGGGTCGTCCATGCACACGAAGACGGCGCCGTAGAAGGGCACCTTGTTCCCGAAGGTGGCGAAGGCGTCCATGATCTCGCCCAGGTCCCGGTAGTGGTCCAGGTGCTCCCGGTCCACGTTGGTGATGACGCCGATGGTGGGGGACAGGAGCAGGAAGCTGCCGTCGGACTCGTCCGCCTCGGCCACCAGGAAGTCACCCTTGCCCAGCTTGGCGTTGCTGCCGATGGCGCCCAGCTTGCCGCCGATGACGATGGTGGGGTCGATGCCCCCCTGGCTCAGCACCTGGGCCACCATGCTGGTGGTGGTGGTCTTGCCGTGGGAGCCGGCGATGGCGATGCCGATCTTCATCCGCATGAGCTCGGCCAGCATTTCGCCGCGCGGAATGACGGGGATCTTGGCGGCGCGGGCGGCGACCACCTCGGGGTTGTCCCCCTTCACGGCGCTGGAGATCACCACCACCTGGGCGTCCCCGATGGCCTTGGCGTCGTGGCCGATGACCACCTGCACGCCCAGGCCGGCCAGGCGCTGGGTGACCGGGCTTTCCCTGAGGTCGGATCCGCTGACCCGGTACCCCAGGTTCGACAGGACTTCGGCGATGCCCGACATGCCGATGCCGCCGATGCCCACGAAATGGATATGCTGGATTTTTCCGAACACGCTGGACTCCGAAACAACTCTCCAAGGATACCTCGCGCGGGGCCTTCAACCATGCCGAGCTTGAACCCCTCTTTCAGGTTGGGACCGGTCTTGGTCGGTCATGACCGGCTCCGTCACGGAGGTCCCCGATGAGAACTGCGCTCCTGCCCCTCCTCGCCACGTTCGCCCTGGTCCCGCCCGCCCAGCAGGGACCGCGCACCGCCAGCCCCGGGAGGCCGGCCCAGGCAGGGCCGGCCGCGACCTCCCGCCAGGGCTCCTCCCAGGGGGCGAGGGGGTTCGCCGTCACCCTCCGCCCCGCGGGCATGCCGCCCCCCCAGACCAACCGGGCCTACCTGCCCCGGGGCACCGTGCAGCGCACCCTGCTGCCCGACGCCGCCTACTGGCAGAGCCGGGACCTCCTCCAGGAGATCCAGTGGATGTCCCGCCGGGGCTTCATCCCCGTGACGGCCGCGGGGGACGCCGCCGTGCTCACCGGCGCCAGCTATTTCCCGGCCGGGTGGATCGCCTACGGGTTTGTGGTCCCGGCCAAGGAGAAGCTCCATGTGCGGCTCCACCACCCCAACGAGGGGTGGTTCCGGCTGGTGATGGTGGACCGCTGGGGGCAGCTGCGGGAGGGCATGCTCCAGAACCTCATCCCCACCGGGAACCCGGAAGTCTCCTACACGAACCCCCGGGAGGCCCCCAACACGGTCTACGTCATCGTGGACGACCCGGGCTGGATGTCCTCCAAGGGCAACCCCTTCACCCTCAACGTGGACCGCAGCTGGGACCCCGCCAAGGCTGCCGCGCCCGCCCTGCCCCCGGTCCACGGCGTCTTCGCGCAGGTGAAGGCCGAGCCGCCCAGGGCGGAGAAGCCGTCGCCGAGCTAGACACCCTTGGGTCCGCCCCTGCTGGGACGGTCCTGCCAGGCACAAGCATTCCCTAGCAAGCTCAGCGAGGGAGGCTAGTTGGACGGGCTTTCCTGCCGATCGGCGGCCTACAGCCGCCGGAGGACCACTCAACGGAAGTTTTTAGTGAATTAGCGTGAAAAGCCCCACCAGCCGCGGCCTCGCGCGGATGGTGGGTGCGGGTTGCTGACTACAGGGGGGTAACCCCGAGGAGCTCGAACACCTTCCGGTGGTAGGGCGCCGAGATGCTGGTTCGAGTGATCGAAGGCAGCTTGGGGTTTTTCGGCCGGCATTCCGCCCGGGTCAGGCTCGTCAGGGAGTGAAGGATGTCCCTGAAGTCCTGGACTGGTTCTCCGGCCGGGGTCCGCTTTTGACCTCGCTTTGCAATCGCCTTGGGCGTGGGCCCGGTACTGCGTACGGGGGAGGCCGCCTCCGCGACGGCGTGCTTGCGGTCTTCATCGGAATGCATCAGGGGAGCCAGTGCCTTCCGCATGTGCCATTCGACGTAGTAGGCCAACATGCAGACGAAGGCGTGGGCCCTGACTCGATCCGAAAGCCGGTGGTAGCTGGGCCTAATCTGCAAGTCCAGTGTTTTCAGGCAACGGAAGGCGGTCTCCACCTGGGAGAGGCTGTGATAGGCCCGGATGGTCGCCCGTGTATCCAGAACCTCCTTGGGAACTATTAGGGCTCGCGTACATTGAGACTATGGCGCCCAACATCACTGATAGAGCGCCGCTGCGAAGCAGCCGGCGTGTGAAAAGCTGCTGCTGATAACCCCGCCAGCAGGCCGTGTGGAAAGCTTGCTT
>Ga0316217_10000143_pt1 | contig 107458 bp, 82 predicted proteins | sample 1anoAmetaG_FD_203633 | JGI IMG/M metagenome (GOLD analysis project Ga0316217, IMG submission 203633) | Freshwater microbial communities from Trout Bog Lake, Wisconsin, USA - 1anoA | ecosystem: Environmental > Aquatic > Freshwater > Lake > Hypolimnion/Profundal zone | place: USA: Wisconsin...
ATCCAAATCTAAAGGACTTAGCCGAATCTTTAGGGCAGATCCTTCGACTCCCTGCGCTGCGCTACGGTCGCTCAGGATGACAGTCATATTATTTATCAAGCACTTACAACATACCTATCTGTCGATACTGCCTAAAGCCCACATAGAGTATTGAGCTACTTGCGGCCAGACTGAAGTCGTTCCCTGATACAAAGCTTTGTGCATCCCGCTCTGAATTGAGTCATTTCCATAAGCAGAGAATCCGCGCTTATAATGATCGCGCCGTTTCGGAGGATCCATTATGAAGTTTGGAATTCACTCGCTTCTGTTCCATGAGACCTTTCTGGAAAAAGACCTTCCACTGCTGGATAAGGTGAAGCAGATGGGCTTTGACGCCATCGAGATTATTCCCTTTGACCCGGACGGGTTTCCGGCGGCCAAGGTGAAACGGGTTGCGGCGGAGATTGGGCTGACCGTGAACACGGGCTTCGGGCTGCCGGCCGAGTACAACATCATTTCGCCGGACCCGGCGGTGCGGAAGCGCGGGGTGGAGTTTTCAAAGCGGCTGATCGACCTGAGCAACGAGGCCGGGGCCGTGGTGTTTGGCGGCATGGTGTATTGCGGCTGGGGCTACTTGACCGGCAAGCCGCGGACGGAGCAGGAATGGAAGTGGGCGGTTGAGAACTTCCGCACCATTGCGGAACATGCGGCGTCAACTTCCAAGCTGATTATCGGCATTGAGCCGGTGAACCGGTTTGAGTCGCACTTTATCAACACGGCGCGGGACGCGGTGAAGTTTATCGACGAAGTGGGGCTGGAGAATGTGAAGGTGCATCTGGACACCTTCCACATGATTCGCGAAGAAGAGAACATGCGCGAGGCGGTGCTGACGGCCGGGCCGAAGCTGGGCTACGTTCATGCCTGCGAGAACCAGCGCGGAATTCCGGGGACCGGGCTGGTGCCCTGGGTGGAGTTCTTCACGGCGCTGCGGGACGTGGGTTACGACGGCTGCGTGACGATTGAGTCGTTCGATGCGGACATGCCGGCGATTGCCAAGCTGTGCTGCATCTGGCGCAAGCTGGCGGATTCACCGGAACAACTGGCCACCGAAGGGGTGCGTTTTTTGCGCGCCACGCACGCCAGCGTCAACCAGACAGCGGCGGTGTGGTAAAGAATCAGGGAACATTTTGAGGAATGGATCGCCGGTTGGCAGACTGGCTGTCATGGAGGCGTCCAGGCTGCCAGCAGTTCTGCGCGGGTCAGGAGACCCGCGCCACAGCCGGCCGGGAGGCCGGCGCTACAAAAAAGCTATGGACTTATTCCGCATCCTGCGCGGGTTCTGCAATTTCGCTCGCCGGCGCCACCGCATCCTTTGCCGGGTCGAGGACCTTGAAGCCCTCGCTGCGGGCGGCTTCAAGCAACTGCGATGAAGCAGAGACAATGACGATCTCAGTGGCCTGAAACATATCGCGGGCCACGGATGCCGCAGCCAGTTGCAAGGTGTCGGGCCAGCGCAGGCGGGTGCGGTCAAGGAGCTGGCGGGCGGCCTCAAGCACGGCGGGATTGAGCGGCTGCTGCACCATGCGCGCGGCTTCCATGCGCAGGCTGTCGAGCGCGGCGGCGGCATCTTCCGGGGTGATATCGCCGGCCCGCTCACGCCGCCGGATGGCCGCGTAGACCTCAAGAGGCGTGGAGGCGGAGATGAGTTTGCGGTTGTCCTCGACGGCCTCCATCAGCTGGATCAGGGCATCGGTTCCCTGCTCCCGCACAAAGAGCTTGGCGAAGGCCGTGGCTTCAAGGAAGTAGAAACTCACTCCTGCCCCCGTTCTTCTTCAATGGCATCGGCGATGGACTCACCCTGGACAGCAACGGGGTGGAAGCGCTGGGCTTCCTCGGGGATGCCGGCCTCAGCGCGGTTGAGTCGGATGGTGGTGGTGGGATAGGCGGGAGTCTTGGGATTGGCGATCTTGCTGGTTTGCACGACGCCGCGCTGGATGGCCTCAGCCAGCACCGCCTGGCGGGAATCGGGGTGCTGATTCCAGCGGAAGGCCTTGCGGGGCAGAAACGAGTCGCGGAACCACTTGAGGGCGATAAAGGCGTGGCCTCCGCGCTCGGCTTCAGCCAGCGCCGCGCATAACTCATTGACGCGGGCGTCGAGGTCGGCGGGAATCATGGCGTCCTGGGCATCGTCCTCGTCGGCAAAGGAGTGGCTTTCAGGCGCGCGCTGCGAGCGGACGGCGCGGGGCGCAGGTTCGCCGTCGCCGGAACGCTCGAAGTAGATGCGCACCTCGTCCTCTTCCGGGGACCAGGCGTCGGCCATCGCATTGCGGCGCTTGCTGCGGCCGTTTTCACTGCACAACTCGACGATGGCCTGGTATCCGGGAGGCGCGAGAAAGCGCAGAGCGCGCATCATGCCGGGGTCCTGGGTAAAGGCCAGTTCGTTGAGAGCATCTTCAATAATTTCTTCCGCATCGGGAATGCTGAGGTTGCCTGCATCTACGCTGCCGGGAGCAGCTTTTGTCGATTTCATGTCTTTCTTCTCCGTATATTGCGCGATCCGCCCGCAAGTCGGCATCTTCTCCGGGCGGTATTCCGGCCTGGTTCCGGAGTTGCATTGCGCTGTACAACGCGGGCAAAAAACAGCCTTGGTTTTAAACTGCGACCTCTGCGTACAGGCAGCCGCTGTTCAGCATCGGCCCGTCCGGGCGAAGGTCAATATGTTTTTTTGACAGGTTCAGTTAACTCCGGTCTTTTATCCGGCCAGTAAAAGGAGGCCCTATTATTTCTCGAATCAATGTAAGTCGGTCCATGGTATTTATTTGGCTAAACCCGTATAAAAGCCATCAGCCGCTTCTCTCTTCTACCGCGCATAGTTTCGAGAAATACTCTTGCCCGCTGCAAAGCTATACAGCCCACAGTGTACTCGATATTTTTCACTGGCGCACGGTCAATTGGAGCAAATTGCGCCAGCGCAACCCCAATTCCGGGGAAAAGTTGCGCGGTGGCCGCGATAACATCGAGCGCTTGAGTTCGTACAATAGATATATGCGACGCTGCTTTCTGTTTCTATTGCTCGTTTGCCTGGCATCAAGCGAACTGCACGCCACCGACCTGGCGTTTGACCTTTCCGGACCGAAGGTGGATGTGCACGTGAAGCGCGGGGAGGTAACTTTGCCGATAGGCGAGGTTCCCAACCTGTTGCCCGGAGACCGGCTCTGGATTCATCCCGACCTGCCCGAGAGCCAGTCAGCCCATTTTGTCCTGATCGTTGCATTTCTGCGCGGATCGACCAACCCGCCGCCGCCGGAGTGGTTTACGCGGGTGGAAACCTGGAGCCGCGAGGCGCGCGAAGAGGGCGTATTTGTAACCGTGCCCGCGGAAGCGCAGCAGGCGCTGATGTTTCTGGCTCCGGAGACGGGCGGCGACTTCAGCACGCTGCGCGCGGCCGTGCGCGGAAGGCCGGGCTCCTTTGTGCGCGCCGCCCAGAATCTGCAGGCGGCCAGCTGGGACCGGATGCGGGTGGAAGCCTATCTGTCCGAGGTAAAGGTCACATCGCAGACCGACCTGAAATCCCTGAAAGACCACGCCGAGATGTCTGCCCGCAGCCTGGGCATCAAGCTGAACCAGCAATGCTTCGACAAGCCGATTGACCAGCAGGCTCCGTGCCTGGCGCAGAACCCCGAAGGGCTGGTTCTGGACGACACCAACGCGCAGTCGCTGGTGGCGCAACTGGCCAACGGCGACACGCTGAACCTGGTGAACGCGATCAGTTCCACCAGCATGGCCGGAGCGGGAGCATATAGCCCTTATGTCGGCGCCGTGGTGGATACGGCCAAGATCCTCTCCTCGATGCATACGGCGCATTTCCAGTACATTCCCGCGCTGGCGCTGCCCATGGCAGACACGCTGAACCTGCGGCTGAATACGCCGCCCTCGTTCCGCAATCCCAAGTCGGTGGTGGTGGTGGCTCTGCCCCCGCTGGGCGCGGCCAAGCCGGAGCCGCTGCACCCGGTGAACCCGGGAGATAATTTCTGCGCGTATAAGCCCGGTCTGGTGCTGGCCGCAGAAGGAGCGCCTCTGGCCTTCGCTTCCCAACTGGCACACGATCTTGTGCTGCACATCGACGCCCCGGCCGGGTCGGACGGCAAACCCGTGGACCTGCCGCTGAAGGCCGATCCTTCAAGGGGCGGACTGGTGCTGGCGCACCCGGCTACAACGCTGCCGAACGGCGAGTTGACCGGCGTGGTGCGCGGCAAGTGGGGTTTTGACGATTGGGAAGGGCCGCGGTTCACGCTGCGCGCGCCGCAAGCCGGCAAATGGACGCTGGGAGACGGCGACCAATCCGCGCTGGTGGTGGGCCGCGAGGACACGCTGCACTTTGAAGGCGACAGCACGCTCTGCGTGGAGCGGGTTGAACAACTGACCGCCAGCGGCAACCCGCTTCGGCTGAACTGGAAGTCGCCGCGGCCGGAGTTGCTGGATGTATCCGTGCCCATGAAGAACGCGTCTCCCGGGCCGGTGACCCTGGAGATTTACCAGTATGGCCTGAAGCAACCGGACAAGCTGGTTCTGAAAGCCTATGCCGAGGCAGCGTCTCTGGACCGGCTGACGCTGAACGCCGGCGACACGGTGGCCCTGCTGAAAGGCACCCGTCTGGACGAAGTGGCCAAGGTGGAACTGGAAGGGATTGCGCTGACGCCGGCCCACCTGAGCCGCGTGCAGGGCGCCGATCAACTGACCCTGAATGCCGCCAGCTCGACAGGCAACCTGGACCCGACCAAGCCCTACTTTGCCAATGTGCAGTTGCGGGACGGCCGGAAGCTGAAGGCGCCGGTGACCGTGGAGCCGCCGCGGCCCCAGGTCGCCTTGCTGAGCAAAGGAACCCAGGACGACAGCGCCGCCGCGCCCTCGCCGGTTACGCTGGGCAGCCCCGACGACCTGCCGGTGGGCGGACGGCTGGTGTTCTTTCTCAAGTCGAGCGTTCCCGCGAATTTCCCGCGCGACGAGAAGGTGGAAGTGGCGGCGGCGGACGGAAGCTACCGCACCGTGCTGACGCTGGCCGACGGCAGCCTGATGCTGGCAGACGCGAAGACGGCGATGGGGAGCGTGGAACCGCTGGCCCGTTTCGGCTCCTCGGCCTTTGGGCCGCTGCGGGTGCGCGCGCTCTCGCCTGACGGCACAACGGGCGACTGGCTGCCGCTGGGAACGCTGGTGCGGCTGCCGGGATTCAGGGAGTTGCGCTGCCCGCACGCGATGGCCAAACCCTGCACGCTGGCCGGCATGAATCTTTTTCTGGCTGCGTCGATCGCCGCGACGCCGGATTTCGGCACTTCGACCGATGTGCCGCCGGACTTTACGGGAACCCAACTCAGCGTGCCTCACCCGGCCAACGGAGTGCTTTACTTGAAGCTGCGCGACGACCCGGCGACGGTGCAGACGCTTACCCTGCCGGTGACGCTGATGGGGCTGCCGGAATCAAAGGCGCCGGCGCCGCAGATGCAGCCGGCTGCCGCCTCGGACACGCAGCCTTCAGCCCCGGCCACGGCTCCCGCTGCCGCGCCGGAGACACAACCGGCCAGCGCTCCTCCGGCTGCCAAGCCGGGAGCGTAAGGCATTTGAATTCAATTGGGTGCGGTTAGAGACAGGTAATCCCTCTTCTGGCGAAGAAAGGACCGTTCGCCAGAACAGGGTGGTGACTTCAGGCTGCTCCCAGCGGAGCAATTGGCCGGAATTTATTGGAAATATGCCTGGTTCTTCGCGGCAAATTCCGCTTTATCCGCAGGCAGTTCGTCGCCCGGGAAGATCGCGTTCTGCGCGCAGATATCGGCGCAGTTACCGCAGTCGATGCATTCATCGGGGTTGATGAACACCTGGGATACGGTGCCGGCAGCCGGATCGCCGGCCGTGGGCGCAATGGCAGCGGTGGCGCACTCCGCTACACAAACAAAATCCTTGGTACATGCATCGGTGACTACATAAGCCATAAAATCGCTCCTCGCTTGCTGGCGGGCGCGCCGCTGTGCGATGCACCCTTCATCATGAGGTTACCCGGGCATTCTGCCGGGCTACAGTGACCCGAATCACGTCCACGAAAAAGTTCTACCTGATTGCGGTACGGCGGCACGGGCGCACCGCAACCGGAGCGCGATCAAAAGACGCGGACGCGGACACCGGTGCTGAGGCCGTACGCAGTCATGGACCCGAAGGTGAACTGGGGCCAGATTTGGTACTCGAAGTCGGCCCGCCAGTGGAGCCTGCGGCTGAGGCGGTAATCCACGCCGGCTCCGGGCGAAATGACCAGGTAGCTGCCATGGGCATAGTTGTAGGGGAAATTGAAGTCGCCAAAGCCGACCAGGCCTTTGGCGTAAGGCTGGAACCTGCCGAAATTCATGTGGTAGCGGGGGCCGATGGAATAGGTTTCAGCGTGGACGTTGGCGGTCTGGTGAAACTCCAGCCACCGGCCCTCGGCCTCGACACCCATGCCGCGCCTTGTGTCCGCATCGACAAAGCCGGAGACGCCGAGCATTTTGCGCTCGCCATATTGCAGGACGAAGCCGGAACCAGTGGCGCCGGCCGAGATGTTCAGGCCGCCGCCATCCGCAGCCGGAACAACCTGCGCGGAGGCCGGACGCGCGAAGGCGAGGCAAACGGCGAACACGACGACACCGCCAAGCCGTAAGTCCAAAGCGCCACCCCAGCGACGAAGACCTGTCGCCGGGGACCCCGGATTACCACCCCAGCGACGAAGACCTGTCGCCGGGGACCCCGGATTACCACCCCAGAATCTACCTAAATCATGGAAGCGAATCATCTCTCTCCTGCGACGTTTCTCAAGATTCCGATCTACTACGTAATCGTCAGGGTCACGTTCTGGTAATGGATGACATTGGTGTTGGCGCCTGTTCCTGTTACCTGAATCACATAGGTTCCGGGCTTGGCGCTGTTCATGCTGAAACCGCCGCAGCCGGTGACCAGCATCGCGGCTCCAGAGAGAACCAGGAGCAACACGACGGCCAGGACAGCCGCGTGCCGCTTGCGGAAGCGCCAGAAGAGCCAGCCGAAGAACAGGCTGAAGGGCAGGCAGAGGCCCGCCAGGTACGTTCTCTGGATTCCCGCGTGGGAGTTCATGGCCGACGCGCCGCCGGTCAGCGGGTTGTTGGTGTCGATGGTCAGCTTCGCGGTGGCAGTGCCGTTGGCGGCGAGAGCGGTGCTGATGGCGGAGAAGTGGCAGGTTACCCCGGCCGGCAGCGACGCGCATCCCAGGCCGATGGAGTCTGCGAAGCCGTCGATGGAGGTAAGGGTCACGGTGACCGTGGCATTCTGCTGTGTGGCCATGGTCACGGTGGCCGGAGTAACGGCGAGATTGTAGCCCGAAGCCGTACCGGAGACGGTGACTGGCTGGGATGTGGACGGAGCGTGCAGTGCATCCCCGCTATAGACGGCGACGATGGAATAGGTGCCCAGGGGCAGATTCGGCGTCATGGTGGCCAGGCCGTTGGAATCCAGCGTTGCCGTACCTACCAGCGTCGTTCCGTAATTGAAGGTGATGGCGCCTGTGGGCACGGGTGCAACGCCGGGCAGAACCGCAGCCACCAGAATGACCTGCGGGGTTGAGCCGGAGGTGGTGGAGCTGCCCAGGTCGGTCGTGGTGGCGATTTTCCCAATCACCAACTGAGCCGGGGCGGTGCCGGCGCCTCCGAGGTTGTCAGTATCTCCGCTGTAGACCGCGGTAATCGTATAGGAGCCCGCCGCCAGAGCAGCATCGCCGATGGTGGCAGTTCCGGTATGATCCAGCGGCGCTGGGGCGCCAATCTGGGCGCCGTTGGCGCTGAAGGTCACGGTGCCGGTTGGAATGACGACGGCGCCGGTCACCTTTGCGGTAAAGGTTACCGTGGCCTGGACGAGCGCGGGATTGGGCGTTGCGGTGACGGCAGTCTGCGTGGCGGCCTGGTTCACGGTCAACGGCAGGGCGGGGGTGGATGCACTGCCCTCATCGTTGGAGTCGCCCGCGTAGGTGGCCACAATCGAGTAATTTCCCGGCGCCAGGACCGGGTTGATGGTGGCCGTGCCGGTGGTTGTGTTGAGGTTCGCGGCGCCCAGGGTTGTGGTTCCCGATGTGAAGGTCACCTGGCCGGACGTGGTTGCCGCGCCCGCCACCACTTTTACGGTGGCGGTAATGGCCTCTGGCGCGCCGGCAATGCCGGTAGTGGGAAGGGCCGCCACGGTGGTCGAGGTCTGGGTCTGGTTGACCGTCTGGGCGTAGGGCAAGGAAGCACTGGCGCCGTTGTTTGCATCGCCCGCAAAGGTTGCGGTGATGGAATGCGTGGCGACATTGAGCGAAGAGGTGGTAAAGGTGGCCTGGTTGGTTGTGCCCACCAGGTTTCCGGTTCCGATCTGCGCCGCACCGTCAAAGAACTTGACCGTGCCGGCGGCGGCTGTGGTCCCGCTGGGCGTGATGGTTGCGGTAAACGTGACCGGATTTCCGTAGATCGATGGATTGAGCGAAGAGCTCACAGCAATGGACGAGGAGGACTGCACCCACTGGGTCACGGTATTGGATGTGGAGTCATCGAACTCGGCGATGGCAGGCGCAGATACACCCTGGGTATAGCGCGCGGTGATGGAATGGGACCCCGAAGGGAGCGCCGCAGTGGAATAGGAGGCCACGCCGGTGGCGCCGGCGGTGGTGAGCGGATAGGTGCCGAGAGCGCTCACACCGTCAAAGAAGGTGACGCTGCCAAGCGGGGTTACGCCGCCACCGCCGTAAATGGAAACCGTCGCGGTAAAGGTGACATTCTGGCCGATGGCGGAGGGGTTCTGGCTGGAGACAAGCGTGGTGGCTGTGCCTTCCTGAACGTATTGAGTCAGAGGCGGCGTTGCGCCGCTGGGATCGGTGGACAAGCTGGAAAAGTGGGTGGGGTCTCCGTTGTAGGAAGCGGTAATGGTATGCGTTCCCACCGTGAGCACGGTGGTGGTGAAGGTGGCCGTGGCGGTGGCGCCCGGGACAAGCAGGGCAACATTTGCCTGCAAGGGGTTGGCGCCGTCGAAGAAAGTGACCGTGCCGGTAAGGTTGCCGGTACCGGCGCCGGTGGTCACCGTTGCCGTGAAGGTGACACTTTGCCCGAACCCGGAGGGGTTGTTGTTGGACGTCACAGTGATGGTTGTCCCATTGACCGGCAAGGCAACGCCTACCAGTTCGATGTTCAACGGAGAGCTTGATTGGACAACGCCAGTCTGGGTATCGCCGGCAACCGCGATCATCGGATACTCAGTCTTATAGGCCGTCAGGGGCGGAGTTTTGGAAGGCGCAAAGACCGCTCCGACGGCGCAATCGGCGGCAACGGCCAGAGTGCCACCGGGGGCGACGCAGGGATTCGTAATTGCGGAATCGTCAACCGCGGCATTCGTAGCCGGGACGATGGTCATCAGATCGAACGTTGCGTTGCCGTCGTTTTCAACCGCCTGGTCCTGGGCCGGAGAGACATTCCCCTGGCGAACCGAGGACGGGACTTGCAGCGCGACGAAGTTTCCCTGAATTTCGCGGACCACCATGTTGAGAGTGTCGGCGACGTAGAGATTGCCGATGCCGTCAAGGTAGAGGCCGGTGGGGCCGTAGATGACTATCTTGTTGAATAAGTTGTTGTAAAAGAAATTGCCACTGGCGTTGTGGACCAGGGTCGAGATGATGCCGGGGGCCGTACTGGAGGGGGAGCCGACCTTGCGAATGGCGCCGTTCTGGGTATCGGCGATGAACACATTTCCGGCGGCATCGACAGCGACGCCGGAGGGCGCCCAGAGAGATGCCTGTGTGGCTGCCGCGTTGTCGCCTAAATAGCCCTGGGAGCCAATTCCGGCAAATGTGGTGATGACGCTTGCCGGGATAATTGCGCCGCTGACGGCCGTGACCTTGCGCACGCGGTTGTTGCCCGAGTCGGGAATATACATGTTGCCCGCGGCGTCAAAGGCGACCGCATAGGGAAGGTTGAGGCCGGCGCCGATGGCCGGCCCGTTGTCACCGGAATAGGTTCCCGAGCCGTCATCGTCCGAGCCCATAGTCCCGTTTCCCGCCACCGTGGCAATGATGCTGTTTGCGGTCACGATGCCGTTGGTGGCCGCAACCATGCGGATGCGCTGGTTGCCGGTGTCGGCGATGTAAAGGCGTCCGGTGTTGTCGAGCGTGACGCCGGTAGGCCCGCTCAGGAGCGCCTGCGTGGCCGCGCAGCCGTCCCCGACGGGGTCGGTCTTGCCGGCGCATGGAGTACCGTTGCCGGCGAGCGTGGTCATGATGCCGGTTGCGGCCGAGATCACGCGGATTACATTGTTGCCCGTATCGGCAATGTACAGATTGCCCGCGCCGTCGAGGGCTACGCCGGAAGGAGTGTTCAAGGTGGAAGCCGAGGCCGGTCCGTTGTCGCCTGTATACGTTGAATTGCCGTTGCCGGCAATGGTGACGATGATGCCGGCGCCGGCGCAGTTGGCGTATGTGCCCTTGATGACGGCACCGGTGGGGATGGAACCGGCGCAGACCATGCGAATCCGGTTGTGGAGGCTGTCTGCAATATAGAGGTTGCCCGCGCCGTCCATGGTCATGCTGGTGGGCAGGTAAAGTTGAGCCGCGGTGGCTGCTTTTCCATCGCCCGCCGGTCCCTCGTAATAGCCAGTCTGGCCGGCCACGGGAATTACGTTGCCCGGTACGAGGACCCCCAATCCGCCCGACCCCGTGCCGGACAGAGACACCGTGCCCAGAACATTGTTGCTTCCGTCCAGCAGCACCACCGCGCCGATGCGCAGTCCGGGCGCCGCGGGCGTAAACGTGACCGACTCCGTGCAGGTTTGGCCGCCGGCCGTAAAGGTGGCGGTTCCACAGGTATTTGCGCCAATGCCGGGAGCGAAGTCAAGCCCGCTCACGCCCTGCGTCAGCACTTCCACAGTGGCCACGGTACCGGCAGCCTGCGCCGTGACGGTGACCGTGTTCTCGCCGGAGATGGCGCCAACGGGCTGCGGCGAAGTGAAGACAGCTTGCGCCCGCGCACCCGTGGCCGCGAGCAGCAGAGCCGCGAAAGCCAGAGTCCAGCATTGTCCGATTCCCGACGCAAGACGCGGCATGACGGCCGCTCCCGGCAATCCATGAGCATGGAGGCAATGGCGGCTCAACGGCGGAGCTTCCACGGCCGCGGCTGGAGAGTTGGACAAAATGCTTCGGTCATTCAGCAGACTGGATTCTTGAACCTGGATGCGGGTCATAATCTATCTCCGTATGCGCGTCTCGTCCACTGTTCACTTCCAGTTACAGGGAAGTCATTCCTGATGGCATGGCCAGGGGCGGCTGCCGAGCAAGATACAGGCGCATTTCTGGCTTCGCAGGCCAAGAAGCAGCAATACGTCCCGAGGATGTAGCCGATGCTGTTGACCCATATCCTCGCACAAATAAGGGGAGCAAGCGACATTTATCGGCACGTATTGACGCGAACTGTGAAGACGTGAAATCTGTCCCATTTTGCGACAGTAATATAAGGAATGTCCAGTAGTAACTGCATAATGATTACTACTGGACAAAACCAAGCGGTTAACTTGCTGAAAACGCGGGTAAAGGCGTTGGAGCCTGCATTCTGGAAAGATGGAGCGCGGACTCACGCCACAAGCGTGTTGGCCATCGTGCACAGATATAACAGGGTTCGCATACAATGATGGCGTCATGCCTCTGATGGTATGCCGCGGTAAAACGGTTCTAAACAAAAGCATGCCCGCACGCAGCGGGACGGACGAAACCTTTGCCGGTACTGATTCGTCCGTAAAAAGTATGCGGACAGTTTGACTTTTTTCAGGCCTGGCCGCTTTAGTGCCCCTCTGTGGGCATTCACTCAAAAGAAAACGACGGGAATCGACACATGTCCATCGAAGGCACTCCGGAGTCCCATCTGCCCGCAATCAGCGACTTACATCAGCCACCGGTCCACAAGCGGTCCTGGATCAGCATTGTTGTGTACCTGGTATTGGCTGTCGCGGTGGGCCTAATCGTGTGGCGGGTCTACCAGAACCAGCAGGCGACCAAAGCGGCAGCAGCCAGCCAGGCGGCAGCGCTTCTGGGCCGTCCGGTTCCGGTGCAGGTGACGCCGGTGGAGCAGCGGCCCATGCCTATCTTCCTGACGGCGCTGGGCACGGTGACGCCCTACATGAGCGTAACGGTGAAGTCGCGCGTGAACGGCGAGTTGCTTCCGGTGAAGTTTACCGAAGGCCAGCAGGTGCGGAAGGGGCAGACGATCATGACGATCGATCCCCGGCCTTACAAGGCGGCTCTGGACCAGGCCAAAGGCACGCTGGCGCACGATACGGCATTGCTGAAGAATGCGCAGGCGGAATTTGCGCGCTACAAGGCGCTTTACGCCGCGGGCGTGGTGTCAAAGGAAACGCTGGACACCGACGAGGCAAACCAGGGCCAGTATCTGGGAGCGATTGAGGCGGACAAGGCGGCAATTGAGACTGCCCAGTTGCAACTGAACTGGTGCTCCATCCAGTCGCCCATCGACGGGCGCATTGGCCTGCGCCTGGTGGACCCCGGCAACATAATCACCGCGAATACGACCAACCTGGTGATTATCAACCAGTTCCAGCCGATCGCAGTTTACTTTACGCTGCCGGAGAATGAGCTTCCGCAGGTGCTGCACAAGCTGATCACGGACAAGCGCATGCCGGTGAATGCCTACGACCGGGGCGACATAGTGAAGCTGGCCGACGGCGTTCTGATGACGGCCGATAACCAGATCGACACCACGACCGGAACCGACAAGCTGAAGGCCGTGTTCGACAACAAGGATCAGGCGTTATTTCCGAACCAGTTTGTGAATATCCACCTGGTGCTTGAGAATCGCCCGACGGCGATTGTCGTGCCTTCGGCGGCCATCCAGAGCGGCCTGGACGGGTCGTATGTGTGGGTGGTGGACAAGGACGCCAAGGGAGTTCAGACCGCCAAGAGGCAGGTGGTGACCGTGGCGCTTGCCGAAGGCCAGGTAACGATTCTGGACGGCGGCGTGAAGCCGGGACAGAGCATTGTGGTGGACGGCGCGGACCGGCTGCGGAACGGACAGATCGTGCTGGCGAGCGCGGCCCGGCAGCGCAGCGGGCAGGGAGCAGGCAGCGCCGCGGGACAGGGGTCAGGCAGCGGGGCAGGTTTGTTCGTACCTCCGCCAACAAACGCAACCCCGAGTCAGGGATCTGCAGCCGGAGCCGGCGCGACCGGCGAGGGCAAGGGAACAGGAAACCACCATAAGAAGGAGCAGCAGTGAGCCTGAGTCCTTCCCGGCCATTCATTCTTCGCCCGGTAGCCACGTCGCTGCTGATGGCGGCTATTCTGCTGGCTGGCTCAGTGGGCTACGAGCAGTTGCCGGTTTCCGCGCTGCCCGAGGTGGATTATCCCATCATCCAGGTGCTCACCTTTTACCCGGGTGGCGGCCCGGAGGTGATGGCGTCGTCGGTGACTGCTCCTCTGGAGCGGCAGTTCGGCCAGATGCCGGGCCTGAAGCAGATGACTTCAGTCAGTTCCGGCGGCGGCTCGGTGATTACGCTCGAGTTCAACCTGGACGACAACATCGACGTGGCCGAACAGGAAGTGCAGGCGGCCATCAACGCGGGCAACAGCTTTTTGCCTGCCGATTTGCCCAATCCGCCCATCTACAGCAAGGTGAACCCGGCCGACGCGCCGATCATGACGCTGGCGCTTTACTCCAACGCACTGCCGCTGGACAAGATTGAAGACGCGGCCGACACCAACCTGGCGCAGAAGATCTCGCAGGTCACCGGCGTGGGCATGGTCTCGATTGCCGGCGGACAAAAGCCGTCGGTGCGCATCCAGGCGAATCCGGCGCAGCTTGCCTCGTACAACCTGAGCCTTGAGGACCTGCGCACCGCTTTGGCGGCGGCCAACGTGGACCAGGCGAAGGGCACGCTGAACGGCACGCGGCAGTCGTACACCATCGGCGCCAACGACCAACTGCTGACCAGCAACGATTACAAGCCGGTGATTGTGGCCTATCGCAACGGGGCCGCGGTCCGCGCCTCCGATGTGGCCACGATTGTGGACGCGGCCGAGAACTCGCAGCAGGCCGCATGGATGGACCGCCAGCCGGCGGTCATCGTCAATATTCAGCGCCAGCCCGGCGCCAATATCATCGCGGTGGTTGACCGCATTCAAAAACTGCTGCCGCAGTTGCAGACCAGCCTGCCGGCATCCGTGCAAGTAAGGGTGCTGACGGACCGCACCACGACCATCCGCGCCTCAGTCAGGGACGTGGAATTTGAATTGATGCTCACCGTCGCGCTGGTGGTGATGGTGATCTTTCTGTTCCTGCGCAACCTGGCAGCCACCATCATTCCCTCGGTCGCGGTGCCGCTCTCGATTGTGGGCACCTTCGGGGTGATGTACCTGCTGGGCTACTCGCTGAACAACCTCACGCTGATGGCGCTGACCATCTCCACCGGCTTTGTGGTGGACGATGCGATCGTGATGATCGAGAACATCTCGCGCTTTATCGAGGAGGGCGACAGCCCGATGCGGGCGGCGCTCAAAGGCAGCGAACAGATCGGCTTTACCATCATGTCGCTGACCATATCGCTGATCGCGGTGCTGATTCCCCTGCTGTTCATGAGCGACGTGGTGGGACGCCTTTTCCGCGAGTTCGCCATCACGCTGGCCGTGACCATTCTGGTTTCCGCGGTGGTTTCGCTGACGCTGACGCCGATGATGTGCTCGCGCATTCTGCAGGACAAGGCAAGCGCCAAGCAGACGCGTTTCTACTACTGGTCAGAGAAGGTTTTCAACTCCATCATCGCCGGGTATGGGCGCACGCTGCAGGTGGTTCTGCGCTATCGCTTCATTACCCTGATGGTCACCATCTCCACGTTCGTGGCCACCATTGTGCTGTTTATCGTGATTCCCAAGGGCTTCTTTCCGGTACAGGACACGGGCGTGATCCTGGGCATCTCAGAAGCGCCGCAGACGGTGAGCTTTGCCAGCATGTCGCAGCGCCAGCAGAGGCTGGTGGACATTGTGCTGCAGGACCCCGCGGTGGACAACATCTCGTCCTTTATCGGCGTGGACGGAACCAACACCACGCTGAACTCAGGCCGCATTCAGATCAACCTGAAGCCGCTGGACGTGCGCAAGATTTCCGCCACCGATGTGATTCGCCGCCTGCAGCCCAAGCTGGAGAGCGTTCAGGGAATCCAGCTCTTTCTGCAGCCACTGCAGGATCTGACGGTGGAAGACCGCGTCAGCCGGACCGAATTTCAATACTCGCTTGAAGATCCCGATTCGACCGAGCTGGCCACCTACACGCGCAAGATGGTGGATGAGCTGAGCAAGGAAAGCATGGTAACGGACGTGGCCAGCGACCTGCAGGACCAGGGACTGGGCGCGCAACTGGTGATCGACCGCGACACGGCGGCCCGGTTGGGCATTGCCATGTCCGACGTGGACAACACTCTCTACGACGCCTTCGGGCAGCGGCAGGTTTCCACCATCTTCACCCAGTTGAACCAGTACCACGTGGTGATGGAGGTAGGTCCGAACTTCCAGACCGATCCCTCGACGCTGAGCAATCTGTATGTGAAGTCCGGCAACGGCGCGCAGGTTCCGCTCAGCATGGTGGCGCATTGGGAGCAGTCCCGCGCGCAACTTTCGATCGGCCACCAGGGCCAGTTCCCGTCCACGGTGGTCAGCTTCAACCTGGCGCCGGGCAAAGCGCTGGGCGACGCCGTCAACGCGGTGCACCGCATCGAACAGCGCATCCAGATGCCGGCCTCAATCAATGCCAGCTTCCAGGGCACGGCCGCGGCCTTCCAAACCTCGCTGTCCAACGAACCGATTCTGATTCTGGCCGCGCTGGTCACGGTTTACATTGTGCTGGGCGTTTTGTACGAGAGCTACATCCACCCCATCACGATCATCTCTTCACTGCCCTCGGCGGGCGTGGGCGCGCTGCTTGCCTTGCTCATTTGCCACACCGAATTCAGCGTGATTGCACTGATCGGCATCATCCTGCTCATCGGTATTGTGCAGAAGAACGCCATTATGATGATCGACTTTGCGCTGCAAGCCGAGCGCAACGAGGGGAAGACGGCCGAGGAGGCCATCTTCCAGGCCTGCCAGCTACGATTCCGCCCCATTATCATGACCACCATGGCGGCGCTGCTGGGCGGGTTGCCGCTGGCGCTGGGCGGCGGCGTGGGCGCCGAGTTGCGCAAGCCGCTGGGCATTACCATCGTGGGCGGCCTGCTGCTTTCGCAGTTGCTTACGCTGTACACCATCCCGGTCACCTATCTCTACTTTGACAAGCTGGCGCAGCGCTTGAAGCCGCGCCACATCCATAGCAGTTACCTGGACGAAACGGTCAGCGCCGACTAGAAACGGCCGGGCTGTTGCAGTGAATCGAACGTATGAACACCGATTGGCTTTTGCAAAGAGTTAAAGCCGTCTTGAACGAAGCCGGAAACCTCCCATTCACCGGAGAACCGCACTAGGAGCCCCGAGCGATGCATCTGTCCGCACCATTTATCAAGCGCCCGGTGGCTACGTCGCTGCTCAGCATGGCCTTGTTACTGGCCGGCTCGGTGGCTTACTCGCTGCTGCCGGTGGCCTCGCTGCCGGACGTAGACTTCCCGGTGATCGGCGTAGGCGCGGGACTGCCCGGCGCCAGCCCCGAGACGATGGCCTCGTCGGTGGCGACGCCGCTTGAGCGCCAGTTCGGACGCATTGCCGGCGTCAATCAAATGACCTCGACCAGTTCGCTTGGCTCGGCGAACGTGACCCTGCAGTTCGACATCAATCGCGACATCAACGCGGCCGCCCGCGACGTGCAGGCCTCAATCAACGCGGCGCGCAGCCAACTGCCCTCTTACCTGCCGCAGAATCCCAACTACCGCAAGGCCAATCCCGCCGACGCGCCGATCCTGATTCTGACGCTGACCTCCAACGTGGTGCCCAAAGCGCAGATCTACGATATGGCCGACTCGATCCTGGCGCAGAAGATGGCGCAGATCAAGGGCGTAGGACAGGTTTTTGTGGGCGGCAGCTCCAGCCCGGCCGTGCGTGTGGAACTGAATCCCATGCAGCTGGCCAACAACGGCATCGGCCTGGAGGCAGTGCGCACGGCGCTGTCGGGCGCCAACGCCAACCGGCCCAAGGGCGCATTTCAGGACGCGGATCATCGCTGGCAGATCCAGGACAACGACCAGATTTACAAGGCGAAAGACTTTGCGCCGATTATTGCAGGCTATAACCGGCAGACCGGCGCGGCGGTGCGTGTCTCCGACCTGGGCACGGTTACCGACAGCGTGGCCAACATCCTGACCGCGGGCGTATCGGGCATCAACCCGGTCAAAGGCCCTCCCGGACAACTGGAAGACGCGATCATGCTGATCGTCTTCAAGATTCCCGGCGCCAACATTATTTCAACCGTGGACAACGTGATGGCCGAGATGCCGCGCCTGCAGGCCGCCATTCCGCCCACGATTCACATCGACGTAGCCGTTGACCGGACGACCACCATCCGTTCCAGCGTGCACGACGTTGAGATTTCGCTGATCATCAGCGTGCTGCTGGTGGTTCTGGTGGTATTCGTCTTCCTGCGCGAGGTGTGGGCCACCATCATCCCCTCGGTGGCCGTGCCGCTCTCGCTGGTGGGCACCTTCGGGGTAATGTACCTGGCGGGCTATACCATCGACAATCTCTCGCTGATGGCGCTGACAGTGGCAACGGGCTTTGTGGTGGACGACGCCATCGTGGTGATCGAGAACATCACGCGTTATCTGGAAATGGGCATGCAGCCGTTGGAAGCGGCCATGAAGGGGTCAAAGGAGATCGGCTTCACGGTGCTCACCATGAGCACCTCGCTGATCGCGGTGTTTACGCCCATTCTGCTGATGGGCGGCATCGTGGGCAAGCTTTTCCGCGAGTTCGCGGTTACGCTGAGCGTGGCCATTGCCGTCTCGCTGCTGGTGTCGCTGACCACCACGCCCATGCTCTGCGCGCAGTTTCTGAAGGCGCGGGACGACAGCCGCCACGGCCCCATCTATCGCGCCAGCGAAGCCGCCTTTAACCGGCTCCACGCCGAATACGCCTCCGCGCTGCGCTGGGTTTTGCGTCACCAGAACCTGATGCTGCTGGTGATTATCGGTACGTTTGTCTTCAATGTTTATCTCTACATCATTGTGCCAAAGGGCTTCTTTCCGCAGCAGGACACGGGCCGGCTGAGCGGCTCGACACGCGGCGCACAGGACATCAGCTTTGCGGCCATGAGCGTGAAGCAGAAGATGCTGGCGCAGATGACGCTTGAAGATCAGGCCATTGCCTCCGTGACGGCGTTTGCGGGCGGCGGCGGCGGCGGCAGCAACAACGTGGGCCGCATGTTCATCGCTCTGAAGCCGCTCAGCGACCGGGTCGGGCGCGTATCCGCCGACCAGGTGGTCAACCGCCTGCGCCGCAAGCTGACCAGCGTGCCCGGCGCCACGCTGTTTCTGCAGGCCAATCAGGACATTCAGGTGGGCGGCCGCGGCAGCGACTCCCAATACCAGTACACGCTCTCCGACGAGAATCTGATCGAGCTGAATACCTGGGCTCCGCAGTTGCAGGCGCGCATGAGGGCCATGCCGGAGCTGCGCGACGTCTCCAGCGATCAGCAGAACCAGGGACTGGCCACCAACCTGGTGATCGATCGCGACACGGCCTCACGGCTGGGCATCACCGCCTCGGCAATCGACCAGGTGCTGTACGATGCCTTCGGACAGCGCGAAGTCTCCACCATGTACACCTCGCTGAACCAGTACTTTGTGGTGATGGAGGTGGATCCCAAATATCAGCTGAGTCCCGATTCGCTGAATGGCATCTTTATCAAGGCCAACAATGTAACGGGCGCCACCACCGGCATGTCGGCCAATGTATTAAAATCGGCCGCCACCGCCTCAACTGCGTCTACGGTTTCAACCGCGGGCTCGACGACGGCCACAACCACTGCCGTGAGCGCCGCTTCGGCAACTGCCGCTCAAACCGCCTCCACAGGAGGCGCCATGGTGCCGTTGTCGGCCATCGCTCATTATGAGAACCGGCGCACTAACCTGCAGGTCAATCACCAGGGCCAGTACCCGGCGATTACGCTCACCTTCAACCTGGCGCCGAACGTGGCCCTGGGCGACGCCGTGACCGCGCTTGAAAAAGTGCAGCGCGAGATGGGCATGCCCTCCGCCATCCACGCCAGCTTCCAGGGAACCGCGCAGGCCTTCCAGGACTCGCTCAAGAACGAGCCTTATCTGATTCTGGCCGCGCTGATCGCCGTTTACATCGTGCTTGGCATCTTGTACGAAAGCCTCGTCCATCCGCTGACGATTTTGTCCTCGCTGCCTCCTGCCGGCGTGGGCGCCATTCTGGCGCTGCTGCTGACCGGCACCGAACTGAGCATCATTGCTCTGATCGGCATCATCCTGCTGATTGGCATTGTGAAGAAGAATGCCATCATGATGATCGACTTTGCCCTGCAGGCCGAACGCAACCAGGGACTGCCGCCGGTGGAGGCCATTTATCAGGCGTGTTTATTGCGTTTCCGCCCCATCATGATGACCACCATGGCGGCCATGTTCGGCGGCCTGCCGCTGGCCATCGGCATGGGCGTGGGATCAGAGCTGCGCAAGCCGCTGGGCATCACCATCGTCGGCGGGCTGCTGGTTTCCCAGGTGCTCACGCTGTTCACCACGCCGGTTGTCTACCTCTTCTTCGACCGCCTGCAGTGGAAGGTGATGAAGCTGCACAAGCTGGGCTCGGAACTGGAAGAAGCGCCCGGAGACTGATGCAGCTTTTAGCTATTAGCTGTTAGCTGTTAGCTCCGGCACAGAGCGTTTCCATTCCGGGTGTACTCTTTTCACCAGGAATTGGCTATGGAAAAGCTCGATCTGAAGGTGCAATGGAAGCATCTCTACCAGCCGCCGGCTACCGCTGTCACAGCGGTGAATGTTCCTCCGTTTACCTATCTCATGGTGGATGGCGAGGGCGACCCCAACACCGCGCAGAGCTATCAAGACGCCGTCGAAGCGCTCTATTCGCTCTCCTATACGCTCAAGTTTGCCGTGAAGAAGGGCCCGCTCGCTGTTGACTATGGCGTGATGCCGCTGGAGGGCCTGTGGTGGGCCGACGATCCGAGCGTGTTTCGTCTGCCGGACAAGTCCGCCTGGAAGTGGACGGCGATGATTCTGCAGCCGGATTTCATCGACGAAAAACTGATGAGCGCAGCGTTGGATGAAGTACGCAGGAAGAAAAATCCCGCGGGGCTGAACCTGGTTCGCCTGGAGACGCTGACCGAGGGAGAGTCTGCGCAGATACTGCATGTGGGTCCGTATTCAGCCGAGGGTCCCACCATCGAGCGGCTGCACGAGTTTATCCACGCCGCGGGAAAACGGCTGCGCGGCAAGCATCACGAGATTTATTTGAGCGATCCGCGGCGCACCGCCCCGGAAAAACTGAAGACCATTCTGCGCCAGCCCATGGAGTAGACGGCATCAGTCCGCGAAAGCTTCCTCTTGCACCTTGGGGCGCTCAACCAGCTTCACCGGATAGTAGGCGTTGCGGGTGTACTGCTTGACCATGCGGTTGGTGTTGAAGTAGGAGCCGTTAAAAGCCAGCGTATTGCGCATGAGGCAGGCCCATTTCTCGGGGGTGTCCCGATACAGGGGAACCACGGAATTCTCCAGCTTTTTGTAAAGCGAGTTGGCTTCTTCGGCGTCGTCGGCGCCGTCCTCGATGGCCCAGCCGGTGTAACCCTCGATGCATCCCTCGATCCACCAGCCATCCAGAATCGAGAGGCTGGGAACGCCGTTGAGTGCGGCCTTCATGCCGCTGGTGCCGGAGGCCTCATAAGGCCGCTTGGGCGTGTTGACCCACACATCCACGCCGGCGGTGAGCATGGCGCCCAGAGCCCAGTCGTAGTTTTCGAGATAAACAATCCGCAGCATGTCGTTTGAGTATTTGGCGGCATCTTCCACCACCTGATGAATCAGCGCCTTGCCGGGCTCGTCCTGGGGATGGGCCTTGCCGGCATAGAGAATCTGCAAGCCGCCGGCGGCGGTGGCAATCTCAAGCAACCGCTGGGGATCGGCGAACATGAGCGTGGCGCGCTTGTAGGTGGCCACGCGGCGGGCAAATCCCAGGGTGAGCACCCTGGGATTGAGCACCAGGCCGGTGCGCGCGGCAACCTCAGCCAGCAACGATTCCTTGGCACGGGCATGGGCTGAAAGAATATCGTTCTCGGGCAGATCGATGGCGTTGCGCAGGTAGAGATTGTCGCGCCGCCACGCGGGAATGTGCGCGTCCAGCATCTGCTGGACCGGCTCGGAGACCCAGGTGGGCGCATGCACGCCGTTGGTGATCGAGTCGATGGCAAACTCCGGGAACATTTCGCGCGAGACCTTGCCGTGCTGCAGGGCCACACCGTTGGCATAACGCGAAAAGCGCAGCGCCAGCAGCGTCATGTTCAACATGCCGTCGCGAAAACAGCCCTGTTTTTCAAGGCGCGCGGTGCGGTCGCCGCCGAGAATGCGAATGGTCTGCTCGGTTGAGAAGCGGTCGTGGCCGGCAGGAACCGGGGTGTGCGTCGTAAAGACGCACTTTTTGCGGACCTGTTCGATGTCGGATTCCGTGGCCGAGCCCAGCGGTCCACCGCCCAACTGGCGTTCCAGCAGAGCCAGCACCAGCAAAGCCGCATGCCCTTCGTTCATGTGATACACATTCAGCCTGTGACCGAGCGCATGGGCCATGCGCACGCCGCCCATGCCCAGCACGATCTCCTGCTGCAGGCGGTAGTTGGTATCGCCGCCGTAGAGATGGTCGGTCAAACCGCGGTCCCAACCGGAGTTTCCTTCCACATCGGTGTCCAGCAGGTAAATCGGCACCGTGTGTCCGTAACGGCCCACCAGGTCATAGCGCCAGGCGCGCACCGTCACGGTGCGGTCTTCCACTGAAACCGTAACCCGCGCGGCCTCCTCGGTGCAGAAGTCCGACGGATTCCAGGGTTGGATCTCCTCGGTCTGGGTGCCGGCGCCGTCAAGATGCTGCTGAAAATATCCCTTGCGATGGAGGAGCGTGAAAGCCACCAGGGGAACTCCCTGGTCGGCAGCGGAACGCAGCGTGTCGCCAGCCAGAACACCCAGGCCTCCGGAGTAGGTAGGCATGCCGGGATTGATCGCGATCTCCATGGAGAAGTAGGCGACCAGGCCGGAGCTGGGAAAAGTTTCGTATGAAAACGGCTTTGTGGATGTCGGCTGCATGGTCTTTCATTCTCCTCGACGCTTCCTGCGTGCAAAGCGGCGACCTGGGGTATATGAAGCTGGCGAGGAAAGCAGAGGCATCTCCTCCACTCTTCATCGGGCAAACATCAATCAAGTTTAGCAAGGATGTTATAAAGATCTGCTGCTCGTCCCTTATGGACTACGCCGGACAGCGGCCTCCCGGAAGTTCCGGCAATTTCGTTTTTACCCTGCAGAAAAAAAGCCGCGGCAGATTCAATCTGATGGAAAAATCCGCCACGGCCCGTCTTGCATGCTGATCTCAGCTCTATTCCAGCCGGTGAGCGCCCCCGGAAGCGTGGCAGATGTGAATCTGCGGGACAATGCCGAATTGAGCGGTGTAGCGGCCAGCCAGCGCCTCAGCAAAGGCGGCTGCCTGGCTCTGCTCCACCAGGTTGATGGTGCAGCCGCCGAAGCCTCCTCCGGTGAGCCGTGCGCCGATCAGCCCCGGCAAATCCTGTGCCAGCGCCACCATCGCATCGGCCTCCACGCAACTGCCTTCAAAATCCTGGCTGTAGCTGGTGTGCGCCTCGCCCATCAGCCGGCCCACTTCAGCCATGTCGCCCTTGAGCAGCGCCTCGGATGCGGCTACGGTGCGCAGGTTTTCGCTGATGACATGGCGCGCGCGCATGAGGGACTTGGGCGCCATCTCGTGGCCCCATTTTGCCAGGTCTTCCAGGGTTGCATCGCGCAGGAAAGGCACACCGGGCCGGTGGCTGGCGATGACGGCGCAGGCAGCTTCCGATTCACGGCGGCGGGTGGGGTAGTCACCCCCGGCCACCGAGTGCTTGACCATGGTGTTGGCAATGACCAGCGCCACGTGGGAGGGAATGGGCGCCAGCCGGAAGCTCAGGTCGCGGCAGTCGAGTAGCAGGGCATGGTCTTTGGCGCCGTTCACAGAGATGAACTGGTCCATGATGCCGCAATTTGCGCCCACGTATTCGTTCTCAACCCGCTGGCAGAGCCGCGCCAGCACGGGACCGGGATAGCTGACGCCGATGAGCGACAGAACGGCCAGCGCCGTGACGACCTCAAGGGCTGCAGAACTCGACAAGCCCGAACCCAGCGGAACGTCACCCCACAGGCTGAGGCTGAAGCCGGGAATCGCAAGGCCCTCACCGGCCAGGATGGCAACCACGCCGAGCGGGTAGTCGGTCCAGTGCTGGCTGGCCTTGGCGGGCAGCGCCGCCGCCTCAAAGCTCCGCTCCTGGCTGTAGTTCTCAGAGTAGAGAACGATCTTGCCGTCCGTGCGGGGCGAAATGCCGGCCAGCGTGGCAAAGTCGATGGCCGCGGGCATCACAAACCCCTCGGCGTAGTCGGTATGTTCGCCGATCAGATTGACGCGGCCCGGCGCGACAAAGATGGCCGGCTCCGCGTGGAAGCGGGCAACGTGCATGGAACGGAATACAGCAGGATCATGCATTTCAGTTGACTCCCTCAATGGATTCAAACTCAACAACTATAGGCCGGGAACGACACGGCCATCAAATGAGAACGTTTTCAAAAAAATCGTCCGGAATTCCCTGGATAAAACTCTCTACTCTCCACTGACTTCAGCCGCGGCCGCGGTCAGTCTCAGCCAAATTCTGTCCAGCCATTCCTGGTGCTCCGGCTTCATCAACACCGAGCGCATGCAAGTGACGGTTCCGGATGCCGCACGGGCTGGGTCAGCACCTGCCGATTGCGACCCGGCGAGAGGCTGAAACCATGTCAGCGGCAATTCTACAAGAGCCAGATGCAGGTCCCGCGCGGCGCACGCGGCAAACAACTCCTGAGCCAATTGCGAAGCCCGCTCCGGGATTTCCGCGTGCAGCTTCCACACCACTATATCCAGATCCGGGGCCCCGGCAGCCAACGGCTCGAAGCGGCCGTCCTGGCGCAATCGCCGGTCCAGTTCCAAAGCCGCCGCCCGGCCCTGAGCCAGTCCGCGGGCAAAGGCGCCTCCAGGCGTAAGCGGCAAAAGCTGCTGCGTGGCCCACAAAGCCACCGCCGCGGCGCCGGCCCGCGAGCACTCCAGGCTGATCTCGCCCAGATGCAGCTTTTTTGAAGTGAAGTAGGTATAGGGCGAGTCGTGCTTGTAAAAGCGGCCCACGGCGGGATCGCGGAACAGCACACAGCCGCAACCGAAGGGCTGCAGGCCGTGCTTGTGGGGATCGATCACGATGGAGTCGGCCTGGCCGATGGCCGCGTAAGCCCGCCGCGCCGGCTCGTCCAGACTATCGGGAATCAGGCGGAAATAGCCTCCGTAAGCGCCGTCCACATGGACCCGGAATTTGTACTTCTCGCGCAGCGCCAGCACCTGGTCCAGCGGGTCCACCGCGCCCATGGCCGTGGCGCCCAGCGTAACCACCACCGTGCCCACGTTGCCTTTGCGCAGTTCGGTCTCCAGTGCGTCCAGGCTCATGCGCCCGCGGCTGTCGGCGGCAATGCCCGTGTAGTCCAGCTTGAGCACGCCGGAGATGCGCTGGTGCGTATAGTGCGCCTGTTCCGAGCCGACAATCCTGCGCCCTGGCGCCAACTGTCCGGCCATCCACAGGGCCTCCAGGTTGGCCAGAGTGCCGCTGGAGGTGAGGTGGCCCAGATATTCTGACCAGCCGAACATGGCGGCAATGCTTTGAACGGCCTCAATCTCCAGCTCGGAGCTGGCGCGGCCGCCGTCGCGCGCGTGGTTGTTCGGGTTGACCGTCATGGCCAGCGCATAGGCGGCGCGCGCCACCGGATGCGGCGGCTTGAGCATTTGCCCGGCATAAAGAGGATGGAAATAGGGGTAATTGTCGGCGAGGCGATGCGCCGTGTCTTCGAGCACCCGCGCCATGGCCATGGAGTCGATGTCCGGCGCGAAGGCGGGCAAAGCCGCAAACTCCGCCTCAAGCAGTTCAGTGGCGCGCGCTAACAGAACAGGGACAGGATCCTTGGGCATGGCGACCCTTCACAGTATCACAGCCCGGAAGTAACCCGCTAAGCCCATATTGGTCAACAGGTTCCGGAAGCGGGAATCCTGAAACGGGACAGGGGGCAAGATTTTCTGTTTCCTTTTTTGTGAGCAATGCTACACTATCGCCAGCGTTAGAGCCGAAGCGGGCGTGAGCAGTAACTCGCCCAACCAAGCAAGATTCTGCCAGTGGTCGCTCCGATTCATCCAGCGCAATTCAATCCAGGAAATACGATCAAAATGGAACAAGGTACTGTGAAGTGGTTCAATGACGCGAAAGGCTTCGGCTTTATTTCGCGGCAGAACGGCGAAGACGTCTTTGTGCACTACTCTGCGATCAACTCAAGTGGTTTCAAGAGTTTGCAGGAAGGTCAAGCTGTGCAGTTCAACGTGGTGAAGGGGCCCAAGGGATGGCAGGCTGCGGACGTGCAGCCGCTGTAACCCTCCAGGCCGGATTCCGGCAGAATCTAACAAACACAAGCGAGGGCTGGGGGAAACCCCAGCCCTCGCTTGCTTTTGTGCCGGTTGCAGGCCATCTCAGTTCAGCCGCCAGTAGGCGGCGTTGAGCACGCTGGCAAAGCTGACCCAGGCCCAGTAGGGTGCCATGAGCCACGCCGCAAGGGGCGCAACCCGGCCAAATACCAGGGTTGTGACGCCGATCAGGGCCCAGAGCAGCACTACCTCAGCCAGCGCGGCTCCGATGGCGTGCTGGCGAAAGAAGATCCAGGACCAGACAAAGTTCAGCGCCAGTTGCGCCAGAAACAGCGCCAGACCCCAGGCGCGCAGCGCCGAAGGGGCCGAGAGCCAAACCTGCCAGGCGGCAATGGCCATCAGCGCATAGAGCAGGGTCCAGACCGGGCCAAAAACCCAATTTGGCGGAGCGATGGCCGGCCTTACCAGCGTCTGGTACCAGCCGGGCACCTCGCTTGCCGTCCATTTGCCGCTGACAGCAGCCACCGCAAAGCAAAGCACAAACCAACACAGCAACGCAATCCAGCGCATACCGGCCTTCCTTCTTTCTCAAGATTAGAGCGGGTTGCTCAATAGAAGGATAGTATCCGCCACAAAAAGAGGATGCTGGCCGCGATGACCTCAAAGGGTGAAGTCGCTGGCCAGCATCGGAAAAACGCCGCATGGTGCGCGTTCAGGCTCGTGCTGAGAGGCTACGATGAGAACTTCAGAAGCAACAACAAATTTCTCGACCCAAGCTCATCTATGGTTCTATTCGGCTCAAACTGCGAGCCCTTGAGCCCGGTTGTTCCTGCCTGCGCCCAGGGAGCGATTCCCAAGGTAACCGCTCCCAGGCGCAATGCCGAAGGTGTTCTGCCCTTTGAGGCTGCGCGCCTTAAAGAGCCCAGGACGGCGCGTGGCCCAGAATCGCTGCGCCGGAGAAGGCGATGGGACCGTTCCACTCCGGAACCAGAAAGCCGCCGGCCGGATGCGCCTGGGCGCCCGGGTGGTTGCGGTGATGGTTGCGCAGAGTCTGTTGAATCTCGCGCAGGGTGTCGGCGCGCTCGGCGGGCGATTGCCGTTCCCAGAACATGACAAATCCCTGGCCGCACACACAGCACTGGGCCTCGGAGTTTCCGCTTGTGCTCTTGCAAAGTACCTGCATCTTGTTACCTCAAACCTGTGGGGCGTTTCCCAGCCACGAATGCAACATTAGCGAATCGGATCCATGGCTGAACATTCCCCATTGCGGCTGGACGGGCGGTCTTTCGGGGCAGCGATTCATGGCCTGTTCGGGGGATAAACGACGCCCGGCGCAGCGCTCAATCCGGGAGGAACAGCGCGTGCCGCTCGACTTTGCGCCGGTTTTCCTTCTATCCTCAAAGAGATGGCCGTGTTTTCTCAAGGCGCGGCCCCATTGGAATCCTAATCAAAATGAGCACGCAAACCATTGCCGTACACCTGCCCGACGGGGCAGTTCGTGAAGTGCCTGTGGGCACAACGCCCCTGGATATTGCCAACTCCATCTCGCCGCGCCTGGCCGCGGCCTCCGTGGTTGCGCGGTTGAAGCCGCTGGCCGTCCCGCAGCCCAGGGAATCCTCCTGCTGCAGCCAGGAGGGCGCGGAGGAGCAGTCGGCCGAAGCCGAGATGTATGCCGCTGAAGACGCCGCCGCGACGCGCCTGGTGGACCTGACGACGCCGCTCACCGAGGACACGCGCCTGGAACTGGTGACGGAGAAAGATCCCGAGGCGCTGAAGGTGGTGCGCCACTCCGCCGCCCACGTGCTGGCTACCGCGGTGCTTGAGCTGTTCCCGGAGACCAAGCTGGGCCACGGCCCGGCCACTGACGCCGGATTCTTTTACGATTTTTACCGCGAGAAGCCCTTCACGCCGGAAGACCTGGTGACCATCCAGGCCAAGATGGCCGAGGTGGTGGCGCGCGACGAAAAGTTCCACCGCGACTCCGCGCCCCGCGAAGAGGCGCTGGCGGATTTTGAGCGCGACGGCGACTTCATGAAGACGCACTTCGTAACCAAGTTCACCGCGCCCGGCGACCAGGTCAGCTTTTACCGCAACGGAAGTTTTGTGGACTTTTGCCGCGGGCCGCACGTGCCCTCGACCGGCCGCGTCAAGGCCTTCAAGGTGCTCTCGCTGGCCGGCGCTTACTGGCTGGGCGACGAAAAGAATCCGCAACTGCAGCGCATTTACGGCACCGCTTTCTTCTCGCAGAAGGAACTGGACGCCCACTTTGCGCGGCTTGAAGAGGCGGCCAAGCGCGACCACCGCGTGCTGGGCAAGCAACTGGATCTTTTCAGCATTCAGGAGATTGCCGGCGCCGGACTGATCTTCTGGCATCCCAAGGGCGCCATCATCCGCAAGGTGATGGAAGACTGGATGCGCGACGAGTGCCTGCGCCGCGGCTACTCGCTGGTTTTCACTCCGCACGTGATGCGCCGCGAACTGTGGAAGATCAGCGGCCATGAGGGTTTTTACTCCAACAATATGTACACCCCCATGGAACTGGACGATGCCGAGTACCGGCTGAAGCCGATGAACTGCCCCGGCCACATTCTCATCTACAAGAACTCGCCGAAGAGTTACCGCGACCTGCCGGTGCGCCTGGCGGAGCTGGGCAACGTGTACCGCTACGAGCGCTCGGGAACCATGCACGGCCTGCTGCGCGTGCGCGGGTTTACGCAGGACGATGCGCACATCTTCTGCACGCCCGGACAGATTGAAGACGAAGTGGTGGCCTGCATCGACTTTGCCGAGGCGGTGCTGAGGACCTTCGGCTTCAAGGAGTTCAAAGTCGAGCTTTCAACGTGGGACCCGAACGACCGCGCGCATTACGCGGGTTCGGACGAAAACTGGAACCTGGCCGTGAACGGACTGAAGAGCGCCCTGGAACGCAAGGGAATCGCCTACAAGACCATCCCCGGCGAGGCGGCTTTCTACGGCCCCAAGATCGACGTGAAACTGGTCGATGTGCTGGGGCGGCTGTGGCAGTTATCGACGGTGCAGTTCGACTTCAATCTGCCGGCCCGCTTTGAGCTGGAGTACGTGGGCGAAGACGGCGAGCGGCATCAGCCGGTGATGGTGCACCGCGCGCTGTTCGGCTCGGTGGAGCGCTTTTTCGGCGTGCTGATTGAGCACTACGCGGGAGCTTTTCCGTTGTGGCTGGCGCCGGTGCAGGTGGGCCTTGTGCCCATCAGCGAACGGCACAAGGCGTATGCGGAAAAGGTTGAGAAAGAGCTGAAGGATGCGGGCCTGCGCGTGGAAGTGGACGATCGCAACGAGAAGATGAACGCCAAGATCCGCGATTTTGCCAACCAGAAGACGCCTTACATTCTGGTGTTCGGCGACAAGGAAGAGGGCGCCAACGCGGTCAGCGTGAGGACCCGCGGCAAAGGCGATCAGGGCTCTGTGCCGCTGGCCGAGTTTATTGCCAAGGCCAAGGCGCTGGTGGCGGAGCAATCGACGGAATTGTAGAGCGGACAGTAGTGCGGAAGATAAGTTCGCGAGAGTTGCTCTGCGCTCCACACCAAGCGCGCAGAGCCTGCGCAGGCGATCTTACGCATCTTATTACCTAATCGATTCTGCATCGGCGGAAAACCGCTATTCTTGCGATTCAAGAACGTGATGCTGGAATTCCTGCTCAATTTCCTCTGCAAACTGCTCGGCATCTCGTTCCCGGATAAGCTCGCGCTTCCCCGGAATCTTGGTTAAGAGGTTACTGGCTCTTTGGAAGGCGGCGCCAAGCCTTGGGTCTGCGGGCTCTCCGAGCAAAAGGAACAACTTAAATGGCTCTGAACTGTCTGACAGGCTCATGGTCCTTCCAACCCACCTGCTTGCCTTTTCCAAGATTGATCTCTCGTCTGCGAGATCAAAGGAAACTGGCTCAAAGAGGTGCCAAATTCCATTCTTCCACGATCGTTCAAACTCGTACTCATAGTTCGGCGCTGTGATTGTCTTGGGGCTGAAATGAGGAAAGACTTCTTTTGTTCTCAGCGGCTCCTGAAAGACCTTCCATACATCGTTGTCCTCCCGGCGCGCATTTTCAGACGGGTTCTCATAACGAGTCACGTAGCGTCCGAATAGCTCCTCAAGCTTCAGTGCTGGACTATCCGTGATTCCAACACCTCCCAAAACGAAACGAATCGCCGTGTCGTCAGGAGGCATTACCGCGTTGAGAATTGATTGTAGGCTCTCCTTTGGATCGTCGAAGAGAAGGCCGCGCTCCAGCCGTTGGCTTACTTCTGAGACCCTACGCTCAATATAGCTAGTGGTAGCGCGGAACGAAGCACCATCTATACGGCCAAACATCTTTGAAATCCTGCCGTATCGACTGGTAAACGTTGCGCGAAGAAAACTGTGTGAGGGTGAGTACAACACGACCCCAATGTTGACAAACTCCTGAGTCAAAGGGTCATAAACATAGCGAAGCAGGCTGAAATAGAATTCTGCCTTCATGCTAACCTCCTCGTTACTTCCTCTGCGAATTCGGCAGCGTGCTCACTCATGAGCGAAAGATGCGACTCAATTTTTGGTAAATCATCCGACCTCCAACCATTCGGAATTTGCTCTGAGAAATATCGGGTTACCTCCTCCGATAGATCGTTAAGCCGCCGAAGGAAGTCCGCTGGAAACGCTACCTGCTTGAGCGACCTTGCGAACACGTGCCTCTCCAAATATTGCTCTGTTGCAAGTTTCCACGGTGTCCGACTTGGAATGACATTCAAGAGGAACGAAAATGCCGCCTCGTGGTCAAAAACGAACAGGTCGTCGCCCCTACTTCCGAGATTAGGATTGTCGAAAGCCCGATCTGGGTTTTGAATCAACGCGTCAAATGCGTAAACTCTCATAGCAGCCAACTGCATTTGTCCCGAAACAGGCTTGTCTACCGGCCAGGCCGATAGATTGACAAGGAACTGAGTTCCAAAGTTCAGTCCGGTACTCCCCCGGACTATCCGTGCCTTGCTGTCTTCCCCAACTAGCTGACCCAGAATGACCGCCGCCAGATCTTCTTCCACCAAGACGATTGCAGGGCGCGGACAGGACATCCCTAAATATGCACCGAGCATCGACGCGTAGAGTTCAAGCGCCAGTCCCCGTTCGCCGAGATCCAACCCACCCCGTAGCTTGACAACGTATTCGTTGGTACCCTCAGGCTCCCCACCTATACACGAAAAGATGGCAGGGGATGTTCGGCCGTTGCCCATAAATCTGTGAAAGGTGGTGGCGGTTACCTGGTCAATCACTGTCGCTCCAGCCGTGAAAATCGATTTCCCGAGGAGAATCAGCAGGATACACGAGAGGATGGCAAAGCACATAGGCCTGTAAGTAACCGCCTAAGAATCTATGCATTAGAAACCGACGTCTGCTCCCTTACGCGTTGATCGCCATTCCTTCGACGGCTCCGTAGGCGTCGAGCAGGCTCTCGGCCAGCGTGGGATGGGCGTGGATGGTGAACATCATTTCCTCGACTGTGCCTTCCAGTTCCAGAACCGCAACCGCTTCCGCGATGAGTTCCGTGGCCTGCGGGCCGAGGATGTGCACGCCCAGAATCTCGCCGTATTCGGCGTCGGAGACGATCTTCACAAAGCCGTCGTGGCTGCCCAGAATGGTGGCCTTGGAGTTGCCCGCAAAGGGAAACTTGCCCACCTTGACCGTGTAGCCTTTTCCTTTGCCTGCGCCTCGGTGAGGCCGACCGAACCGATCTGCGGCTCGGTATACGTGCAGCCGGGGATGCGGTCGCGGCGGATGGGGCGGAAGGTACGGCCGGCAATTTTGGCCACGGCCACCATTCCGGCCATCGCGCCCACGTGGGCCAGTTGCGGCAGGCCGGCCACAATGTCGCCAATGGCAAAGACGCCTGGCTCCGCGGTTTCCTGCGCCTCGTTCACCTTGACCAAGCCGCGTTCCAGCTCGGCCTTGGTCTTTTCAATGCCGATGTTTTCCGTGCGGCCCGCGCGCCCGACAGCTACCAGAACCTTCTCGGCTTCCTTCACCTGGGTCTTGCTGTTGGCGTCAGTAAACGTGACCTTTACGCCGCTGTCAGTCTTCTCCACCTTTTCCACGCGCGCGCCGGTGTTCACGTCGATTCCGCGCTTCTTGTAGAGCCGCGTCAGCTCCTTTGAAATTTCCTCGTCCTCCACCGGAACCACGCGCGGCAGGAACTCGACAATCGTGACTTCAGCGCCGAAGCTGCGGAAGATGGAGGCAAACTCCATGCCTACCGCGCCCGCGCCGATGACGATGAGCGATTTGGGCACTTGCGCCATGGACAGAATCTCAATGTTGGTGAGGATGCTGCTGTCCGCCGTGAGCCCCGGCAGCATTTTGGCCTCGGACCCGGTGGCCAGAATCACGTTTTTCGCCTGGACCTGAGAGATAACTTCACCGCTGGTGACTTCGACCGTGTGCACGCCGCTCGCCGCCGGGCCGGTCAGCCGCCCGTAGCCCGCGATGCGCGCGATCTTGTGCTTCTTCATCAGGAAGTCGAGGCCCTTGACGTGCCTGGCGATGATGCCGTCCTTGCGCGAGAGCACCGCGGTCCAGTCCAGTGTGGGCGTGCCGATACCACCAATGCCAAAGTCGACCGCGTGCTTCAGGTGGTCCCATATCTCGGCGTTGAACAGGAGAGCCTTGGTGGGAATGCAGCCCACGTGCAGGCAGGTGCCGCCCAGCTTGTCAGTCTTCTCGATCAGGGCGACTTTCAGCCCGTACTCCGCGCCGCGAATGGCCGCCGTATAGCCGGCCGGCCCTCCGCCGATGATCGCCACGTCGTAAATTGTGTCTGCCAAGGGAAACTCCGATCCGGGACGCTCGCTTCCGGCTGCGCCGCCCTACCACGCTTAGTTTATATGGACGCCATGTTTCATCCGACTGCGGTCCTGATTGGGAGTAAACTGGCTGCGCAAACCAAGGAGGCTGAAATGCAGCGCTCTCTCCTTTTGGCCGTACTGTTGCTGGCTGCCGGCATCGCCACAGTGCCCGCACAGCAGACCAGCAACGACGCCAATCCTCTCTACCGCCCTTTTTCCATGACCATGCATACAATGTCCGTGCCGCCCATCGCCGGAGTTCCCTTTTCCGCAACGGCGGTCATCAAGAACGAGCAACTGATGCCCGATGGCACCGTGCAAACCTCGAACAACATCAACTTGATTGGCCGCGACTCCCGGGGACGCACCCACGGGGAGATGCGTGCACGGGTTCCAGCGGACTTCAAGGGCGATCCGCAGCTGGTTGAGGTGCACATCTACGATCCGCAGGCTCATCTGAAGACCATTTGCTACACGGAGACCCACATCGCGACCCGGCAGCCACAGCCCATGCCGCATTTCGCCGCCAACCCCTCCAGGTCCTTCAATCCGCAGGTGAAGATCGAGGACCTGGGCACTGAGGTTCTGGACAACATCGACGTCAAGGGCACGCGCCGCACGCTCACGATCCCGCCGCAGGTAACCGGGACAGGAGCGCCGATGACGGTGGTGGATGAGTACTGGTACTCAGAGGATTTGCATTTGAACGTGGTGTTCCGCCACAACGATCCACGCACCGGCGTGCAGTCGATTGCGCTGACCGGCATCAAGCGCGAGGAGCCCAATCCGGCTTTCTTTGAGATTCCGGCCGGCTACAAAGTGGTGGATATGACGCCGCCTCCCGACGCGCCTGTGAATCACGTGAGAACGGCCCCGGGGAGCCCCGCGCAGTAAAGCTCAGACAAGTTGGGCCTGCACCAGATCGATGGCTGCGCGCAGTGTCTCCGGCTGGCCGCCGAAGTCTTCGAGCCAGTGCACATCCGGCTCGCGACGGAACCAGGTCAGTTGCCGCTTGGCGTAGTTGCGGTGGCCCTGCTGGGCGGCGGCCACGGCCTGGGGCACACTCTCAGTGCCGTTGAGGACGGCCTGCGCCTGGCGGTAGCCGAGCGAGTCCAGCGCCGGGACCGGACCGAATTGCGCCAGCAGGCCGCGCGTTTCCTCGACCAGGCCCGCGGCAAACATGGCGGCTGCCCGCTGGTTGAGCCGGTCATACAGCGCCTGACGCGGCGGATTGAGCCCGATGCGCAGCAGCCGGAAGCCGGTGAGCGGGTCGCGGGCCAGGGCCTGGTTGTCCAGAACCTGCGAGAGAGGTTTCCGAGCCGCGAGGCAGACCTCGATGGCTCGAATCAGCTTGGGAATATCGTTGGCGTGGATGCGCGCGGCTGAGGCTGGGTCAAGTTTGCACAGAATCCGGTGCAGCCATCCCTCGCCGTGCCTTTGGCGGCTCCGCTGCAGCCGCGCCCGCAGTTCCGTTTGCCGTTGCGGCCCGGCAAACAGGCCCTCGGTCAGAGCGCGCAGATAAAGCCCGGTTCCCCCGGTCACAATGGGCATCCGGCCCCGGGCGGCAATCTCCCGCATGGCCACACGCGCGGCCCGGCTGTAGGCGCCCGCGGTAAACGGCTGGTTGGGGTTGGCTACGTCAATGAGGTGATGCGGCAGGCGCGCCTGTTCTTCCGCTGTTGGCTTGGCGGTGCCCAGGTCCATGCCGCGGTAAACGGCGACCGAGTCGCAACTGACGATTTCGCCGCCGAACCGCACGCCGAGGGCCAGGGAAAGCGCGGTCTTGCCGCTGCCGGTGGGGCCGAGGAGGAGGACGGCGAGCGGGTTCTGGTCCAAAAGGCTGCCGCGCGCAGGACTCACGGCCGCCACCATCCGGGGGGAAAGATCCATTTGGGGTTGGTGTGGAAGAGCCACCAGAGCAGAATCGCCGCCGCTACCAACAAAACGCCGAAGACCTGATTGCGCCGGAAAACCCGCGTCTGTTCGTCGCGGCGCGCGCTCTCGGCCACCTGCTGTTCATAGGGCTTGATGCGAGTCAGCGCCATGGCGCGTTTCTCCCGTTGGAGCTGTGTCCGGTTTGCCGGATCACCACGCACCAGTATAGGGGACCGGTACTTTGGCGCATGGCTTCCAGCCGGGTTTGACTTCCCAACCCCAGTTTGCTCAGATAACCTTTCGGGAATTAGGCGGTACAAGGAAGAGCAGGGAACAAAAATGAAGGTCTTGATTCTGGGTTCGGGAGGCCGGGAGCACGCGCTGGCCTGGGCGGTAAAGCGGAGCGAGCGGGTGACGGAAGTGGTGTGCGCGCCGGGCAACGGCGGCATTGCGCAGGTGGCCCGCTGCGTTCCAGTGGACCTGAAAGACGTGGACGCGATGGTCCGCCTGGCCGTGGCCGAGCAGCCGGGGCTGATCATCGTGGGCCCCGAGCTGCCGCTTTCCCTGGGCATTGTGGATGCCTTGCAGGAGCGCGGCCTGCGCGTCTTTGGGCCGACCCGCGCCGCGGCCATGCTGGAGAGCAGCAAGGGCTTTGCCAAGCGCTTCTTGCAGCGGCACAACATTCCCACGGGGAAGTACGCCGTGTGTAATACCGCGGCCGAGTTTGAAAAAGCCATCGACAAGTTCCACGCGCCCATCGTGGTGAAGGCCGATGGGCTGGCCGCGGGCAAGGGCGTGATCATCTGCCACTCCCGCCAGACGGCCATGGAGGCTGCGCAGGGCCTGTTCACCGGCGCGCTGCTGGGCGCGGCAGAGCAGCAGGTGGTGATTGAGGAGTTCCTCGAAGGCGACGAAATCAGCTTTCTCTGCCTGACGGACGGCAAGCATGTGGCGCCGCTGGCGCCCGCGCAGGACCACAAGTGCATTGGCGAAGGCGACACCGGCCCCAACACCGGCGGCATGGGGGTTTACTCCACCGATGCGATGCTGGATGAGGGCATGAAGGAGTGGATTCTGCGGCACATTGCCGAGCCCACGGTGCGCGGCATGGCCGAGGAAGACACGCCCTTCACCGGGGTGCTTTATTGCGGCCTGATGATGACGGCGCGCGGCCCCCAGGTGCTGGAGTTCAACGCCCGCTTCGGCGATCCGGAGACGCAGGCCATTCTGCTGCGGCTGGAAAGCGACCTGGTAGAGGCGCTGGAAGCCTGCATTGACGGGCGGCTGGCTGAAACCGAAATGCGCTGGGCCCCGGGCGCCTCAGCCTGCGTGGTGGCCAGTTCCGCCGGCTATCCGGGGAGTTACAAGACAGGATTCCCGATCTCCGGGCTGAGCGCAGCCGCACAGAATCCGGGAGTGCAGGTCTTCCATTCCGGTTCATCGCAGGTTGGCGGCCGGATTTTGACGGCTGGAGGGCGCGTACTGGGCGTCACCGCCGCCGCGCCTTCACTGGAAGAGGCCCTGGCGCTGGCCTACAAGGCCATGGCGGAGATTGAATTTGAAGGAATCTACTATCGCCGCGACATCGGCCATCGCGCACTGAGGAAGAAGCCATGACGCCTGCCGTCACTCTGCAAGAACTGCTTGTCTGGAACCAGGAGTCCTCCAACTTCTGGCATGAGCACCTGCTGGCGAATCCGGCGCTGCTGGAGCTGCCCTGCGGCATTGGCGGGACCAAAAATGTGCAGGAGTTTGTGCGCCACATCTGGGCGGTGGAGCTGCGCTGGAGCCAGCGCATTGCCGGACTGCCGGAGTTGCCGCGGGAAGACGTGCCCACTGGTCCGCTGGATGCGCTCTTCGGCCTTCATCAACAGGCCGTGCAAATTTTCAGCGCTCTGCTGAACGACCCAGCCCAGGACTGGGAAGCCATCAAGACGCTGGAGTACGACTGGCTTCCGGTTCATGCGCGCAAGGCTTCACGGCGCAAGCTGATGGCGCATGCGCTGTTCCACAGCCAGCGCCACTGGGCGCAACTGGCCACACTGGCCCGTGAGGCCGGTTTCCCCACTCAATTCAAGGGAGACGTGCTCTTCAGTTCAGCTCTGTAGCCGCTTCGGGCTCCAGCCGCGATACCTCCGCCGGTTTGGATGGGGACGCCGGTTGAGGCTTGGGCTGTTTCTGGAAGCAGGAGCGGCACAAGACGGGCCTGCCTTGCGTCGGCTTGAACGGAACCGTGGTTTCCGCACCGCACTCCGAACAGGCAGTCCGGGTTTCAGGACGAACCCGGGCGCCTCCGCTGCCGCGCTTGGCCTTGCACTGCTTACAGTGCTTGGGGTCGTTCCTGAATTGCTTATCGTGAAAGAAAAGCTGCTCGCCTGCTGTGAATACGAACTCTGCGCCGCAATCGATGCACTTCAATATTCTGTCGGTAAATTCCATGGCCGGCTTCCCCATAGAAGGGAAACATCCTGAAATCGGCCATGACTCAGAAAACTCGCCGTTCCCGTTTCCCTGTCTTCAATCTTCAATAACAACCAGGGCCCGGGCCGCTCCAAACAATCAGCGGCTTTTATGCTGCCTGCCCGGCGTACCGGAAGGCTCGGATAACTCTATCACGTAATTCGCGCGATGCGCGATGATTGCAAATAGAAAAATCGCGACAGGCCGCCCCGGTGTTTCCTGGGCTATCTGGTAACTCCCACCTATTTCCAATGGGAGTTACCCGAGCGGCGCGTGTCGCGATTGGTTTATTAGAAAACTAGTCCTGCTCTTTGCGAGCCTTCTTGCGATTCCGCTTGCGCGCCAAAGCTGCCTTGACGCGTTTCTTCTCACCGGGCTTCAGGTAGTAGGAGTGACGTTTGACTTCCTTGATGATGTCTTCCTGCTGAACCTTCCGCTTGAACCGGCGAAGAGCATTTTCTAGCGGCTCGCCTTCTTGTACGCGAACCTCTGCCAAAAAATACCACCTCCAAACCTGCCAACGGGCTCTCTTAGGATACGCGAAGCAGGGGAATTATGGTACTGGCCGGCCTTCTGCCCCGCCGAATTTTGCACCGATTTGTGTGCAATATCGAGATAAATCCTTTGTAAAGGCTCCTCGGGGGCTTCCGGGGCCTTTTCTTTTACACTCAAAGCGAGGGGTTCCCCGCAACCCTCGGGAGGTTGCAAAACCATGATCCGCAGCTACCAGGGCCACATGCCGCAGGTACCCGCCAGTTGTTATGTCGATGTTTCCGCGCAACTGATTGGCGATGTCACTCTCGGCGAACACTCTTCGGTGTGGATGAACGCGGTTTTGCGCGGCGATGTTCATTCGATACGGGTCGGCGCCAACTCGAACGTGCAGGACTGCGCCGTGCTTCATGGCCAGCGCAATCTGTATCCGGTGATTGTGGGCGACTGGGTGACCATCGGCCACAATGCAACCGTGCACGGCTGCGTGGTGGAGGACACGGTGGTGATCGGCATGGGCGCGCGAGTGCTGAACAACTGCCGCATTGGCGAGGGCTGCATCATCGCCGCCGGCTCGGTGGTGCCGGAGCAGACAATCGTTCCGCCGCGCACGCTGTGGGCCGGCGTGCCCGCCAAGCAGCGCCGCGAACTGGGCGAGAAGGATCGGGCGCTGATTCTGGAATACGCGAAGAATTACCTGGATTACGTAGAGATTTATCTGAAGGAAACGGATAAGTAGGGCTGGATGGCGGCTCTATCTTGATTACTGCACTATTAACATCTTTGGTAACTCTGCGCGCCCGGGACGAATAAGTCGAGCTAGCTTTCAGCCGCCAGTTTGAGCGCTTCGGCGGCATTGCCGGCCACGCGCAATAACTTCCGGTTCTTTGCTTTTAAAAATCCCGCCTCGACCGTGGAGTCAAGAAAAGCCAGCAGGCCATCCCAGTAGCCGGCGGTATTGATGAGGATGCAGGGCTTGGCGTGCAGCCGCAACTGCGCCCAGGTGACCGCCTCCAGCAGTTCCTCCAGGGTGCCGTAGCCGCCGGGCAGGATGAGAAACGCATCGGCCAGCTCGGCCATGCGCGCCTTGCGCTCATGCATGGTTGAAACCAGTTCGAGCGTGGTGAGCCCGTCGTGGGCGATCTCCTTGCCGGCCAGCACGTCAGGCAGCACGCCGATAACCTCCGCGCCGCCGGCCAGGGCCGCATCGGCCACCGCGCCCATGAGCCCCACGCAGGCCCCGCCATAGACCAGACCCAACCCCGAGGCGGCAATCGCCGCTCCCAGCGCAGTGGCCTCGGCGCGAAAGGCGGGATTGTTTCCATCGGCCGATCCGCAGTAGACGGCCACGCGGCGTGAAACTCTGGAATGCACTGTCATGATGACTCAAGGATAACGTGAGGGCGGTGGGCTATTTCAGTTTCAGGTAAGCCGCCGGGGTGAGAATGGCGATACCCCGGAAGGGATTGAGTTCCAGCAAGTCGCGGTCGCCGGTGACAATCACATCGGCGCGGCCCTCGATGGCAAGTTCAAGGAACTTGTCGTCCCTGGGATCGCGGCAGGCGCGAATGGAAGGTGGGTTGGAAATATGCAGGGAAATTTCTTCGATCTGGACAAGATACGGATCAATCTTTGCAGGCTGGATGTAGCGGGCCAGCTTCGGGTGTCGAAGTACCCTTCGCAACTCCTCCAAAGTGGCGGTTGACACCAGTGTGATCGCCTCACTCCAGGCCCTCCCTACTGCTCGGCCCGGCGTGGATTGTGCACGAATCAGCCTGCTCACATAGACGTTCGTATCAACGACGATCCGCTGCCTCATCCCTTGTTAGCCAGCAGTTGCTCAAGCAGCCCGTCTGTCATCCCCTGAGACTCGGCATACCGGCTGGTTTCCTCAGTAAAGCGCAGCAACTCCTGAACTCGCATCTGGCGGATCTTTTCATATTCTTCCGCTGACACCAGCACAGCGACCTCCCGGTCATGGCGCTGAATTTTTACCGGCTCGCGCTGCGCGGCGTCCACCATGGCGGCAAAGTTCTGCTTGGCGTGGGTTGCGGAGACAGTGGGCATGGAAGTAGTTTAGCAAAATTTGTACAATTTGTACAAAATAGACAAATTGTACAAATTGTACATTTTTGCCGCTCTATTGCCTATCGGCTTCCGCACCGGTTGCGTCAACCCAGCCTCCCCGCCGAACGGTACACTGGATCAAGGACCCTTCCCGCCTGGACGTTCACCTTGCAGCCGCAACTCTCCAACCTGAATCCGGAACAGCGCGCCGCCGTTGAGGCTACCGAAGGTCCCTTGCTGATCCTGGCCGGAGCCGGTTCCGGCAAGACCCGCGTGATTACCAGCCGCATTGCCTGGCTGATCCAGGAAAAAGGCGTGGCCCCGGACTCCATTCTTGCCGTCACCTTTACCAACAAGGCGGCCAAGGAGATGGGCGAACGCGTGGACCGTCTGCTGGGCCACTCCTCGCTGGCCAAGCCGCTGATCGCCACCTTCCACTCCATGTGCGTGCGGATGCTGCGGCGCGACATTGAAGCGCTGAAGGTGGGCAACGAGGGGCTGACGCGCTCCTTTGCCATCTACGACGAGAACGACCAGCAGGCCATTGTGAAGCAGATCATGAAGCGCATGGGCCTGGACACCAAGCAGTTGACGCCGCGCACCGTGCTGGGAAAGATCTCCTGGGCCAAGAACCACATGGTGGATCCGCAGGAGTACTACCTGGGCTCAAAGGACCCCAACAGCGAGCGCATCGCCCATATTTACCAGGGCTACAAGGGCGAACTGCGCAAGAACAACGCGCTGGATTTCGACGATCTGCTGCTGGAGGCCGTGCGGCTGCTGAAAGTGTCAGGCGAAGTGCGGGAGCGCTACCAGCGCCGCTACCGTTACCTGCTGGTGGACGAGTACCAGGACACCAACCGCCCGCAGTACGAACTGATGAAACTGCTGGCCGGCGAAGCCAAAAATGTGTGTGCGGTGGGCGACGAGGACCAGAGCATCTACTCCTGGCGGGGCGCGGACATCCGCAACATTCTGGAGTTTGAGAAGGATTTCCCGAACGCGCGCATTGTGAGGCTGGAACAGAATTACCGCTCGACGCAGGTGATTCTGGAGGCGGCCGGCGCGGTGGTGGCCAACAACCTGCAGCGCAAGGGCAAGAAGCTGTGGACCGACCGGCAGGGCGGCTCGCTGGTGGGGTACTACGAGGCGCCCGACGGCGAAAACGAGGCGCTGTTCATTGCCGACCGGATTCAGAAATTTCTGCGCGAGGCGGAGGCGGACGGATTGGGCGGCGAGGCGCACTGCGCGGTTTTATACCGCACCAACGCGCAGTCGCGGCTGGTGGAAGAGGCGCTGCGCCGCTACAACATTTCCTACACCATGGTGGGCGGCTTCAGCTTTTACGAGCGCGCGGAGATCAAGGACCTGCTGGGCTATTTGCGGCTGATCCGCAATCCCCACGACTCCATGGCGCTGCAGCGGGTGATCAACACGCCGGTGCGCGGCATTGGCAAAACGACGCTGGAAACGCTGGAGCGGCTGGCGCTTGAAACCGGGCAGTCCACCTGGGAAGCGCTTTCTGCCGCAGTCGCCAACCGGCTGATTCCCAACCGCGCGCTGCAGGCCATCGAGTCGTTCCGGCAGATCATTCTGGACGCCCAGGCGATGATGGACCCGGACTTTGCCGGGAAACTCTCAGCCGATGTGGCGGCCGGCGCGGAGCAGGACGAGGACGCGGACACCGGCTTTGCGTTCGGCGCCGGCACGGACGAGGCGGAAAGCCCGGACGCAGCCAGCGCGGAGAGCGCGACCAGCTTCAACTTTGGCGGCAGCGAGGACCAGATTCCGCTGCTGGACGCATCGAGCTTTTCGCCGTTTGCCGCAGCGCCCAAGCGGCCATTTCTGGTAATGCCGAAGAAGACAGCCAGCCCGGAACCGGAAGCAGCGGCCGGGGAGGCGGAGAACGCGGAAGAGAAGCCGGCGTTCCGCGCGCCCGGCGACGCGGCCACACTGCCGGAGCTGATTAAATTCCTGATCGACCGCACCGGCTACATCAAGGTTCTGGAGAACGAAGGCTCGCCGGAGTCGTTCAGCCGCATTGAAAACCTGAAGGAACTGGCCAACGCCGCCCACGACGCCGAAGCCCGCGGCGAGACCCTGGCTGATTTTCTTGACCATGCGGCGCTGGCATCGGACACCGATCAGTTCGACCCGGACTCGCACGTGACGCTGATGACGCTGCACGCCGCCAAGGGGCTGGAGTTTCCGCTGGTGTTTCTGGCCGGTCTGGAAGAGGGATTGTTTCCGCACTCGCGCACGCTGAACAACCCCGAGGAGCTTGAGGAAGAGCGCCGCCTCTGCTACGTGGGCATGACGCGGGCCATGAACACGCTGATTCTGTCGCGCGCGCACTACCGGCGGCGCTACGGCAACGATGCGCCGGAGATGAGCGTTCCCTCGCGGTTTCTTGAGGAGGTTCCCAGCCAACTGGTTGAGAACCTGGGAGGGCGCGGTCAGGCCGTGTCGTCCTGGGCCACCCCCGGCTACCCCAACACGTACGGCCGGAAACCGGGCCGCACGGGCGACTTTGCCGACAAGCACTTCAACTACGAGGACGAAAGTCAGGAAGTCTACAACCCGGCCTCGGCGGGCAAGAAGGACGCGCCGGCCAAGCCTTTTGTGGCGTCGTGGATGACGCCCAGGGCGAAGACTGCGGCGACGATCCAGACAGCCAGTTCACTGGGGAAGAGCGCGAAAGCGCCGGAAGCGGGAGCTGTGGAAGAGCCTAATTCGATCGATAACATTGCGCGCTTTTTCGGAGGGAAAGCGGGGCACGGCAAACCCGGCTCGCTGCCCCGGCCGGCTGCGATGGACGGCGAACTGGAGCCGCACAAACCCGCTGCATCCGGATTCAAGAAGGGCCAGCGCGTGCGCCACAGCAAGTATGGCGAAGGCACAGTGCTGATGCGCGAAGGCGAAGGCGAAGATGCCAAGCTTACGGTGCTGTTTGCCCGGCACGGCATGAAAAAGCTGATGGAGAAGTTTGCCAATCTGCAGAAAATGTAGCGGAAATCGTAAGCCACTCGATGCGTCCCGGCCCGGTGGTGTATCGTCCAATCCGTATGGAAACCAAGAATCCTGTCCCGCATCCCGCGCCTGAAGCGGAAGAGGTTTACCGCCGCTGGCTGCAGTTTCTGGATGACGAATTCATCCGGCACAGCTCACCGGAGCGCCGCTCAGAGATTGTCCGCGACCAGTTGACGCAGATTTACCTGGGGCGTCCCCACGGGGGAAAACTCAACCTGACGCTGACGTCGGAGTTGCCGGGCAACGTGGGCACGCTGTCGCTGGACCCGGAGAATGTGACGCTCGAGGCGGAATACTATCCGGAAGTGGACCCGGAGCGCTACAGCCGGCGCAAGCCGCTGCTGTGGTTCTGGCAAATGTTCGACCGATCCCCGCTGGGGCTGAACCACTGGCTGGGCCTGCGTTTCCGCGCCATGCTGGGCCGTCACATTTTTGAGCACATGGGCGCGAACGTCCGCATCCACCAGGGTGTTGACTTTACCTACGGCTACAACCTGTCTATCGGAGACGGCGTGACCATCCGCCAGCGGGCGCTGTTGAACGACCGCGGCGGCATCAACATCGGCAACCACGCTGTCATCGGCTCCTATGCGCGGATTTTCTCCGTTACGCACGCGCCCGATAACTTCGACGAGGTCACATTGGCGCCCACGGTCATCGGCACCGGCGCGCGCATCGGGAGCCACGCCATTGTGCTGGCCGGCCAGAACGTAGCACCCGGTCAGGTCATAGGCAGCTTCCCCGCCGGCCGCAACTAAGCCGTGGTTGCGCCTCCCAAGAACGCCTAATTCGGCCCGCCATGCACGACAAACCGGGCGAGGTAGTCGTGCAACAACTGGCGATGCTCCTTGCGGTAGGCCTCGTAGTCCTGTGCGATGCCCTGGTCGGCTCCGTTAATGAGAATCCAGCAGTCCAGCATTCCGGCGCCGCTTAGTTCGACCAGGTTGCGCAGGCTTTCGTCGAGATCGGCCGTCTTGATCTTCCGGTCTTTGACGCCCTCGGCAACGGCGGCGAGAGCCGCGCTTTCTTCTTTGAGCGAATGCCGGTATTCCGCCTCGCCGGGGAACTCCTTCTTGAACAGATCGCCTCGATAACTGGCGCGGATGAGCGAGTACATCATCCAGGCGGAAGCGCCCGGGTGCTGCTTGTCGTCAGTGGCGTTGGGGTCGATGTTGATGGTGATGTTGTTGGGCTTCTTGGGGTCCGTCACGGGGGGAGCCGGCCGGTCGATTTTGGGCGTCTGGACCACTGCCTTCTCAATCTGCGCCCACTGGCGCAGGCCCTGCCATGCGAATTTGTTGTAGGGCTCGGCGACGATGGCGTCGATGAACTTTATCCTGGCCGCGGCCGGGTCGTTGCCGAACTTCATGATCGCGTCGCCCCAGTAGCGATAAGCCGTTTCGCGGTTCGGATCGACGGCAATGGCCCGCCTGAACCAGGTGGCGGCGGTGGGCAGATCCTTTTGGACGTAGGCCGTGTCGCCGGCATAAAGCGATGCCTCATACAGCTGCGGATCGGCCTCCGCGGCAGCCGTGTACTTGGCAAATGCGGTGGGATAGTCTCCTGCCGTGTAGGCTTTCTCGGCCTCGGCCAGCAGCGCCTTGCCGGAGCTGACAATGCCGGCAAAAAGCGGCTGGCTGGGATCGATACTGGCCATCTGCCGCACATATTCGGCGGTATCGCCCAGTTCCACGGCGCGCCTGGCCGCATCCCGCTCCCGCGTCCGCACCGACTTCACTTCGGCCGGGTCGCTGAGCTGCGCGGCTTCCGCGCCCAGGCAGTCGGCAAGGCGCTCGGCATAGAGCTGCTCGTTGGGATGCGCCTTGGCCAAGTCCTCATAAAGCGGCAAGGCCTCCGGCCGCTTTCCTGCAATGAAAAGGGCATTTGCCCTGACCGCTTCATCCTGCTGCGCCGAACCCGATACCGCAAAGCCCGCAAATACCATAAAAAGACTTATCCCCGCAATCCATCGCTGCACAACGTTCCCCTTTCTCACGCAGGAACTTCAGGTTGCGAAGTTCCTTAGACTGAGTCGCCTGCCGCTTTGTCCCCGGTCTGTAGTCGAATCTCCAGGACTCACCATGCTAACCTGAAATTTCGCGCACGTGGAGAGTTCGTTTGCAATCCAGCCGTTTCATCATTGCCGTCTTCGAGTTCGTCCTGCTTCTGTTTTCGCTCAGCGTGCATGAGTGCGCGCACGCCTGGATGGCCTCCCGCCTGGGCGATCAGACCGCGCGCCTGATGGGACGGATCTCGCTGAATCCCATGGACCATGTGGACCCCGTCGGCACGCTGCTGTTTCCCGCGCTGATCATCTTTGGGCCCTTTATCGGGCTCAACTATTTCAGCGGCTTGCTGATCGGCTGGGCAAAGCCAACCCCGGTGATCACGCGCAACTTCCGCAAGATCGTACGCGACGACAACCTGGTCACGCTGGCCGGGCCGGCGTCGAACCTGCTGCTGGTGCTGGCTGCTTTTCTTGTGTTGACGGTAATTTCCGTTGCGGTTCCCGATGGGCGGCTGCTGGTACTGTCTTCCCTGAGCGGCGGAATCGCCATGGGCGTGCCTTCCGGGCTGCAGGCGGTGGTTCTGCTCAGCACCCTGGCAATTCTGATCAATCTTTCGCTGTTCTTTTTCAACCTGCTGCCCATTCCTCCGCTGGACGGCAGCCGCCTGTTGCGGAACATGCTGCCCTACAGCGCGGTGCAGACGTACGACCGGATTCCCATATGGGTCAGTTACATGCTGATGATCTTCGTAGGCGGCACCATCCTGACGGCGCTGCTGCGTCCGGCGCTGGGGCTGGTCTTCTTTGCCCTCAGCCACGTTTAGTTCAAAAGGGGCACGGCCCAGCGGCTCCCGCTACAATGGAACGAGCCTTTTCAGCAGTTTCTGAGAAGGCAGCATTCTCCTGGCACTACCCCGGAATCGATAGAAAAAATGCCTGAACCAGCAATTTCATCTTCCCGCCCGCGCGTTTTGAGCGGCATGCGTCCCACCGGCAAGCTCCACCTGGGCAACTACATGGGCGCCCTGGCCAACTGGGTCAAGCTGCAGGACTCTGCCCAGTACGAGACGTACTTCTTTATCGCCGACTGGCATGCGCTCACGTCAGACTACGCAGACACCTCGCAGATTGCCGCCAACACCAAAGACGTGCTGCTGGACTACCTGGCCGCCGGACTGGACCCCGCGCGCAGCGTGTTGTTTTTGCAGAGCAAGGTGCTGCAGCACGCCGAGCTGAACCTGCTGCTGGGCATGATTACGCCGCTGGGGTGGCTGGAACGCGTGCCCACCTACAAGGAGCAGCAGGAGAACCTGACCAGCAAGGACCTGTCGAATTACGGCTTTCTGGGTTACCCGCTGCTGATGGCCTCTGACATTCTGATCTACCAGCCGCAGTTTGTTCCCGTGGGCAACGATCAGACGGCGCACGTGGAGCTGACGCGCGAGGTGGCGCGCCGCTTCAACCAGTTCTACAAGCTGGACGGGCGCGAGGTTCTGCCCGAGCCGAAGGTTCTGCTGACGCCCTCGCCCAAGCTGCCCGGCACCGACGGCCGCAAGATGTCAAAGAGCTACGGCAACACCATCCTGATGACCGATCCGGAGCCGGTAGTCCGCAAGAAGCTGAAGACCATGGTCACCGATCCGGCGCGCATCCGCCGCACGGACAAGGGCGATCCCGATGTTTGCCCGGTAGGCGATCTGCACAAGGTGTTTTCCACGGCAGAGACAATGGCCAAGGTTTACGATGGGTGCCGTTCCGCCGGAATAGGCTGCATTGAATGCAAGGGCTGGGCCGCCGACGCGCTGGTCAAGGTGCTGGAGCCGATTCAGATTCGCCGCGCCAGCTTTACCGGAGCCCAGGTGTCGGAGATTCTGGAAGATGGTTCCAACCGCGCCCGTGCCCGCGCCGAGCAGACCATGCAAGAGGTGCGCGCGGCCATGCAGATGTCGCAGGACCGCACGGTTGGCCTGTGAGCTGGGTAGTTTGAGTTGGTTTTGTTGAAAGGCGCGGCTGGAGCCGAGCGATAACACCGGCATGCCGAACGCGGATTGGGCCGCGGGGGAATGCACATGGCTGAAAAGACAATCCCGTGGTGGCGCAAGGCCCTGCAATACGCATTGGGCGGAATTCGCTCGGGATTTGGTCTTTTCTCCCGTCCGGCAAAAGCAGCACATATCGAAGAGGGTCAATTTTTGCAGAGGTCTGAAGCATCCAAGGAAGTTGAAGCCGCATTGACCCATGAGCCTGCCAATCCGGAAGCCGTCCCCGCTGTCGCTGAGACCGTGGCTGCGCCGGCTTCCGCGGTTGAGCCGGTGGCGGCTAGCGAGCCGGTTATTGCGCGGGCTGCCGAGGCTGCTCCAGCCGTGGAAGCGCAGCCTGTTCAGGTTGTTGAGCCGGTCGAAGAGATTGTTCCAACTCCTGAACCCATTGCCGAAGAAGTAGTAGTCGAAGCAGCTCCTGCTGTAGAACCGATCTCTGTTCCGGTTGTTGAGGCGGTTGAAATTGCGGATCCGATTGCGGAGCCGGCAGTTGAACCCGAGGCGGAAGCTGAGGCCGAACCGGCCGTTGATGCGGAGCCTGCTGCCGAACCCGAGGCTGCCGCTGAGCCTGAAGCAGAGGCGATTGATCTTCCTGATGAGCCGCCGGTGGAAGAGATTGTCCCAACCCCGGAACCCATCGCTGAAGAAGCTGAGGCCGCTCCCGCTGTAGAGTCGGTTCCGGTCGTCGAGCCGGTTGAAATTGCCGAGCCGATCGCAGAGCCTGAAGTTGAACCCGAGGCGGAAGCAAAGACCGAAGTGGCTGTTGAAGCGGAGCCTGAAGCCGAAGCCGAACCTGCCGTTGAGCCGGAGGCAGAGGCGATTGATCTTCCTGATGAGCCGCCGGTGGAAGAGATTGTCCCAACCCCGGAGCCCATCGCCGATGAAGCTGAGGCCGCTCCCGCTGTCGAAGCGCTGCCCGTTGCGGTTGTTGCGCCGGTTGAGATTGCCGAGCTGGTTGCAGAGCCAGCCGACGAGCCTGAAGCCGAGGCCGAGCCTGTATTGACCGCTGAAACAGAGATTGTTGCCGAGACCGAACCCGCCGTTGAGCCTGCTGACGAGGTGGTTGATTGGCCCGTTGAGCTGCCGGTGGAAGAGATTGAGCCGATTCCGGAAGCAGTGATTGCGCAGGAAGAACCGGAGCCATCCCTGGCCAATGAAATAGAGAATGTTCTCGAAGCCGAACCTGCCGTTGAACCGGAGGCCGAGGCGATTGAACTGCCGGTTGAAGAGGTTGAATCAATCCCCGAGCCGATTTTGGAGCAAGCAGAAACTGAGCCCGAAACTGTGACAGTTGCCGAGCCGCTGCCCGTGATCGAAACCGCAACCGCTGCCGAGCCGCCGGCTGAGGCCGCGCCTCCGCTGGTGCTGACCGCCAAGCCGCTTATCAAGATAGAGTCGCGCGACAACCAGGCCGATCTCTCGCCTTTCTCGGTGATTGTGTCGCAGGTGTACGACGGCCCGCTGGACCTGCTGCTGGACCTGATCCGCAAGCAGGACATCGACATCTACGACATTCCCATCTCCAAAATCACGGCGCAGTTTCTGGCCTATGTGAACCAGCTCAAGGCCACCGACGTGGATGTGGCGGGCGATTTCATTTACATTGCCTCGCTGCTGATCCACATCAAGAGCAAGATGCTGCTGCCGCGCTCGCCCTCCGGTCCGGACGACGCCGCCGAGGATCCCCGCCGCGAGCTGGTGGAGCGGCTGCTGGAGCATGAGCGCTTCAAAAACGCCGCCCAGATGCTGCAACAGAAGCAGATGCTGGAAGCGGCCACCTGGACCAATCCCGGCTTCCGCGAGTTCAAGGACGATGCCGCCGCCGAGCCGGAGATTGCCGCCGACACGGTGGACCTGGTGCGCATCTTCCGCGACATTCTGGAGCGCGCCCGCAAGCGCCCGGTCTTCAACGTGGAAGACGACTCGGTGACCGTGGGGCAGATGATTCAGTTCCTGACGCGCCGCCTGACCATGGAAGACAAGCCCGTGGCGCTGCGCCGCCTGCTGAGCCACACGCGCTCGGAACGGGCTCTGATTGCCATGTTCCTGGCGCTGCTGGAGCTGGTTCGCCTGCAGGCCATTCTGCTGCGCCAGGACCTGGCGTTCAGCGAGATTTTCATCAAGAAGCACACGGGCTTTGAGGCGGCGATGAATCAGGGCCTGGCGAACGCGCCGCTGGACGACTGGCGGTAGGCGATTGATTTCAGAATGTTAGGCAGCGGTATAGATACACTTACCCGTATCCCGCACGAACTTTAGCGGAATCTTGGGATTGTTAATGTCCTTGTTGCCATCGTCGGCCCATTTCTTGGCCCATTTTTTGAAATAAGGCTCAATATCTTCTGGAGTTAGAAGATATATCTCAACAAGCTCGATTCCGTCGTAGACGGCAAACACCCAATCCACCTTTCGGTACTTCTCTATAATGTGCGGATTCATATGATGGTGGGTGGAGAAGCTTTTTGTGAGGTGGATATTGACCGACTTTAGCTCGTATTCACGGCCATTGCCGTCTCGAGCGTCGTTTCCCTCACGCCCCGGTAATATTGTCAAACCAGTGTAAAGCAGGATTTGCAGAATCTTGCCGCCATTGTCCTGAAAAATATCGTCGATTCCATATTTGGAAGCCAGCTTCTGAAGCTTTCGGATGCTGGGCATTAGAGCACGGAGTTTCGCCTGATCGGGATGGGGCTTCATACCTGCTCCCTCGCCAGCAGGTCCACAACATCAACTCCCAGGACGTTGGCAATCCGCTCCATACTGTCGATGGAGATATTTTTCTCGTTTCGTTCAACGCTGCCAATATAGTTCCGATGTAGGCCGGCACGAGCGCCGAGTTCCTCTTGCGATAACCCATTTGCCAAACGTGCAGATCTCAGGTTGACCGCGAACCTAGCACGCGCGGTAATCTGAGAGTTCGAGAGTTTCATGTTTCTTCATGCTCGCCCCGTGCTAAGCTGAAATCTACAGCCTATAGACTGTATGAGGTAACGATGTCGGCAACCTTTACCTTCGCGAATCCTGCATATTCGACGCAGCTCGGCGCCGCGTACGTGGGCGACTCCTTGAAATTGCTTGAGGATTTGCCGGATGGTTCCGTCAACCTAGTTCTCACCAGTCCCCCATTCGCGCTCCAGCGGCAAAAGGAATACGGCAACATCGACCAGATAGATTACGTGGACTGGCTGATGCAGTTTGGGCGGTTGGTACACCAAAAGCTGCGTGAGGATGGGAGCTTTGTTCTTGATCTCGGCGGCGCATACCGGAAAGGTGTTCCGGTGCGAAGCCTCTACCAGTTTCGGGTGCTGTTGAAATTCTGCGACGAGCTGGGGTTCCACTTGGCCCAGGAGTTTTTCTGGCACAATCCCTCCAAACTGCCCAGTCCAATCGAGTGGGTGAACAAGCGAAAGCTGCGGGCCAAAGATACCGTCAATACGCTATGGTGGTTTTCCCGTTCAGAATGGCCCAAGGCAAATGTTTCCAATGTTTTGACTGAATATAGTCCGCGCATGCAGAAACTGCTCAAAGATCCTGCTGCCTTCTATACCCCAAAGCTCCGGCCCTCCGGACACGACATCGGCCTTGCCTTCGCAACTGATAACGGCGGAGCGATTCCATCCAATCTCCTGCAGATTTCAAACTCTGAAAGTAACGGCGTATACCTCGGGGCGTGTAAAGAGATCGGTGTTAAAGGGCATCCAGCACGATTTCCATCCAAATTGCCTGAGTTCTTCATTCGTTTGCTGACCGATCCTGGTGATCTGGTTGTGGACATCTTCGCCGGCTCAAATACTACCGGCATGGTAGCCGAAGCAGAGGGACGTAGATGGCTGGCTTTTGAACTGAATCGCGAGTACGTGGCCGCCTCCGCTCTCCGATTTGTTCCGAAGGGATTGCCCGTCTCCAGAATGAGATATATCTACGAAAGCATTCTCCGAGAGGAAACGGTCTCTATCGAGGAAGAAGTGGGATTTCAGCGCCAGCTGCTAGCTGTCTGAGCAAGCATCGGCACGGAGCCACGAAAATGGAAGAAACAGGTATGACTCCCGATGATCGCCATAGCCCTCTTTGGGCAGAACTCCAGGTAATGGCCAAGGATGACCCCGAACTGGCCAGGACCTTGGAGATAGTGAAAGATGTGATGGAAAGGTATAGCGATACCCTGCAAAGGCTGGCGGATTCCTGACTGGCCGCCGAGTCCGATTTCCACCGCTCGAATGTGCGCTTTACCTCCATTTCACCTATCCGGTGTAGAATCGAGTTGGCAGAGCCTGACTCACGGGCTCACCGAGCAAACAACTGCGCAAAAATGTAGTTGTTGGGGTTTTATGGACGCCTATTTATCCGGCTCTTCTCTCACCTGCCAAACACCATCCCCTTTGTATTTGCTTTTTAGTGGTCATCCCGCTTTACGATCGTGGAGGTCCAGGCGCAACCGGACTGTTTCCGGCCGCCTTGGAATACTCTGATGGCCGACGTGGCAACCGTGGCTGAAAAGCTTCCCGTGAGTGCAAAGCTGCTTGACCGCAAATTGAAAAAGGCACCGAGCCGCTCCAGCGTGCTGGTGTTTTTGTGCGCGCTGCTCGGCGGCCTCGGCTATATCTGCTTTCACCTGGCCAAAGATCTTGACTCGGTGACCGTGACCAGCATCTGGCCCTATCTGCTGCTGGGGCTGGCCCTGTTCATCGCGCTCAGCTTTGAATTCGTCAACGGCTTCCACGACACCGCCAACGCCGTGGCCACGGTTATCTACACCCACTCGCTTGAGCCCAATGTGGCCGTAATCTGGTCAGGCATGTGCAACCTGGCGGGTGTGCTCTTGTCCACCGGCACGGTAGCCTTTGCAATCGTCACGCTGCTGCCTGTGGACCTGATTCTGCAGGTGAGCTCCGGCGCCGGTTTTGCCATGGTCTTTGCGCTGCTGATCGCCGCAATTCTGTGGAACCTGGGCACATGGTGGCTGGGGCTGCCGGCCTCCAGCTCGCACACCATGGTGGGCTCCATCATCGGCGTCGGGCTGGCCAACCAACTGCTCAATCCGGTGTCTGGCACCTCAGGGCTGGACTGGGAGCAAGCCGCCAAGGTGCTCAAGGCGCTGCTGATCTCGCCCCTGGTGGGCTTTGGCCTCGCGGCTCTTTTGATTCTGCTGTCGAAGGCGCTTATCAAGTACCCACCCCTCTATGAAGCGCCCAAGGAGAAAAAGCCGCCGCCGTTTCCCATTCGCGCCCTGATGGTTCTGACCTGCACCGGCGTCAGCTTCTTCCACGGGTCGAACGACGGCCAGAAGGGCATGGGGCTGATCATGCTCATCCTCATCGGCACGGTGCCCACCGCTTACGCGCTGAACCACGCGGTAAGCCCCGCGGAAGTGCAGAGCTTTATCGCCGCCTCAGAACAGGCCGGGCACATTCTGGACCGGCACGTTGACCCCAAAGGCATTCTCGGCCCCGATCCGCGCGAAGAAGTCACCGAGTATATCCGGACGCAGAAGCTGCAGCCGGACACGATTCTGGCGCTGCGCGAACTGGTGGAAGACCTGAACCACGAAGTGGCGCTCTACAAGCTGTTCAAGTCGGTTCCGGCCAAGGACCAGACCAACGTCCGCAATGACATGTACGTGGCCAGCGAAGCTGTACGGCTGATGGAAAAGAATCACAACCCGGCCTTCACGCCCGCTGAGACCGCAGCCCTGACGAATTACAAGAGCAAGGTCGACAAGTCAACCAAGTTCATTCCCGACTGGGTGAAAGTGGCCGTGGCGCTGGCTCTGGGCATGGGCACCATGGTCGGCTGGAAGCGCATTGTGGTGACCGTGGGCGAAAAGATCGGCAAGGATCACCTGACCTATGCGCAGGGCGCCAGCGCCGGACTCGTAGCCATGGCGACCATCTTCGCCGCAGACCGGTTCGGGCTCCCCGTGAGCACGACGCACGTTCTCAGCTCCGGCGTGGCCGGAACCATGACGGCCAGCGGCAGCGGACTGCGCATGTCCACCATCCGCAACATCGCCGCCGGCTGGGTCTTGACGCTGCCCGTGGCCGCGCTGCTCTCCGGCATTCTCTACTGGCTGTTCCGCGCCATCTCCTGAGCCGTATTTCAGCTTTCCTGAAGGGCGTCCGGCACTGCCAGGCGCCTTTTTTCTGCGCAGCCGTCCGGCTTAGCGCAAATGCGCTTGAATTTTCAGCTGGTTTTCATCCCCTGTTCATCTGCGCCGTTTATCCCTAGCTCAGTCTGGATTTTGTTTCCAACGCGGCCGGACTTGCGTCCAATTCATCCTCCCTGGAGCCCTTCCATGTCCGATATGGCCACAACCATCTCCGGCCGTCCGCCGGCTGCGAGCCTGCTCGACAAAAAAATGAACAAGACCCACGCCTGGGTCAGCGGCGTTGCGGTTACGGGGGCGCTGGCAGTCGGCATCGGCTTCATCGCCGTGCATATTACGCAGGATTTCAACGGCGTCACCGTCAGCAGCATCTGGCCCTACCTGCTGCTGGTTCTGGCTCTGCTCATCGCTCTGGGCTTCGAGTTTGTCAACGGCTTCCACGACACGGCAAACGCGGTGGCCACCGTGATTTACACCCACTCGCTCGAGCCCAACATCGCCGTCGTCTGGTCCGGCCTGTGCAACCTCTGCGGCGTTCTCGTCTCCTCCGGCACAGTGGCTTTCACCGTCATCACCCTGCTGCCTGTTGAACTGATTCTGCAGGTCAGTGCGGGCGCGGGCTTTGCCATGGTCTTCGCGCTGCTGATCGCAGCCATCCTGTGGAATCTGAGCACCTGGTGGTTCGGCCTGCCTGCGTCCAGCTCGCACACCATGGTCGGCTCCATCATTGGCGTCGGCATCGCCAACCAGCTGATGAACGTCCATTCCGGAACCTCCGGCGTGGATTGGGAACAGACCACCAAGGTCTTCAAGGTGCTGCTCATCTCTCCGCTCATCGGCTTCGGCGCAGCCGCCCTGCTGTTCCTGGCATCCAAATGGCTCATCAAATATCCCGCCCTTTATGAAGCTCCCAAAAATGCCGAGCCGCCACCGTGGCCCATCCGCATGTTGCTGATTCTTACCTGCACCGGCGTCAGCTTCTCTCACGGCTCGAACGACGGACAGAAGGGCATGGGCCTGATCATGCTGATCCTGATCGGCACCGTGCCCACCGCCTATGCGCTCAACCACGCCGTCACGGCGCGCGACGCGCAGGAATTCGTCACAGTCTCGCAGCAGGCCGGCCAAATCCTCGACAAGCATGTCAACTCCAACGGCGTCCTTGGCGCCGACGCCCGCGCTGAAGTCACCGACTACATCCGCACCAAGCAGATTCAGCCGGACACGGTTCTTGCCCTCCGCGAACTGGTGGAAGACCTGAGCCATGAAGTGGCTCTCTACAAGGAGTTCAAGGCCGTTCCCGCCAACCAGCAGACCAATGTACGGAATGACATGTACGTGGCCAGCGAAGCCATCCGCCTGATGCAGAAGAACCACAACCCGGCCTTCACGGCAAGCGAGAACGCCGCCCTGACCAATTACAAAAGCAAAGTGGACAAGGCCACCAAGTTCATACCCGTCTGGGTGAAGGTGGCCGTGGCGCTGGCGCTCGGCATGGGCACCATGGTCGGCTGGAAGCGCATCGTGGTCACCGTGGGCGAAAAGATCGGCAAGGAGCACCTGACTTACGCCCAGGGCGCTTGCGCCGAACTTGTGGCCATGTGCACGATCTTTGCCGCGGACAACTTCGGCCTGCCCGTTTCCACCACGCACGTACTCAGTTCGGGCGTGGCCGGGACCATGGCGGCGAATCGCAGCGGGCTGCAGATATCCACCATCCGGAACATCGCGGCAGCCTGGGTGTTCACCTTGCCCGCCGCGGCTTTGCTATCCGGTTCGCTCTTCTGGGCTTTCCGCCAATTTGCCCACTGAGCGGGGGCTTTCAAACTGCTTTACTGGGCATCCGGCAACCCCCGGATGCCCTCTTTTTCTGCACTTTGCACCCGTCCTGGGCTCTCCTGCGCACACAGGATTCCGCAATATCCGGTACGATACTGGAGGTACCTATTGCAGAATGAGCCTTAAAGCCAAGCTTGAAGCTGTCATTTACGCCGCGGAAGAGCCGGTCACCCTGACCCAGCTCGCCGCACTTTTTGCCGCCGACGCCCTTGAGTGGAAGTCGGAGCAGGACGCTGCGTCTGCCGAACTGGCCGCCGAGACGGCCAACCCGGACACAGAGGCCGCGGTCAACGAGACCTTCGACTACCAGGAGACGGAGCCGGCCGATGCCGTTCCCGCCGCTCCGCCTGAGCCCTCAGATAGCTCCGAACCTGCCCCCGAGGCAAACCCGGAATCGAGCCCCGGAGCTGAAGCCGGCGCTGAAACTGAAGCAGAAACCGGCGCAGAAGCGGAAGCCAGCTCCGATGCCGCCGTGGACGCCGATGCGCTGGCCGCTCAGGAGGCCAAACGCCAGGCCCGGCAGCGCGACCGCGAGGTCCGCGCCATTCTGCGGCAACTGCTGGACGAACTGATCGCCAACTACGCCTCCGACAACCGCGGCGTGGAAATCCGCGAGATTGCCGGCGGCTACCGCATGGCCACCAAACCCGAATGCCACGACGCGGTCCGGCTCTTCGTCAAGAGCCTGAAGCCGGCGCTGAGGCTGTCGCTTCCCGCGCTGGAAACACTGGCCGTGGTCGCCTACAAACAGCCGGTGACCGCGCCCGAGGTCAACGAGATTCGCGGCGTGGATTCCAGTGGAGTTTTCGGCTCTCTGCTGGCGCGCAAACTGATCGCCACGGCCGGACGCAAGCCGGTGATTGGCCGCCCCATTCTTTACAAAACCACCCGCGAATTTCTACTCCGCTTCGGCCTCAAGGACGTAACCGAACTGCCCTCCATGGAGGAGTTTGAAAAGATGGCTGCCCTGGAGCTGGACGAACCGGAAATCGTCTCCGAGGGTGAAGCCGCCCCGGAGAATCACCAGGATTCGAGCCTGGAACTGGATGAGTCCGACGATCAGCCAGGGGACGAATTCTTAACCACCGAACAGGAACTCCCTGAACCCACCGAGACCGCCGGGATGGCGGCCAGCAACGAACACCACCCCCCCGCGGAGGCAGCGCCTGCTGCGCCTCCCGCCACCGAGCAGGCAGAAACTGAGAATTTTCCCCATGAGTGATGAACCTAACAATCCAATTGAAGCTGAATCGGCCGTTACCGAGCCAACCGCAGCACCCAAAGCCAAAAAGCCCCGAGCGACGAAGCCTAAAGTAGCAAAGACCGGGGCAGCAAAGCCCAAAACGAAGAAAGTAAAGGCCGTCAAGGCGGAAGACCCTATTGGGGACGTGAGCGACGGCGAGGCCGAAACAGCCGCGGAGCCTGAAGCTGCGGACGAAGCAGCGCCTGCCATTGAGACCGAGGCTGAAATCGAAGCCGCCGAAGACCAGGCCGAAGCGAAAACCGATGCAGAGGCTGAATCCGATGAGGACGAGCCGGAATTTACGCCCAAGCCGCGTCCGCCCGCCAAGCTGGAGCGACTGCAGAAGATTCTGGCCCAGGCCGGCATCGCCAGCCGCCGCAAGGCCGAGGAGATGATTGAGCAGGGCCGCGTGCAGGTGAACGGCAAGATTGTGACCGAACTGGGCACCAAGGCCGACGCCGGGCGCGACCACATCCGCGTGGACGGCAAGCTGCTGCAAGGGGCCGAGCGCCTGCGCTACTTTATCCTCAACAAGCCCAGGGGCTTTGTGACCACGGTGAAGGATCCCGAGGGCCGGCCCACGGTAATGCAGTTCTTTGACAAGATGCGCGAGCGGCTTTATCCCGTTGGCCGCCTGGACTACATGAGCGAAGGCCTGCTGCTGGTGACCAACGACGGGGAACTGGCCAACAAGCTGACCAAAGCCGCTTCCGGCGTGGAGAAGACCTACCTGGTGAAGGTTGCCGGGCAGCCCACCGAGGCGGAGCTGGACATTCTGCGCGGCGGCGTGGCCATTGAGCGCGGCAAGCCCGGCTCAGCCCGCGTCCGCACCTCGCCCGCCCGCATTCGCCAGGTTCGCCAGGGCGACAATCCCTGGTATGAAGTCATCCTCATCGAGGGCCGCAACCGCGAACTGCGCAAGATGTTCGAGGAGGTCGGCCACTTTGCTGAGAAGATTCGCCGCGTAGGCTACGGCCCGCTGGTTCTGGACCAGGAGCCGGGCAACCTGCGCGAGTTGCAGCCCAGCGAGCTGGCAGCCCTGCGCGAGGTTGCCGCCGGCAAGGCGCGCACTCCCAAATCAAAGGAAGTACGCCGCCGCAACGCCATGGACGCGGCAGGCTTGCCGACCGTTGCGCCCAAGCCGACATCCCATCCGCGCCCGGCCAAGCCTTTTGCCCCCAAGCCGTTTGAAGCGCGCCCCTCCGCAACGGACCGCCCCGGCGAGTTCCGGGCCAAGAGGACATTTGGCTCGGACAGGCCCGCACGCCCCGCCGGCAGGGATTTCCGTCCCGCTGCGGGAAGAACGCCAGACCGCGGACAGGCCCGCCCAGACGACCGTTTCCGCCGCGATGCAGGCACAGGCCCGGCAAAGTTCGGTTCGCCACGGCCAACCGACCGCCCGGCGACTCGCCCGGCCTGGAAGAAAGACGACCGCCCGGCCCGGCCGGCGGCGCGCTTTACCCCCGGCGCAACCGGCGAAGACCGGCCCCGGCCAAGTTCTGCAGGTTCAGGCAGAACCAGTTCCGGCGGCAACTTTGGCGCCAAGCCGGCATGGAACAAGCCCTCGTTCAGCAATGATCGCCCAGCCTACAAGCGGCCTGCCGGACCGCGCCGCGAAGCCCCGGACCACGACGACGATCTGGGCCCGGTGAGGCCGCCAAACCTCTTGATTGAGGAGATTCAGGGGTCAGAGCGTTCGAGCAGCGCAGGCAGGCCCGGCAGCGGCAGGCCCAGCGCGCCGCGCCCCTATTCAGACCGGTCCAGCACTGGCCGCTCCAGCGCGCCCCGGCCTTTCACGGAGCGCCCCAGCCGGCCCTACTCTGATCGTGCAGGCTCAGGCAGACCCAGTTCAGACCGGCCCAGACCAGCCCGTCCGGATTCGGATCGGCCCCGTTCCGGCGGCCGGCCCCCGTTCAGCAGCGAAGGCGGACTGCCGCGCGCCTTTACCACCAGCAGCGGGAAACCCCGCGCAGGCGGCGCACGGCCCAGCAGCAAGCCCGGCAAGCCGGGCGGACGCACGTACGGCGCAGGACCAGGTGCGGGAGCAGGCGCCCGTTCCGGGTCTGCGCCCCGCTCCATCGACCCGCGCACGGGATCGAGTTACCGGCCGCCTTTCGGATCCAACCGCACTGATTCCGGCTCGCGCCCGGCGCGTCCTTACACCCCGCGCACAGAAGGCTCGACAGATTCCCGCCCCATTCCCAACACCCGGAAGTTTGCGGGAGCGCGCGGCGAGCGCAGCACCGATACCGGATGGAAGCCCAAGACCCGCTACGGCGGATCAGGAAAGCCGGCCTCGGGCGGACATCCCAAGCCGGGCGGCTTCTCCAAGTCCGGCTACAAGGGCAAGCCTTCCGGCTCCGGCCCACGCCCCGGCGGCAAGCGTCCGGGCGGCGCACCGGGCGGACGCAAGCGCGGGTAAGAACAGATTTGCCGGGATGGGGCGCTGCGGTTAGACAGATGGAAAATCTGTTTCCCGCGCCCGTCCCGGCGCATCTTAATCTCTATGAGCATTGAAAAGGCAACATTCGGCGCAGGCTGTTTCTGGGGAGTCGAGGCGGCGTTCGCAGCCATTCCGGGCGTAACGGCTACCGCCGTGGGCTATGAGGGCGGCCAACTGGAGCGGCCCAGCTACAAGGACGTCTGCACCGACCAGACCGGCCACGCGGAAGTGGTCGAGCTCGATTTCGACCCCGACCAAGTCAGCTTTGAGCAGCTTCTGGACGCGTTTTTCGCGCTCCACGACCCCACCACCCTCAACCGCCAAGGGCCGGACTGGGGCACGCAGTACCGCTCGACCGTTTTCTTTCACTCCCCGGAGCAGGAAGCGCAGGCGAGCGCCAAGATCGAGCAACTGACCGCCGAAGGCCGCTTCAAGCCCAAGCGCATTGTGACCAAGGTTGAGCCCGCGCAGACCTTCTGGCGCGCGGAAGAATACCACCAGCGCTATCTGGAAAAGCGCGGCCAGGCAAGCTGCCACATTTAGTGGTCAGTTGTCAGTGATCAGTAAGCAGCGAAAAGCCTATTGCCCGTTGTCCGGCTCTGCGTTTGTTTCCGCTGGATTCGTCTCTTGCGCTGCATCCGGAGCCGCAACTTCAGAGGGAATTTCCGCTGGCGACTGAGCAGCCGTTCCCGGCTCATCGATCCAAAGGCAGACGATCCACCACACCAGCACGGCCACGTACACCGCGCTGTTGGCGTTGAACAGCTTGTCGCGCAGGCCGAGGATCCGTTCGTACTCCGCCTCGCTGTGCGGCATTGCCTTGAGCGCGATCAACTGCCACACACCCTGCACGGCCATCTGCGCAAGCGCGGCGGTCGAGAGTCCGATCACAATCTGCTGCACATGGCTCCGCCAGCCCGCCAGGAAGCGGCTGCCAAGAATGACCACCAGCAGGCCCAGGCCCACGGTCAGCACATTCACCAGCAAATCGCCCTTTTGCGCCGCCAGTTGCATCAGCCGCAGCGCCGCCAGGCCCGAGTCCGCGGTCAGAGTCTTCCATGCCGGCCATTGTCCCCAGGTGGCCAGCACGCCCGCGCCCGCAGCCAGCAGCACCAGCGTTCCCACAATCCAGCCGCGCCGCCCTGCGCCGGCAAAGGCGCGCCGCGCCACTTCAACCAAGACCAGCAGGCCAACGATCACAGCCACATCGGCCATGGTGATGAAGATGACGGTCAAGGGAACCGGAGCCAGCCGGCCGAAGAGCATTCTGCTCGCCAGCAGGCGCACGGCCACCAGCACAATGCTTGCCGTGAACCAGGGAAAGCGGCGTGTGCGGTCGCGCCCCAGCAAAACCACCAGCAGCACCAGAAGCGCCGCAAACGTCAGCGTCCAGAGAATCTGGACCGTCGTAAATCCAAAATTGAGATGCATTTGAGCCTTGTCCGGGCTGCGTGTTCATGCTGCGCAGGCCCTTTTCCAGTCTAACCGCCCCAGGCCGGAGGAGTTTGCGTTCACCTGAGCGTGGAGAACGGCGCTGAGGACAGGGTGCCTCCGGGAGCTGCCCTGCCATAATGGCACTATGCTGGTTCTTGCCTCAGCCTCGCCCCGCCGCCGCGAACTCCTCGCCCAGGCCGGCTTCTGCTTTGAGGTGCACCCCGCGCACATTCCCGAGGACCCGCTCCCCGGCGAAGATCCCATTGCCTACGTCACCCGGCTCGCCCGCGAAAAAGCCCAGGCCGTCTTCGCTCAACGCGCAACCGATGCTGAAGCCGCCCGCAACCTGGCAGTCCTGGGCGCCGATACCACGGTGACTCTGGACAAAGCCATCCTTGGCAAGCCGGAAGACGCCGCCGACGCCGCCCGCATGTTAGGCCTGCTCTCCGGCCGCACCCATCGCGTGATCACAGGCGTCGCCCTGGTCACCGCGGAAGGCGCTCAAGTAGCAGCCGAAGTAACCGCCGTCCGCTTCCTCACCTTGGGGGAAGAGGAGATTGCCGCCTACATCGCCACCGGCGAGCCCATGGACAAGGCTGGCGCCTACGCCATCCAGGGCCTGGCCGCGCGCTGGATTCCCCGCATTGAAGGCTGTTACTTCAACGTGGTCGGCCTGCCCATCGCGCTGGTCTCAACGCTGCTGGAATCCTGCAAAACGCTGAAATCCTAAACCCCGGTAAGGCCCGCGACAGACTTAACGCTCGCCATGCGGACGGATCAGTCCGGTATTTATAACTCAAGTGTTATTGATGCATAAATCAACAAAGTGGTTACTATTCGTCTGTTATCACCACTGCATGTGACAAACAGTGATTCTATATACCTTCTCCCAGCTTCGGCGTTAGACTGGTCGCTGTTCAAAAACAGAGGATCTACCCATGCGGAATCGTGTGTTGTTGTGCGCTCTTTTCCTGCTATTCATCGCAGCATCTCCGCTGCAACTCCTTGCCCAGTTTCAGCAACCCACCGCCGAAGAACTGAAGATGACCACGGACCCCAAGGCGCCCGGAGCCGCCGCCGTGTTTCTCAACTTTGAGGAAACCACCGACGATCAGCTCCACTATTACAGCTTTTACGAGCGCATCAAGGTGCTTCAGGAGAAGGGCAAGGAACTGGCCACGGTCAATCTGCCTTACCTGCAGGGCAACTCCAAGATTGGAGAAATCAAGGGCCGCACCATCCACTCCGATGGAACCGTAATTCCCATGACCGTGAAGCCTGAGGACCTGCTGACGTTAAAAGAGGGCGACAAGCAATACGGCCGCAAGGTGTTTACGCTGCCCAGCGTGGAAGTAGGCAGCATCCTGGAAATCCGCTATCAGATTCAATACGACGACAGGTTGTACTCCTCACCCACCTGGGAGGTTCAGCACGCCTACTTTGTTCACAAGGAGCACTTTTCCTTTATTCCTTTCAAGGGATTCCTGCCCGGCATCCAGAATATGACCAGCAGTTATTTACAGGATGCCAAGGGACACACGCTCAACAACCTGGTCTGGTGGAAGAACCTGCCCGCGGATGCGAACTTCGTGCACGACGCGGTCGGCCATTTCTCACTGGATATGACGGACGTTCCGGCGACGCCGGATGAAGAGTGGATGCCGCCCATTCGGAGCGTTCTTTATAGAGTGGCGTTTTATTACACGTTCTCAACCAAGGCGGAACTGTTCTGGCAGGAGGAATCGAAGCAGTGGTCCAAGGAAGTGGATCACTTTGCCGAGGTTTCCAAACCCATCAAGGCGGCCGTTTCCGGCCTGGTCACCCCGGGCGACAGCGATCTGGACAAGGCAAAGAAGCTCTATACAGCGGTCGAGGCGCTGGACAATACCGACTATTCCCGCAAGAAGGAGAAATCGGAACTCAAGCAACTCAAGCTGAAGGTGGCCAAGCGCGCGGAAGACACCTGGGCACAGAAGAGCGGCTCCAGCGAAGACATTGCCCAGTTATACCTGGCCATGGCGCGCGCCTCAGGCCTGACAGCCTATGCGATGAAGGTGGTCGATCGCAGCCAGGGCATCTTCGATGCCACTTACCTTGATGCAGACCAGTTCGACACCACGATCGTACTCCTGGTCATCGACGGCAAGACTTTTCCGGTAGATCCGGGTGAAAAGATGTGCCCGTTCCAGACTCTTAACTGGAGGCACTCGAATGCCTACGGCATTCGCCAGGATGCGAAAAGCCAGGACCTCTCGAATACGCCGCTCCAGGATTACAAAGCCAACTCGATCCAGCGCAGCGGGGACATCACGGTGGACGCCCACGGCGCAATGACAGGCCGGCTGCAATTTGTCCTGACAGGCCAGCGTGCGCTCCGCTGGCGGCAGAGAGCCCTGGAGTACGACCTGGATGAGGTGAAAAAGCAGTTCGACCGCGACGAGTTGGCAACCACGGTTCCCGAGGGCGTCGAAGCGCACATCGATCACTTCCTCGGCCTCGACAATCCCGACGTGAACCTGATGGCGGTCATCAAAGTGGAAGGAACGCTGGGAACCGCTACATCGAAACGCCTGCTGCTTCCCGGCTTCTTCTTTGAGAGCCGCGGCCACCAGCCCTTTGTGGCCGAGGAAAAGCGGTTGCAGCCGGTCGACATGCAGTACGGCGAACAGACGACCGACGAAATCGTCTATCATCTGCCCGCCGGCCTCACCGTGGAAGGCATACCGCAGGATGCAACCAATCTTTGGGCGGGACACGCCGTCTGCATCACCAAAACAGTGTCCGCACCCCGGCAGATAACCGTTGTCCGCAAGCTCGCGCGTGTTTTCACTGAGGCCAAGGCCGCGGAATACCAGGATCTTCGCGGCTTCTACCAGAAAGTAGCCGCCGCCGATCAGCAGCAGATCGTCCTCACCTCCGCCGCAACCGCAGCCGTGAAAGGCAACTGATGAAACCGCGTCTTCACGGTCCAGCGCTTGCCGCCGTAACGGTTGGAGCGGCGGCAATGCTTGGCTCGCTCCCCGCCATCGCCTGGGAAAGGTCCGAGCCGGCTCCGCAATGGGCCGTGGATGCCGCGAAGACGCCAACGCCCGCCACGGCCAGCAAAGCCTCAGCTGTAGTTCTCTTTCACGAGTACAGGATTATCGTCGATGAGCGGAACCACGCCATCGAGCGGGAACTCTACGCCGTGCGCATTCTGAAGCCGCAGGGGCGTAACCACGCACATTGCGAAGCTTCCTACGACATCGACTCGAAGCTGAACTACTTTCGCGCCTGGACATTTACCGCGGACGGAAAAGTGCTCCCGGCCAAGGCTGCGGATTTCACCGATCAGGGAGAGGCGGAAGCCGATATTCTGCAGTTCACCGCGCGTGTCCGCATATTGGCTCCGCCGGGAGGCGACCCCGGCGCAGTTGTTGCCTGCGAGTCTGAAACCCAGCTCCGGCCATACATGAGCGAGGAACTCTGGCAGATTCAGGATTCCATTCCCGTCCTGAACGAAGCGCTGGATTTGTCCCTGCCTGCCGGGGTGCATTTTGCGGCTTCCTGGCATAATTCGCCCCCGATTAAGCCCTCGGAAACCGCCGAGAACCATTTGCGCTGGGAGATCAAGGAGATGCCCGCGCTGGATCTTGAGAACATTCACAACACGCCTGCCTGGGACGCATTGGCCGCCCGTGCTTCCATTCAATGGGGCGACACGGCCGTGCAGGGGAATAGCAACCTGTGGCATGCCATCGGACTCTGGGCTGGAAATCTCGAGCAGGGCCGCCACGACCCGACCCCGGAGATTACGGCCAAGGCACAGGAACTGACCGCGGGCGCGCCCGACCTCTACACCAAACTCAGCCGCATCACCAACTACATACAGAAAAACATCCGTTACTTCATCGTGGTGCGCGGCATAGGAGGTTGGCAGCCGCATTATGCCGGCGACATCTATCGCAACAAGTACGGCGACTGCAAAGATAAAACGACGCTGCTGATCTCCATGCTTCAGGCAATTGGTGTTCCCGCCCACTCACTTTCAGTGGACGACCGCCGCGGCTTCATCGATCCAACCGCTCCCTCCCGCTTTGGCGATCACATGATCACCGCCATCGAGTTGCCCGAGGGTGACAACGATCCCCGCCTGGCGGCGCGCGTGAAAGCAGCGAACGGCAAAACGCTGCTGATTTTTGACCCTACCGATGAAGTGACCCCCGTGGGGCTCATTCGCGGCGATTTGCAGGGGGCGTGGGGCTACATCGCCAACGGGCCGGACAGCCAGGTTCTGCAGATGCCGGTGCTCTCTCCGGAGACTGCCGGCCTCAGCCGCAAGGGTTCCTTTACGCTTACCGCGGATGGCGCTCTCACCGGCGATATTACCGAGGTCTTTACCGGGGACGACGCAGCGCGCGAGCGCTGGTTCATCAAGGACAACGACACGAAAGAGGTGCGAGAGAAGCTTGAAAACAAGCTGACCTCCGACCTCACCGGCCTGGCCTTCAAAGGTTTTGAGTTCCACCAGGAGGGCAGCCTCGACAAGCCGGTGGGCCTGGATCTCCACTTCAGCACATCCAGCTACGCCCACGCCTCGGGTCCTCTGCTGCTGGTGCGTCCTCGTGTCTTTGACAGCTACGCCCGTGTGGTTGACGATGCGATGGGCGGCAAGCCGCGCGCCTACGCCATTGTGCTTGGCCATCCCGGACATTGGCGCGACAGCTTCGATATCGCTCTGCCCGCCGGTTATGTGGTGGACGAAACGCCCGACCCGGTCGCCGTGGACCTCGATTTTGCGAGCTATCACTCCTCGGTTACGGCCAAGGGCAATACTCTCCATTACGAGCGCGAATACATCGTCCGGCAAGTGGAAATTCCACCCACGAAAGCCACCGAATTCCGCCATCTTGAGAGCGCGATCGTCTCCGACGAGAAAGGCTCCGCCGTCCTGAAGAGGCAGTAAAAGGCCTCTGGCAGCAACAAAGTTCGACGTTGCAGGGGCAAGCCGGAGATGGCGGCTTGCATCCCTTTGCGCGCGCCATCATCCATTCTTGTATGAGTCATCCTCTTTTTTCGCCCCTGCAGCTTCGTTCCGTCGTGTTTGCCAACCGCATCGGCGTATCGCCCATGTGCCAATACTCCTCAGAAGACGGCTTCGCCACCGATTGGCATCTGGTCCACCTGGGCAGCCGCGCCCAGGGCGGCGCCGGACTGGTGATCGTGGAAGCCAGCGCCGTGGCGCCGGAAGGCCGCATCTCCTCCGGCGACCTGGGCATCTGGAAGGACGAGCACATTCCCGCCCTGCAGCGGATTGTGGACTTTCTTCACACCCAGGGCACCCGCGCCGGTATTCAACTGGCGCACGCCGGCCGCAAAGGCAGCATGTCTGTGCCCTTCGTCGAGGAGCTGCTGCTGCAGCCCGCCGAGGGAGGCTGGCAGCCGGTTGCGCCCAGCGCGCTGGCTTTTTCCCCCAGCTACGCCGTGCCCAGGGCGCTTGACCAGGCAGGCATCGACGCCGTCATTGAGGCATTTCGCCAGGCAGCGCGCCGCGCCAATACAGCGGGCTTCGACTTTGTTGAGATTCACGCCGCTCACGGCTACCTGCTCCACGAGTTTCTTTCGCCGCTCGCCAACCGGCGCACGGACGGCTACGGCGGCAGATTTGAGAACCGCGCGCGCCTGCTTCTGCAGGTTATGGATGCGGTGCGCGCCGAGTGGCCTGCCCACCTGCCGCTCTTTGTCCGCATCTCCGCCACCGACTGGGCGGCGGGCGGCTGGAACATTGACGAGTCCGTCGAGCTGGCCCGGCTATTCCGCGAGCATGGAGTGGACCTGGTGGATGTTTCTTCCGGCGGCCAGGTTCCCGACGCAAAGATTCCCGTGGGCCCCGGCTTCCAGGTGGAGTTTGCCGCCAGAATCCGCCGCGAAACCGGCATTCCTACCGCCGCCGTGGGCCTGATTACCGATGCCGCGCAGGCCAACGCCATTGTGGCGCAGGATGAAGCGGACCTGGTGCTGCTGGGCCGCGAACTGCTGCGCGATCCCAACTGGCCGGTCCATGGGGCAAACGAGCTGGGCGAGCCGGCAAGCTGGCCGCCCCAGTACCTGCGCGCCGCGCCGCGTCACTCGCTTGCCCGCACCCCCGTCACCCGCCCGGAACATGGGTAAACAGAGCAGGCCGGGAGCGATTCCGGCCTGTTTCGCTTGCATTGGCTCACCAAGTTGGTGCCGACCGTTCGATTTTGCTTCACAAAGAGTGCAAATCGTGGCCTATACTGCGGTTAGCGTGAGGATTTTGCCGGTATTGCGGCGTTCTCCCGGTTTTCCCTTATGTCCATGCAACTAGCCCACAAGCGCGCCTCGGACACACCCACAATCCCCGACCGCCTCTATTTCAAAATTGGAGATGTCGCGCGGATCTGTGAGCTGGAGACGTACGTGCTGCGCTTTTGGGAGACGCAGTTTCCGCAGCTCAAACCCAACAAGAGCGGAACCGGGCAGCGGCTTTACCGCCGCCGCGATGTGGAACTGGTACTGGAGATCAAGCGCCTGGTGCACGGCGAGGGCTACACGCTCTCCGGCGCCCGGCAGGCTCTTGAGCAGGTGCGCCACCGCCGCACTCCGCAGCCCGATCTTCCGCTGGCTGCCGGCGACCCCGGCCAGCGCATGGATGCGGTTGCAGCGGCCATTGGCCGCGCCCGCGCCGAACTGCGCGAGATTGCCGGTTTGCTGGCCGCGCCTGAACCCAGGCCTCTGCGCCGGCGCTCCCGGCTGGCAACAGTCCCATCCCCCTCGGGCTTGCTTTTCCCGTCCTAGAGCCGCTTTACCGCTGCTCAGCCGAACTCCCCTTCAAGCGATCGAAGTTAATTCCGAATTTTGGATTCTCGCGTGTTCCATCGATGTGGATCGGCACCTCGGTGCCCGCGCCGTCTTTTTTGAAATAGCGGTCCACCGGCTTGAGCAGTGCGCCCTTCCACCCGCCCACCATCGCGGAGACGGTAGCCTGCAGTTTCGCGGCTCCCGTAAAGTTCAGTGCGCCATCCTCCATGCCATACGTGCCCTTCAGGTCAATCTCCGCTCCCGGCGCTGTGTACGTGAGGCTGGGGAGCGTAATTACTCCGTCCGCCATCTGAAAATCTCCCTGCATGGTGGACTGGATGCCTGCCGCATCGGTGGTTTTGACATCCCTGGGCCGCCCCAGCCCGCGCAGGCTCAACTCCTCAATGCGGTCCTGAATCTTCGCGCTGCTGAACCGCGCCTGATCCAGCGTGAAGCTGCCGTTCAGGCTCAGCCGCTGGTGCACCGGCTCAGACCCCGGAGGAATGTGCAGCCTGGTTTTCACGCGCACAGCTCCGGTCAGCAGCGGCGTGCCTGTGCGGCTGGCCAGGCGCAGAAAATCCTCAATCCGGCCCCGGTCCACGTTCACCGCGAGATCGATATCGTGCCCGATGCTATGGGGCGCGGCGCCGGCCTCCGCGGCCAGAACGCGCACAATCTGCCCCTGCGCGGTAAAGTGCGATTGCCCCAGCACGGCCTCAACCGGCTCAAGCCAGGTATCGCCGTTGGTCCCGTCCACACGGGCATGAAACCGGGTGTGCAGCGGCAGCGCATTGCCAAAGTGGGTCAGCCGGAAATCGGGAGTGTCGGTTTCCCCATCCGCCACCAGGTCGCGCAGCGTGCCCTGGTAGTGCCCGGTCGACGAGAGAATTCCCGCGATCCCCTTGAATCCGGCCAGGTCCGCATGATCGAACCGGTAGTCGCCCACAAGCGGGCTTTCACCGGGGTCCCCAAGGACTGGCTCTCGCCCGTGGGAGGATTCAATCGGATTCGATGCCGGCAACGGCCCAAAGCTCCCCGTCGTGTGAATGGTTCCCACCGGGCGCGGGTTGGTCAGATCGGCGTCAAAGCCCATCGCCCCGCCGCTGCTGACATGGGTCAGCTTGAGATGCGCAATGGCAAAGTCCAGCGGCAGCTTGCCCGGCTTGCTGGTTTCCAGCACCAGGTGCGCCCCGCTGCACTCGATGGTGTCCACCGCAAAGCGCAGCGATGGCGCAGCGGTATTGGCCTGCACAGCGTCTGCAACTGCTTCATGCCCAAAGTGCGAGCGCGGCGGCAGATGCACATCCAGCCCCTTCAGCTCCACCAGCGAAATATGAAACGGCTGGCCCGGCTGGTAGTGCAGCGGCGCATGAAAGCGGAACTCTTGCAGCCGGATCAGCGGCTCTTCCGGGCCTGTCGCCCCCGCTTCTTTCGGGCCGGGAACCGTCACGCCCTCGACCTGCGCCGGCGGCCAGATCCTCAGCCCTTTTCCCTCTGCCCACAGCCCGTTGGCCAGCGACATATGAAAGCTGTCCAGCTCCACGCGCGCGTGAAAGTGGTTCTGCAAGGCCTCCACGATGCGGGCGCGCAGGAACGGCTCTGCCCGGTGCAGCAGCACCGACACAACAACGGCAAGCGACGCAACCACTGCCAGCAGCCCGCCGGCAACCCACTTGATCCACCGGTTTCTTTTCCAGAAAGATGCTTGCATGACAGCCAAACCTGCCTCTCTTTCGGCTTCCATTGTCGCAGGAGCAGCCGGTCCCCATTTTCTTAATAGACGGTAAATGCCGTAGACTTCTTGGCACGGATGCAAGCACACATTGAAAACCTCGTAAAGCTGCAAACAGTGGATCTGGAGCGCGCCCGCCTTACGCTGGCCGTACGCGCCCTGCCTGCCGAGATTGTCCAGGCTAAAACCGCGCTGGCCGACGCCGAGCGCCAGTCCGCCGAGGCCTCCGGCGCGCTGAGCCGCGAGGAATCGCTGCGCACCAAGCTGGAGCGCGAGATTGCAGCGCACCGCCAGAAGGCTGCGCGCTTCAAGGTCCAGCTCGACTCCGTCACCACGCCCGCGCAGGCTGAAGCCATCGAGCACGAAATCCGCTTTGTCTCTTCTGAAGCCGATCGCCTTGAAAACGAAGAAATCGCCAGCATGGAGCGCACTGAGGCCCAGGAGGCCGCTCTGGCCGCGGCCCGCGCCCTGGTTGAATCCCACGCCGCAGCCCTGGACAAAACCCGCGCCCGCGTAGCTCTGCGCCAGCAGGAATACAACGCCGAACTGGCCGTTCTCAACAGCGAGCGCGATGCCCTGCGGCCGCTTATCGAGCCGGAAAGCCTGGTCCGCTACGACCGCCTCTCCGGCTCCCGCGGAACCGGCATTGCCCGCGTTGAAAACCAGCAGTGCACCGGCTGCCGCATGGGCGTGCGTCCGCAGACATGGAACCAGCTCCGCGAGGGCGAACTGCTCACCTGCGACAGTTGCGGAAGGCTGCTTTACTGGGACCCGGCCATGGCGCCAGCCGAACCTGCTTCCAAGTCGCCGCAGCCCGAGCCCAGCGCCGGCCGCGCCATCCGCAAAAACCATCAAGCCGGAGACTGATTGTGCAGCGTATCTGTGTGGACATGGACGAGGTCATGGCAGATACACTCGCCGAACATCTGCGCCGGTACAACCAGACCTTTGACGAGGACGTGACCCCGGACGACCTGGCCGGCAAGGGACTGTGGGAGATTACGCCCCTCGACCGCCAGCAGCAGCTTCGCGACTTTCTCGACGCGGAGGATTTTTTTGAAGACCTGGCCCTGATGCCCGATGCGCAAGCGGTGCTGAAAGACCTCTCCACGCGCTTTGAAATCTTCATCGCCACGCAGGCCATGACCGTGCCCAACTCGCTCGGCCCCAAGTACCGCTGGCTGCAGCGCCACTTCCCTTTCATTCCGCCCACGAATTACGTTTTCTGCGGCAACAAGTGCATTCTCCGCGCCGACTACCTCATCGACGACCTGCCTAAAAACCTGCAACGCTTCGAGGGCCAGGGCATTCTCTACACCGCGCCGCACAACATCACCGCCACCGGTTTTGTGCGCGTGGATAACTGGAAACAGGTTGCGGAGTATTTCGCCGGCATTGCAGGCACATGACCCGCACGCCAACCATGATGTATAAAACGAAGAAAGCCTGTCCACGGTCCAATGCAGAAAAACTATAAGTGGTACGTCATCGCAATGTTGTGGTTTGTCTGCTTTCTCAACTACGCAGACCGCCAGGCAATCTTCGTTCTCTTTCCCCTGCTGCGCGCTCAGTTCCATATTACGGATATGCAACTGGCCATGCTCGGCTCCTCCTTCATGTGGATGTACGCCGTGACCGGCCCCATCGCCGGCTGGCTGGGCGACCGCTTTTCCCGCCGGGGATTGATCTTGAGCGGGCTCATCTTCTGGCTGTGCGTGACCGCGGCCACCATCGTCTCAAGAAGCTACTGGCAATTGACCATCTTGCGCGCCTTCAGCGGCATTGCGGAAGCTCTGTATTTCCCCTCGGCCATGTCGTTGATCAGCAGTTATCACGGGCCAGACACGCGCTCCCGCGCCATGTCGTTCCACCAGTCTGCCGTGTATGCGGGAACCGTGGGCGGCGGCGTCATCTCCTCGGTGATCGCCGAACACTTTGGATGGCGCGCCAACTTTGTCCTGCTGGGCTCGATCGGCATGACCATGCTGTTTGTCTTGCTGTTGTTTTTGAAAGAGCCGCCGCGCGGCTTCTGGGCTGTGCAGGAGTCTTCGCGCACAAACCATCCTGCGCACATGCCCCTGCGCACCATGCTCCGGGACATCTTCGGCTCGGCCCTCGTGGTGCGCCTGATTCTGGTCTTCATCGGTGCGAACTTCGTGGCCATGATCTTCCTGGTGTGGCTGCCCTCGTTCCTCTACGGCAAGTTCCACATGAGCCTTTCCATGTCGGGCGTCAGCGCAACGGTTTACCTGCAGGCGGCTTCGATTGTGGGCGTGCTGTGCGGCGGCGTGCTGGCTGACCGGATGGCGCGCGGCGGACGCGGCGGCAGAATGCGCGTGCAGGCCCTGGGACTGATTGCCGGAGCTCCCTTCCTGTTCCTCACCGGCTGGACGCTCTCAATTCCCATCCTCGTCATCGGCATGATCGGCTTTGGCTATTTCAAGGGAATCTACGACTCCAACATCTGGGCAGCGCTGCACGACGTGGTGCGCCCCGAGTGCCGCGCCACCGCCGTGGGCATCATGAACTCCCTGGGCTGGCTGGGCGGCGGCATTGCGCCGCTGGCCATCGCCGCCGCCTCGCAGCACTTCGGCATGGGCGTCTGTCTCAGCGCTACCTCGCTGGTTTATTTACTGGTTGCGGGCGTTCTGCTGTGGAACGCGCGTGCCGCCTCCCGCATGCGCGAGGAGCACACGGTGGTTCTGCCTTGAGACTGCGGCGCGCACCGCGGTATAGCCTGATCTTGTGACGTTTCGCACCGCCTGACCGCGGGCGGGCCACTGACAATTCACTTAAGACAATTGATGGCCGTACGGCGGCGCAGTGGGATTTCTGTGCTCGCGGCCTTCAGCGCCGAAGTCTGCGCAATTTGATGGAGCCGCCTGACCGGCAGGGTCCGGCAGGGTTCGATCAAAAAAATGTTTGAGAACCGTGGAACAGAGGGAAGACCAAAAAGATGAATGCAGGAACTGAAAAATTGACTCGGACGCGGTGGTTCGACGCGGCTATCGCTGTGCTGTTGGCTCTCGCTTGCATCGCCGCGGCGGCAAACGCGCAGAGCCCCTTGGCTTTGGTTGCGCCGGTTGCGCCTTTGTCCAATCCGGCAGCGCAGGCTGTGGTAGACCGGCTGGCCGCGATGGGCAACGGGTTGCCGGATGGCGCGTGGCGTTCCCACGCCGGCGATCTGGCTCATGGAGAAGACCCGGCGCTGGACGACAGCGCGTGGCAGGTTGGCCAGGGAACCTACGACTCGCCCGACGGCAGCACCTGGTTCCGGCGGACACTCGTCATTCCCAAGACCTTTGAGGGCTATCCGCTGGACGGCGTGCGCCTCTTCTTCCAGTTCCACGCCAAAGCGCATGGAGCGACGCCGGAGATTCTCTACGTCAACGGACGCCGACTGGCGCTGGGCGAGGATCTGGAGCCGGAGGAGTTGGCCATCACGCCGGGAGAGAGCCTCCACATCGCCGTGAAGGTGCTGCAGACCGCGGGCGACAAGCACATTACGCCCGCCAGCTACATTCTTCGCTTCCCGGCTACGCGGCCCAATCCGGCCGACCTGGGCGACGACCTGCGCAGCGCTTCCGCGTTGCTGCCGGCGCTGACCGCGGATGCGGCAACGCTGGCATCAGAGCAGAAGCTCCTGAACGACGCCGCGCTGGCCGTCGATCTGCATGCACTTGACGCCGGCGACTCAGCCGCCTTCGATGCGTCGCTGGTCCGCGCCAGGGCGATGCTGGAGCCGCTGCGGCCGCTGATCCGCAAGAACACCGTTCTGCAAACCGGCAACTCGCACATCGACACTGCGTGGCTGTGGCCCGAGGCCGAAACCGTGGACGTGGTGCGCCGCACCTTCTCCACCGCGCTGCAACTGTTGCCCGAGTATCCCCACTACACGTTCTCGCAGTCGGTGGCTTTGTACGGCTCGTGGATGCAGGACAAGTATCCCGAGATTTTTGCGCAGATGAAGCAGCGCACGCAGGAAGGGCGCTGGGAACCGGTCGGCGGCATGTGGGTTGAGCCGGACCTGAACATGCCGGACGGCGAGTCGCTGGTGCGCCAGTTGCTTATCGGCAAAGCGTTCTTCCGCACGCAGATGGGCGTGGATATCCACATCGGCTGGAACCCCGACTCCTTCGGATACAACTGGCAACTGCCGCAGATTTACAAGCGCTCCGGCGTCGATTATTTCGTGACCCAGAAGATGGGTTGGAACGATACCAACCATCTGCCGCTGAGACTGTTCTGGTGGCAGGCGCCGGACGGCAGCCGCGTGCTGACGTATTTCCCCAATGCGTACCACGAGAGCACCAATCCCGTGGATGAATCGCAGGAGATGGCGAAGGCGGCGATGCAGGCGCCGGGAGACAACACGATCATGCGCCTGTTCGGCGTGGGCGACCACGGCGGCGGCCCGACGCGCGTGATGCTCGACGACATTGAGCACTCCACGCGGCCCGATGCGCTGATGCCGAAGGTGAGCTTCTCCACCGCGGCGAACTTCTTCTCTACCGTTCAGTCCAATCTGGCCGATGCCGCAACCGCGCCGGTGTGGACCTACAAGACCGTGGCCGCGGACCAGGCCAAACTGCCGGCTTCGCAAGGCGGGCCTCTCAACATTCCCGTGTGGAATGACGAGTTGTATCTCGAGTTTCATCGCGGCGTCTTCACCAGCCAGGCCGCGCACAAGCGCTATATGCGCGTCTCGGAAGAGAACACGCTCAACGCGGAGAAGTGGGCCTCTCTGGCCTGGCTCGGCGGCCAGACTTATCCTGCTGAGCCGTTGCAGGAAGCATGGAAGAAAGTGCTGGTGGGCCAGTTCCACGATTCGGCAGCAGGCTCGGGCATCGCCGTCATCTATGCGGACCACGCGCGCGATTACGAGTCCGTACTCCGGACAGACAGAGAAATCACCGCGCACTCGCTGGATGAAATCGCCGCTCACGCCGACACGCAGACTGCGGCAGGATCGGTTCCCGTGCTGATCTTCAATCCGCTGGCATGGCAGCGCACCGGCCTGGTTGAGGCCGATGTGCAACTGCCCGAATCTGCCGCCGGCGGCATTGCGGTGCATACGGCCGAGGGCAAAACGGTCGCGGCGCAGGTGCTTCACGAAGACAAGGCTACGTCGCGCTACCATCTGTTGCTGCGCGCGGACGATGTGCCCTCGCTGGGCTTCAAGATTGTGCAGGTGGGCGCGGGAAAGAGCGCCGCCGCTACGGACCTCCATGCCAGCGGCACCACGCTGGAGAATGCGCTGCTGCGCGTGGTGGTCGATCCTGCCACCGGCTGCATCACGCACCTGGTCGACAAGAAAACCGGCTTCGATTCGATTGCTGCCGGCGGTTGCGGCAACGATCTGCAGACGTTCGTCGATCTGCCGCAGCGCTACGACGCATGGAACATCGATGCCGACGCGCTGAACAAGATGACGCCGATTCGCACCGTGGACTCAGTGAAGCTGGTGGAGCAGGGACCATTGCGCGCCATCCTGCGCATCCAGCGCCACTGGAGCCACTCCACCTTTACGCAGGACATTACGCTCTATGACGGCATTGGCCGCGTGGATGTGCGCAACGAAATCGGCTGGCACGAAAAGCATGTGCTGCTGAAAGCCGCATTCCCGCTGGCTGCTTCTTCCACTGAGGCAACCTACGAGATTCCCTACGGCAGCATTCAGCGGCCCACCACGCGCAACAACCCGGTGGATCAGGCAAAGTTTGAAGTGCCCGCCCTGCGCTGGGCCGACCTGGGCGACAGTCAGCACGGCTTCAGCCTGCTGAACGACTCCAAGTACGGCTACGACGCGGTGGGCAATCTGCTGCGCCTCTCGCTGTTGCGCTCGCCCACCTATCCCGATCCCGATGCGGACCAGGGCACGCAGCGCTTTACTTACGCGCTCTATCCTCATGCGGGATCGTGGCAGCAGGCCATGACCATGCGCAAAGGCTATGAGTTCAACTATGGCCTGACCGCGATGCAAACCACTGCGCACGCGGGCGCGCTCAAGACTGCGCAATCCTTTGTGAGCGTGGACGGCGGCAATGTTGTGCTGACGGCCATGAAGAAGGCCGAGCAGAGCAACGATCTGATCCTGCGGCTCTTTGAATGGCAGGGCAAGGCTGCGACGGTGCGCATTACGGCGCCGGGCGTGCCGGTCAGCGCGGAGGAGGTTGGCATGATGGAGCAGGATGGCCTGGGTACGTTGCCATTGAGCGGCGGCAAGATCAGCCTGGACATCAAGCCCTTCCAGATCCGCACCATTCGCGTGCATTACGCGGATGCGGCGCAGGTATGGACGGCAACAAAGTAGTTGCTCAGAGCATTGCTGCAAACAAAGCCGGCGTCCTCATCGACGCCGGCTTTGTTGTCTTTGGATCAGGCTGAGGCGGCAGCGTCGCGCGGGCGCAGGTACCAGTCAATCGCGTCCGCCACCGGCAGATGCGCGGGTTCGGCGGCGGCTTCAGGATGCGTAGCGCGAAAGCGCTCCAGCATCAATCCCGACAAGGCCGCCACAACTTCAGGATGGTGGGCTGAGCGATCGGCAAACTCTCCGGGGTCCGCAGTCAGGTCATACAAGCGGGTGTAGCGTCCGGGCGTCGGGTCGTCCGTGGCATAGCCATCCATGCGCGCGCGCTTCCCGCTGCATTGAATGAACTTCCACTTTTCCGTGCGGATGCAGGCTTCCTCATTTTCAAGATATTCGCTGAAAATATGTTGGCGCGGCGTCTGCATCCTGCCGTGCTCGAGATAGGGCTTGAGACTCTGTCCATGCTGCACGCGGAAGGGTTCTGCGCCGAGCATCTCCAGAATGGTCGGCGGCACGTCTACCGACTCAGTAAACTCGTGTACCACGCGCGGCTGTATGCGGCCCGGCCAGCGCATGATGAGCGGCGCAACAATCGCGGGCTCATAGCAGCAGTGCTTCTCAAAGCGCCCATGCTGGCCCAGGCTGTAACCGTGGTCGGCCATATACACAACCAGCGTGTCGTTCTCCAGATTCAAACGGCGCAGCTCATCGAGAACGACGCCCATGTTGTGGTCGAGATAGCGCACCGATGTGTAGTAGGACGCGATGATTCCCTGCTTGTCTTGCGCGGAGAGATTACGGAAGATGAGCGGAATCTGACCGGGATCGTTTGCGCCGACTTTGGGCACTGGAAATTTAGCCGGATCGAATGCAGCTCTGTCCTCAATGGGAAAATCGAAGGGCGAGTGCGGCTCCATCAGGCTGACCCACAGAGCAAACGGACTGGCGGCGTGCTGCCGCATGAAGGTGCGCGCCTGCTCCACGACCCAGGTGCTTCTCATGTTTTCGTAGTAGCGCGGGAAGGGCAGCTTGTCGGCATTCAGCCAGACGCGCGCCGGATCTTTGAAAGGATGCCACGAAGGTTTGGTGCGCACGTCGCCCGGCGCTGATTTCACTCCGCCCGCGCTCAGCCATTGCTTCTCGACGATGTCTTCCGTCACGCAGGTTTGAAAGCCATGCAGTCCGGGTTCGCCCGAACGGTTGAAGTGCATCTTGCCAAAAACAGCAGTCGTGTATCCCGCCGCATCCAGTTGTTTGGCCAGGGTTGGCTTGTTTTCCGCAAGCGGCGTGCTCAGCACGGTCACGCCCGCGCTATGAGGCATTTGCCCGGTCAGAATCGACTGGCGCGACGGCGTGCAGACGGGAGCATTGCAGTAGTGATGACCGAAGCGGACGCCCTCCGCGGCAAGCCGGTCGAGATGCGGCGTAACCGCCTGCGCATTTCCTTCGCAACGCAGCACGTACCGCGCATGATCGTCGGCAAGCAGGAACAGAAGATTCGGTTTGCGGTCCTGGGCGCGGCCCCGCACCGCGGCAGCCAACGCCAGGCCCGCTGAACCTTTTACCAGTAGCTCACGCCTTGTGAATGCCATGCGCCACGCTCCCCATGCAACGCAATTGGACTTCAGAAAGATTCTGCCAGCGATTATAGGCGGGGTCAGCCGCTCTAGTTTCTGCTGCGCATCTTGGAAAGCAGCCGCAGCATCTCCAGATAGAGCCAGACCAGCGTGACCATGATGCCGAAGGCGCCATACCACTCCATGTACTTGGGAGCGCCGTACTGCACGCCTTGCTCGATGAAGTCGAAATCGAGCACCAGGTTCAGGGCCGCAACGCCCACGACGATCAGGCTGAAGCCGATGCCGATGGGCCCGGAGCCGTTGACGGATATGAAGTGGAAGCCAAAAAATCCCAGCAGCATTTGCAGCAGGTAAAAGACCATGATGCCGCCGGTGGCCGCAACGACGCCGAGGCGAAACTTCTGCGTTACCTGGATCAGGCCCGAGCGATAGGCGAACAGCAGCACGAACAGTGTGCCAAAGGTCAGGCCTACGGCCTGAATGGCTATGCCCGGATAACGCAGATCGAGGAGCGCCGAAACACCGCCGAGCACCAGGCCCTCAAGCAGCGCGTAGATGGGCGCAGTGATTGGGGACCACTCCTTCTTGAAGATGGTGACCATGGCGCAGATGAGCCCGCCGAACATTCCGACGAACATCAGTGTGGACACGTCCCCAAAATCGCGCTGCTGCGTGAACAGGTGCCAGGTCCAGGCCGCGGTGGCAATGGCGCAGACCAGCAGAATGCCGGTCTTGTTCACGGTGCCGTTCAGCGACATCCGGCTGGTAACGTCCATCACGCCGCCATACTGGCTGTCAGAAAGGTCGCGGAACGTGTTCTGGCTCAGGGCCGGATTGGATGTCTTCATCAGTGCCATTTTGTTCTCTCCCTGTTGCAAGGCCGGGCTGCTATCTCGCCGGTGAATATCGAGTGAAAACTCAATCTATGCTTCAATTCTAGACCGTAGCGAAGTGAAATCGCCAGATAGCCCGATCGCAGATACTCGATCGCCCTGGTTACATAAGCGACGAGCCCCTATAGTTACAAATCGACCGATGGCCGGAGTCGTCAACTATGCGTCCCGCGAAAGAGACTCTTGAAATGGCAATCGGAGTTCGGCCAAAACCAGGGAGCGCTGGGTAAGTTGCGCCATTGCCGGGCACCGCAGCACGCCGTCGGATCCTTGCGTCCGCATTGTCCTGGGTAAGGAAGTGCCGGTGAGCTTGCCCGCACCTCGGCCAGTCGTACGAAAGAGCGGCCCTTTGGGATCGGCCGCGAGGCCTGCCCGGTCGAGGGAGTGCGTTAGGTCCGGCTTGCCGGTGATACGGCTAAAGCCGAAATGTGGCTCATGGATTCAGCATCGACTTGCCGTGCTGGAATGCCTGTGGTAGATTATTCCCATGGTTTCGTTGATCTCCATGACCGCCAAAATGTGTTGTTGCGCAGCGATCTGTTGTGCGCAGGAGCATTCTGGCGTGAGGATTGGGATCAGCTAAAGGTCATTTACAAGCTGCCGCCTCCAAGGTACCCACCGCCAGATATTGACTGGCAGGTGGGTTTTTTAATTTGGACCGTAATCGGGGCGAAGGCAGCAAACGGAGCGTTCGCCGGGCCGATTCAGAGTGAGGAGAATCAATTGAGCGTTCCGGAAATTCGTGTTGAAGAACTGAAAAAGCGGCTGGATGCAGGCGAAGACCTGTTCCTGCTCGATGTGCGCGATGAGTTCGAGTATGAAATCTCCAACATCGGCGGGCAGTTGATCCCCCTTCCGGAACTCTCCCGGCGCGTCAATGAACTGGACACGCATCAGACGATCATCACCGTTTGCAAGATGGGATCGCGCGGCGCAAAGGCCGTGCAGCTTCTTCAAAAAGCCGGCTTTACCGATGTCTTGAACATGACCGGCGGCATCCATGCCTGGTCGGATCGTGTAGACCAATCGGTGCGCAAATACTGACCTGTGTCTGCATTTGCTTCTCTGCGGGTTTGCGGCGCCGGCGTCAGAACTATGTATTGGTTCCAAGCCTGAGTTGGTCTCGATCTGCAGTTCCACGACATCCCTTGCCGCACTGACCAGTAGGTAATAAAATAATCGCGTTTCAGATTCCAAGGAGGACACCTGTGGCAGACGAAGTTAGACGTGCATCACTCGGCGAGGAATCCGCATTTCAACTCGCAAATGTCACCAAGACCGCTCCGCAGTTTGGAGCCATCACGCCGCGTTGGCTGGTTCGCTTTCTTGACTGGAAGCCGCTCGAGGCCGGCACCCTCCGCCTGAACAAAGTGGACGAGAACAAGGTCATTGAATCGCTCTGTGCGCACGAGGATGAATCGTCTCTGCCCTCCACGTATGTGCATTACGAGGAGTCGCCGCGCGAGTATCGTCTGGGCAGCATCAACGCGGTCCTCAACGTGCATACCCGCGTCTCCGACCTGCTGAGCAGCCCCTTCGATCAGGTTCGCGAGCAGTTGCGCATTCTCATCGAGAGCGTCAAGGAAAAGCAGGAGAGCGAACTGGTCAACAACGCCGACTACGGCCTGTTGCACAACGTCTCCGCCTCGCAGACCATCAAGACCCGCAAGGGCGCGCCCACGCCCGACGATCTGGACGACCTGCTGTCCAAGGTTTGGAAAGAGCCTTCGCTCTTCCTTGCCCATCCCCGGGCCATTGCCGCTTTCGGCCGCGAATGCACGCGCCGCGGCGTTCCTCCGCCGACGGTCACGCTCTTCGGTACGCCCTTCCTCACCTGGCGCGGCGTTCCGCTGATTCCCTCCGACAAAATCGCCGTACGCAGCAAGGACCAGACCACAAAAATCCTCCTTCTCCGCGTTGGAGAAAAGAAGCAGGGCGTTGTAGGCCTCTTCCAGCCCGGCCTTGCCGGCGAGCAGAGCCCCGGCCTGTCGGTGCGCTTCATGGGAATCGATCAGCGTTCGCTGGCCTCTTATTTAGTGTCGCTGTATTGCTCGGCGGCCGTGTTGACAGACGATGCCATTGCCCTGCTCGACGGCGTGGAAGTGGGTCAATACCATGAGTACAAGTGATCAGTCCCTGCCTTCGATACCGGAGCCGGGCAACTGGTCCACGGGGCTGGCTGGGAGTGAAGGCTTAACCCCCGGCCTGCCTTCTCCGGCTGAGTTGGCGCGTTTGGCCAACGCACTTTTCAACGCGCTTCCCGGCGAGGCGCAACCGCCTGTAGCCACCGCCGCGCAGGCCGTGCTGCCGCCTAACTCCGCGCAGAGCGGCAACCCTTACGCAGCTGTGCCCGGTCCCACCGCGCCTGCCATTCCCGGGCAGGTGGGCATCGCCGCCGATGCGCAGCGCGAATTGCAGCCGGTCGGCTTTGTCAACATTCCGGACCGCGCCATTGCTCCCGATGCGCGCTCTGCTTCTGCTGCGCCTGAATCTCCGGCGACTTATGCTTTGCCGGGCGGTGCGGTAACTCCAGCCGCCGATGCGCCCTTCGGGTTCCTGCAGGATGCGCGGCCCATCTTTGCGCAACCGGAAGCTGCACAACCGCAAGCCGCACAACCTCTGACCGAAAGCCCATCGCAGACCGCGGCAACTCCCCCTTCCAGCGAAGAGAGTTATGCTGCGATACCCTCATCCCTGTTGCCCGATTTGCAACTGGCGCCCATAGCGCTGCCGCCCTCGCCCGCCATTCCCGGCGCGTTGAGTGCGTTTGACTCGTCGGCTGTGCCCGCCTTCTCGTTCCTTGAAGAGGCGCGCCCCCTCTTCTCCACATCGCCCTCGCTTCCCGGTCCCGTGCCTGCCGCTCCGCAGAAGGCAGAGCTAGATACTCCCTTTGCCGCGCCGCTCGATCTGGACTCGCCGCAGTTGCCCGGCACGATCGCCCATGCGCCGGACCACAAGGCTGCGGCTCCGGTTGATCCTGACCGTCAAGCGCGTTCACTCACTGCCATCGATGTGGCGCCAGTGGTCGCCCCGGGAACCAATCCGCTGGATGGCGCAGGGGACCTGGGCCTGTCTTCTTACTCCTTCGATGTGGAGGCGATTCGCCGCGACTTTCCCATCCTGCGCGAGGTGGTCAACGGGCATCCGCTGATCTGGCTCGACAATGGAGCTACGACCCAGAAGCCGCAGCCGGTCATCGACCGCATCAGCTACTTCTACGAGCACGAGAACTCCAACGTGCATCGCGCCGCACACGAACTGGCGGCGCGCTCCACCGACGCCTACGAGTCGGCACGCGAAAAAACGCGACGCTTTTTGAACGCCGGCTCCCCGCGCGAGATTGTCTTTGTGCGCGGAGCGACAGAGGCCATCAATCTTGTCGCACAAAGCTGGGGACGGCGCAACATTCAGAAGGACGACGAGATTGTCATCAGCTGGATGGAGCATCACGCCAACATCGTTCCCTGGCAGATGTTGTGCGCGGAAAAGGGCGCAAGGCTGCGCGTTGCCCCAGTCGACGACTCCGGCCAGATCCTGCTGGACGAGTACGAAAAACTGCTCTCGCCGAAGACCCGTCTGGTCTCCATCGCGCACGTCTCCAATGCACTCGGCACGGTGTTGCCGGTCAAGGAGATGGTGGAGGCTGCGCATCGCCACGGAGCGCGCGTGCTGGTGGATGGCGCACAGGCCGTCTCGCACATGCGCGTCGATGTGCAGGCCATCAACTGCGACTTCTATGTCTTCAGCGGACACAAGGTCTTTGCCCCTACCGGCATTGGCATTGTCTACGGCAAGACCGAGGTGCTCGAGAACATGCCGCCCTGGCAAGGCGGCGGCAACATGATTCAGGACGTGACCTTCGAGAAGACGCTCTATCAACCCGCGCCGCAGCGCTTTGAGGCCGGCACCGGCAACATCGCCGATGCGGTTGGACTTGGCGCGGCCATCGACTATCTTGACCGCGTTGGCATTGCCAACGTCTCACGCCACGAGCATGGCTTGCTCACCTATGCCACCGCGGCGTTGCTCAAGATTCCCGGCCTGCGCATCATCGGCACGGCCAGGGAAAAGGCGGGCGTTCTTTCTTTTGTGATGGATGGTTTCCGCACCGAAGAGATCGGCGACTACCTCAACCGCAAAGGCATTGCTGTACGCGGCGGTCATCACTGCGCCCAGCCGATCCTGCGCCGCTTTGGCCTGGAGAGCACCGTCCGCGCCACCTTTGCGCTCTACAACACCTGCGAAGAAATCGATGCGCTTGTCGCGGCGTTGTGGGATCTGCGCCAGGGGCGCAACCCGGGCCTCGTCTGAGACCTTCAATCCGCATCACAAAAAATGCCATCCCACAGCGGGCTGGCATTTTTTCTGCGCAGTATCGGCGGCGATTGCACGAAGCAATCGAGCGAACAGCGGGAACTTTGTGCGTTATGCCTTCTCGATCACCACGCTCCAATGATCGCCCTCGCGGGTTTGCTCCTGGATGCGATGGCCCTCGGCTGCCACCGAACGCGGCACGTTCTCGATCGGCTTGCCGTCATCGAGCAACACTTTGATGCGGTCTCCATGCTTCAGTCTTGAAAGGTCCAGCTTGACTTTGACAAAGTTCATGGGGCACGCCACGCCGCGATAATCCTTCTCCAGCACCGCAGCCACAGGCGCGAGCGGCTCGCTCTTCTTCTCCTTCTCGGCGGGGAAGCGCAGCGAATTGTCCATGCTCCCGTACAGATTCTTCACGCTGTCGGCCAAGGCAAACACGGCGCCTTGTCCAGCAAGCAACTGATCGCGCTTTTTATCGCGCGCCGCTTCGACAATCTCCTTGTGCTCCTGTCCGATGAGCGCAGCCTCAATGAAGTGTTGCAGGAAGCTCTGGAACACAGCATCGTCCGAGGGCGCTTCAATGCCGCGTGTCACCAGCAACATGCGCGACGCGCTCAGGACAATTCCGTACAGGGCATCGGCCTGTTGTTCCGGTGTACTCGACTGCGCCAGTGACTTCCGATGTCCCTCGATCGCCTTCAGGTCCACCCCGATCAGATCGAACAGGCCGGCGGAGCACTCGCCAACGCCGCGGCCCACAATGGTAAAGACGTCCTTTGCGCTCCAGTCGTAGTAGTAGTTCTTGTCCTCTTCGAAATCCGGCACCTCGCGATAGCGGTCGCAAATATCCTGGATCGCCTTTCTGCCATCCGCGTCGATGAACGCGGCAAACGTAGAATATTGCTCCTTCTTCGCCACCCACACCGTGAGCAGGTCCGCGGTAAACGAGGGCAGATCGCGCGCGCTGATGTTGCCGATGGCCTGCGCCATGCGCGCCTCTCCATCCGCAAACCGCGCTCCGGCAACAATCGCATAGGCCGGATACATCTGCTGTCCTTTGCGCCGCGCCTGCCCATAAAAACCAAGATCGGCAAGCACATGCTGGCCGCAGGAGTTGGGGCACCCTGAAAGATTCAGGCGGAAGTCTTCCACGCCATCCAGATCGAGCTTCGCTGTCCTTAGTTTGCGTTCCACCGCCAGCAATGCGCCCTTGGGCAGGCAGATGCCAAGCTTGCAGGTATCGGCTCCCGTGCAAGCCACAGCGTTCGACAGCAGCAGCGGCGCATCGGCTAGCGACGAGATCTCTTTCACGGCAAGATACGTATTGCCGAGATAGTCCTCGGGGATATGACGCAGGCGCAGATTCTGTCCAAATGTGGCGCGCACCGCATGGTCGCCGAACTCGCTCGCAAACGCTGCCAGCCGCTTCAGATGTTCATTGCCGATGTTGCCAAGCCTGGCGGGAATGATGATGGAGTAAAGCCCGCTCTGCGCCTGTGCGCGCACATAACGCTTCTTCCATGCCTCGAATTCATCCCCTTCAACCACTGTGGGATTCAGCGCAATCTGACGATCCCCGGCAGCTTGCTCAAATGGCTTCAGCTTTGCATCGTGCCTGGCGGATATCGCGGCGAACTCCGCGCGATAAATCTCAAGGAAGCGCTCTTCCCCCAGTTGTTCCCACAGAAAACGGATGCGGGCAGCATTGCGATTCTTGCGGTTCCCATGCTGATCGAAGATTCGCTTCACAGACTCGGCAACGATATACGCATCATCTGCCGGGATGAAGTCGTGCAGCAGGTGACCTACCGCGGACTTGGCGCCAAATCCGCCGGCGGCATACACCTTGAAACCCTTGACGCCATCCCGAATCGTGGCAATGAATCCAATGTCGGTGAATTGCGCGAAGGCCGTATCCGCCGCTGTATTGGAGAAGGCGATCTTCAGCTTGCGCGGCAAATTCCACGAATCAGGTTCGGCAACCAGGCGCGTCGTCAAGGCGAAGGCATACGGGCTTGGATCGAAGGCCTCGTCCCTGTCGACTCCAGCTGTCGGCGACAAAATAATGTTGCGCACCGTATTGCCGCCGCCGCCGCGCGAAGACAACGCTACGGGCAACAAACCGCGCATGACAGGGATCACGTTCTCCAGATCGACATCGTGAATCTGAAACTCCTGCCGCGTGGTGATGTGCACGGCTGAAGCTCCATACTGCTCTGAAAGTTCGGCAATGCGTGTGAGCTGCGACGGCGTTACGGCGCCGCCCGTGGCGCGGATGCGAACCATGTAGCTGCCATCGCGCCTCTGTTCATAGCAACCAAACGGAACACGCCTGGCCTTGAGCGACACGGCATCCAGTTCGCCCCTGCGATAGCGATCGATCAGTTGTTCCAGTTCGTCGATTTCCCGCGAAAGATCGCTGGGCAATTCATAGAACATGCCGTTTCTCCTTGCCGCCGGCCTCTACCTTGCGGGTTCGTAAACTTTGGAGCACCGGGCGGGGATTGAACCCGCGAATACAGGTTTTGCAGACCTGCGCGTTAGCCACTTCGCCACCGGTGCCCTCGTACAACCTTTCAAGCTCCCTGCGAACAAAAAAGAGTTCTAAAATTCAAAACCCACCTCGCCAGTGGCGGGTGGGTCGTTGAGGATCTGATTCGGTTCGTTTGATCAGATTTCAGGACACACCCGCAGAGCCCCGCTCAGACAGCAGCAGCAGCGACACATCGCGGTGGTGTACGAGAAATTCACGGTTCCTGATCCTCGGCGCAATCAAGGCACAACATTGGAATTGATCTGATTATCTACCAGAAAAGTAGCGGATCTTCGCTGCCCTGTCAAGCCGGCCTGAGCTTGATTCGTGGCTGAGATGTCCTTATCGAAAGCATGCGCGCACCTCAATGCGGCAGATGCGGTCTCAGCCAGCCATAAAGCCATGTACCCGCCACCGCGCTGGCAATCGCCACCAGCAATACGCTCACTCCGCTGCCCACCAGAGAGAACAGCGGCCCGGGGCAAGCCCCCGTCAGCGCCCACCCAAGACCAAAGATCGTTCCTCCAGCCGCGTAGCGAATTCCCTTGCCCAGCGGCCGGTCCGGTATTGTGATCGGTTCACCATTCGCCGCGTGCAGACCCAGGCGCTTCAACCCCGCAATGGATAGCGCAGCGGTAACCACTGCCGAACCAATGATGCCGTACATGCGGAACGACTCGAAGTGGAACATCTCCTGGATGCGAAACCACGAGACCACCTCCGCACGCGTCAGGACAAAACCAAACGCAATGCCCAGGGCAAGGTACACCAACAGCAACGACGCGCGGGGCGCAGTCTTGGGTATCCCTCCGCCGCCACATCCCTCGAACTGCGCAGACTGCCTGATCGTTTGTGTGCTCATCGAACCTCCAGCAACAACGGCAGAATCAGCCAACTGCCGGCCAGGCCGCCTGCAAAGAATCCAATCACGGCAATCAGCGAAGCAGGCTGAAGACTCGCCAATCCGCTGATCGCATGACCTGAGGTGCAGCCAGCCGCATACGCTGTGCCAAATCCCACCAGCAACCCGCCCACGACGATCGAGACAAATCCTCGGACAGTCAGCAGCGCGTACCAGTTGAAGATCTCCCGTGGCGCAAGTCCGGATAGATCGTGAATGCCGAATTGCGCGAACGTGTTTCTGGCCGCCGCAGACAGCGCGACATCGTGCGCGCCAAAATGCGCTGCCACAAAACCTCCCGCCACAACCCCCGCCAGGAACACAAGGTTCCACGAACCCACGCGGCGCCAGTCGTAGCGAAAATACTCGATCTTGCCCGGCGCAACCGCTGCGCAGATGTGACTCAGGTTGGCCGATACACCGAAGATCTTGTTGCCCACAAGAAGCAAGGCCGGCACAAACAACCCTATCAACGGCCCAGCCACGTACCACGGCCATTCACCAAACAGAAATGCATGCATCGTGCGTTCCCCTCCTGCCGTCGCTATTTCCTGAGCCATCCCAGACTGACCTGAAAGCTGTTCTGATACATCGTCAGGTTGGCATTGCCGCCGCCCGCTGTCGGTGGAATCGATCCCGCGCCGTTCACCGTGTTCGCAAATGCGTGAATATACGCAAATGAAATTTCCTTGTTGCTGTCCAATTTCCAGGTAGCGCCAAGATGCAAGTGATCCTTGGTTACAGCCGGCGCCAGCAGGTTGAAAAACGTCTGCGAAGCATCGAACGGAGCGCCACCGTGATTGTAGCCCGCGCGCAGCACCAGGTCGTGGCCCGCCTTCACGTCTACGCCGGTCTTCACCACGTTGATGCTATGCCATCCGAATCCAGGGCCATTTGCCGCACCCAGCAACGCCTGGTTCGCATCGGAGTTGGCAATCGACTTTACCGAGCTATAGAAAATCCGCTCCACGTCCGCCGAGATTGTTGTTTTGGAGCCCGCATGAACGGCAACGCCGCAGGCAACATTTGCGGGGATGTCGAACTTGCCCCCCTCCGCGAACAGGCCTTTGTAGCGATCGAGCGCCGTTGTCCAGGTGCGTGTTTGGTAGGTTGCGCCCACGCTTACTGCATCGTTCAACTGACCGATCCATCCCACGCGCACGCCACCGCCATAAGAATACGAATGGCCCGTGTTCGTCACATGCGCGGGGTCTGACGAATAGCTCGATGTCGCAAAGTTCTGCAGACCTTCGGCAGAGAAGCGCTGCAACGCGATGTTGGCCGCAACGCCCACCACATTCCGTTTGCCCAGCTTGTAAGAAAGCGCCGGAGAAAGAAATACCTGGTCCAGGTCAACGCCGCCGCGCGTACTGCCCAGCAGCAAGATCGGATTGCGGAACGACGTGTTCATACCGCCGTTGCCGTAAAGAGCTACGCCCACTGCCAGGTTTGGCTTTACCGCGCGGCTGTAACCAAACTCAGGCAACTCAAAATTCACCACGCGGTTTGCATCGTAGTTGCCGTTCACATTCGGATAGCCCGGGGGCAACTGATTGCCGATAATCGTGCCCGAGCGGATTGGCCTGAACACGGTCAAGCCCACATCCACGCGGTTGCCTGCGGCAAACAATCCTGCGGGGTTCGTTGCCGGCGCCAGGGCATCGGAGGGCGCCGCCACGCCTGCACCGCCCTTGCCCTGCTGCTTGGCGCCGTATCCAGTCACAAAGTATCCATCCGTGGCAGAAACGGCGTGCGCCGCCAGAAGAAGGACAACAGGCAGAAATCCACGTGTAATGAATTTGAGCAAAACGATCTCCTATGGATGCGGCATCGCTTGCCGGCTCGCGCACAATCTTGCGAACCAACTGCACCGCACCGGGGTTTGGCCGATGCCGTTCCGCCGTGGGATAGGAGAAGTACTCGCATAAATGCGAAACCCACCGGCCGGAGCAGCATAGGCGGTGGGTTACGAACAACTCGATTTCGAATCGAACTCTTACATGCGAAGATTCCGATCTCCATCCGCCAGCGAACTGTTGGTCTGCGAACAAGCGCAGGCAGTGCGCCGACAGGCCATCAATCGCTGTGTGGAGATCTCCATGCGTTGAGATTAAGATTGATTCGCTCCAAATGTCAAGAATTTGTTCCCGCACAAGACGGCTGCATTCCATTCATGAACAAATATTCATACTCATCCGGGCGCTGCCCCATTGAGCTTTCGCTCCCGGCGTATTACTCTCTTGTCTATGTACAGGCAGTTCCACCTCGCGATGCAGATGTCCCTCCGTTGTCATGACGGACATGGGGTCCCGTGGTCCTGTACGCCGAGTTAGGTTTTCGCGCCAGGACGCATCCAGTGACCCACGAGCGATTGTGGGTTTTTCCGTCTTTGCACGCAGCTTCCCGCGCCCGGGAGATATCGAGCATTTCCATGAGCGAAACCACTCTCTACTCCATCGTCGCCGCACAGGACGGCATCACCGCCCGCCTCGGCTGGATCTCTTCTTCAACCGGCATCACTTACTGCGGAATCTGCCTGCGCTCGGCTCTTCTGCCGCGCGTTGGCGAGCTCTGCGACACTTGCGGCGCCTGCATTATCGGAGTTTTTGATCCCGCCGAGGGGGCACAGGCCATTCACTACGCCTGGAGTCAGCTAAGCTCCATGCAAATGCGGACGGCTGACCGGCTTTGCTCTTGATCAACGCATTCCGCTGTCCGATCTTTGCAGCACCGGAGCCATCCATATTGAACTGTTCTGGCCGCTCTAGCCGGGCGCTCGCTGCGGCAAACGCGAATCGGAAACATCCTTCAAGGCCTGCATCCAGCAGCTTCAATGCGCATCCAGGACGCAGGTTGCGGGCCACCTGTCTTTTGACATCCACCTATAGCTATGGAAGAATTGACTTGTATGAGCACGAACCGCCAGATCGCCCTTGATGCCTGCTGTTGTCGTTGCGGCAACGCGATCTCTGGCGCCTGTGCCTTCGCTTTCTAGCCGACCTGAATAGGCCGGACCACCAAAGCCCACACGCCAGCGAATTGCGGCGGTGGGCTTTTTTATTTTGTCGTGGTTAACCTCGATTGCAGAAGAAAGAACGTGAAAGCAGACTCGACCATTCCGCGTCCTGGCGCAGCCGATCTCGGCGTCTCCATCTATGAGCGCATCGGCAATACCGCGCTGCTGCGCCTGGATCGCATGGTGCGCGATCTCGATGGCATCACGCTGCTGGCCAAGGCCGAGTGGCTCAATCCGGGCGGCAGCGTCAAAGACCGGGCCGCGGCTTTCATGGTGCGCGACGCGGAGCAGCGTGGAGTTCTGCGGCCGGGCAAGACTATCCTCGACGCAACCAGCGGCAATACCGGCATCGCGCTGGCCATGCTCGGCGCTGCCATCGGCTATCCGGTCACACTTGCCATGCCCGCCAATGTTTCGCCTGAACGCAAACGCATTCTGCAGGCCTATGGCGCACAAATTGAGTGGACCGATCCCGATCAAAGTTCCGACGGCGCCATTCGCCGCGCCCGGGAACTTGCGGCCAACGACCCCGAGCGATTTTGCTATCTCGATCAATACTCCAACAACGCAAACTGGCGCGCGCATTACGAAACCACCGGCGTTGAAATCTGGGAGCAGTCGGCCGGGCACATTACCCATTTCGTCGCCGGCCTTGGCACCAGCGGCACCTTTATGGGAACCACGCGCCGGCTGAAGCAGTTCAACCCATCCATCCAGGCCATCAGCATGCAGCCGGACTCGCCCTTTCACGGCATCGAGGGCCTCAAGTTCATGGCCACCTCAATCGTTCCGCCCATCTACGACCCGCAACTCGCCGATCGCGCACTCGAGGTCGATACTGAGTCCGCGTACGAAAACGCACGGCGATTGGCGCGCGAAATGGGCCTCCTCGTCGGTACCTCCGCGGCGGCTGCCGTCTCGGCCTGCCTCACCATTGCGCGCGAAGAAGCTGCTGCGGGCCGGGAGGCAGTCATTGTCACCGTGCTGCCCGACTCAGCGGACAAATATCTCAGTGAGCGCTTCTGGGAGGAGATATGAGCGGCGTCCGGTTGACCTCCGCGGTCTACGCGGAGATTCGCAGCCACGGTGAACAGACTTATCCGCATGAGTGCTGCGGCGCCCTGCTTGGCGTGCAGAGCGCGGAGGGCTGGTCGATTCAGTCCGCTGTGCGGGCCGGCAACACGCGCACCGACTCGGCTCACAACCGCTACCAGATCTCCGACATTGAGTTGCTCAAAATCGAGCGTACGGCGCGCGCACAGGGCTTCAGCATTGCCGGCTTTTATCACTCGCATCCCGACCATCCCGCGCAGTGGTCGCAAACAGACCTTGCCGAAGCCCACTGGCTGGGATGCTCCTACATCATCACCGCGGTTGAGCACGGGCAGGCTGCCGCAACCAATTCCTTCTTTCTTGCCGGCGCCGGCGAGGAAGAGAAACACTTCGAGCCACAACAGATCGTCATCGGCGAATAGCCGGCTGCGCGCCGGGGCTTTCTACGAAACTGAAACCGGAACACAGCATCAAATGGAAATAAGGAGCACGAACAATGACCATCTTCATTCCCACACCGTTGCGCGGTTACACCGGAGGCAAGGATGCCGTTGAACTGGAAGCCGCTACGGTGAGCGAGGCCCTCGACCAACTTACAGCATCCTTCGCAGACCTGCGCAAACACATATTCACTCCTGACGGCAAGCTGCGCGCCTTCGTCAACCTCTATCTGAACGATGAGGACGTGCGGTATCTTCCCGCCAAGGACGCCACCGAGGTCAAGCCCTCCGATACGCTCAGCATTATCCCTTCCATTGCCGGCGGCCGTTGAGCGGCAAGCAGCAAGAAAGACCTGAGGCACACAGCATGTCCACTATCGATTCACTGCACGACCTTCCCGAGTTGACCGATGACGATCTGGCGCGTTACTCGCGGCACATCATCCTGCCTGAAGTGGGCATCGAGGGCCAGCGCCGCCTCAAGGCCGCGCGCGTGCTCTGCGTAGGTACCGGTGGCCTCGGATCGCCGCTCGCGCTCTATCTTGCCGCGGCGGGCATCGGAACTCTCGGCCTGGTTGACTTCGATGTGGTCGATGCCAGCAACCTGCAGCGGCAGATCATTCACACCACGGCTGACATTGGCCGGAAGAAGATCGATTCCGCAGCCGAAAAACTCAACGCCCTCAATCCCGAGTTGCGAGTCATCAAGCACGAGACGCGCCTTTCCAGCGCCAACGCGCTTGAAATCCTCAAGAACTACGACGTCGTCGCCGACGGCACCGACAATTTCCCGACACGCTATCTGGTCAACGATGCGTGCGTCCTGCTCGGCATTCCCAACGCGTATGGGTCCATCTTCCGCTTTGAAGGCCAGGCCAGCGTCTTCTCCGCGCCGGATGCACCCTGCTATCGATGCCTCTATCCTGAGCCGCCACCTCCAGGCCTTGTGCCCAGTTGTGCGGAGGGCGGCGTCCTCGGCATTCTTCCCGGCCTCGTCGGCGTCATTCAGGCAACTGAAGTGATCAAGCTCATTCTCGGCATTGGCGAAACTCTCGCCGGGCGCCTGCTGCTGGTGGACGCACTCAACATGCGCTTCCGCCAACTCAAACTGCGCAAGAATCCCGACTGTCCCATCTGCGGCCCCCATCGCACCATTACGCAGCTCATCGACTACGAGCAGTTCTGCGGCATCGCTCCGCCCGCTCCCTCCTCCGTCAACGAGATCAAGAATGGCGTCCCGCAGATCACTGTGCAGCAGCTCAAGCGCCGTTTCGATGCCGGTGAAGATGTTTACATCCTCGACGTGCGCGAACCCTTCGAATACCAGATCGCCAACCTGGGCGGAAAGCTGATCCCGCAAGGCGAAGTGCCGCAGCGCCTGGCCGAGATCGACCGCGATCGTGAAATCGTTGTGCAGTGCAAAGGAGGCTCCCGCAGCCAGCGCATCGCGGAGCTTCTCAAGCAGAACGGTTACGAGCGCGTCGTCAATCTTGCAGGCGGCATTCTGGCATGGGCCACCGAGATAGACCCCACCATGAAGAAGTATTGACAACACCTTGCTTCCGGCTGAACTCGCCGCGTGAGTCCGCTGCTGTCATCGCTGACTCGTAAATTCTGCATTGCGATTCTCGATAGGTAACTGAGCCAAACGATGCAAGATAGATTCTCCAACGCGCCTTGTTGTTGCTGCATGTTTACATGCAGGCCTCTGGAGAACAACGCTCTCTTCTAATCGACCAGAACATCCGGTACGCGAAGCTCCAGCCCACTCGAATTTCTGAGTGGGTTTTCCTTTATCGGCGCCCTGAATAACATGAGGAGGAGTTATCTTGCCAAATCTCAGCAGAGCACTGGGCTCACCTCGGCAAAGCGTCATGAAACGTCTGCGCAGGATTTCGCACGTGGCGCCGTCAATCCCGCTTCCGGTGAGAGTTCTCACTCTGCTGGGGCTGGGGCTTGCATTGGGAGTTCTGTTGCCGTCGAACGCGGTGGTGCGGACGCTCTACGTAAGCGGAACCTGGTTCCCGCGTTTCATCGTCACGCTGGCCGCGTTTCTGGTTTTCAACCTTCTGGCAGCGGCGATGGCCAAGCTGATTCTGTATCACAAAGACCGCGCCGGCCGGCTCTTTCTATGGATCCTAGCTCTCTACGTCGCGATGGGCCTGGTGTCGCTGATCTATGCCACCGGTTGGCTGGCTGTCGTTTCGGGCCTGCCACTCACTCTGCCCGGTGCGCCTCTTCCCAGTCCGCTGGAGTGGCTGAGGCAGATCGGCGGAACACTCCTGAATCTCCTCTCGCAACAGCCTTTGCTTCAGGCACTGGGAGGAGGAATGCTGATCGGATGGTTAACGGCGAGCGTTCCGGCGCTGCACCGCTCCGCCTTCGGATTCATTGCTGCCGGTGACCTGATCCTCACGGTGTTCCGCAAGGTGCTCTGGTACTACCCCATCATGATTGGCTGCCTCGCCATCGGCATTCCATTGAAGTTCGGAAACCGTGGCCTGGCGCTCTATGGCGAGTGTGTCCTGTGGGACATGAGCGTGATCGCATTGTGGTGCGTCGCCATGATGCTTGTCTGCAAGCTCGTCACCAGGCGCTCATGGAAGCAGATTCTTTCCTATTACGGAAGCGTTTGGCCAACTGGTTTTGGTACCGGCGGCTCCTATGACACGCTGGCGGTCAATCTCGTCTCTGCCGAAGAAGACCTGGGACTCAAGCCGGAGATCGCCGAGGTCTCCATCGTCTTTGGAACCGTGCTCAACAAAAACTGCGCTACGATGTCGGTCCTGATTGTCACTGTGATTGTAGCCCGGCTTCTCAACATTCCCATCTCTCTGTTCGAACTGGCTTTGCTCATTCCTCCGGTAGCGATTCTTGGTCTGGAGACGCCGGGCATCCCCGGCGGAGCCGGATATTTCATGTCTCCGATTCTGGCCGTGCTTCTCCACGTACCCAATCCCGCGCTGTGGGTCACAACTTTTGTATCCATGTATAGCGGTTTGATTCCCATGTTCAGCACCGCAGGAAACACAACCGATGACGGAGTTGTAGGCGCAATCCTGGAAGATTGTTTTAAGAGCGCACCGGAAAAAATAGACAGCTTGCAGGAAGGAGCCGCGGCATGATCCAGTCAAGGGTGCAACGATTCATCGGCTTTGCGTTGCTGGTTCCCGGCGCCTGGGCGTTGATCGCTCCGCAGGCTAACCTGGGCCTGCCGGAACTGCGTTGGGTGGCTCGGCACAGCTATCCCGCGGAAGCGCTTGTAGGCATTGTGATTCTCGGGCTGGCCTACTGGTTGCTGGGCAAAGCTCCGAAGACAGGCGCCGCAGATCTTTAAATAAACATTCGCCCATTGCAAACGATTGAGTCATGGATCGGTCCTCTGCCTGACAAGCAGAGCGGCTTTGGATCTGCGCTCACACACAACAAGAAGGCCGGCAGTGCTGCTCTTCCCGTGAGAAGAGCCGCACTGCCGGCCTTGGTTAAGTGCATTGAAAAGTTAAATGACTCCAGCCTGCGCTGGGTTAATACAGCAGCTTCAATCCGAATTGAAAGACGCGCGGAGAGCCGGCGCTGGTGATTTGCCCGTATGTCCCGGAAGACGCAGTGGCTACTGGATTTGAAAAGTTTGTATGGTTGAGCGTATTAAATGCTTCTGCACGGAACTGTGCATGAATTCGTTCTCCCGTGTGGATGTCCTTGAAGATCGAACTGTCAACGTCCGCGTACCCGGGCCCGCGCAAAATGTTGCGGCTCGTGTCGCCGAATGTTCCGATCGCGGCCGGCACAAAGTATTTGGTGTTGAAATACTCTGCCACTTTGCTTACGCCGGCCGGCCGGGCCGCAGTGTAGGCAGGATTCGTGTCTGCGTAGTCATTGCCAACGCCTGACTCCGAGCGGTCGGTTCCACTCAGAAGAGTGAAAGGCAGGCCCGAATCAATTGTGACAATGGCGTTGATTTGCCAATTGTTGACAAGTTGCCCGCCGATGCCATGTAAGGCAAAATGCGGCGTCGGGTAATTCACTGACAAGTTATAGCGAAGTGTCTGGTCGAAGTCTGCCGGTCCGCGGCCGCTCTGCAGATTGAACGGATTCGGAGGACCGGTGTTTCCCTCTGTTGCGCTGGAATTGTTGTCGATGGTCTTGGACCAGACGATGTTGGAGAGCAGAGTCAGGCCGTTCCGCGCCCGCCTTACCAGGTTGGCCTGCAGCGAGTTATAGATGGAGTACTCGTACGACTGCGCTAACTCCACTGCTCCCAACCCGGGATAAAGCCGCCGTGAGTTCTCGTTGCCGGTCGTTGCTCCTGGCCCGTATACCGCGGGGTTGAACTGCCGCGAACCCATGATGTGCTCGCCATGATTCCCGACATACGCAAGCGAGACAGCGATATTGCTGGGTAACTGTTGCTCGAGCGTAAGGTTCCAGTTCTGCGTGTAGTTGACCTTGGAGTTGGGATCCAGCACACCGCCGGAAACAGGAAGAGAAAAGTTATAGGTTGAAAACTGGCTTGCGGCTACGTGCGCGCGAGGGAATGGATCTCCGCCAGGATATCCGGAATATACGTTGTCCCATGTGGCGGCCGGGGAGGGGATGCTCAGATACAGATCCACAGGCTGCATCGCGTCTGTTCGTTGATAAAGCAGCCCTTCAGGAAATCCATAGTAGAGTCCATAGGCTCCCCGGAGAACCGTCTTTCCTGAGCCCGCCAGGTTGTATGCAAAACCAACACGAGGCGCAAAGTCTTTCCAGTTCTTCTTGAAGACGGAGGGCTGTAGCCCGGCATCATGTTGGAAGATCAGGCCCAGCGGCGCGCCCGGCGCAATCGTGGATTGAAATCCCTTCTGAAATCCCACCAATGTACCGTTCAGATCGGTCGGCGGCAGCCATGGATCCCAGCGCAAGCCGAGGTTGAGTGTCAGGTCCTTGGTCAACTTCCAGTCATCGTTCACAAACAACGAAGGACGGTTCACGCGGAGGTAGGCTTTGCGCCCGTTGTCCTGGTAGAACTGCGAATCCAACCCAAGATAAAAGTCCGCGAGCGCCGATCCGCTCTTGCTGGCCCAGGAAGGCAGCGTGGCGCCTGTGGGCGCCGCGGTTCTCTGGCCGTTGAAGGTGTTGTCGCCAGGGGTGTAGGAGTAGTCGTCCATATCGATCCGGTCCCGCTCATACTCCCCGCCAAAGCCGATGGTGTGTCTGTTCAGAACCTTCACCGCCGATGCTTTGTAATCGAACGTGGTGGAATCCTGGGTGAGCGCGCCGCCGGAAAAGATATTGACGTAGCCCGAAATATTGGCGCGGATGCCGGGAAAGATGCTTTCTCCAGGACTGCCAAGCGGCACGTTTGCCCCCAGATTCTGAAGAGACTGCAATCCGGGAGCCTGGGGAATCTGTGTGCGTGCAAAGCGGCCGGCGCTTGCTGAAAAGGTCAAAGTAAATGTCGGACTGAGCACCTGCGTATCGGTGATAATTGCCGATTGGTTGCGGAACCGGTTCGCGGCAAAAAACCCGAGCGGGGCGTTGAACGCTCTTTGGAAGTTGTCCTGGTTATAGAAATACCGGCCGCTCAGATGATTGCTTGAAGTGATCACCTGATCGATCTTGGTGAGGTATTGCGTGCTGTCGATATTCGAGTTTGAGGTCGAGTTGAATACGCCTGTCGTGGGGTTCGAGGCCAACGGGACCAGATATTTCTGGGCCAGCTTACTGGACAATGTATTGATGGGAGTGCCGGTAAGCGTTGTCGAGTCGTAGATGATGTTACCCGGATACGGCTGGCCGGTAGTCGGATTGTAAAGCGCGATTCCCTTTGCCAGCAGCGCCGAAAAATCTCCGCCGAGTTCCGCCTTGGTCGGAACTGTAATCGAGATGGGGTTAGGCGAGGACCGCTGCTGCAGATCTTCCGCTGCAAAGAAGAAAAAAGTGCGGTCCTTGATGATCGGTCCGCCAATAGTTCCGCCAAACTGGTTCAGCTTGAAAGGCGGCACAGTCTGCTGAAAATAATTGTGCGAGTTCAATACCGTATTCCGCAGAAACTCGTAAGCCGAACCGTGAAAGTTATTTGTTCCCGAGCGGGTTGACAGTTGTGCAATCGCTCCAGCCCCGCCGTATTCCGCGCTGTAATTGGACGACTGAATCGTAAACTCCTGCAACGCATCCGGGTTAGGCAGAATCGGCACTGAATCGAAAAAACGGTCGTTGTAAATCGCGCCGTCCAGTTGGAAGTTGTTCTGCGTGGCGCGGAGACCGTTGACGCTGAGACCGGTATTATCCTGCTGCCCCGATTCGGTGCCCACATTCGTCAATACGGTGCCGGGAGTAAGTACTGTGAGTTGCAGCGAATTGCGGCCATTGAGCGGGAGTTCCTGAATCTGCTTCTGCTCCACCGATGTCTGGATGCTGGAGGATGTGGTCTGTATCAGAGGCACATCCTCAGACACCTCTACCGACTGGGCGGCGCTGCCGACAGAAAGTTGAATGCGGAGATCGATGGTGTGCCCCGTCAGCAACTGGATCGCATCGCGCTTCTGGGTCGCAAAGCCGTCGCGGCTTACGCGCAGAGAGTAGGTTCCAATGGCCAGGTCGGGAAATACATAAATGCCGTCCTGGTTAGTGATCACGGTGCGGGTAAGCGAGGTGGAAGTATTCACTGCGGTCACGCTGGCGCCGAGTATGACTGCGCCGCTTGGGTCCACGACCGTGCCGCGGATGCTGCCGATGGCTTGCGCAAATGCGTGCGGAGCTGCAAAGGCCAGCAGAATTGCGCTGAGAATGATGAGAATGGGCTTGCGTATGGCGAAAGACATGATCTCCTTTCGGGAAGGTACTCCCGAGCTCAAAAGAGAGCCTGTAAGTAATTGCAGTTGGAAGATATGCGTGCCGCTGCAGGAAGGCCCAGCCAGAACCTATAGCTCTAGCTTTGTAAAGCAGAGATGGAATTGGAGTTCAGAATGCCTGCTGCCGGATCAATGAGACGCACGGCTGCAAAGATCTCTGATTCCAAAAACATTTCTCTGACAGTCAAGGCTGTTCTCAGCGCGTCACTGCGGAAATGAGAGGAAACGAGTCTACAGGCAACAACAACAAGGGCGGGATGGGGCGGAGCAGGAGATTGAGTCAGCGCGCACAATAGCGACCCTTTGGATAGCTTCGAGATGGAGCGGCACTAACATCGTATTCATTGAATATCATCGACGCTCCTTTGCGTCAAGTACATTTTGTCTTAGCTCAAGTACTTCACTTATAGCCATGCAAGCGCACGTACGCGTCGCCATGACCGGTAACTACAGGCCATGAAGATGCACCGGGGCCTCTAACTGTCGAGGTCCGTCGCTTGCAACGTCGAGTTATTTCCCAGTGTCCTCCCCGAGCGCCGTAGATAGCGCGCGATAAGCGGGTTCAATCACGGTCAGGCCGAGTTTCTGCTTGCCATCGCCGTCCTCTTCGTTCAACGCCCATCCGCTCCATTGGCGATCGCGGAGGACTTGAGCAAATTGCGCCAAGGGAAAACTGCCCTGACCCAGAGGCACTTCCGTCCGGCCCACAAAGTCGCGCATATGGAAGGCCGCAATGCGCGGCAGCCGGCGCTTGACCAGCGCCACAACGTCGCTCCCGCCCCGGTATGCATGACCGGCATCCAGTAGAAAGCGAACCGGTGAATGCTCGGTTTCGTTGAACAGCGTTTCCATCTCCTCTCCCTGGCCGGAAAATTCTCCTTCATGGTTGTGATACAAAACCGGCAAGCCGATGCTCTCACCAAAGCGGGCCGCCTCAACCAGGGCCGCTGCCTTGTGCTTTGCTTCTTCACCGGACTTGGCGGCCGTACCGCTGAGAATGAGATTCTGCGCGCCGAAGGCGATTGCCGCGGGTGCTATGGACCTGTAGACCGCCGCGGGCGGTATCAGCGTCTGCGGGTCGTTCCTCAGGGAGGGTATCGAGACATGCAGGCCGAAGAAAGTCAGTCCGGTTGCGGCAATCCGGCTGCGCACTTCCGCGGCGTGAGCGGTGTGGTCGATCAGGTTGAAGTAACCGGTCTCGAAGCCGTCGTAGCCGGTGGCGCGGATTTGCCGCAGGACATCGAAGAACGAATCGGGATTCTTCGCGTCGATGGGCCATGCGTTGGTTTGTGCGCCCAGCTGAACATGCGCAGTGCGCCGGCGGTGCGTTGCCTCATCCGCCAGCAGAGACTGCGGTCGCGCGCCAACCGCTGCCAGCAACGGGAGAATCTGTCTTCTCGTGAATTGCATCTTGCCTCCGTTTATACCGTTGTCAAGAGAGACCGGCTGCGATGCTGTGCGTAGCCCTGCCGCCCAAAGAAAAATAGCGCGCCGGTTCCGGCCAATGGCATCAACGCCACAAGAAAGAAGACGGGCGCATAAGAGAACCTGTCGACCAGCACGCCGGTTAGCAGCGGAAAGAGAAGTCCGCTCAGTCCGGCCGCTACCCCGGTGAATCCAGTCACGCGGCCTACTTCATGCTCGCCAAATAGATCGGTGATGCCGGCGAACATATTCGCAGAAAGAAAGTTGTCGGCGAACATGGCCACGCCGATCAGCAGGAACGCGGCTGCCGTGCCGGTTACAAGCGGCACCACCAGGCTTGCAATGCACAGCAGGCTGCTGGATACCATGGTCCACTGACGCACTCTGTACGTGCTCATGCCGCGGTTCTGCAGCCAGCCCGCGGACCATCCACCGGCAAGCCCGCCAACATCGCCAAGCAGAAACGGAATCCATGCCAGGATGCCGATCTGCCCCATGGAGAGATGGCGCGCGCTGAACAGGTAACTCGGAATCCAGTACCAGTAAAACTGCGCGACCGGCCCGATGAAAAAGCGGCAGAGCATGACTGCCCAGAGAGATGGGTTAGCAAGCAGGCTGCGCAGCGGCGCCTTTGACAAAGCAGCACTCCTGGCGCGCGCAACAGGCGCACGATCCTTTCCTGCGCGGATTGGCTCGCGGCTGACAAACCACCATAAAGGAATCCAGAGCAGGCCGAGCGACGCAGCCAGCAGGAACGCAGCCCTGAATCCAAAGTGCAACAGCATATAAACAATCAGCGGCGGCGCAATCGTTGCCCCAATCATGCTGCCGCTGTTGAAGATGCCGATGGCCAGCGTGCGCTCTTTCTGTTTGAACAGCCGGGAAACGGCCTTGATGCCGCCCGAGTAGTTGCCGCACTCGCCCGTGCCCATCCAGAAACGTGTGAAACCGAGTTGCGTTCCGGTGCGCGCCAGGCTCTGCATGCCTGTGGCGCCAGACCACCAGAGCACCGCGCCCATCAGCCCCAGCCGCACGCCCCAGCGGTCCATCAGCGCGCCCATGGGCAACTCGCCGGTCATCATGCCGAACTGAAATGCCGCTACGACACGGCCGTACTGCGCGTTGCTGAGATGGAGCACCTGGCGCAACACGGGCGCAAGCACTGACACGGTTTGCCGGTCGATGAAGTTGATCACCGTGATGGTGAAGAGCAGCGCAAGCACAAGCCAGCGGCGGCGGCCCGCGCCGAAAGTGTCTGTCTCGGCGGCCGGTTCGCTCTCCAGTTCAGCTAGCTTCAACGGCATCACGGCACTCATTGCTTCGGCATCCTCAAGCTCTCTCGTTCAGCGTCGTAACCACCGTTTTCGCCCAGTAAGACTTCACCGCCATCAGGACAGGTACTGACGCCGCCACTCCCGCTTCGAGCGGCGCATTTACAGCCGCCCCGTGCGTGACGGCATCGAGGAAGTTTTTCGTATGCGCACGCTCCAGGCTCTCCGCCGCATCCACGCGAACAGCATCGCCGTTGTGCGGCGTGAAGATGTACCCTTCGCGCGATAACTCCAGCAGTCCGTTTGTGCCCTCGAACAAGACCGATGGACGATCGTTCCGTAGCGGCAGCACAGAACTCTCGAAGTTCAGATTCCAGTTCTTGTAACGGATCACCGCGCTCACGGTATCGGGATTGTCGCGCTGATCGTGCAGCTTGTAGATGCCGCCGGTAGCGTAAGCCGATTGCGGCGCCGCGTCGTTCTGCATCCACTGCGCCACGTCAGCCCAGTGCGTCAGGATGTCGGCGAGCAGACCGTTGCCGTAGTCGTGAAAGTAACGCCACGAGTCATAGCGGACTGTCTCATAGGGTACGTGGGGCGCGGGGCCCAGGAATCTCTCCCAGTCCAGACCGGCTGGCCTGGGCGCATCGGGAATGTTGCGGCACTGCCAGGGAAAGTTGTGCCATACGGCGCGAACCTGAACGGTCTCACCCAGCTTGTTGCTTTCAAAGAATTCCTGCTTGACCTGGCTGTAGTGCGCGCCGCTGCGCTGCTGCATGCCGCACTGCAACACCTGCTTGCTCTGCCGGGCCGCGCTTGCCAGTTCCGCCTGTTCGTGCCAGCGATGCAGCGTCGGCTTTTCAAGATAGACATGCTTGCCCGCTGCAAGCGCCGCGCGCGCGATGGTCACATGCAGATGGTCAGGCGTGGAGATGAGAACGGCATCCAGATCCTTGTGCGCGAGCAGGTCTTCGTAGGCGTTGTAAGCGGCAGGCTCCGGCAACTCCGGCGGCAACTGCGCCAGCACCCGCAGGCGTGTCACGTCGTACGTGTCGGCAATTGCGGTCAATCGCGTGCGTTGATCGGCAAGAAATGCCGCGCCTACGATGCGCCCGCGGCGTCCGACGCCGATAATGCCCAGTGCGACCTTGTCGTTTGCGCCAAGTATCTGCCCGTAAGACTTTGCCGTCATGGCCATGGCCGCCATCGCACCGCCTGTTGCCAGAAACTCTCTTCGATTCATGCGGAGAACGCTCCCTTCAGTGCCTGGAACGCCGGACGAATAACGGCAAGTCCCTGCTTCGATCCGTCCTCGCGCTCTTCTTCATTCATGGCCCAGCCGGACCAGTTCGCTTTCTTCAGCAAGGCCGCAATCTCGGCCAGCGGAAGAGCCCCTTGCCCAAGCGGCGCCTGCACATGGTCGCGGTAATCGCGGAAATGAATTGCGGTCAGCCGCTGATGGTGGCGGCGCACAAAGTCCGGCAGATCGATGCCGGTGCGGAAGGCGTGCCCCGCGTCGAGCAGGAACCAGACCAGCGCTGGATCGGTGGCCGCGTAAAGCGCTTCGATCTCTTTGCCGCTGTATTTAAACTCGGGCCAGTGATTGTGATAAGCAACCTTCAAGCCAAGCTTTGCGGCAAATTCGCCGGCGCGATTCAGCGCATCCGCCTTGCGATGGATCTCGTCTTCATTCACGGCCGGCCAACCGCTGAAGATGAGCCGCTGGGCTCCAAGCGCCGCGCCAGACTGCGCTACCGGCTCATATAACTGTTGTGGAGCAATATTCGTCACGGCATCGTATTCGAGCAGGAATATGTGAACACCGATAAAGTCCAGGCCCGTTGCCTCAATCTGTTTGCGGGCTGCGGGCAATGACCGTGACTGGCTGAGCAGATTGGCGAAACCCGTTTCAAAACCCGCGTACCCGGTGTCGCGCACTTCGCTGAGCGCAGCCAGAAAAGTATCGAACCTGCGTGGGTTGATAGGCCATGCATTGGTCTGCGCGCCAAGCCGGATGCGCGGCGCGTCCGCGCCGGACCCGCCGCTTTGCGGCAGCACTCCAGCAGCCAGTGCCAATGCCTTGCGTGCTGCCACAGATGCGGCCATGGCCGCAAGCGAGTAGAGCAGATCACGCCGGGAAAAGGAATGATTGTTCATGAAACTCCAATAGTTTCTCAGGCGCGCTGATCTGCGTCTCTATGAAGCTGTAGAAAGGATGAAAAGGGGAGTTCGGAGTAAGGCGGGGCCTTTTAGGCGCAACAACAACACAGGCTGCGGGGAGCAGCCTCGGGGCGCTGGAGACGGTAGGCATCAACCGTGAACATATTTGCACAATATCGCATTCAATGACCTGCGTCAATCTGAAGTGTCAGAAGGCGCCATTCTTCAATCCCGCACTCTTTCTGCATGGCCATGCGCAGATTGAAACCACCCTGAACCACTACACGCACAAAGTGGACGCTGATGACAAGCAAGCAGCCAAGACGATCGGAGTGATGCTGTCACCGACAGTTGAAACGGCAATCATGCAAGGGAATTTTGGACCCTGAACCATCAAGGGCTGAGATGGAAATTCTGTAAGTTATTGTTAGAGGTGATATTTCTTGGTTGCGGGGGCTGGATTTGATTCAGCGACCTTTGGGTTATAAGGAGACCAAGATCAATATAAGTAAACAACTTAGAGAAATCGGCCACAACAGTAAACGACTTACCGCAACAACCTACTTGGCCCTGATCTGTCCTCAGTTCTGTCCCTGCTTCTGCTGATTTGCTTCAGAGAGATTACGATGGAGTGCCACCCGGCAATTTAATTCGTGGAGTTCTCGCTTTTCGTGTGTATACTTCTCAGTCGTTCTATTTCCAATATTGGATCGCCGTAGGGAGCGCTCGTGAAGCTCAGATCATTCGTCTTTTTCTTCTCTTTTTTCCTGGCTGCTTTCTCACCTGTGGAACTTTTGGCTCAGGCCAGTGTTCCGCCTTCCCTTGTAACGGCCGCACCGAATCATGCCTTTCAAGGGATTCCGATCCGCTTTGAGCCGAACCGCGGCCAGGTGGAGAAAGACGTGAGATTCCTCGCTCATTGCCCCGAAGGCGACGTCGCGCTGACTGGCGATGGATTCCGCCTGTCATTTGCCCAGAACGGCAAGGACGAGACCCTCACCGCGAAGTTTGCCGGCATGGATCCCGCGAGTGAGGCGACGGGAGAAGATGCGGGCAAGGGCGTGGCGAATTACTATCGCGGGGCTGACGCCGCGGGCTGGATCCGCAACCTTCCCCTGTTTGCGAAGGTCCGCTACAGGAATATTTATCCGTCAACCGACCTGGTGTTCCGCGCCTCTGAAGGCCGCCTGGAATACGATCTGGAACTGAAGCCGGGCGCGGATGCAGGCCGTGTTGCACTGGCGTTCAGCGGCGCCGATAAGGTGAAGCTGGACGCGGGCGGCAATCTGGTGGTTGGGGTTGGGAAGCGCACGCTGCGCTTTCTGGCTCCGGATTCCTACCAGATGGAGAACGGCAAGCGCGTCGCGGTGCGTTCGAAGTACGAAATGCTGGCAGGCAATCGCGTGGGGTTCAGCGTGGGCCCGTATAACCGGAGCGAAACGCTGGTCATCGACCCGGTTGTGGCGTATGCGACGCTTCTCAACCTCAGCAAAAACTTTTCGAATTTATACACCGTTGGGATGACGCTTGACCCAGCCGGAAACGTCTACGTGGCGTACGGGGTACCGAACACAAGTTCCACGGCGGAATCGCTTCTGATCAAGGTTGACTCAAGCGGCGACACGGTCTATCAGAACACCATTCAAGCACAAGCCACCGGGCTCGCGACCGACGCCAGCGGCAACATCTATATGGCTGGATACGCGGGATCCAACTTTCCCGTAACGACGAGCCTCGGCTCGTGCGTTTCCAACTCCGGTCAATGTGAAGCCGGGATCGCCGCCAAATTCGACCCTGGTGGAAATATGCTCTACGGTTCATTTCTCAGCTCACTTAATAATGGCGCGCTCACGACAGCCATGGCCGTGAATTCGGCCGGAGATGTCTATCTGACAGGAGAAGGAGCGATCCAGCCCGTCAATGCGTTCCAGGCCGTTCCAAGCGGCGGGGCATTTTTTGCCGAGTTGAATTCGACCGGAACCGCATATATCTTTGCCAGTTATCTGGGAACGTCGACGACCAGCAATGCCATCGCTCTGGATTCGACCGGAAATGTCTATGTGGCCGGGTCCGTACCCAGCATCACTGGAGCGATTCCTCTCCTCAATGATTTCGAGGCTAATTACAACTCCGGCGGTTTGTTTCTTTCTAAATTTACCCCGGACGGCCAGACACTTCTTTTCAGCTCGATCATGCCGGGCGGAAGCTATACCGGCATGGCGGTGGGCCCGGACAACACAGTGTATCTTGTGGGAACGGCGACCACAGGCTTTCCCTGGACGCCGGGCGGCTACCGCTATCCCCTGGCCTCAACCTACGGCGCCGGCGTTCAGATGTTCGCCATGGCGATCAACCCATCGCTCACAGGGTTGACCTACTCTCAATTTCTTGGGGTGGGATCCGCAACCGCGATGACGTTGGATGCAAAGGGAGACCTTTATGTGGCCGGCAGTTCGAATGACGATGTGCCGCTGACTGCTGATGCGGTGGTCACCGATAGCACACCCACCGGAGAAAGCCCTGGCTTCTATCTGGAGCTTGATCCGAAGGGGCATCTGGTGGCCTCTTCGGAATTTGGCGGTCGCTGGACATCCGAGGTTCCGCAATACATCGCTGTCGATCCGCAAGGAGATATTTACCTCGAAGGTAACCTCAACCTGCTTTCCGAGTCTCAAAGAGGTCCATGCCAGGATCCCGATCCGATCACCGTGGGCGCTAACGCGTCGCTTCTCCAGATACAGCTTTTCAATTGCGCCTATGGAGACACCGTGGGGGATAACGCACAGGGATTCCTTGCCGAGATTCAGCCTGCCGACCAGCCGCAGGTCAGCCTCTCCTCGGTTGCCCCGTACCTGGAGTTGCGCAACGCAGGGACGGCCGATCTGGACATCAACTCGATCACTTCGAGTTCGGGGCCGATCAACGTAACCGGCACCTGCGGGACGACGGTTCCGGCCGCGAGCTCGTGCATGCTTGTGCTGACCGCCAGCAATGGGTCTAACAGCGAAGAGGTGCGAACGCTCACCATCAACAGTAATGCCCAACCCAATGTGCAGACCTTCGACCTGACTGTGACTGGGGGGCTGGACTGGATCACCCCAAATCCCGGTTATATGTTCTGGATCGATAGTTCCAAGGTCTTTTATGGCGCGCAAGTAAACGGGGTGCCCAGCGCGCCCGCACCTTTCACGATTACGAATTTTGGGATCGCTTCCGTTGCGATTGGCCCGATTGTCACGGCTCCGCCCTTCTCGGTAACAAGTAACTGCCCTGCTAGTCTTGCGGCGAATACTTCGTGCACGGGGCAGCTGGTGTGGACACCAGGGAGTTTCGTAGGAGGAACCGGGGTGGACGAAGGAACTGATGTAACCGTGTACTACGGTCCTACATGGGAAGGCGGCCAAGTCAGTTTCGCCCCGCGCGGCACCATGTTCTCCAGCCCCACGGCGCTGCTCGTAGACCCTCAACCAGCTTCCGGACAACCCCAGACTGTCTTCTTTGGGGCTCAGACCATCGGGAACGGATCGCTCTACCGCACAATCCCGATCACGAACGTAGGGACCAGTACGATGGGCGCTCCCCAGGTGACTCTGAGCGGCGACAGTACTTTCTCAATCGCATGGAATTCATGCACGGCAGATCTGGCCCCGCAGCAGGCCTGTGCGGTTGGAATTCTCTTTCAGCCGATCGCGGCAATATGGTCGCTGGGGACGGTCACGGTGAACGGCGGAAGCGATACCTCCGCGGTCGCCCTGTCTGGCATTGGAGTAGCCGGGACCCCCGTAACCACAATCAGCATTGCGCCTACGACTACCACGGCGGGGAGCGCGGATTTCACGCTGACGGTGACGGGGACGGGCTTTACCAGCGGGTCCAAGGTGGTGTGGAATTCGACGGTGCTGGCGACGACGTTTGTAAGCGCAACCGAACTGACAGCAGATGTTCCGGCGCCGATGGTGTCATCGGAAGGAACAGCTCAAGTGACCGTGGGGACGCCCGGGGTTGGGGTAGGCAGCACCAGCACATTCACGATCTACGCCCTGGCGCCGACGATCAGCAGCATCTCGCCGACGAGCGCTACGGCGGGAGCCCGTGGTTCACGCTGACGGTGAATGGGACGAACTTTACTCCCGCGAGCTTTGTAAAGTGGGGCACTACCCCTGTGCAGACATTTTTCGTAAGCCCCACAGAACTGCAAATCAGCGCTTATGGTTCTATGACGAATCAGCCGGGGGGCGTTGCTGTGACGGTGGTGACGCTGCCGCCTGGGGGTGGGACTTCAGGAGCTGAGACCTTTACGATCAACGCGCCGCCGCCGGCTCCGACGATGAGCGGGATTTCGCCGACGACTGCGACGACGGGCGCTGCGGCGTTTCCGCTGACGGTAACGGGGGCGAACTTTACCAGCGCGTCGACAGTGAAGTGGGGAACGACGGCGCTGGCGACAACGTTTGTGAGCGCAACCGAACTGACAGCGCAGGTGACGTCATTGCAGGTGGCAACGGAAGGAACTGTTTTCGTTACTGTTGTGACGCCGGCGCCGGGAGGCGGAACTTCCAGCGGCAGCCCATTCACAGTGAGCGCGCTGGCTCCGACGGTCGGCGGTATCTCGCCGACGACAGCGACGGCGGGCGCTGCGGCCTTCCCGCTGACGGTGAATGGGGCGGGCTTTACCAGCCAGTCCACGGTGATGTGGGGAACGACGGCGTTGACAACAACGTACGTGAGCGCGACCGCGCTGACGGCTACGGTTCCGGCGTTGCTGGTGGCAACCGAAGGGACCGTTTCCGTGACCGTCGTGACGCCTGCGCCGGGCGGTGGAACATCCAGCGCCAGCACATTCACGATCAACGCACTGGTTCCGACGATCAGCGGCATCTCGCCGGCGTCGATCACAGTGGGGAGCTTGGCGTTCCCACTCACGGTGAATGGAACAAACTTTACGAATCAATCCACCGTTATGTGGGGAACGACGGCGCTGACGACGACTTACGTGAACGCCACGCAACTGACGGCGCAGGTAACGGCGTTGCAGGTGGCAACCGCAGGGACCGCTTCCGTGACGGTGCAGACACCGGCGCCGGGCGGCGGGACTTCCAACGCGTCGAGCTTCTCGATCAATGTTTCCGCGCCCCTTCCATCGATCAGCAGCGTGTCACCGGCGTTAGCTGTGGCTGGCTCCGCGGCGTTCCCGCTGACGGTGAATGGGTCAAACTTTACCAGCAAGTCTACGGTGATGTGGGGTTCGACGGCGCTGGCGACGACGTACGCGAGCGCCACACAACTGACGGCGCAGGTAACGGCTGCCGAGATTGCTTCAGCGGGGGTGTTGACGGTGACGGTGCAGACGCCGGCGCCGGGCGGCGGGACTTCCAACGCGTACAGCTTCGAGATCGACCCGTCGGGGGCGACTCCGCCGAGCTTCACTACGGCGACCGTGACGGTGACCGCGGGCACGGCAAGTTCAGCGAACTATCCGGTGACGCTGGCGTCATCTGCTACGAACATTTCGGTGACGTGCCTGAACCTGCCGGCGGGCTCTACATGCAGCTACTCGTCAGGCGCGCTGACGATTACCACGACGGCGTCGACACCGTCAGGGACATACGTGATCACGGCGGTCTTTTCAGAGACTCTGCCGGGGGCTGCTGGCGCCGTCATTCTGCTGCCGTTCCTGCTGATTCCTTTTGCCGGGACCAGGAAGCGCAGGAAGGCCGGCATGATGCTGACTGGCCTGGTGGTGCTGGCGCTTTCCGTGGTGGTTGCCAGTGGCGGCTGCGGCGGAGGAGGAGGCGGAGGGGGCGGATACACGCCGCCAACGCCGACGACGCACACGGCGAACAGTTCGGGCGCGGTGACGCTGGTGGTGCACTAGCTTTCGCCAGGAGGAATCCGCATGAAGCGGTAGAATCGCCAGGATTCTAACACGGCTTTGTCGCGTATGCGATTTCCTAAATTGTCTTGGGGGCTTTATGCGGGGCCCCCCCGCATGCCTTCGGCGCGGGTAACACTATCGTTGTCCGAATACCGCTGATGGCAGTATATCGGCGCACTCCCTGGCGGCCGTATCTCGCAACTGAAGACGGAGGCGTCGCCCACCGAAATCTGTATTCCGGAAGCAGTGAGGGATTCCCTGATGGCTTGGAAGAAGTTGACGCCATACACGGCGCCGGGGGATTGGGTGTTTGCCAGCTGCAACCCATGGGCAGCGCCCCATGTGGCCCGACTCAAAGCTGGCTGACTACATTCTTCCGATTGCAGAAAAGGCGGGCTTTGGCCGGATTGGCTGGCACACCTTCCGGCACAGCCTCACTTCCTGGGGCAAGCAGGTGCTGACGCTTGAGGAAACGAAGGAATTGGTTCGTCATGCAAATATCCAGACAACCAGCGACATCTACGGCGGCCTCTCACTGGACGCGAAGCGCACAGCGCAAACCCGTTTGGTGAAGTTCGTTCATGAGGCAGGGGAAAAGGCGTCTCTGGAGGAAAAGTTGTAATCTGTCCTCAACTGTCCCTTTTGATAGTTTTAGAACTTATCCGTAAATAGAAATGGTCTGTCTCCAACAGATCAGCGCGGCAGCAAGCGTGAGAAGCGCGATGTAACTGGCCTCGGTTTTTTCGAAGCTGACTAGCAGTTTGCGAAATCTGTTGA
>Ga0316217_10000144_pt1 | contig 106488 bp, 65 predicted proteins | sample 1anoAmetaG_FD_203633 | JGI IMG/M metagenome (GOLD analysis project Ga0316217, IMG submission 203633) | Freshwater microbial communities from Trout Bog Lake, Wisconsin, USA - 1anoA | ecosystem: Environmental > Aquatic > Freshwater > Lake > Hypolimnion/Profundal zone | place: USA: Wisconsin...
CCTCTTTTTCAGCCACACTCCAGAAGCTCTCACCCAACTGGGCCGGGCTCTGCACTTCTATGGCGTGACCTTCCGCTACGCTCCCACGCCCCAAGCCAAAGGCAAAATCGAGCGCTCCCATTTCTTCTGGCAGGAGCGTCTGCCCGCTTATTTCGCCAGCGAAGACATCTCCGAGCTCGACCAGGCCAATCCCCATATCCAGGAACTGCGACTCCACCGCAACCAGCACGAAGTTCACCGCGAACTCAAAATGAAGCCTCAGCAGGCCTGGGACCTGGCCCTCAACGAAAAGCGCTCCGTGCTACGCTCGGTGCATAACTGTCCCTGGTGGCCCTTTGTCTGGAGCCTCCGCACCAAAATCAAAATCGGCTCCGACGGCCGCGTGCCGATTGGTTCGCAATCCCTGCGCATCGACGCCGCTCCAGGGGCCCACGCCATCCTCTGCCAGCACCCTGGCGGCCACCGCTCCGTTCTGGCCCATTCCCCAAACCAAAAACAGAAACCGGTCATTCTCTTTTCCAATCTCCCAAAATGACCCGTCCGCTTTTGTTAACTACAAGTCCCCAATTTGTCCGCTTTTGAAAACTACGCGACAAGCGTGAAAGTTTTTCTTGACCGTCCTGTCATCTAAGGTCAATGTTCTGACCTCTTCCGGCGCTCGCAAAGGTTGGCGCCGGTGTTCGTGGCTAACGCTCGAAAACGAAAGACCTGCCCATGCGAAAGTGTAATTGTTCCGGCCACTGCGGTCCCCAGTACTACGATCTGAGCCGGCGGGATTTTCTGGGGCTGGTAGGGGCAGGGGCGGCTTCCTTGCTTGCCACTCCCGCCTGGGGCGCGTTCGCATTGCCGTCCGACGAATGGGAGCGGTGGCGTCGCGAGCTCTTCGCGCCGGCCTTCCCCCGCCTTTACCTCTCCGACAAACACACCGACGCGCGTTTGCATCTGGGAGGTATCGGCACGGGCAACTTCGAGATTGGCGCTGATGGCCAGTTTACCACCTGGCAGCTTTTTAACACCCTGCAAGATGGGCAGGTGCCGTTCTATTTCCTGGCCAAGTCCGACGCCGCCACCCGCCTGCTCCAAACGGCCGGTGGACCTGATTGGACCCGCGTCAAGAAGATCGAGATGACGGGGGATTATCCGGTAGCCAACTTGCGCTTCAAGGACGTTGGTTTGCCCTTCGACCTGGAACTGAGCGCCTTTACGCCATTTGCTCCGCTGGACGCGCGCTTCGCCTCCATGCCGCTGGCCGTTTTCGTTTTCCGCATCCACAATCCGTCACCCCAACCTCAAACGGTTTCCTTGGCCGCCTTAATGCAAAACCCGGTCGGATACGAGGCTGGCGCTGAAAACTCCTCCTTGGCCAACGCTTGTTTTGCCGGCAACGTGAACGAGGTTCTGCATGAGGGGGGGATGGCCGGGCTGTTGCTTCGCGCCGAAGCTGGCCGCGAACCGGCCTTGGATAAACCGACCGCAATTTACGCCAGCAAGAACTTGGCAGCGTTGAAAATCCCACCGCTGGATCGCCCGACCAGTCTCACCGTCGAGATTAATGAAGGCCAGCCCATTCCTGTGGGAAAACTGCAGGAGCCTTCGAGAGTCGTAATTTGGCTCGAGGAACCGGTGGCTTCGCTCTCAGAGGAGTTTCTGCGTTCGGCCCGGGACGCGGTGCTGGCGGGAGCGACATTGGTCTTCGCGGGTAAGACCATGCCTTTGCTCGAAGCCTACGCTTCCTGGACCGGCGGCAAGCCGCTGGCGGAGGCTAGTCCGCGGCCGGATATCGTCTTCGAGGATTTCGAGCACGGCTACGAAAATTGGAAGGTCGAAGGGGAAGCCTTCGGCACGGCTCCTGCCCAGGGCACCCTGCCGAACCAGCAACCGGTTTCCGGATTCCTGGGAAGCGGTTTGGTGAACAGCTATCTCAACGGGGACGCAACGACCGGCCGGCTCATCAGCAAGCCGTTCAGCATCGACAGGAATTTCATCCGTTTTTTGGTTGGAGGCGGGCATTTTGCCAAGACCCAGATAAGGCTTGTGGTGGACGGAAAGGTAGCGCGCGCCACCTCCGGCAAGGATAACGAACGGCTCGAACCTGCATCGTGGCAGGTCGGCGAGTTTGCCGGGAAAACCGGGCATATTGAGATTGTTGACGAGGAAAAAGGGGGTTGGGGCCACATCAACGTCGACCAAATCGTCTTCTCCGACCTGACCGGAGATCGGAATGTCATGGTCCTGCTCGATCAACTGTTACCGGCGCGGTTCAGTGCCGTTCGCCCTAGCGACTTGCCGGGTGGCCGATCAGCGGTGCGACTTGAGGGTTTGGCGTTGCATCCGGACTCCGCGCAAACTACGGATTCTGAACGGGGCCTGGAATTGCTGATCCGGTCCGTCGGCCGCGGCAAAGTTGTGCTTGCCGCCGGCCCCCTGCTCGAAACCGCTCACGCCGGCCTGAGTCATTATCGCCAGCGCGCGTATTCCTTTCTCTGCGGATTGGCGGGCGCTAAGTACGTTTTCTCGACGGGGTTGCATCCTAGAGCGCCTGGCTTCGGCAGCCTGGCGCTCGCGGCGCTTTCGGAGCGGGTCTCGGTCCTGCCAGCCTTCGATGATTTGGATCAAGCCTGGAGACAATTTGCCGTTGATGGCCGTTTTGCGAAGCTGGAGCAGGTCCAACCCAAGGCCCCGTCCGCCGCTGGTCGCACCGTGTTTGGCGCGGTCGCTGTGGAAGTGGAGGTCGCCGCTGGAGCGACCGTCGAGGCGCCTTTCCTGCTGGCTTGGCACTATCCCAACAAATACAACGGCGGCGACACCTGGATGGGTTGCCATTACGCGACCCAATGGGCGGATGCCCGCGCGGTGGTGCGCGACGCGGCGGCGAATTTTCCGACGCTGCGCCAGCGAACAGAGCTGTTTCGTCAGACGTTTTACGACGGCACTTTGCCCGCCTGGTTGCTCGACTGCGTCACGGCGAACGCGGCCATCATTCGTCACGTCGGGGTTGTTTTTCGCATTGCCAACGGCGATGTCTATGGATGGGAAGGTTCCAACGGCTGCTGCGCCCCCACTTGCACCCACGTGTGGGGCTATGAACAGGCCCTAGCGCGCCTGTTTCCGGAACTCGAGAAAGACATGCGTCGCATCGACTTCAAACGCCAGCAACGTCCGGATGGCGGGGTCAATAATCGCACCGACATCCCATCGCCCCCGCGCCCCTCAGGCGAACAGCCGTTCGCGGATGGCCACGCCAGTTGCATCCTGAAAGCCTACCGCGAGGCCCTCAACCATCCGAACGAGTCGCTATTTGAAGAGTATTGGCCGCATATCCTCAAGGCGGTCGAATATCTGATTGCCCGTGACGCAAAATCCGCGGGCGGCGAGCCCGGCGGAGTTTTGCGCGATGACCAGTGGAACACCTACGACGAGGCGCTCCACGGCGTAACCACCTTTATCAGCGGTTACTACCTCGCCGCGCTTCGGGCTGGGGAGGAATGGGCGCGGCGCGTGGGCGACTCCGCATCCGCGGCACGCTTTCATGCGATCTTCGAAAAAGGCCAGAAAACACTCGTCGAGCTCTGTTGGAACGGAGATTACTTCCAACAAGACCTGCCGGATTATCTCGATCGCCAAGGCGAAGTCGGGCCCGGTTGCATGGCGGATCAGCTCATCGGCCAGTGGTGGGCACATCAACTGGGCCTGGGCTACATCCTGCCTCGGGAAAAAGTCATCGCGGCGCTCAAAGCGGTTTTCCAGCACAACTTCAAGTCAGACCTGACCGGTTGGGCGCACTCGCCGCGGGCCTTCGCGGGGGCCCGGGACAAAGGGCTTATCATCTGCACCTGGCCCAAGGGTGGAAGGCCGGCAAAGGTCATGCTCTATTCGGATGAGGTATGGACCGGCATTGAATACCAGGTGGCCGCCCACTTGATCTATGAGGGATTGATCGAGGAGGGCTTCGCGATTACCAAGGCCGCCCGCGACCGCTACGACGGCATTCCCCGTTCGCCGTTCCCGCGCAATCCCTGGAATGAAATCGAGTGCGGCGGTCACTATGCTCGCGCGATGTCCTCGTGGTCTTTGTTGCTGGCGCTCTCGGGCTTCCATTACGACGGCCCTCGAAGCGCTTTGCGCTTCGTGCCGCGGATCGCGCCCGATCGTTTCAGGGGACCCTTTACTGGACCTGAAGGTTGGGGCAGCCTGTCCCAAACTCGGCAAGGTCAAACCCAGCGAAATGAGTTGTCCCTAAAGGAAGGCCGCTTCCCTGTCTCCGAAATCACCCTGGGGACGCCCGTTGCGCCCAAGTCCGTGCGGGTGGAACATGAGGGCCGCCTGATAGAGGCCGCTTTTCGAGCCGTCGCGGACGGGGTAGTGATCTCCTTTAAACCGGCTCTGATGGTTGAAGCTCGACAGAGGTTGTCTATCGAGCTCAGTTGAGTCCGATCCGAACGGCGTCCAAAACCAAATTCCGATTAGGGATTCCCATCGAGGAATTTGATGAAGATATCCTTGAATTGGATATCCATTGTGAAGCCCGCGTGCATTTGGAGCGCGATCACCCCTCCATGGAGGACCGCCTTTGGACTCTCGTCGGTCATCTCTGTCATCAGGTGGCCGTTGATCTTATACTGGACGCGGTTTCCTTTGACGATGAGGATGATGTCGTTCCAATCGCCGGTGTTGTGCAGCAATTTCTTCAGGTCATCCGCGCTTTCGGACAGCGGGGTGTTGACGCGTTTATTCTCGGCGTCCCAGTGGGTTTTTTCACCACGGTTGCTCATCGTTCCTCGCCCGCCGGCGATGCCCGATTCGTCGTAGATAGTACCGGTATAATTGCCGCCGCTATCGATGTCGGCCTGGTAGCCGCCGGCGTGAAGCGTCTGCGGATTGTTGACGGTCGAACGGAACTGGACCCCCGAGTTCCCATCCGGGCTTACGAGCATCCACTGCAGGTGGAGTTCGAAATTCGCAAACTTCTCCGGGTGCTCCCGGGAAGCGCTCAAGATAAGGTCCGTCTGGACCGAGTGCTCCTTGGTTTCGCTGCCGTCAATCACGCCGTTCTTTACTGACCAGTAACCCTCCAGACCTTGCCAGCCGGTCAGATCCTTGCCGTTGAACAAGCTGATAAAGCCCTTGGCATTGGGGCGCTCAAGGGGTGGCGCGGCCGGAGCGGCTCCGGCGGCGGGACTATCTTCCGCCTGGAGGGCGGCGGCGCTGAGCGCCAAGGCGGCAACGGTGGCGAGAGAGAGGTGCTTATGCATACGTTGGGAAGGGAGGGGTTGTGGTCGAAACAATTTCCGAGTGGGAACGAAGGGTCGCGCCACGCCGCCTTTTCCTTGACGCTGCGCGGGTGATGGAGATTCGCGTTTCGTTCGCACTCATCGCGGCGAAATCCTGCCAGACCGAAAGCGGAGTGTCGAGTGGGAAGTTGCGTCGGAAGCGCAGTCGGTCCCAACATCCCCAGGTTTCAAAAATCTGTCGTGGAAACGGATTGACCTCCGGCTCGCCGTTGAATAGTCAATTCGGGTGCTATGCAACTTGTGGACAGCCAATTAATACCAAAGACGGGACGGTTGGTGAGAAAGCCTATCCGTGCGCGGTCTCAAATTCTAGCGCCGTGGGTTATCGCTGCGCCGCCGGCATCCTCTGACCGCGGCGTCAATCGATCTTCATAATCCTCAGCTATGAATTCGACTCAAACCATGCGATCCCTCCGGGCGGGCATCATTGGCACGGGCTTCATCGGCCCCATGCATGTCGAGGCCTTGCGCCGCCTGGGCGTCACTGTAAGCGCCATCTGCGACGTGGCCGGTCTGGCCATTAAAGCATCCGAGAAACTCGGCATACCGCGGGCTTTCGCCGATTACCACGACTTGCTCGCATGTCCGGAGGTGGACGTGGTGCATATCACCACCCCCAACCGATTTCATTGCGAGATGTCGCTGGCGGCGGTGCGCGCCGGCAAGCACGTCGTCTGTGAAAAACCGCTAGCCATGAACACGCGCGAGACGGCGCGGATCGTCAGGACCGTCCGCGCTTCTCAGCGGATCTTCGCGGTTAATTACAACGTCAGGTTCTACCCGGCCGTGCTGCAACTCCGTCGCTTAGTGGAATGCGGCGAATTGGGCGATATCATCCACGTCAACGGCTCCTACATGCAGGACTGGTTGTTCAAAGACACTGACTACAACTGGCGTTTGCTCCCGCAGGAGGGCGGATCGCTGCGCGCCGTGGCGGATATCGGCACGCACTGGATGGACACGGTCTCGTTTATCCTCGGCGCGAAGATTACGTCGGTTTTTGCCGACTTGGCTACCTGGCACAAGCGCCGCCGCCGTCCGCTGGGTGAAGTGCAGACCTTCGCCCAGGCCGATGACCGGATGAAGTATGCATCCTACCAGGTCCAGACCGATGACTTCGCCAGCGTCCTGCTGCGATTTGCCAACGGCGCCCGGGGCAACCTGAGCGTGTCGCAAGTCGCCGCCGGCCGCAAGAACTGCATCCGGATCGAGATTTATGGCTCCAAGAAATCCGCCTGTTGGTGTTCAGAGGAACCGGAATTCTTGCGCTTCGGCAACCGGGATGGCGCCAATGAAACCGCCGTGCGCGCCACCCCTGCGTTTGGCGACGGGGCCGTCGGTTTCACGGACTATCCTCCGGGTCACGTCGAGGGATTTCCAGACACCTTCAAGATGAACTTTCGGGCAATCTACGCGGCAGTGGCGGCGGGCCCGGGCGCGGAGCCCGTTCGCTTCGCCACGGCCGAGGATGGCCACCGGGAGGTAAGCGTTTGCGCGGCCATCCTTAAAAGCAACAAGTCGCGAACCTGGACTGACGTTCCTCGATTATGAAGTGCACTTACGAAGAGCTTGCCAAAATGATTGATCATTCGCTCCTGCACCCGACGATGACGGACCAGGATCTGGAGGACGGCTGCAAACTGGCGGCGAAATACGCGGTGGCTTCCGTGTGCATCAAGCCCTATGCCGTGAAGCGCGCCGCCGAATTGCTCAAGGGCAGCGGAGTATTGGTTGGCGCGGTTATTGGCTTTCCGCATGGCAATGCCTGCACGGAATCCAAACGTTACGAAGCCGAATTGGCTTGCCGCGATGGGGCCGTCGAGATCGATATGGTCCTCGATCTTGGCAAGGCGCTCAGCGGCGCCTGGGACTATGTCGAGCGGGACATCAAGACGGTTTGCGACGAGGTCCACCAGCGTGGCGGCAAAGTGAAGGTCATCCTTGAAAACGACTATCTGACCCAGGGCGGCGCGGGTCTGAGCGGCGACGATTTGAAGCAAGCTCTTTGCCAACTGTGCGAACGCGCCGGCGCCGATTGGGTGAAGACCTCCACCGGCTACGGTTTCGTCAAACAGCCCGACGGCGCTTACAACTACAAAGGCGCGACCGAGCACGACCTCGCCCTAATGCGGGCCAGCGTCTCCGCTAAAGTCCAGGTGAAAGCCGCGGGCGGCGTTCGTGACCTGGACGGATTGATGAGGGTGCGCGACCTGGGCGCCTCGCGCTGTGGCGCCACGGCCACCGCCGCCATGTTGAGCGAGTACCGACGGCGCGAAGCCGCCGAGCAAGCAGGCTCAGCGTCCGCGGACCGCTCGGGTTCAATCGGGGCGGGAGGGTATTAGGCGTCATGGGCGACGAGGAACCGAGATTACCGTCCCCGGCTGAAGCGGGGCCTGCAGGCGGTAGCCACGAGCCTAGCGGGATCGAGCAACTGCGTGAGCGCATCGACGCGATCGACCAACAACTGGTGGAACTGTTGGCCCGACGAGGCCGCACGGTGGAGCAGGTTATCCACGTCAAACAGCAAGAGGGTTTGCCGACGTTTCATCCGGCGCGCGAAGAGAACTTAATTTCGACCCGCCGGGCCCAGGCGGAGCAGGCGGGGCTCGATCCCGATTATGTGGAGGACTTGTTCCGCACGGTGCTTCGGCATTCCCGAGTGGGGCAATTGCACACCCTCGGGCGCCGGGGTGTTCGGCCGGGCGCCAAGGTGCTGATCGTCGGCGGGCGTGGCAGCATGGGCCGGTTTCTGGGACGCTGGTTCACGCAATCCGATTACGAGGTTCGCGTTCTGGACCGAGAGGATTGGCCCCGCGCGCAGCCGTTGGCCGCCGGCATCGATCTGTGCCTGCTGGCGGTTCCCATCGGCGTCACCCCCGTGGTAGCCGCCCAGATCGCGAACCATCTGCCTGCAGGCTGCGTGCTGGCCGACATCACGAGCCTCAAAAGCGAACCCCTGGCGGCCATGTTGCGAGCTTACGCGGGACCGGTCGTGGGACTTCACCCGCTGTTCAGCCCGGCGACCACCAGCTTGGACAAACAGATCGTCGCCGTCAGTCCGGGGCGCCTGCCCGAGGCCTGCCGATGGTTGCTCGACCAACTGGTGGTGTGGGGCAATATCCTCGTGGAGACGCCGGCGAAGGAACACGATGAGATCATGGGGATTGTGCAGGCCCTGCGGCACTTCGCCACGTTCGCCTTTGGTCAGTTCCTTTGTTCGCAACAGGCGCCGATTCTCCGTACGCTCGAATTGTCGAGTCCCATTTACCGATTGGAGTTGGCGATGGTGGGTCGTCTTTTTGCCCAAGATCCGTCGCTCTATGCCGAGATTGTGTTTGCTACGCCCGCGCGCCAGGCTCTGCTCAAGGCCTTTATTGGCTCGCTAAACGCGAATTTGGGTTTGATCGAGCGCGGTGACAAGGCGGATTTCGTTGCCCAATTCCGCAAAGTGGCGGAGTGGTTCGGACCGTTCAGTGAACAGGCCTTGCGGGAGAGCACATTCCTGGTCGAAAAACTGGTGCATCGTTTCTAATGCGCGGTGGCGGCATGCGCTCCTGTTGACCCTATACGCCCAGGCCGGCCGTTGTTTCCAGGCGATGTTGCCACGATATCAGTCATTGGCTGCTATCGGCAAACCGTTGCGCTTGACGACGGGCCATCCAATCGCAGATCGTTTCCAGGTCGGCCACCGGAACGTCAGTGTGCGGCAGCGTATGCAGGTAGGGCGGGGGACCGAACTCAGGTGTCAGCGTACTTACCGCCGCTCCGCGCACCCGCTGGGCTTGCCAGACTTGATCCCACCACCCTTCGTGGGCTTTCAAATGAACGGAGTATTCCGGGGCGGACGGATCCGGGACTTGCGGTCCTTCCTCAAAACCCACCCGCGCATGGAGGTGGTAACAATGCCGCGCCGCCAGGGCGATAGTTTCGCCCAGGTCGGGCAGCAGGCGTTCGCAAACGCAAACCCAGTGGCTATAGTCGCAGGTCAGACGCAGGCTGGGAAATTGATTCAACAGACGGCGCGTTTCCCAAGGCGTCCCAAAGCAGCGCAACCGGTGAGTTTCGTGGGCGACCGGTACGCCGATTTCCTTTTCCATGGCCACCATTTGCCCGTAAAAATCCTCCGCCTCGGCCGCGCTCCAATTGTCATGTCCAGTGTGGGCGTTGAAAAAGAGCGGATGCTGGTCCAAACATTCCTCGATCTGGACGCGGAGCGAGCCAAGATGTTCCCGCACCGATCCGCCCGGCGTAAAGTCATGGCTGAAAATCTGCGGCACCCACTGGAAGCCGCTTTCCTTGAGGAAGCGGAAGAGATCCTGGCGGTCCGGAACAAAGCGCGGAGAAACCTCAAGGGCCTCATAACCGACTTCTCTCCAGTGGGGCAGGTAGGGTTGCAGCCCGCGAGCGAGGTCAACGCCCCAAAGATGGCGAACGAGTTTTAATTTCATGCGAATTTGAAGCGTCGGCGGGCTTGCGGGATCGAAGGGACGCCGCCAGCGTAGAAGCGAGGCGGAGGAACAATTTGCCGCCCTCTTCGCGAAGCGCGTAGGTTCGCAGCGGTACGCAAGCCGGCAACCGCTGCGGCGAACCGTCAGTGATGTCAAAACGTCCGTTGTGTTTGGGACATTCGATGAGGCTCCCCGTCAGCCAACCATCGGCCAGATGGGTCTTGCCGTGAGTGCAGACCCCATCCGTCGCATAGAGTGCCCCTTGAGCCGTGCGGTAAATGCAATAGGTCTCCGGGCCGAGATCGAATCGAATGACCTCCTCGGGCTTCAGCGCCTCGGCGGGACAGACTTCGATCCAGCCATCGGCCGGCGGTTCCTGCGCGATGAAGACGTGTGACGAGGACCGAGAGCGAGGAAAGGTCGTCGGCGCGGGCAACTTGCGTTCGACGCAATAGCCTGGGTCCTTCCTCTGGCGGAGAAGCGCGGGGACAATTTCACGCCAAGCATTCCACAGGCTGGTATAGGGCGCCGGCATGTCCGGCTTGACCAATTCGTGGAGCTTCGGGAGGTTGTGATAGGGCACCAGAGGGAACATGTGGTGTTCAACATGATAATTCATGTTCCAGTACAGGTAGCGATGAATTAAGTTCATGTAAACCGTACGGCAATTGAGCCGGTGGTCCAGAACATTTTCCGCCAGCCCCGCGTGCTGCGTGTAGCCATAGATCGGCATGAGCCAGGACCCGTAGAGGTTGGGCAACCCAATAAACAGGAGCGGCAGGATACTGCGCTGCCAGATCGCGACGCCAAGGACGCTCCCATAAACCAGCAAGCAGACGCGGGCGCGGATGAAGATCTTTTCATATTCGGACTCGGGGATGAACGTCCTTTCCTCGGCCGTCACCCGTCCGGCGCCGTGGAGCGCCAAGTGCCGAAAGTACTTCGGAATGACCTTGATGGCAAAAAAACTCAAGATTAACCCGGGTATATCCGGCGGACGGGGAACAGCAATTTCCGGATCGCGTCCCACGATGATAGTGTCGCTATGGTGTCGCGCGTGGCTCCAGCGCCAAACCGTGGACTCCCGCATCACCATGAAGGAGGCGATTTCATAAAGCGCGTTGTTCAACCAGTCCGTCTTGAAGGCGGTGCCGTGGCCGGATTCGTGCCAGCGCGAATCCGAAGTGGAAGCGTAAAGCGCGCCGTAAATCATAAAGGCCGGAAAGGCCCACCAACTCCCGGCTTGCCACAATTGGTAGGCGGTCCAGCCCGAACCGAGGATTAAACCCAACCAAAGAACGGTGTCGCGCAGGGCGGGCCAATCCCGACGCTGGAGAAGATGACCCATGGCGTCCTTGGGCACCGGCGAGGTGTACCAGGCGGCCTCAGCCAAGCCCCGTTTCACCGCCAGCGCCGCGTCTTTGCCGACGAGACTGTAGTCACTCGGTCGAATGGCTGGGATGGCGGACATGATGATTAACTGCTAAAACGGTTGCAATAAGCCGGGCGTTCCACGCGCTAATGTGCATCAAGTTCGGGAAAAGTCTATGGCCGATATCTCGACGGTCGCCTTGGGGTCTTGACGTGATCCGAGGGAAATGCTAGGCATTGCTTCCAGTCAGAACGACGCTTATGCCCTTAATTCCAACCGGTTTTGTCAGTGTCAACCCCGCCACGGGCGAGGTCCTGGCGCGCCTCGAGCGCCACTCCGAGGCCGAGGTCAATCGCCGGCTCGGACTGGCCGCGACCGCTTACACCGATTATCGCCGCACCTCGTTAACGGAGCGAGCCCGGTGGATGCTGAACGCGGCGGAGATCCTGGAGACGGAGAAGCTCGCCCTGGGGCGGCTGATTACCCAGGAAATGGGCAAGCCGGTCCGGGCGGCGGTGAAAGAGGTTGAGAAGTGCGCTTTTGCCTGCCGTTACTACGCGCAACACGCGGCCGACTTTCTGGCGGATGAGGCGGCGGCGTCAAGCGCCGTGAGGAGCTTCGTTCGCTTTCAACCCCTTGGCGTGGTGTTGGCGGTAATGCCCTGGAACTTCCCGTTCTTCCAAGTGTTCCGGTTTGTGGCGCCGGGGCTGATGGCGGGAAATGTGGGGTTGCTCAAACACGCCTCGAACGTGCCGCAATGCGCGCTGGCCATTGAGGACATTCTGCGGCGCGCGGGATTCCCGACGGGAGTGTTTCAGAGTTTGCTGATCGGTTCGGCTGAGGTGGGGCGGGTAATCGAAGACCCGCGCGTGGCGGCGGTCACGCTCACCGGGAGCGTGGCGGCGGGGGCTAGCGTGGCGGCGCTGGCGGGCAAGCGCATCAAGAAGTCGCTCCTGGAATTGGGTGGCAGCGATCCGTTTATCGTCATGCCCAGCGCGGATTTGGATCGCGCCACCGGCATTGCGGTACAGGCGCGCACGGTTAATAACGGCCAGTCCTGCATCGCGGCCAAGCGGTTCATCATCCATGAGCGCATCGCCGGCGAGTTCGAGCGCCGGTTCGTCGAGCGCATGGCCGCCCTGAAGGTGGGCGACCCATTAGACGAGACGACCGAGATCGGGCCGCTGGCCACCAGCCAAGGCTTGAGCGACCTCGACGAGCAAGTCCAGCGGACCGTCCGGTTGGGCGCCCGGGTGCTCTTGGGCGGGCGACGGCTCGATCCTCCCGGCTTTTTTTATCCGCCGACGGTTCTGACGGATATTCCCGCCAATTCGCCGGCTTGCCGCGAGGAATTGTTCGGCCCGGTGGCGGCCCTTTTCCGAGCGTCTAGCATGGAGGAGGCGGTGCGAGTAGCCAACGACACGCCGTTTGGTTTGGGCGCATGCGCTTGGACCGACGACCCCGCTGAGCGCGATTATTTCGTGGACCACATCGAGGCCGGGGTGGCGTTTGTGAATGGCATGGTCGCCTCCGACCCGCGGCTGCCCTTCGGCGGTATCAAGCAATCCGGCTATGGCCGCGAACTTGGCCGCCACGGGCTATTGGAGTTCGTCAATATCAAGACCGTCGCGTTCTTCTGATTTCCCGGCCCGAGTTCATTTGCCGGGAGGAAAGAGGTCAAACTGACGAATGGTGGCGCCGCCGAGGTCGAGCCGAACGAACTGAGCGGCGACCGGTTCGAAGGCCTTGCTATAAATGCTGCCGAAGACCCGCCCCTGATGCACCGCGCGCCACGAGCCGTCGGCCTGTCTGGCCTGGAGTTGGAAGTCGCGACCCTCGCCGCGGCGATGGCCGGGGTTGTCGATCGTGAACTCGAGACGGCCAAAGGTTGTCGTTTGTCCCAGGTCCAATTCGCCATTTGTCCTCGGTTTGCCGGCGGTGAGCGAGTCTTGCGAAGGCGCCGCCAGCGCCAGTTCTTCCAAGGAGCGATCGAACTCCAGCCTAAGAATTGTATCCGGCTTCTCGCTCTTCGCGGTCAGGAGTCGCTTCGAGACCACCCGGGCCGGGATAGGCGGGATTTCTGGCGCGCCGTCCAGCGCGTGCACATAAACGACGCGGTCGCGGAACACGCAACCGGGCCAGGGACCGGCGCGGACGCCAGTGAGACTCTCGCCGTATTTGGCGAGCCAGGCCGCCGTTGTCGGGCCCGGTTTGGGCAAGCCGTCGAGCATCGGCGGCAGGCCGAAGAGATAGTTGCGGTCGTTGCAGGCGACGCCTACCAGGGTGCGGATACGGTTCTCCAGCGATGACATATCGACGATGTCAGTGTGGCGGGACGCCGGCGTGACGCTGAGAGAGGCCACTTTGCCTTTGCGATAGACGCAGGCCACCGTGGTGTTGTCGGCGGCGTGGAGTTTGAACGACACGTCCCAATCCTCCGGCCAGGCAGGCAGAAGGAAAATCCTCTGCCCGTCGCTCTGGAGCAACATGCTCTGTAGCGCGTTGACTGAATTCGCGCCGTGGTCGTTGTCGGGCGTGCCATCCATCTTGGTTTCCCAGAAGGCTGGGAAACGGGCCCGCGGACGGTTCGGCCACGGCGCATCGGGATCCACGTTGTCCGTCCAGTGGACGAACTGGTCATTGAAGTTGATGCTCGCCAAGCGGGCGGCTTCGCGCGCCAATCCGAGATAGGCGGCTTGCACGGGCGAGGCTTGCCAGCCTCCGGTTTCCACGGCTTGCCCATCGGCCGTGCCGTCCAGGCTCACGGCGCGCGTATGGAAGGACTGGCGGGCCATGGCGAGTCGCGCCTCATTGCCCAGCCAGGCTTGCCGGAACGGATAGACCGAGTACATCTCGGGGCTTTCGCAAATCTCGCGCCCAGGCGCGTATTTCTCTCCGACGGCGAGCAGGTCCAAGCCCTTGATCCGCCGGGTTGGCACGTCGGGCAGTTCGCTTAGCAGCTTCGCCCAACGCGTCCTGCGTTCTTCGTCGATCTCATATCGCAGCAAGTGGGCGAGCAGAAAGCGCAGCCCGGTGATCTCAGTGTTGGGGTTTGTCACAGGTTGGTAGGTCTCCACTGTCGCCGCGGGCGCCATTAAGAGTTTCCCCCGTTCATCCCGGTTCGGGAAGTGCAACGCGTAGAATTTGATGAATTCGTCCGCGCAGGGAAGGAGGATTTCGTCCAGGAACCGCCGATCCCGGGTATGGTCGAAGTATTCGCACATCATCGCCGGAGTCTCGACCGTGCCGAGGAAGTGGTAGCGCAGGTGCTGCGGAACGCCGTTCCAGTCGAAGATGCCGACATTGTTCCACCAACTCGCCTCCATGATAAACGCGCCGTCGTGATGAAAGATCGCGCGGCAGCGATCCCGGCAAACGTCAAGGCCGTTCCGGACAAATTTCATCCCCGGCAGCAGGGTGTCATAATCGCCGCGAGCGGCCATCGCCCAATACGGGTGCCGCGTGTTCTGCCACATAAACGACAGGATCGCCCAATCCCGTCCATCCGCCGAAACGGGACTCGCTTTGGGCTGGTCAAAGCCCATCACCCCCGCGGGCATGTCCATGGTGAAAATCGAGCCGTTATAAGGCGGCGGCACGGCGCCACGGCTGGCGCAGGCCTCGGCAAAACGCTCCAGCGCGTACCGCTGCGAGAGTTGAAACGAATTCGCCGCGCCGCCGATTTCCTTGCGCCCGCGATAGGCCAGCGAACCTTGAGGGTATTGCGTGAATCGGCATTGATCCAATGCCACCGGCCCTTCGCCGCACTTTTCCACGAAGATGTGACTGCGATCCCAAAAGGCCTGCCACCATTGCTGATGGGACGCCCAGTCGCTCGCCACGGGCTTTTCAAGCTCATCGAACCACTCCGCTAGCGTCGCTTTTTGACTGGAGAGCGCGCGCACCGTGACGTCCAGCGCGCGTCCCCCGCGCATGCGCAGGGACCGCTTGCCTTCGCGAGTCAACCCCGCTCCGCTCACCCGGCAGCCGGAAGTGCGATTGAGGATCGGGTCCGCGACCCGCGTCGCGAACTCCGGCGAGTTCTGCGAGTGTACGCGGTCCATCCAAGCGGACGAGGTGTTGCGATAGCCCCATGCCAAACGGTCGGCCCGGTCATCCTGTTCCGCGCCGTCGCGCAGCGTCTCGAAACTCACCACCGCGTCGAACGGCGTTTTCGCGCTCGTTCCCGTCACGCGAATCACCGGATTATTGGCGTCCACCCAGAGGCGCAGGTTGAACTCGCCGGCGCGGATGGTGATGGCGCCGTCCCGCAGAACGAGCGTCTGTTGAAAGGCTCCAACCGGCAGCGCGGGGTTCAAGCGCAACCGAACTCGGCCCAGTTTTGGCAGAAGATGCCCGGCGTCGAAGGCATCCACTTTGCTTATGTAGAACAGCAGGTCGCCGTTTTCCTCCACCCAAACATTGGCGCCGACATCGCCGTTGCCCAGCGGCATGGAACCGAATGAATCGGCGCTGGGCGAATTCCATACCACGTTGCAGCCGTCCAGCGATTTCACGATTTTCGTGGCCGTTGGCGCGGTGGATCCCGTGATCGGAGCGGCGAGAGAGTTCCGCGCTATGCCTGCCAGCGAGGCTGCCACGAGGAATGCCGTCAAGCGGCGGATGCGGTGATGGTTCATGAGGCTTGTGACCAGTGTTGTTCGTTGTTTGTTTTGACGGCTTCTGTGGTGATGACGCGTTGAGCGGCTCATTATGGGCGGATGAGTTCGACGAATGCGCTTTGGCCTGGGCCCACTTCAAGTCTTACCTGGTCTTGTCCGTCGTAGGAGCGATTGGAGCGCCATTCTCGGACGGAAGCGCAGCGGGTTTTGGGGTGGAGCGCCACCCGGGCAATCGCGCTTGGATCCGTGATCGCGGGCTGGTCGGGTTTCTTGGCGACTCCGGCGTTGTTGACTAATTCGATCACCCAACTACTAGGCGTGCGGTTGACCTGGTACTGGATGGGGTCTCCCGAGACCTCGACCGGCAGCGCTTCGCGCGCCAGACGCTGGAGCCGCGCATTGGAAATCGCGGACGGGCGGCGGGTTGCGGGATTGACCCACGGCTGCAACACCTCAAGGCCGGGATGTTTCCGCAGACGGGCGAACCCGAGTCCCAGCGCTGCTTCGTGCGCCGGGGCGAGCAGCACGGCGCTGCCCTGGGCCAGCGCGCGTTCGAGTTTGGCAACGAGTTCGTCGTTGAACTCGATGTCTCCCGCCAGGAGAATGACCGGGTAACTGGAGAGCATTTCGGCGGACGCGCTCGTGAGTTGAACGTCGAACATCTCCCCGTATGGCGTGGGGCGCAGGTAGCTGGATTCGGGGTTGTCCGGGTCCGGCTTAGCGTGGATGTGGTCGCTGCCTGGAAAGAGTTGGTGGTCGAAGAGATCACGGACTTCGCGGTCGCCAGCCGTTGGCTCCAGAATCCCCCAGGGTTTATCCGTGTAGCCGTTGTATCCCGCCAGGTGGTCCAGCACGATAGCCACCGGGGTGAAGGGCGTTCCGCGCTCGTGCGTCCGCGTGAACTGGAACACTTGCGCCGCCTTCCGGCCATGGGCGGTCAACGTCCAGGGCGCGGACGCCTGCTCGAAAAAGGTGGCGATGCTGTTCTCGGGCGTCACCATCGCGGCCCCCGCAAACCACCCATGGAGCCACATCCGTTCATAGAGACTCAGGGAGTGGCCAGCCTCCAGTCCCCGCGCCCCGCCGCCTTCCTGGCGCAAGGGGCCGCTCGTGGTGCATGCCCCCGAGAACCACGGACTGACCTGCACGGACCAAGGCGCCTGCCATTGGCGGGAAGCGCCGCGCGCAAACGCAAACTTGGACTGCGTGAAGGCGATATTCTCACCCACTTCCAGCCCGATGCACGCCGCGCCCCATTCCCCCGCATACGCCTCATAATGGGAATGGCCAGTCACGCTGATGACGCGTCCGAGCAGGTCGCGGCTTCGGCTCGTAAAATAGTCCTTGAGAACCGCGTAACACTCTCGGCGGTTGGCCGGGCGGCGATCGTAGCCCGCCAGCCCAGGCGGCTTCATGAGATGCTTGAAGTCGTCGAACTCCTTTCCGTAAACATCCCGCCACCAGGGTTCATTCGGGGCGAGATTGTGGAAGTAATACCCCCATTCACCGAGTTGCACCGCCGTGAAAACGCGCGCGCGGTCCATGGCCTCGAGCGCCGCTTTATTTTCAGGACCCAGCACACAGCGACCGCCTTTGATCTGCATGTCCGCGCAGCCGGGATAACACATCACCGGCCAACCCACGCCGGCGAGGTAATCGAAAATCGGTTTCGTGGTTCGGTTTGGAGTCGGCCCGGGATCAAAGCCATTCCCCAGCGACTGATCGCGCATGACTTGAACCAGTTGTTTGAGCGGTTCCAGTTCCGCGGGCGCGCCGTAGAGGGTAAACACGAAATCCCGTTGGCCGGGCAAGGGTCGCGCCTGAAAGTTCGTGGGCATCGAATTGCTGAATTGAAGCAGCCTCGCGTCTGAACCGCGGGTTGTTAGTCCGGTTTGACTTTCCGCGACGCCCGGAGTGAGAACCGGTTCCGCCGCCTTCGGGCCAATCCAGACCACGCCCTGACAGCCGCTCGCGTCGGCGGTCGAGAGCTCCACTTTCAGTGTCGAACTGGTTTCCGCGGTTACCTGTCCCGGTCGATTGATGTTGAAAGAAAGCCCGGAAGCCTGGCGCGTAAGCAGGCCGGGCGTGACTTCTTCGTTCTCGTAGAACAAAGTCGCTTTCGAGATTCGAAGCGGTTGCTGGCCGCCGGTCTGCTCGAACCGCACCTCGTATTGGCCAGGCTGAGGAATGAACGGACTTAGGTTCAGCGTCAGCGCCGCTTTGCCGTCGGAAAAGTTCTTCGCGGTCCAAGCGCCGCAACGCTGCCGGCCTGGAGCGCTGGACGCGAGGGGCGATTCTCGCGCGGTCCGCGAGTTCTCCGATCCGCTTTCGACCTGGTAAACCGCGAGGCTGCGGACGATCGGTTCGGCGGCGGACCGGGTCACGCGCAACCGCACCCGGCTGACGCGCGCGGAGGGGAAATGGTCGATCTTCTTTCGCCCAACGGAGGCGCCTTGGCTGAGGATCTGCCACTGCCCGTCGTTCAGGCCCTCGAGGACATACTCACGGATGCGTTCGCCTTCACGGTAGTCTTCCATGACGACGGCGTGATTGATGAGCGTGGGTTGCGTCAAAGCCAATTCAAGGCTGCTGCCATGCTGGTCTTTGACCTCCGCGACTGGGCAGCGGAAACGGCGCTCGATTTCCCGGCCGAAGGCCTCGTAGAGCTTCAGGTCTTCCGCGGGAATTAGCCCGTTTGTATTAGGCGTCGAGTTGAGCAACAGCGCGCCACCGTGGCCCGCGGATTGGTAGTAAATGTCCATGAGCTCGTCCAGCCCTTTGCGCTTCTTCTCGTTTTCCGCGGACCAGAACCAGTTGTGGTTGTAAATAGTGGTGTCCGCCTCCAGCGGCGCCCAGGCATCGCCATCGGGGTTCCCTTGCGCGGCCGTGGCGACACCGGTCTTGAGATCCTGGCTTTTGAGCGAGTTCCACGCAGGGTAGGGCAGCCGGCCGTTTTCGGTGCCAGCCCAGCGGATAGTCGCCTGCGGGCCTTGAAAAATCACCGCCTCCGCCGCGTGCTGCCGCAGGAGATCATTGACATCGATCACACAACTGCCATCGAACCAGACTTCAGTGATCTTTCCATAGCGCGTGAGCACCTCGCTCAACTGCTGGCGGAAGACCCGATTATAGGCTTCCTGTTTGGATGGGTCTTTGGTGCGTCCGCCGCTGCCCGAAGGCGCGCCCCAGGTGTCGTCGCCGGGGTAAACATACACGCCGAGATTCAATCCTTGCCGCCGGCATGAGGCGGACAATTCCGCCAGCACGTCGCCTTGGCCGCCCTTCCACGGGGTTTCCTTGATCCCGTATTTCGTGGTCTCGGTGCGCCACCAGCAGAAGCCGCCGGTGTGTTTCGCTACGAGGAGGATTTCCCGGGCGCCCCAGAGCTTCGCGGCTTGGCACCATTGGTCGGTGTCCAATTGCGCCGGATCGATCTGGCTCAGCGGGGTGGAGTGGTTGTCGTATTCGCGTCCCTGCCAGGAGCAGGGATCGAGACAGACAAACATAATCCGTTCTTGTTCATGCCAGGCGTATTGCTGGGGGCTGGGGCGCGCCAACTTCTCCCCTGAACCCTGGACGGTTGGGAGTTTGGAATCTTGCCGCCCCACCGCGCCGCCACAACTGGCCAGCAGCGCGGTGATGAGAAGGACCGCCACGCGGCGCGTGGGATCGGAATTCATGGGGATACTGATTTTAGCTTTCATGGGACATTTTCGGGGAGGGTGGACCCAAAGCAGTAGGTCCCGGAAGCGACCGCATAAACCGCGGCGTGGTTTTCCATTCGCAGGAATTTCACGCCGGCAGCGGCGTTCGCCGGTTGGCCCGATTCGGTGACCAGAGCCCCGTCTTTCGCCGGCACAAATACCGTCGCGATAGTGTTTGGCGGCAGCGTAAGGTCCATGGTTAGTTGGCCTTCGCGGCGGCGCCAATGGCTGATGATGCGACCGTGCGCCGAGTCGAAAGCACTCTTGACCCAGTGAAGATTGCCGACGACGTTCGGCTTGATGATGAAACGCTTGAACCCAGGTCCAGCCGGGTCGGGACGAATGCCGCCCAGCGCCTGATGGTACCAAGCTACGATATTGCCGCCCAGGGAGGGCATGAGCGCCTGCCCGCCCGCCCAGGTTTCCTTCATTAAGTCTTGGTCGCTCCCGATGGTCATGCCGTACCAAGATGGGTAATCTCGGGCGGAGGTCATCTCCCAGCCGACTTCCGGGGCCTCATCGGCCAGGAGACTCAACAAATAGGGTGTAGAGACGAAACCCGTCGATACACGATTTCGGTGGGCGGCGATTTCGCGCAGCAACGCCCGCTTTACCGCCGGTCGGGATTCCTCGGGTGCCAATCCCAGCGCTAAGGGCAGCGCTTGTCCAGCTTGGGTGCAAGGCCGATCGCCGGTCCACCAAATCACATGCGGCACCTGGCCGCCGACGGGCGGGATGGGGTAGCCGTCTTGAGCCTTACCGCCAGGGGAGCCATATATCCCGGTCGCCGGGTCCAGGAAACGCCGGTTAAAAGCGGCGCGAATGCTCTGCGCTAATTCCGCGTAATGCCGGACTTCGGCATCAAGGCCGAGGATCTTCGCTGCCCGGCTCACGATGGTGGCATACAGAAAGTAGGCCGGCGTATTGATGATCGGCCGCGCGGTTTCTTCAATCGGGCACCAGTCCGACAGGCCCCAGTCCTGGATGCCGTCTTCGGCGATGCGGCCGGCATACTCGCCCGGCACGGCCGCAGCCCGCCCGAGAAAATCCACGTACCGCTTCATCGCCGGGTAACTCGCCGCGAGCAGACTGGAGTCGCCATAGTATTGGTACCAATGCCAGGGCACCCAAACCAGGCAACCGCCCCACCACGGACTGTTGTAGGCGTCAAAATAGGCGCCCGGGGCGATGTTCGGGCTGCTACCATCCGGTCGCTGGCCATCGAGGATGTCCCGCTGCCAGCGTTCGTACATGGTCTGGGCGTCAAACAGGTAAGCTGTGGACCAGAACATGTTCTGGGGGTCTTGCATCCAGGCCTTCCATTCCCGCACCGGGTCGTTGGGCAGGAACGTGGTGTAGGCCACTACCGTCCGTCTCGTGGCGTCATGCAGCCAATTCGCCACGTCATCGGAACACCGAAACGAACCCGACGGCGCCCAACTCATCGAGACCAGGCAACCGGTGAGGTCCTCGAGCGCGGGTGGATGCGCCGCGCCTTGGATCACGACCTGTCGCATGCCGGCGTAAAAGAAGCGCGGCTCGTAAACCTCGTCCCCGCCACCCGCCAGCGTAAAATGGCTTGTCCGTGGCAGGGCGACGGTCGGGAGGGTGGTGATGCTCACCGAGGTGCCTGGCGGTCCGGAAGTGCGAAAGCGCACCCAACCGCAGAACTCGCGACCGAAATCGAAGGTCGTTGCATTCGCTTGCGGGTCGTAGCGCAGGCTCACGGGGCGAATCTCCTCGACTATTTTGCACGGCGGCTCCTGTTGATGCGTCAGTTGGCCTTCGGGTCGCCGTAAGATCGCCACCGATTGCCAGTCGCGTTCGTCATAACCGGTCTGGTTCCAACCCGCGCACGCCTCCCGCCGGTCGATGTCTTCCTGGACGATCCCGCTGTAGGTAATCTCGCCGTCAGCCCATTTCCAGCTACCGTCCGAAGCGACTACCGCCTCCGTCCCGTCGGCGTATTCCAGGTGGAGATTGAGCAAGAGCTTCGGTTGGTCGACATAGACATTCCGCTCGAAGTTGTGCCCATAACCGTTGCCGTACCACCCATCGGCCAAGATGACCCCCAATGCCTTTCGTCCTATTTGCGTGAAATGCTCTGTGACCTCGAAGGCCAGGTAAGGCACCCGCTTATTGTAGGTAGTAAAGCCGGGTCCGACGACGTAGTCGCCAATTTTCCGCCCGTTGAGATACAACTCGGAGAAGCCGAGCCCGGAGAAAAAAACCGTGGCTCGCCGCACCGGCTTGGCAATCGTGATTTCTTTGCGCAACAGGATGGTCCCGTGCGGAAACCGGGCCGGTCTGGCCTTCGTTGCTTCGGGCCCCGCAGGCGGGGGGCACAGGGCCAATCCGTCGGTGAGCTGGTTCTTGGCCCATCCGCTTTGTTCCACGCTGGCGCTGGCCGCAACGGGGGCCTTGAGGGCCGCGTTCCTACCATCGGAAAATACCTGCATTTCGCCCAGGGTGTAAACAAACGGAAGGCCCGGTCCCCGGCGCCAGAGCTTGGTGACCGTTAGCCGCACGTAACGGGCGCTCCGGCCGCCGGCGTCGAAAGCAACCTCGGCCCACCCAGGGTTGGGGTAGTCTGCCTGCGTTTGATCTACCACGAGCGCTCTGGTTTCGAAGCTCGCGTCGTCGGAGACCTCCAGACGAAAGCGGAGCGGAAATCCGTAGCCTCGGATCCAGCCGCCGGCGGCCGGATCCTCGTGAAACATCGGGTGCAGCACCACCCGGTCGAGCTTCACCGCGGAGCCGAGGTCCACCTGGACCCACTCCACCGTTTCGGCCGCGCGCGCTTCCGCGGCAAATCCAAGGATGCCGGGGGTTGGCGCCCGCGTGGTATCCGCGCCGATCCACTGGCCTTGCCAATCCTCCGGCTTGAGTTTGCCGGTCATGAACCACGCCGCTTCGCTCCAGGCCGTTTCCTTTCCGTCCCGATCCCACAGCTTTACCTTCCACCAATAGGATTGTCCCGACCGTAAGGGTCGCCCAGCATAGACCACCGCGATCTCACGATCGCTCGCCACCTTGCCGCTGTCCCAAACATCGGCTTCGTCGCGCTGGAGACCGGCCTGGGTTGAGGCCGCCCGGATGCGATAGGCCGTCTGGCGCTGACCGCGCGCCGAGGATTGCATCCACCAGGAAAACCGCGGCGGCAGCGTATCGATCCCGACCGGGTTGTCCCGGTGTTCACAACGCAGCCGTCCCACCGTGGTGGGACCATCGAACTGGGTAGGTTGCCGCGCCAGCGCGGGGGGCGACACCGGTTCACCGAGGACGGAGAGTTCGGTTAGTTGAAAACGGTGCACCCCCGGTTCGACCTCCCGCAACCAGGTCGCTTCCACCCGGACATAGCGTCCTTGAGTTTGTTCAAATTCAAAGGCTCGCGTGTTGCCGTCCAGTGGAGCGGGATAATTCCGCCGCTCTACGACCACCCGCCAAGGTTCTCCCTCGCGGCAGACCTGAACCGTAAAGTCCCGGGGAAAACCCTTCCCCGCGTTGATGCCATCGCCGCGCGGATACAAAACCACACAGTGAAGCGCGCAGTTTGTCCCCAGGTCGACGGAAGCGAACTCGGGGTAAAGCGTATGGTCCGCATAGGCCGCAAACGCCTGGCTGCTCCAGCCCGGAGTGAGCGTTTCCCCGTCGGTGAGTTTCGAAGCCGACCACCCATCGCTTTCGTGCGAAGAGAAGAACTGGCACGGCTTGCCCAGGGCCAAGTTTGGCCACTGCTTGGTCTCCACTCTTTGCCTGACCACCTCTGAATCCACGGCAGCCTGCAACCGATTGGCAACCAGCAGGAAGCCAAGTGAAAGCGGCGCCAGAAGTGAGAGCAGAGCCAGTGGTCGCATGTGGCGTAGTTTACGATTCTAGGGAGCGGTTTGGCGAGTTCATATGCAACGAACCGGCGGTTCCAAGGAAAGGCCATTCAGCCTGCTTTTCCATCAAAGCGCGCGCTGCTAACCGTCGGAATTGGGGACGATCCCAGATGACATGTTCGTTCTGGAGTAAGGAGAGGCGGTGATCTACTCTTGTAGCGAGTCTGAGCTGGGTCTTGGTTTTCCCGAACAGGGGCGCCTCCGCCGTCGGTCGGAGGATTGCGGGATCGCGTCCAGCGGGATGGCGCGCCGCCCCAGCCGGCTGATGATTTACTCGTGATCAACCAAGCAAAAAACAACCCCGGGGGCGGGCCTCAGAGCGACAAGGGATCTAAAGAGTCGCGGGTTTTTCAAGGGCTTCCCTCGCCTAGCCGATTTGAGGCCCGGCTTCGTTAAGAAATCATCCGATGCACAACCATACCAACATCCCAGCCAGGACGGCCCTCTGGGCTGCGGCCTGCCTGGCAACGCTGTCGACCGTGGCAGCGAGTCTCCCGAACACCGAGGCCAATGTGCCGGTGGAGATCTCGTTCACCGCTGCCCGGCCTCATGCCGAGCCGTTTGCGCAAGTGGTGATGGACGTCGTGTTCACCGATCCCGCCGGCGCGGGCAAGACCGTCCCCGCCTTTTGGGCGGGCGGCGACCACTGGAAAGTCCGTTACGCTTCGCCCGTCGTCGGCAGACATCGTTACCGCAGCCAGTGCGGTGACACGAACGACGCCGGATTGCACGGCGTCGGAGGCGAGGTGGAAATCACGCCCTACACGGGAGCGAATCCGTTGTTCTTACACGGCCTGCTTCAGGTATCCCCCGACCGCCGATACCTTGAGCACGCGGACGGCACGCCTTTCTTCTGGCTCGGCGACACCTGGTGGAAGAATCTCTGCAAGCGGATGACTTGGGAGGGCTTTAAGGAACTCACCGCGGACCGGAAAGCCAAGGGCTTCAGCGTAGTTCAGATTGTCTGCGGTCCCTACCCGGATGAGGGCGCGTTTGAGCCTCGATGGGAGAATGAGGGCGGGAAACCGTATGAGACCCGGGATTTCAGCCGGGCGAATCCCGCCTATTTCGACTTCGCCGATCGGCGCCTGCAACATTTGGTCGCCGCGGGGATCGTACCGGCCATTGTTGGCGGTTGGGGACGAGGCGACTGTGACGGTATGAAACTCGCCGGGGTGGAGGGTATCAAGCGTCACTGGCGGCACTTGATCGCCCGTTATGGGGCGTATCCCGCGATCTGGATCGTCGGCGGCGAAGCCGAAGGTCCTTTGTGGACCGAGGTGGCCCGGCAGGTTCATCAAACCGATCCGTTTCATCATCCCGCGACCGTGCATCCCCCTCATTCAGGCCGTAGTTCTGTCACCGACGAGTCAGTGATTGATTTTGATATGCTCCAGACGGGGCATGGGGATTGGAGTTCCGCCAGCAACGCCATGCCGCAACTCAAGGCGGCCCGTGCGCGGACACCCGCCATGCCGGTGGTGATCGGCGAGTATTGCTATGAGGGGCACATGCAGACCGCTTTCCAGGATGAACAGCGGTATGTGTTCTGGGGCAGCCTGTTGAGCGGGGCGGCGGGCCTCACCTACGGGGCTGCGGGCGTTTGGCACGCCAGCGTGGAGGGGGATCCCGGACTGGCAAACGTCTATGACCTGACCCCTTGGAAGGTAGGCATGAACTATCCCGGGAGCACCCAACTCGGGCTGGGGAAGCGGTTCCTCGAAGCCTATCCGTGGTGGCGCTTTGAACCCCATCCGGAGTGGGTGGTCGAAGGCGCCTTTGCCGCAGGCATTCCAGGGAAGTTGCGCTTCATGTACATGCCGAAAGGGCGCATCTACGATTGGACCGGGCTGACGATGCGCCATCTTGAGCGTGGAGTTCTCTACCACGCATTTTACTTCGATCCGGCGAGCGGACGACGCTTCGAACTCGGGCGCGTGGTCAACCCGGGCGAGGAATCCAAACCCTTCAAAGGCCCGCCCCAGCCGCCGTTGTTCGTGGATCATTTTGAGTCGGCGGATGGCGCGGCCTGGAGAGACTACGGCGCTCCGAGCCGGCGTCAGGAGGGCAAATTGGTGGGGACCAAAGGGATGGTGACCATCCTGGAAACGGTCCGCGAGACCAACTTGATGGCCAGCGTCGAGGCCAACACCGACGCTGAAGCCGGGGTCATCTTGCGGTTTCATGACCCCGATCATTACCTGGTCGCCCTCTACAGCCCCTTGCTCAAAGCCCTTTATCTCCATGACCGGAAAAACGGCGTCTGGGGCGACCAACTTGGTAGAGTCCCCGTGCCGGAAATCGGGCCGCGCGTTCATTTGACAGCGGCGGCGGACGGGAAGTACGCCGCTGTGGAACTTACGGACGGCGAGCACACCTACTACACGCCGATTGTCAAAGTGGACAATACTGCCGCCGGCAGGGCCGGCGTCTGGCTTTTTCAGATCGGCGACCGGCAGGAATACAGGTCGTTCGAACTTTCGCGGGGACGGCTCATTGCTCCGAAACCCGCCCCCGAAGGACCCGCGCGGGCAATGGCCTGGTACGGCGAATACCAGGCCCCTAATGTGCCTTCGCCCCAGGACTGGGTTCTGGTCCTGGAACAAATCGAGCCATGATGAACGGGGACATTCTCATCACCGGAGCGAGCGGTTTCATCGGCGCGGCGTTGGTCTCCCGACTGACGGAACACGGTCGCCGAGTAGTGAAACTGCGTCGGGGACCCGTCAGCGCGGACGCCTCGCCCGCCTGGAACCCGGACGCGGGAGAAATTCATCTCGAGAGCGCGGCGCCGTATGATGCGGTCGTTCATCTCGCCGGCGAGAATATCGCCCAGCGTTGGACGCCCAAGGCAAAAGCGCGCATTTGGGCCAGTCGCGTGGACGCCACCCACTTGCTCAGCGAGGCATTGGTCCGGTTGCCGCGCCGCCCGCGCGTGATGGTCTGCGCCTCAGCCACCGGGTTCTATGGCGATAGGCCGGGCGAAGCGCTTGACGAACAAAGCGGTCCCGGCGCCGGTTTTCTCGCGGAGACGTGCCGCGCTTGGGAAGCCGCGGCCGAACCGGCCTGGCGGGGCGGCATCCGGGTGGTGTGGCTGCGTCTTGGCATCGTGCTGGCGCGCCATGCAGGAGCGCTGGCGAAAATGCTGCCGGTATTCCGGTTGGGACTGGGCGGGCGGTTGGGCGGCGGCGCTCACTATTGGAGCTGGATTGCCTTGGACGACCTGACCCGAGTGGTGGAAATGGCGTTGCAGGATGACGGCGTGAGCGGGCCGGTTAACTGCTCGGCCCCGAAAGCCATTACCAATTCCGATTTTACCGCGGCTCTGGCGCGAGCGTTGCGCCGTCCCGCTTTGCTGCAAGTGCCGGCTTTGGTCGTGAAGGTTCTATTTGGCGAGATGGGCCGGGAGGCCTTGCTGGCCAGCGCCCGGGTGCGTCCAGCGCGCCTGCTGGAAAGGGGATTTGAATTCCGGTGGCCGGAAATCGATGCCGCCCTAAACCACGCGTTGGCCTCTGCGGCGCCATAAATGATTGGCTTGCGCGGGGCCGCAGACTTTCAGACCCTCCAACAAATGCCCGTGATTTCCACAGGGCAAACCGCAAAGTCAACGCGGCGCAGCCGGCCCCGCCAACTGGCGCAGTTCCTCATCGGACAGGACGCGGCCCCACAAACCGAGGTCGGCGAAAGTGGCGGCCAGAAACTCGTTGCCCTTGAAATGCGGATTGCCGCCCAAGGCGCAATCGCGCGCTCCAGAGACCGCGAATTCAGGCGCTACCCCCGAAGCGACCGCCTGACCGTCCAGGAACAACCTGAGGGTTGCGCCGCTCTTGGTAGCAGCCCAGTGATGCCAACGACCGGCCTCAACCGCCATGCCCGCGGTCCCGAAGCCGCCCCCCGCTTCAATCCGTGCGAAAAGCTTGCCATTTTCCACCACCAACCGCAAAGGGTCGTCCATGGCCGCTGCCCACGCGCTGAAAACCTGCGCTGTCCGTCCTTTGGGCAGTTCGTCGATGCGCGCGCGGACAGCGACCGTGAAGTCCTCGTCCGGCCAGCGCGGCACGGCATAGAGCAGCATTTGGTCGCGGCCGTTGACCTGGGTTCCCTCGGGACCACGAGCCCCAACCTGGGCCGAAAGTCGGGCGCCAAACGCCGGCGGTGTTTCTCCGCGCAGACTATCGGCGATGAGTTCGCCGTTCGGACCGAGATGGAGCTCCGGTGGCAAGGCCTGCTCCGGGGCTTCAATGGTTAATCTGAAGCGGGCAGGGGGCGCGTCGGGAACCGTTTCGCCTCCAGGGCCCAGAGTGACCACTCGCCACCAGTAGTCGGTCGCGGTTACCTTTGAAAACGCGCTCAGGTCCATTTCCAATCGGCCACGCGCCGGGCAATTGGTCATGAGCCAGACTTTGGAGAAGCCCGGGTCAGCGGCAAGTTCCAGGCGGCACGACACGTTGGCGAGGCCGCGAGGACCGCGCCATTGAAAGCGGACCGGGCCCGGTCGAACCCATCCGCCGTCGCGCGGGTATTGCGAGAAAACCGGCGGAGGAGGAGGCGCAACGGCCGGCAGCCAGGAGCGATAGCGCGTGCCGGCGGTCCCGGCGCTGGCAAAATCCACCAACCGCAAAGTACTTCCGCCGTCCACCGGCAGATCAAGGAGCAACCAGTTTCGCGGTTCTCCCCCGACGGCATTTGGAACGGGAGGAACCAGCCTTGCCTCCCTGAGTCGGGATAGATTTACGGCTGGAAGCTGGTTCTCGTCGAATCCGTTATGGGCTTGGTCGTAAGCAAGCAATAAAGGTCCCCGATAGAGCGAAACCTTGCCGGCGGCGGCATTGGCGCCGGCGACCGCCCGCAAACCGAAGTCGAATTCCAAAACCACTTCATCGCCGGTTTTCCATCGACGGCGGAGTTCCAGATAGGCGCCCGCCGCCGGAAGGGCCGCGCGGAGGTCGAAGTTCGCGCGTACGAGGGTGTTCGTCGACCATGCCGGAATGCGCAGCCGCAAGGTCCACTCCGTGTCGCCTTCGGTTGTGATGCGAGCGCGTTGAGAATTTGAGCGCGGATAGTCTCGATCGAGATCCAGCCGAATGCTCCGTCCAGCCAGGGTGAACGCGTATGAACCGGGCACGAAACTATTGAGGGCTATTCCGTCGGGCGCGGACATCACGGCCCATTCGCCTAGCATGCCGAGGATCCGCGGACCGTTGACGGAGCAGCAGTTGAGTTCGGGCGCGCCTGCGCGGGCCTGGAAGACAATCGTGTGCGCGCTGGCTTCCCGGGCGCCATCCATGGGGGTGTTGTAGGTCCACCAGCGGCCGCTGGCGTGTTGCGCCCCCAGGCCGGCGTTGAACGTTGCCAACTCGAGTTCGTCCGCCCCCGCAGGATCTCCAGTCAACCGCAGGTAATCGAGCGACAAGGCCATCCAGGCGACCGTGCAGCAGGTCTCGATGGCCGTGGGCGCATAGGCATCTCCTGTCGCTTGTTCGCCGGAACTGAAGGCTCCGGTATTGCGCCGATCCCAGCGCCGGATGCTGCGCCAGTGATGGATAAAGGCGTCGCGGTATTTGTCCTCGCCGGTAATGCGCCACAACTCCACGAGGCCCTGCAAGTCATGCAGGCTCTCCCAGCGCGGCCGCGGCGATTGGAAAAACTCCCGCCCGTCCAACCCGGCGCGGAGGTAATCCCCGGCCTGCTGCCAGTCTTTTTCCACCTCGCGCGCCATCAGCAGGTATCGTGGCTCTCCGGTGAGTCGGTGGAGCAAGCCCAAACCCGTCAGAATCGTCATGTTCATCTCGGAGTCGCCCGCCTCCAACACCCGTCGGCCGGTCCCGAGGTAGGTCCGGCACACGAGGTCGGCCGCCTTACACGCCGCGTCGAGCGAGGCTGAATCGCCGGTACGCTGGCCCCAAAGCGCCAGCGCTTCCATCGCGTGGTAGTGGCCCCAGAGATCCCAGTGTTTCAACAACCGGGTTTCTTTGGGAAAGGGCCCAAGATAACCATCCTCGGCCTGAGTGGCGATGAAGGCGGCGACCACCTTCGATACCTGCTCGCGCAGGCGTGGGTCTTCCGTCATTCGCAAAGCCTGGATGGCCGAGATTAGATACTTGCCGACAAATTCTCCCGCCCAGGGCACGAGCTCCGGCGTCGGTTGACGGTCGCGCAACCTGAACATTTCCAATATGCCCGGATTGGCCTGTGGGGCGACCAGCAACCAATTGCTCAGGTTGGCATCTACCCGTTCGCCCGCGAATCCGCTGAACTTAAGCTGCGCGGCAGGAAGGAAATCAAAGGGCAGGACGCCGCGATCCGGCGCTGGCTGCGCCAGGGCGCTCGAAGCCGCGATCCCAAAAGCCAACAGCAGAAGTTTCATGGGCCAGTCGGTTGAACGGCTCCAAGTTATCCTCGAGTAAGTGGGCAAGTCAACTTGCCCGTGCCCATGGACATTGGGGCCGAATGATGGGGTGGGATTGGTCTTTCATCTCCTTTACATAAGGAGTTGGGGCCGTTAAGCTTGGCACATGTCATCGGATTATGACGCAACGGAGTTTGTTGACGGCGACTTGGAGGCCCAAAGGCCCGGTTCTGCCGCCCCGGTGGACGCCGGAACCGGGTCTCGAGCGCCGACCCGCGAGGAAGTAGATTCGAAAGTGGCCGAGACCCAGCGGAAGCTGGCGGAGCTGAAGCGCGCCCAGGAGGAGCGGGAGCGCGAACTGGCCGGATTGGAGGAGACGCGCCGGCGGCAGATTGAGCTGAGAACCGGCCGGGAGGAAATGGTCCACCACCTGACGCGCGGGTTAGGTCTGTTGGAAGAGGCGGAATTCAACACGCGGCGCGATGCCGAGCAGATGGCCAAGGCCCTCGTCGACCTGCGCGATGCGCTGGTCAAAGTACAAGCCATCAACCAGGAAACCTGGACGCGGGAGACCTTCAGCGTGGAACTGACCCGGGCTTTGACGACGCTCGAACACGCCCGCATGGAATGGAATTCCGCCCGGGTGAAGTTTCGCGTCTTGTCCAGCGACCCCGCGGAGAATGGTTCCGCTTCGAGCGCCCCAGGGGAATTTCCGCCGCGCTCCCTGTTCGCCACTTACAGCATCAGTGATTGGTGTCGGCTGGGGTTGGCTCTGACGGGGCCGCTAGCGCTGGTCGCCGCTTTGGCGCTGCTGGTGTTGGTGGCGATCCTGTTCCGGCGCTGATGAGTTCGCCGTCATGGCCTGGCTCAAGAAAAAGCGAGATCCCCTATCCGCCCGCGCGCGCGATCTGAATGATGAGATCGCGCAACTGGAGGCGGAGATCAAGCGGCTTGACGCCCAATTGCAGCGGGACCAATCTCAGCCTCGGTTACGTTCCGCTGCCATGTCGCCTGGTGAAAGCGCGAGCCACCCCCAGCCGCCGGCGCTTCCTCCCGAGCCCGCCCCGCCTGCGCGGACGGAGGAACCGGTTTTTGAGGAGATGGGCGGCGGGCGTCTTCATCCGCGACACGACGCGCCCCCAAAAGCGGAGCTCTACAACGAACTGGGCGTGCGCAAGTTTGACTTGCCGGCGCTGTGGCAGCGGCTCTGCAACCATTTCCGGGGACCTTCGACAACCAATCCCAAGCTCGTGAGTTACCTCGCCGCCGGAGGCATTCAGGGGCTGCGCCCTCTGCGCTATGAAAAACGCGTGGCTCGCAACCGTTTCATTGTCCTTGTGGCCTTCATCTTCCTCACCCTTCTGGGAATCATCTATGAGTTTGCCGCCCATAACCGATGAGGTTCGAGCCGGGAACGCAACCCCTCTGGGCTCCGCGTATCGTAACTGAACCGTAGCAATTTCGTCTCGCCTCTGTCATAAATGTGCGTCAAGTTTTTCCTGTGGTTCGCGCATGCCACCGATAGCCACGTAGTACCATCGAATGAAATTGAATAGGGTTACCCAAATCCTCGTCGTCAGGGAGTTCGACTTGACACGCAGGTTTTTGGCGAGGGTGAAAGGCGACGTATGAAACACTTTGTAAGCGAAATTGAGGAGCTGAAAGAGAAGCTTCTGACCATGGCGAGTTATGCGGAGGCCGCGGTACGGCGCGCCGTGCAGGCGGTTACCACGCGCGACTTCGATTTGGCCCTGCAAGTCAAGGCGGAGGACGAAGTCCTCGACCGGTTTGAAGTGGAAGTGGATGACCTTGCCATCAGGCTCCTGGCGCGGGCTCCGCTGGCCAGCGACTTGCGACTGATCATCGTGGCGATGAAGCTCTCTCAGAACCTCGAGCGGGTAGGGGACGAGGCGACCCAGATCGCCAAACGCGCCCGCAATCTAAGCGAGGAGCCTCCGCTCAAGCTGGTGGTGGATGTTCCGCGGATGGCGGAACTGGCCCTGGAAATGCTCAAGCAGGCCCTTGATTTGTTCATGAACTACGATCCGGACTCCGCGCGCAAACTGATCCCGCAGGATGAAGAGGTGGACGCCATGAACAAGCGGATCCAGGCTGAATTGACTGCGCAGATGATCAAAGACCCCTCATCGATCTCCCGGTGTCTCAACCTGATGGTTGCGGTCAAGAGCCTGGAGCGCATCGCCGATCATGCCAAAAATGTGGCGGAGGAAGTCGTGTTCCTCCATGAAGGCCGGGATATCCGGCATGCGGGCCGGGCGGGAGGGCTGCAGCCTTGGGTTGCGACCCGATGAGGGCCGGGTGTCCGAAAATCGTTGAAAATCCCCTCGCCCGAGGCCACTCTTGAAACATGCAAAGTGTTTTTACAGGACCTGTGTTTGTCGTCCGGGACAACATTGATACGGATCAGATTATCCCGGCGCAGTATCTGAATCTCGTGCCGACGATCGCCGAGGAATACGAGAAGCTCGGCTCCTATGCCCTCTGCGGCCTGCCTGAATCGCTTTATCCGACGCCCTTTGTCAAACCCGGCCAGCTTGACAGCGAATACCCAATTGTTGTTGGAGGACGAAATTTTGGGTGCGGTAGCTCACGCGAACACGCCCCCATCGCTCTTGGATCCGCCGGGTGCAAGGTGGTGTTGGCGGAGAGTTTCGCCCGCATCTTTTTCCGGAATAGCGTCGCAACGGGCGAACTCTACCCGTGCGAGTGCGCCAATCGCTTGTGCGACGTGTTGAAAACCGGGGACATCGTGACCGTAGATCTGGACGCCGAAGCGGTGACTATTCAAGCTACGGGAACAGCCTACCCATTTAAGCCCCTCGGCGACGTGAGGCCTGTAGTGGACGCCGGTGGTCTGTTCAATTATGCCCGCAAGACGGGGATGATTGCCAAGTAGGCCGGTGGTATCGAGGGATTGGCGCTTTAATAAAAGGTCCGGCGAAAGCCGGGCTAGGGTTGGGGGTCGAATTCAACCTAGAGTGTGGCGGGCGCGTGCGAAGGCCGAGTTGTAGCGGCCGGAGTCGAGATTGACCAAAGCGTTCCAACGCGCGTAGGTTTTTCCATACCCGGCGGCGCGTTGTGGGGCCAATCGCTCCCTACGCAAGCAGAGCGGGCATAATAGAAGTCCGACGCGGTTTGAAAGCAGCCCGGCAAGCGAAGCGCTGCCATGGGTGATGAGTCAACACGACCAAGCCGCTTTAACATCTCCCTAAGGGAGAGCAATATCCGATGATATCAAGATCACGACTGCTGATACTCTCGTGGCTCCTGGCCGCTCGCGCGATGGCTCAGCCCATCACCATCAACCTGGACGCCGCCAATCCCGGCCCCGTCTTTGAAGGCATAGGCGGCGTGAGCGCCGGGGCTTCCTCCAGGTTATTGATCGATTATCCCGAGACGCAACGCGGCGAGATTCTCGACTACCTCTTCAAGCCCCATTATGGCGCCTCCTTGCAACACTTGAAGGTGGAGATCGGCGGCGACGTGAACTCCACCGATGGCACCGAACCCAGTCACATGCATTCTCGCGAGGAGGAAAGCTACGCCCGCGGCTACGAGTGGTGGCTGATGAAAGAGGCCAAGAAGCGCAACCCTGGCATCCTGCTCGACTGCCTGGCATGGGGAGCCCCGGCTTGGATTGAGGAGGGCAAGTTTTACTCGCAGGACATGGCCGATTATGTGGTGAAATTCATTCGAGGCGCCAGGAAGGTTCATGGCTTGGAAATCAACTACACCGGCATCTGGAACGAGAAACCTTACGACCTTGACTGGATCAAGTTGCTGCGCAAGACGCTGGATGCCAACGGCCTTCGGAGTGTCGGGATCATCGCCGCCGATCAATGCGCGGCCTTGGAAAAATTCCCCGAAGACATCAATAGGGATCCCGCGTTGAAATCCGCTATTCTCGGTATTGGCGTCCATTATCCGCGCGCGCAAAGTTCCGCCGCCGCATTGGCCTCCGGGCTCCTCCTTTGGTCCAGCGAGGATGGCCCTTGGAGCGGGGAGTGGAACGCCGCCGCCACCGGCAGTCAGACGCCTCTCCAGGTGACCTACAACCGCAATTACATCGTTGGGAGAATGACTAAAACCGAAATCTGGAGCCCCATCACCTGCTATTACGATAATATGCCGTTGCCGGGCTCCGGTCTCATGCGAGCCAATACGCCCTGGTCGGGGCATTACGAACTTCAGCCGGCATTGTGGGTGACGGCGCACACGACGCAATTTGCCCAACCCGGATGGAGATACCTTAATAGCGGGTGTTTGCTGCTTCCCGGCGGCGGCAGTTGCGCGGCCTTCCTGGCGCCCAACGGAACCGATTACAGCTTGGTGATCGAAACCAGCGGCGCCAGCCAACCACAAACCCTGCGGCTCAAACTCGCCGGTGGAATGTCAAACCGACCCCTCCACGTCTGGCGCACCGGCGCCGCGCGGCAGTTTCAACAACTCGACGACCTCAAGGTTCTGGAGGCTTCGACGCTGCAAGTGACCGTCGACCCTGACCACCTCTATTCGCTTACCACCACCACCGGCCAGCGGAAGGGCGAGGCGGCGCCTCCGCCCCAAGCGCCGTTCCCTCCGCATTACAAGGAAGATTTTGCCGGTTATAAGCCCGGCGCCACGCCGAAATTCTGGTCCGATTTCTCAGGGGTCTTCGAGGTGGCCAAACGAAGCGATGGCAAGGGGAATGCCCTGCGCCAAATCATCGAAAAGAAAGGTATCGAATGGTGTCCCAACGCATTCCCCGAGTCCTTTTGCGGCGACATCGCCTGGGAGGATTACTCGATCAGCGTCGATGCGCTGATCGAGCGTTCAGGGTTTGTCTCGTTGTTCGGCCGGGTTAGTATGCTTGCTCAGTCCGCAGATCCGCCTCAAGGCTATTGGCTAAAGGTGACTGATTCGGGCGAATGGGAACTGTTCGCCGCCAAGGCGAAGATCGCCGCCGGCAAAGCGCCTTTCTCGGCCGACGCGTGGCACAACCTCAGGCTCTCTTTCCTGGACAATCGGATCACGGTCGCTATCGACGGCGCTCAGGAGGCTCCAATCGAAGATAATAGCTTTGACCAGGGCAATGCCGGCATCGGTAGCGGTTGGCACGGAGCGCAGTTTGCCAACATCGCCATCCACTCGGTACCGCCTCCGGCTCGGGTAGATCTCGCCCGAGGCAAATCCGCCCGCGCTTCGAGTCAATGGAACGTGGAGTACACCGCCGACAAAGCCAATGACGGCAACCCCGGCACGCGCTGGAATTCCGCCGACGGCAAGACTGCCGGCGAGTGGCTGGAGATCGACTTCGGCAAACCGACCGCCTTCAACCAGACGGTTATCGAGCAGTTTGGCGAGCGCATCACCAAGTATAAAATTCAGTACTGGGATGGAGTCCAGTGGGTCGACGCGCTTGTTGGCGGTCCGATGCATGCGGGGCAGCGAGACAGGTTCCCTCTCGTTACCGGCAGCAAGGCGCGCCTGATCGTCTTGGATACCAAGGGCGGGGAAACGCCTTCTATCTTCAAGTTCGCCGTTTACAATAAGGAATGAAGCAAGCCCATCGTTACGGAGTTTTCAACTGCGCGAGCGCCGCGCTGGGAGCCAGTGAGGCGTGGAGGTAAACGAAACATAAGCCGCTTCCTAGATAGTTTTCGACCACCCGCAGCACCTCGGCCGCGCGCAGCCAAGGCGGTCCGCTTTCGTGGAAGCGTTGTTCGATCAGCGCGGAAAAACACAGGTAGCCCTGCCCAATCACTCGGTCGCGCAGGAGATCGAGCAAATGATTCTCCATCTCTCCAAGGTTCTCGACCGAGCTGTGGACGGCCATCGCCAAGAGGTAGAAGGTCTGGTTGTCACCGTAGTGGGGATCATCCGGCACTCCTTCTTCTTCGTGGTTTTCGAGAGGGCTGCCTATGGCGTAGGCGATTATGCGGCCCGAAAAACGCAATCCCAGCCCTATGGCCCGCGGATTGGCCAACGTCCCCTCGATCGTCTCGACGGGAAACTGAAGCAGGGGACGCCTTCCCTCCCGCGGCGCGTCGGGCGGGTAGTGCGACAGTGAACCATACCGCGCGATCTCCACAGCCATAACTCCCGCTCGGTACTCAGGAAAATTCTGTGTATTGAGATCAATGGTCTCGGTCCCGGCCACGGGCATAGCCATGGCCCCCACCCGCGCGAGGGGGCCCAACGGCACCGCGGCGCCATGGGTCAGAATATCTTCCACTGCCGCTGTCAGGATCTCTACCGCTTCGTAAATGGTTGCCTCCGGGGTGTCGTATCGGGGATAGAAACGGAGCGCGCGCTCCCCGGCCGGCAGGAGAATCAGCCCGCGCCGAAAGGCCCGGTCGCGTAGCACATCCCGCCAGTCGGCGCGGACGACGTCGAAAGCCAGCATCACTCCCAGGCCCCGCACTTTAAGAATGATCTCGGGATAGCGAGCCTGCAGTCCTTCCAACGCGGATCGCGCGATCCCGCCGGTTCGCCGCACCTCCTCCAGATCCAGCCGCTCCATCGTCGCCATGAGCCGCAGCATCCCGACCGAATCCCCTTCCCAGGTCGTGTTGAACTTTTTCTCCTCCTGGAAAAAGACCGCCAGAGCCTCGCTCACGAACAGCACCCCATTCTGAGCCTTCTTGGCCCAAGTGACGACGTCGGGCGGAGCGGGCAGGTTGAAATGTTCATGCGCCCACAGGCGGCCGGTCGCGCCGAAACCGGTCTGCACTTCGTCAAAGATCAGCGGCGCATCGTAGATGAGGGTGAGGAGCCGCAGCCGCTGGAAGAAGCGCGGGCTCGCGAGTCGAACTCCGCCTTCTCCCTGAATCGGCTCGATGAGCACCGCCGCGACTCGCCGCGCTTTCTTGATTGCCTCTCCGCCGATCCGTTCGCGCTCAGCGGCGACGAAGGAAGCCACTTCGCCCGCCTCCGCCAGGAAGCCATCCAGGCGCGCCAGTTCTTCCGCGAACGCCTCCCGTCGACCGTGGCCGCGCAGGATCTCCCAGACCTGCCGGAGGCTGCGCTCCTCGCGGCGTTGCGTGGCCGCCGGCGCGCGCGGATCGTCCGTCGGGAAGATCGCTTGCGGCCAATCGAAGGTGGGAAATCCCAGGCGCGCCTTCTTGCGGTGGGTAACCGCCAGCGCCCCCAGCGTCCGGCCGTGGAAGGCCCCCTCGAACGAAATAATTACCCCGCCTTCCTTTTCTCCCGCCGTGCGGGCTCTGACCAGCAAGGCGGCCTTGATCGCATTCTCCACCGCTTCGGCTCCGGTGTTCACCACGAAGTGGCGGGGTGTTCCCGCCGGCGCGATAGTATCGAGCGCTGCTTTGAACCGCAGCGAAACGACCGTCTGGTACTCACTGTGGGCATAACGGTTCACTACCGCCGGCAACTCGGCCAGGATCGCCGCGGTCAGCTTGGGATCGTTCTCCCCGAAAGCGCGCGTGGCGATCAGCGCTCCCAAATCAATGAACCGCCAAGGTTCTCCTTGTTCATCGCGGTCCACCGTGGCCAGGTAACATCCCTCCCCCAGGGCCGGGTCGAACGCCACTGGCAAAGAGTAAAAGAGGCTGTGCCGAGCTCCCTCCAGCAGCGCCTGTGACTGCGGAAAGCTGCCGGCGACGCACTCCTCGATCGTGCGATCAAAATCTCTCAGGGGTTCCGGCGTGCGGGCTCGTGTCATGGTGTTTTTGGTTGCGGCGCCGTCAGCCAGCTTGCGGTTTCCTGGAGGCGAGCCGGCCAAGGCTCCATCACCTCACTCTCGCTCTTTTGGGTCATGAACGCTACCCTTTTCCTCCAGTTGCCAAAAACTAATCTCCGTTTAATTGCCTGAATATCTCCTTTGACACCATGCCACCACAGGGTTTGGTGCGGTGCGTTTTAATGTCGCTCGTTTTGATTGACTTTATGCGGGCTTTTTGATATGACATTCGCGGGTGCGCGAAACGAATTACGTTCATGCATGGTACCTTGAAAGACGTTCGTTTGACTTTCATCGTCGCGCGGCAGCCGTGAAAATCTGAGTGGCATATGAGAAAGAATTTGCTCGTACTGGGGGCGGCCTTGGCGTTGTTGCTGTCCGAGTCAGCCGTTTACGCGGTGACCTTCTCCACCAATACGCTCATCACTGTTGGGAACAAAACTTTTGAAGGCCAGGACATTATCGTCAATGGCTGCGCGCTGACTGCTAACGGCCCTCATGCCTTCAAGAGCCTGCTCTTGACTAATGCCGCGCTACTGACCCATTCGCCGGCCCCCAATGGGGAGACCTCCAACCAGATCAGTCTTAGCATCGCAGGGGATCTTGTGGTGGATAGTTCAAGCAGCATTGATGCGAGCGGCTTGGGTTACGGTTCCGCTTCCGGTCCGGGTGCGGGGGGAAGTTCGGCGCTTTCCGCGGGCAGCGGTGGCGGGCACGGCGGGTTGGGGGGAGTTGGGTTGGGGGGAGCCGCTACCGGCGGGGTTTACGACTCTGTGACCGCGGCGGCGCTCCCGGGTAGCGGCGGCGGCAACGGTTACTTCTCTGATGGCGGCTTGGGCGGCGGAATCGTCCACTTGGCGGTGACCGGAACCTTGGCGGTCAATGGAGGGCTGGTGGCCGCTAATGGAAACAGCGGATGGGGTCCCGGGGCTGCGGCAGGCGCCGGAGCCGGCGGGACGCTGGTTCTGACAGTGGGGCAGCTCTATGGTTATGGGTTTATTTCAGCCAACGGCGGCGCGGCCATGAGTGGCGGCGGCGGTGGCGGCGGTTGCGTGGTGATCAACTGCGCCAGCAACTTCTTCAAAGGCACTATTTCGGCCTTCGGTGGCGCTGGCTTCCAGTGCGGCGGAGCCGGGACCGTCCTGGTTAACACTTTGGGAAAAGCCTATGGTGATCTGCGCTTCGACAACGGCGGTAATTTCGGCCAGTTCACCCCCTTGGCAGCCAGCCCCATTTTCAACCTGACCGTTGCCAACGGGGCCGTCGTTTACCCGCAGACGCTTCTCACTAACGCTAATCTCACCTTAAAATCCAATGGCGTCCTCACCTGCTTCCCGGGCCAATCCGCGCTGAATCTGACCGTTCTGAGCAATGCGGTTATCCAACCCGGTGGCGCGATCGATGTTAGTGCCCAAGGGTACCTATCCGGGCAGGGACCCGGTGCCGGAGGTCCTTCGGTCCACTGGGGCGGTGGTGGGGGCGGGCACGGGGGCGCGGGCGCGCATGCGGACGGCTCGGGTGGCGGAGAATACGATTCCGTCCTTGCTCCGGCTGTCGCTGGCAGCGGCGGCGGCAACGGCTACTTTTCCGTCGGTGGCAGCGGCGGCGGGTCGATCCAGCTTTCCGCCGGCGCTTCCTTGCGGGTCGATGGGATCTTGAAAGCGGATGGAGAGGGGGGCGGCTCGGATTATCTGGACGGTGGTGGCGGTGCGGGCGGCAGCCTTTTCTTGAATGCCCAGCTTTTATCCGGCGTGGGTGTCATCAGCGCCAATGGCGGCCCAAGTCCCGGCCAGGGCGGCGGCGGAGGCGGGGGGCGCATCGCCCTCTACTACCTGACCAACAACTTCTTAGGAGCGCTCACGGCTTACGGAGGCGACGGTCTCGGCCGTGGCGGGGCCGGCACAATTTTCACCCTCTCCGCGGCGGCCACGAACGGGTTGACCGTAATCGATAACGGGGGAAAACCGGGTGGGCTGACCCATCTAAACACCGTGTCTTGGCCTGCCAATACCACTTTCGACCTGACGGTTTCGGGTGCCGGCCAGATGATTCCCGACGCGCCGCTGACTTTCCATAATGTTCTTGTTACTTCCGGCGGGCTCATCACCCCCGATCCAGCCCAAGGCGCGCTTCAAATCGTGGCTCTGAACGATGTTCGCATAGATGCCGATGGCGCCATTAACGCCGACGGGCTCGGCTATGGGCCGGCGGGCGGCCCCGGTGTTGGCGGCAATTCCGTGGATTGGGGCGGCGGTGGTGCTGGCTACGGCGGACTGGGTGGGGCCGGCTATCAAGGCGGCGTCGGCGGCATAACTTACGGTTCCTCGACGCAGCCAACCGATAGGGGGAGCGGCGGCGGCTTTGGCTATTTCTCCATCGGCGGCCCGGGCGGAGGCGCGATTCGCCTGAGCGCCGGCCGGATCGTTCAAGTCTTTGGGCAAGTGACCGCCAATGGCTTCCCTGGCTCCCAATACCTCTTCTCGGGCGGAGGCTCTGGTGGAAGCATCTTCCTCACCGCGGGAATTCTCTCCGGAAACGGCATGATCTCAGCCAATGGCGCGGCCGCTCATCAGGGGGGCGCGGGCGGCGGCGGACGCGTGGCTGTCTATGGCAACATCCAGGTCAACCTCCAAACCGCTCCGCTTGCCGCTGGGGGCATTGGCGGTGACGGAAGCGATACCAATCGGAACGGCCGCGCGGGCTCTGTGGTCTCCTCCACTACCCCACCCCCTTTCCAGGTCTCCTCTATGTATCCCACCGGCCTTGTTTCCCACGCCGTCAGCAACCTCGTCGTCAGCTTCAATGCGGGCGTCGATGCCAGCTCCTTCACGGCGGCGGACGTTTCCATCCTCACGCCGTCGGGAGCGGTGCCTCAAAACCAAATCAGCGTTTCGGCCTCCGGCGGACCGGCGTTCCTGATGAACTTCCCAGTTCAGTCGGCGGTGGGACAATACACCGTCCACATAGGTCCGGCCGTGTTGGACTTGTACGGCCGTCAGATGGATCAAAACGGGAACGGCATTGCTGGTGAGATTGGTGATGTTTATACCGGGCTCTTCACCATTGCTTCGCCGGGTGATCTCATTCTTCCCGTCCCGCCTCTTCCTCCCACCCTCAACACGAGCGCGCGAGGTGCCAGCGTCCTGGCGGAATGGCCCTCCCAGCCGGGCGTCCAGTATCAGATTCAGACCTCGACCGATCTCCTCCTCTGGTCCAACGCTGAGTTGCCGGTGGCGGGAACCGGAGAAAAACTTTCCTTCCTTTTCGATCGGGGCCGCAATCCTAACTTGTTCATTCGCATCCTGGCCAGCGCCGGAAACTAACCCGACACTAACCAACTTCTTTTAACCCTATTGCCAGAAAGAGAAAACACACATGAACACCTACATCCCAATTGCTCGTTGGAAGTCAGCTTTGGCGACCGTTGCCTTGGCCCTGCCTCTCGCGGTCTCGGCGGGTTTTGCGCCTTACCCGTTCACTGAAGACTTCGAGACCTGGATCAACACCAACTACTGGACCCTCCAGGGGACATGGGGTCCCACTTGGGAGGCCGCGCACAGCGGGAACAATTCTTTCACGGACAGTCCCTGGACCACTTATGCGCCCAATCAAGACTCTTCGGCCAATTTAGGGGTCGACCTGCGGTTTGGCGCCATCAAACCGGTGCTCTCTTTCTGGCAGCGGTACGCGTTCGAGCCAGGTCAGGACTACGGCTTCGTCGAGGTATCCCGCGACCAAGGGGCGACCTGGACTTCGCTTTTGGCCGTGACCGGGATGAATTCAGCCTGGCAAAATGAGCAAATCGACCTGAGCTACTACGCTGGCGCGCAGGTCCTCATCCGGTTCCGCTTGCTTAGCGACGGCCAAAACCAATACGACGGCTGGTATATCGATGACCTCACGGTCGCCGAGAACACCGCGCCCTCGGTCTATCCGTTCCACGATAGCGTGGACACAGCGGCCAGCCTCGCTAATTGGCTGCCGTCGGCTTGGGAGCAAGTCGCTCCGGGTCATCAGGGGACGGGGATGAGTTGGAACTGCCAAATCGGAAACGGTCACCAGCCGGGCCCCGACCTCAATGCCTATCTGACTTTGGCACAGTCGCTTAACTTGGGCAAGGCGGTCAACCCGAAGCTGTCCTTCTGGTGGCGCGCCGGGTCCCAGGGTAACAATCAGCTCTTCGCCCAAGCGTCCTCGGATGGCGGCAAGACATGGTCTTCCCTCTGGAGCTGGAGTAGTTATTGGTATCAGAGCGCCGCTTGGTCCTGGCAGCAAGTGGATTTGAATGCCTACGTCGGTTCCACGAATCTGGAGCTTCGGTTCCTTGCTTACCAAAGCGCTCCAGGCAACCCCTTTGGCATCGACTTCTCCGTGGATGACGCGCGCATCGATGAAGCCCCGACCGACCTCGCCGTATCCATCGGGCCGGGCGCCGACTCGCGCCACAATGCCCTCCTGACCTGGGCCGCCTCCCCCTGCACGAACTTCGCCTATTACGCCATTTATCGCTCAACCAGCCCCAACATCACTCCCAACAACCTACTCGTGGCCGCCATCTCCAACCAGAGCACGGTTTCTTTCCAGGACACCAACCTGCCGTTGATCGCGCAGACATACTATTACCGAGTGCTGGTCTGGAATGCGCTGGGGCTGCACAACTGGGGTACCAACGACCTGTCTTACCAAACGACTTACGGCCAGATGGTTGCCACCTACCCCGTGGTGGAAGGTTTCGAGACTGGAAATGCGCATTGGGCGTTGGATCAGCCTTGGGCGATTAGCACCCAGATGTCTCACAGCGGCGCAAACTGCCTGGCCAGCAACCCGGGAACCAACTATGCCGACAATGCAGATCTCTCCGCCTATCTTTCGCTGGACCTCTCCAAGGCCAACCGCCCGGCGCTCTCGTTCTGGGAACGCTATGGCTTCGAGCCCAACCAGGATTTCGGCTTTGTCGAGTTGTCTCTCAACCAGGGCGCGACCTGGAACCCTCTGTACGCCGTTACTGGCCAGAGCGGCACCAACTGGGTCCAGGCCCAGGTGTCCTTGGACGGTTATGCCGGAGCCCAGGTGCTCGTCCGTTTCCGGCTCCTGAGCGATGGCCAGAACCCTTACAACGGTTGGTTCATTGACGACGTCCAGGTGCAGGATCTCGCCAAGGTCTTCCCTTATCCCTTTAGCGACGCCATGGATACGACGGCCAGTCAAAGCAATTGGCTGGCTTCCGTGTGGCAGCCTTATCAGAGCGGCGTGACCACCAACGGCGCCGATATGAGTTGGCGCGCTTTGATCGGCAATGGCGCTCAACCCGGCCCCGCCCTCAATGCCTATTTCACCCTGGCCGGAAGCCTGAACCTCGGCTCAGCGGTCAATCCCAAGCTGTGGTTCTGGTGGCGCGCCGGATCCCAGGGCAACAATCAGTTTTACCCCCAGGTCTCGACCGACGGCGGCAAGACTTGGACCTCTCTCTCGAGCTGGTCCAGTTATTGGTATCAGAGCGCCGGTTGGACGCCAGCGCAACTGGATCTCAAACCCTACGCTGGCGCCACCAACGTCTCCTTCCGCTTCCTGGCTGCCCAGTCGGCGCCGGGCAATCCCTTCGGCTTGGACTTCTCCGTCGATGATGTGGTGATCGGGGAGCAGGCTGCGCCCGCTCCCAACGTGACCGCCACCATCGCCCCGGGCCCTGACCCCCGCTACAGCGCCTCCCTGAGCTGGCAAGCTTCGATGGCCCCTGATTTTGCCTATTACGCCATTTATCGGTCCACTAGTCCGACCCCAACCACCAGCAGCCTTTTGGTCGCCGCCCTGAGCAACCGGAGCCTCACCTCCTTCACCGACACCAATCTGGGTGTCATTGCCCAGACTTACTATTACCGGGTCCTCGTATGGAGTACCAATGGTCTGGCCAACTCCGGCATGGGCGACCTCATCTACCAGCCCGCTTACGGACAGATGGTCACTAATTATCCCGTGGCCGAGGGCTTTGAAAACGGCAGCGCTCACTGGGCGTTCGATCAGCCCTGGGCGCTCACAACGCAGATCTCTCATTCCGGCGCCACTTGCCTCGGGAGCAACCCAGGGACTAACTATGCCAATAACGCCGATTCCTCAGCCTACCTCAGCCTGGACCTGACCAAGGCCAACCGCCCCATGCTGAGCTTCTGGGAATACTACGCCTTCGAGCCCAACCAGGATTTCGGCTTCGTCGAGGTTTCGCTCAATCAGGGGGCCAATTGGACCCGCCTTTGTGCCCTCACCGGCCAGAGCGGCACCAACTGGATTAAGTCCAGAATTCCCTTGGATGGTTACGCCGGCTCCCAGGTTCTGATTCGCTTTCGGCTCAAGAGCGATGCTCAGAATCCGTACATCGGGTGGTTTATCGACGATGTGCAAGTGCAAGACTTTGGGGTCGCCTTGGGCTATCCCTTTTTCGATAACTTCGATGGCCAGGCCAGCCAGACCAACTGGGTTCCCTCCCTCTGGCAGCAGTCTCCGAGCGGTGTCACCACCAATGCCACCGATCTGGGTTGGCGATGTCTCATCGGCAACGGCTTCCAACCGGGCGGCGACTTCAGTGCTTATCTCACTTTGTCGGGCACGATCGACCTGAGCAAATCAATCAATCCTAAATTGTCGTTCTGGTGGCGCGCCGCCTCGCAGGGTAACAATCAACTCTACGCCCAAGCCTCGACCGACGGCGGCAAGACCTGGACTTCGATTTGGAGTTGGAGCAGCTATTGGTATCAAAGCGCCGCCTGGTCCTGGCAGCAGGTCGATTTGAACGCCTATATGGGCTACACCAACTTCGCCTTTCGGTTCCTCGCCTACCAAACGCCTCCCGGCAATCCGTTCGGCCTCGATTTCTCGGTCGATGATGTGCGCTTCGACGAAGCCCCAACCGACGTCAAGCTCTCCGTGGCTCCCGGGGCTGATCCGCGCCACAACGCCCAGCTTTCCTGGAATGTCTCCACCGCCACGAACTTCGCTTATTACTCGATCTACCGTTCCACCAGCCCCAACGTCACCCCCAACAACCTCCTGGTCACCACCCTCTCCAATCGCGCCACCGCTTCTTTCCAGGACACTTCCCTGCCTTGGGTCGGCCAGACCTATTATTACCGCATTCTCATTTGGAACACTTTCGGACTCCACGACTGGGGCGCCAACGAGGTGGCCTACTCCTCGCCCATCGGGCAGTTGGTGACCAATTATCCCTTCGCCGAGGGCTTCGAAAACGGGGACGCCTCCTGGGGCCTGGATCAGCCTTGGGCGATTACGTCCGAAATCTCGGATACGGGCGGCTTTTGCCTCGCCAGCAGTCCCGGCACTAATTATGCCAACAACACCGATGCCTCCGCCTACCTCAGCATCGACCTCGCCAAGGCCAATCGCCCATTCCTCACCTTCTGGCAACGCTACGGCTTCGAGCCGAACCGGGATTTCGGCTTTGTTGAGGTTTCGGTCAACCACGGGGCCAGTTGGACCAGTCTTTATGCCGTCACTGGCCAAAGCGGCTCGACTTGGTCCAAGGCTCTGGTGGCCCTCGATGGTTATGCGGGTGCCCAGGTCCTTATCCGGTTTCGCCTCCTCAGCGATGGTCAGAACCCTTACGATGGTTGGTTTATTGACGACCTCCAGGTTGTCGATTTTGGCGCTCTCGCCCTGACTTATCCCTTCTACGATAGCGCCAACCTCCCGGCCAGTTCCAGTAATTGGGTGGCGTCCAGTTGGCGCCAGGTTCCCGGAGGGGCGCTCGGTGCTGGGGACAAGAGCTGGCAATGCCTGGTTGGGAACGGCTATCAGCCGGGGCCTGATTTAGCCAGCAGTCTGACCCTCGCGGGGACGGTTGACATGACCGGCGCTGTCAAACCTCAACTCTGGTTCTCGTGGCGCGCGGGTTCCCAGGGTAATAACCAGCTCTATGCCCAGGTGTCCACCGATCGCGGCTCGACTTGGAATTCCGTCTGGACCTGGAGCAGTTATTGGTACCAGAGCTCCGCCTGGACCCGGCAGCAGGTGGATCTTACCTCCTATACCGACTACACGAACTTGGCCCTCAGGTTCCTGGCCTACCAATCGCTCCCAGGCAATCCCTTTGGCATGGACTTCTCTGTCGATGAGATCCTGATCGCCCCGGGTGGCGGAGTTCCGGCCATCCTCACTGACTCGCTCTTGCCGGTGGCCACCCTGGGTTATGCCTACAGCGCCAGTCTTCAGGCGACGAACGGCTTCCTGCCCTACACCTGGGCGGTAGTCTCCAACTCGCTGCCCCCCTGGCTCACCCTCGATCCCGTGGCGGGTATCCTCAGTGGCACGCCAACCAACGCGGGCAACTTCAACTTCTGGTTGAGCGTCACCACCAGCAACAACCTCTCCTGGCAGAAGCAGTTTACATTGCCCGTCCAAACCTATGTCCCGCTCTATCCGACTCACGCCGCCCAGGCCTTTGTCTCGCCCGGCACTAACGTCGTTTATTGCCAGGTCGACAACCAGACCGGGCAACAACTCCTCTCGCTCATCTGGGTGCCTACCCTCCCGCCAGGGTGGACCATCGTGGGTGTTCAGGGCGCGGGAAACCCCGAACTCGGCCGGGATGGGAACATCCTCTTTGAGGCCCAATTGTTGACCAACAATCCGTTGCAATTCAGTTACCAGGTTCGCGTTCCCGCCGGTGAAACCCAGGTCCGCCCGATCTTTGGGGCAGCCAGTTTCCTCCTCTCCGGTTCCATGGTCAACGAACGTACGGTCTCCGCCCTCCCCAATCCGCTGCTCACGGCGCCGCGCCTTTACCACAGCGCGGATTGCAACACGAACTGGATCATCGAGACCTCCGAAGCCAGCCGCGTGCTGGCCTATTGGCGAGCCCAGTCCTACCACCTTGACCCCACCGCCTGCGATGGCTACGCCCCCGGCCCCGGCAGCGAAGTCGGACCTCTCCACAGCGCGGACTATCGCTCACCCTATTGGCTCATCGATGGCACCGAGGTCAATCGTATCCTCGCCTACTGGCGCGCGGGTTGCTATCAGCCCGATACCAACGGCCCCGACGGTTACTCCGCCGGATGCGCCGGCACCGGCGTGGCGCCTCACCCGGCCATCACCCATCAGGCCCCTCAACACTTCGCGGCCGGCAGCAGCTTCCTGGTGACCAACCAACTCGCTTACTCCGGCACTCTGGTTTCCTTGTTGTGGCGCCCCGTCCTGCCCCCGGGTTGGGCGATTACCAACGTCATCGCCGACGGCGGACCCGAGTTGGTCAACGGGGAGATGGTTTGGACCGGCGCCACCGTGCCTCCAAGCCCCTTGCATGTGCTTTACTTCGTGCAGGTCCCGGCCAGTGAAAGGACCAGCTCTCAATCGATCCACGACGAGGTGGAGTATCAGGCCCTGGGGATGCTCAATCCCTTAAGCGCCGTGGCGAACCCTGATCCGGAAATCATCACCTTGGAGTACGTTCAGTTCGACCAAGTCCAGAAGCTTCCCAACGGCTCCTTCAAGCTCAGTATGTCCGGCTCTATCGATTCGCCCGTGCGGCTGCTGGCCGCCCCGGGCCTCTTCGGCCCTTGGACCGTGCTGACGAACTTCCCGTCGGTCAACGCGCCCATTGAGTACGTGGTCACGCCATCGACTCACGTCCCGGCCCAATTCTATCGCCTGGTCTCTCCCTGATCGGATCTCGCAAGGGTAAAGAGGCCTCGAACCAAAGGGGGCAGGGCAACGGCCCAGCCCCCTTTCTGTCGTCTATAACACGATCTTCCTTTCAGCGGCATCGAACGTGGCCACCTTGCGGTGGATGAATGCCATCATTGACATGTTCAGCGCGGCCTGGACCTTCAGCGCAAACTCAACATCGCTCACCGGCTTCTCCCGGGTGCGCACACAGTGCAGGAAGTTCTTCCAATGCAGCGGCGTTGCCTCGGTCCTCAAACCGGGGATCACTTGCCGCTCGCCTTTGGCCGGTATCAACGTGAGGCTGTCAAAGCCGCCCTCCCAGCCGCCGGCATTTTGCAGCGTGAGCGTCCCTTCGTCTCCCCTGATCGCCGGTTCGCTGACGTACTCGTTGGCCAGCGTGCAGACCAGCACCGCCGAGACCTTTTCCGGGTAATCGACGCACATGTTAAACGTATCGGGCACCTCCCGATCGTAGGTCGTGTACTTGAAAATGCCGCCTGAAGCCACAGCCATGGAAGGATAATTCAGTCCCAGCGCGCTTACGAAGGGCGTGAGCACGTGCGGAAAAAGGTCGGTGCAGGGGCCGCCGGCATAATCCAGGTATTTGCGCCAACTGAAGAATCGTTGAACCGTGAACGGCACTTTGGGGGCGTCCCCGAGAAACCCCTCCCAATTCAGATCCGGTCCGGGTTTGGCGTCCGCGTCTGGGATGGGCATTCGCTCGCCCCAATCTCCCTGCCGGTAATACCCAGCCTGCACGTGCTGCAAGCGGCCCACCACCCCTTTTTGGATCAGCTCGCGCACCCGGGTCCACGCCGGGCTGGAGTTGCCCTGGTTGCCGACCTGGACCACGCGCTTGAGCTTCTGGGTCTCTTCGGCAAATTGCCGGCACAGGTCGAATTGGAGCCAGTGCCCCATCGGTTTTTCGCAATACACATCTTTGCCCGCGCGAATCGCGTCCATCGCTATTGGAACGTGCAATCGGTCGGGCGTCGCGACGCACACCACGTCCACATTGGGGTCGGCCAGCAGGTCGTGATGGTTGAAATAAGTCTTGGCCTGAGTCGGTTTGGCGGCCTCCTCCAGCCGGTAGCGGTAGGCGTCATTCACTGCGGCGACTTGGAGGGGTTCGCCGTCTTTGATCAGGCGTTGCACGATCGCCAGGTGAGTGCTGCCTCGGCCGCCGACTCCGATGAAGCCAACTCCAATGCGGTCGTTGGCGCCGATTACCCGCGCCCGCGAGACAAATGGGAACGCTCCCACGGCGCCCGCGGCCAGCGCAGCGCGGGCGGTGGTTCGAAGGAACTCTCGGCGATCCAGGGTGGGGGCGGGTTCCGGTTGAAGAACGGGTGTTTTCATTGTCATACTTAGATTTTGATTGTTCGCTCTCACTATAGCGTTGTTACACCCGGGGTATCTTCTAAACTTTCACATTGGTGAAGTTTGAACATGCCCTTTCGGCCGGCCGGCGGCCTCTCCCTCTCCTCCTTTGGAGGAGAGGGCAGGGGAGAGGAGGTTCCCTATCTCCAAGCGATCGGCAGGTTCATGAGGAGGAGGTTCCCGGTCTCGAATCGAGCCGTTTTGCGCTTCCTCCACGGCGGAGTTTCACGCCTTGCGCCCTCGGCTCTCAACCGGTAGCGGATTGCGTGCGGCACCCTGGACTGCGGCCGTCCTCTGCCGCTTTGCCAGGGTTAACCGCGCTTGCCACTTTCGGTCGAGAGGTTTGCGCCAGTTACCGCTTTGGGTTACAATAGGCCAACGTCCTAAGCCGGGCATCCCAGAGAAATACACGCGTTATGAGAGTGATCACCTTCAGGTTTGCGGCGGGCGCGGCCTTGGTTTTGACCAACATTGCCTTCCCCCCGACGGCAAAGGGCCAGCCTGTGAGTCCGCCTTGTTCCTATACCTTGGTTGATTCCAGCGCGTTGCTTGATGATTGTCCCATCTGCGACCGCCTTTCCATCCCCGTGCCCATGTCGGGCGCGTTCCAGTTGCTTTCCCTGGTTCAGAATCCTGTATCTTCGAGTTACGCCCTGGAGAACCTCTCCTTCCGCGCCGTCGCGCCCGGCGGAAGAACCTACGCGGTTACAGGTCGGGGAACCTACGAAATCGGCGGGGAAGTGGCTAACCTGCAACACCTGTCTTTGTCTCTGGCCATTGATGATGGGGTGGAGGTCGTGGCGGGCGGCTTCACCAACGACTCCAGTCTGGTCTCGTGGGCCTGGCCTATGATGCGGATCTCTGTTACGCAGACTAATGGCACCGCGGCCAGGGTGTTTCACCTGACCATAAACGCCGCCCCGTTTCGAGAAATTTGGTTTTCCACCGCCCAATCGTTCGCCGCTGGTTTGTGGAATTCGCCCACTAACGCGGTTAGCGCCGGCGATCTCCTGTCCTCGGCCGGCCGGGTAGTCAAGCGCAACCAGTCGCTCTGCGGCCGGCTCGGCATCATGCCGATGATCCCCGACTTGGGCTTGAAGGATCTCGGTATCCTGCCGGGCGGGGAAATCGCCTTCTCCATTGCGCAAGACGTCTTTAGTGAAACGCTCGGCGAGTTGCATTCCGGTGATGTGTTAACCGATCGGGGCCGGATCCTGCGCCGCAACTCGGACCTGCTCTCCCTCTTCGCGCCCGCCCCGGTCTTGCCGGATGGGGCCGGGCTGGGGGCCCTCAAGGTGGCTGATGACGGGACCATCTACTTCTCCGTTCAAACCAATTTCTACTCGGCCGCCTTGGGCCGATCCATCCAAACCGGCGATCTGCTTTCCGACAGCGGAGCCGTCGTCCGAACCGAAGGGGACCTGCTCGCCAGGTTCAATCCTACCAAGCCGGCGGCCGATTACGGCTTGGCCGCTGTCTTTCGGTGGCCCAGCGGCGAGGTTTGGTTTTCCACCACGCGGGGCTTCACCGGTCTCGATGGCAATTCCTATGCGGCTGGGGACTTGCTCAGCGATCAGGGCTACGTGGTTTATCGCAATGCCGACCTGTTATCCCCGTTTCGGCCGGCTGCGGGCTCGACTGACCTCGGCTTGGACGCCTTGTATGTCATCACCGATATTCCGGGAACAGGGCTCGCTCCCTCATTATTGGCGGCGCCCCAAGCAACCAATGAACCGCCAGCCAGCCTCGCCCTTCGTTGGGCGGGAGCGGGTCATGTCTTCCAGCTCGAACGAGCCTCCAACCCCGCCGGACCCTACTTCCCCGCGAGCCCTATCGACACCGACGCGCAGTTCGTTGATGCGGGCGTTTTGACCAACCAGGTCCAAGCCTTTTACCAAGTCCATCAGTGGTGAGGTTCCTTTTAGACTCCGGTCGATCCTTGCAGCTCGAATGCTCGTTTCGCGGGCGCCCCTTTTGGTCGGACGATTAAAGACCGCGCGGTCTTTTGTTTGCCCGACCAGCGGTCTTATGCCGCGGTCGCGCCCTTGAGGACGAGGAGCATTTGGAGTCGCGCTTCGGTTGCCAATACCGTCATGGGCGTCGCTTTTTCAAATCCGCAATGGAGTTTGGCGGGATGTTCTGAATCGGTGGCGCGCTCCGCGCCTCCAAGGCGAATCCGTGCCGCCTGTCCTCTGTTTTGCGCGCTGCCTTTGCGCCAGGTTTGAGACAGGAAACCTGTCAAATTCAAGTCCGCTCCGGTGAGGGCTCTCCAGTTCAGTGGTCCATGGTCTCTCATTTGGAGTGCCTTCAACGGGGCCGCGCCCGTGAGGGCGCGGAAGGTGAGCGCGAGGTATTGGCTTGTCCGGTCAAATTTCCGCTTCAACGGGGCCGCGCCCGTGAGGGCGCGGAAGGCTAGCCATGCTTTGACAATGGCATAGTGCGCTAACCGGCTTCAACGGGGCCGCGCCCGTGAGGGCGCGGAAGGAGTGATAAAAAAGTGAATACCTCCAGCGCACTCTTCTTGCTTCAACGGGGCCGCGCCCGTGAGGGCGCGGAAGGCAGCCACGTCGGGTCCAGTTCGTTTTCGATAGCGTCGCTTCAACGGGGCCGCGCCCGTGAGGGCGCGGAAGGAGTTTCAATTGTGGTATTGAACGTCTCTTTTTCTTTGCTTCAACGGGGCCGCGCCCGTGAGGGCGCGGAAGGAGTCTCTTCATTACCTGTTCTGGCGCAAGGCCGCAATACCTCAGTTGCGACCGCCGACGGCCTATAGCCAGTTTGGGCGAGACACTCGGATCGTCTGTTCATCGTTTATTGTTCTCTCTCAGTGATTTCTGACGTGCGAGCGCCGGCGGTGTTTTCCGCGCCACCCCGGCGCTCGCGGGATAAAATGTCAATGAACGGCAATCGCTCACACCACAAAACAGGGCGCATCCAGCTTCGTGTAGGGCAAGCCCAGCGCGGTGATCACCCGATCGCCACGCCCTTCCGAAGGCCCCAGCGCCACAAAGATCACTTGATCCTCGTCGTGTTTGATGAGGTTGCTTAAATCGGTCTCCAGTTCAATCTTTTCCGACGGGTTCAAATCGCACTCGAAGACCGAGAATTGCAGATGGTCCCCGAAATTGACGCAGGTCTTGAACACCTTGCGCAGGCGTTTGTCGTCGGCGATGTCGTAGCAAACCAGGTACGTCGTGCGCATGCGTCACCTCGTCATCAGCGGGATGTATTCGGCGATCTCGCCCGTCAATGTTTTCGCCAGCAGCCGCGCCTGCAATTCCAACGCCCGGCGGTAGCTGACTTTATAGTCGAATAACGGATGCGTGATGAGGGAGCTCATCCGCTGCTCGTAGGTCTGGAAAAAGCGTTTACGACCGGGCGCCGAAAGATTCACCGCCTCGCCCGCCCGCACAAAGTCTTTTTCCGTCACCACCCGGTTGTTGATGCAACTCAGGACCGTGGACTCCGCGATGAGCGGCCTGAACTCCTCCATCAGATCCAGGCCCAAGGCCGGCCGCCCGAAACGCGGCTGGTGGTAGAACCCCACGTAAGGATCGAACCCCACCGCCAGGGCTGCCAGCGCGCAATCCTTCGACAACAGGCTGTACGCCAGCGAGAGCATAGCGTTGACGGGATCCGTGGGGGGCCGGCGGTTGCGGTTGGTAAAGCTGAAGTTGAAGGCGGCTCGCGGGTCGTCCTGGCCGGGCGTTTCCAGGCCGGGCAGATCGTCTTCAGCCTTGATCATGCCGCTGAATTGCTGGAAATACTGGCCGGCGGCCGCGCCTTCGATGCCCAGAAGTTCCTCAATCGAGCCGGCGCCCAGGGCGTCTTCGGAGGCCCGCTTGAGTTTGCCTATGGTCCCCGGCGGGGGCTCCAGGTGATTTCGCATCAGCAACGTGCGATGGTTGCGGATCTTTCCATGCACGAACCGCCGGGCGAGCGACAGGCAGGTCCCCGCGTCTCGCGCCAGCCGGAATTGCTCCATCCGCAGGAACACGTTCTTCAACCCATGCCCCCGGGTGATCCCGTAAAACCAGCCGCCCATCGAAAAATACGTCAGCGGAATCTCCCGCTCGCACAGCGCTTGAACGGCTTGCGTCGAGACCTGGATGTTGCCGAACAACGGCACATGCGACAGGTCGCGCATCCTCACCTCCTCGATAACCCTTTCCTGCTCCTTGACCCGCAGGACGTCTTCCTTGCACCCCACGCGATACCCCTGCGTATTCAGGTAGAGCGGGCGCGTATCATCGCGCGCCGCCATCAGCCGCCGGGGCGGCGCTCCCGCCGCGGGGGGCGAGCCTTCGGCCTGGGTCGCGGCCGCGGCCGCCTTCGCTCCGGCCGCCCCTTCCTGCGTCAGCGGAATTTCCGCCAGCATGCGGGTCTCGTCCGGCAGGCAGACCGGCGCCAGCGAACAGCGCGCGCACTTCGGCGAATGATCCAACGGCGCGGGCATTGGCCCCGCGATGGTCCGCCTCGCTTCCGCGATGTTCTCCAGAATCCAACCCTCCAATTCAGCGGTGACCGCCAGGCGCGCCCGCTGCTTGGTGGCGCGATAATAAATCACCCCCTCGTTGCAGGTATAACCGTTGTCGCGCAGGATGAGCGCCTGCAAACCGAGCTGCATCCGGTCGGTGTCCCATAATTCGTTGGCCTCCGCCCCCTCCTTGGGCGCGCCCGCCTTGTAATCTACCGGGCAGACTTCCCAGGCTGCGAACAAGTCGCCCGTAGCGCCCGACGACGCGCCGTTGGCCGGCGCGGCTCGCGCCTCGACCAGGTCCATCTTGGCCGCCACTCCCAGTCGGTCTGACCCCATCTGCACGGATCGGGAGTGGATCGTCTCCACCTTCTCCTCTGCCTCGCCTCCTTTGGAGGAGAGGGCAGGGGAGAGGAGGCTCCCGGTCTCGAATCGAAGGGAGGTTTGCGGCGAAGCGCTCTGTCTGCCCCCTCCCTCTCCGCTCTGGGGAGAAGGCTGGGGAGAGGCGCTCCGACGCGATTCCCCAACGGTCCTTCTTTTGGCCTTCGACATCGCCCCGTTGCCCGCATCCACCCGCTGATGAATGGCCTCGCCGCGCAACGTATCCGCGCTCTCGACAAAAACCCCCTCCACAAACTCGTAGTAGAACAACCGCCGGCAATAAACGAATTCGTTCAACATCCGCGCGGGGATGGTTTCGGGGCGTTCGGCCTTCCCGCGCGTTGGAGGAGCGGGACTGACCTGCGCCTCGGCGGGTGGAACCGGCGGAGCGACGGTCTGTTCCGTTGACGCTTCCGATGGTGATTGAACCTCTGGCGGCATGGCGTCCGTTGACCTGGTGTCCGCGGTCTCACCCGCAGGCGGCATCAGCCGACGCAAGATCTCGAGCGTCTGTTGGAATACCGGGTGGGTCTGGCTTGCCGGTCCGCCCGCTCGACTCGGCGCCGCAGGCTCGGCAGAAAATCCTCCATGGACGGAATCTAGCGCTTCGCGCCCCGGAACTCCAACGGCGTCGGGCGTTTCTCCCTCGCCTCCTTCGGAGCAGAGGGCGGGGGAGAGAACTCCCCAAGGCGGGATCTCGCGCTTTGCGTCCCTGAATTCCAACGGCGTCGGCGGCTTCTCCCTCGCCTCCTTTGTTGCAGAGGGCGGGGGAGAGGAGGTTCCCTGTCTCCCATCGATCGGAAGGTTCATGGAGAGGAGGTTTCCTGTTTCCGGCGGAGTCCCCGATGGGAGCGAAGAATCATCCGATTCGGTTGTCATGGCCTGGCGATAATTTCTCTGACCATCCGGTAATGGCGACGAAACGCCGCCACCACCTGACGGTCTTTGATGATGTGATCGAAGATCTTCAGGAATCCCTCCGCATAAGGGCCCTTTTCGGCAAGAGGTCCCAAGGTCACCCCCGCCATCTCGCGCCACCCCTCCGCGCTGCGGCTCCATTTCTTGTAGAACCCGGCCTTTTCCCAGCCGTAGCTCACCGAGGCCACGACGTTGGACGGCGCCGCGGCCTCCAGAAACTGGACCACCACTCGGCGGCAGTCGCACCCCGGCTCGGTGCAATAGAATTCGCGCAAAAAATACTTGCCCCCCGGCCCGAGAGTGGAAGGTCCCGGCACCTCGCACACCCGCATCTCGGCCAGCGCCACGTCGTGGCAGATCGCATCGAACGGTTCAACGGTCATGATTTATTGGAGCGCTTTCAAAAATGCGGCTCGGCCGGCCGAAACAGCGGCGCGGGCGTTTCTGCCCACCGCCACTGGGATTTGCTTGCCAGCCCCGCCATCGATGGAAGCCAATCCGAATGTCTGTAGGGGTGATTCATCGCGTACCGGACGGACGGTTTCTGGTGGTTCATGGCGAGCCAGGGTGATCGTTTGCACGGGGCAACGGTGAACGTTTTCCCGCGCACCGCGGCCTGTCCTTCGTGGGCCGGGCGAAGGCGGAAGCACGGCCCGCGAAACGAGCCATTGCCGCGCCCAGTTCAAAGCGCGCTTGAATCGGCGTTCTCGTCCCGTTCCGTGTCGGGCACTGTTGGTTGATAAACTTCATGCGCGGTTCAACCGTCACTCCGCTGGCACAAACAGGCCGAGGCCGAAGTGCGAACCATAGCCGAAAGCGAGCGGGCCGGCAATTGCCTTGGAGAACGTGACACTGAAGGCGTTGCCGGAACTGTTGCCGCGATTACCGTTGCCGTCGTAGCGAGTAGTTTGGAATTGCTGCGAACGGAGGCTTCGGTTGCCAAATTGAAATGGCCGCTCGCGTTCATCGAGTTGTTTAATTGTGGCATCCGCGCCGTGTGGGTGGAGCGCAAGCATACGCAACAAATCGTGCCCACCAGAACCAATCTGCCAGCCGTTTTCGGCCATCTTCGGACGACCGTCGCGGAACCTTTTGGCGTGGCGCGTGGAAACAAAGGGCGTGCGAGAGCGCCAGGTTTGAGATGGACCGAAAAGCGCACAGTCTTTGAAATCATTGGGTTGGCCAATGCCCTTGAGCACGAGTCGAATGTCGTGTCCACCATATCCCCAAATCCTATTTAGACGGTGGAGTGCAAGGCACGCGCCGTCATTGAATCCCATAGTTGCCCAAATTACCAAGTTCGTGATGGTCTCGCACTCACCGTTGGTTTCGCAAAAAATGTGGGCGTGCGCGTGATCGCCGCGCGGCTTCCCATTGTCAACTAAGCCGGTGAAAACGGCGGCGCGACCATTGCTTTGATCCGAGCATTTGCAGAGCGCGTCATGCACGCGATCCGCGACGGATATAACTTGGGTAATGCTTGGAGCGACAGTGCTTGCCACGACGTAACGCGCCACGATAGGCAATTCTCCGTCTTGCCGCTGGCGTGGCTCTTGCATCTCCATTTTCGCCGCCATGTAGCTGGCTTTTGGAGAAGCAATTCGAGATGATCTGTCGGGAGTCATTTCGATAGATGGGGAGCAAAGACCCCAAGGCCTAGAAATCTGCCGTCGCCAAGCACGAGTGGTCCTTGAACTGGTTCGGCAAACATGATCGCCACATGCCATAGGCGTTCCTTGGCGAAGCGCGTGGCTGGGGCGAAGACTTCGGCGCGTGCGCCGTTGCTTTGAAAAGGCTCCCGCTGAACGACGACATCGAGCACATCGAGATTCAACCCTGCATGACGGAGCGCGGTGAGCAAAGCCGCGCCGGCCTGGTGCTGTTCGCAAGCACGTTCGCTCGCACTCTTTGCTTCCAGTAAACGACGACTTGGTTCGATGCGGCGGCGCTTCGCGGAGTCTGGCAGCGCGGCGGGGGTGATCGTCTCCCACTCGGTGGCAGCGTGGCCGACGCCGTAATGCCGGACAAATGAGCCATCCTCCGACGCGCTGAGCCTGCTGAGGCCAGATCCCTCGCCCAGTTCCACGCCGTTGATGGCCCAGAACAAGTCATCGGCACGAATGGGGCAGTTCGCGGGAGCCTCGATGAACACCCGGCGAATGTCCTGGTCGGCGTGAGCATGACCAATGGAGGCAAGCGGGATGAGTCGGATACGTTCGTCGGCTTTGCCGCCACTGCTGCCATCGGGATTGCGGCCAATGAGCCAGTGCTCAATCTGTGCTGTTTTCTCGGGAAAAGCTATAACGAGCTTTTTGAAAACCGCGTCGCGGATGGACTGAATGAGCAACGAGGCTCGTTCCAAGTTCCAGGCTTGGAATCGCTCCGGCTCGATGACGCTGCGCAGATCGAAGAGTCTCTGCGCAGGCGGACTGTCATAAGCTACGGACTGGAACTTCGGCTTTGGAAGGCGGCGGAAGTTTTGCGAAACAGCGCGGTCAATCTTGACGACTTCGAAGCGGCTCATGTTGGCGCGGTAGCGATTCTCCAAACTGGCAAACGAACCACTAATGGGGCACGACACGGGCTTCCCCGCTCCAGCGAGGGAGGGACGGTAAACCGTGCCCAGGTAGTTATCAAGCCGGGCGATGAGATCTGCTTCACTGATGATTTCCGCCCAAGCCCAGGCAAGGTCAACGCCTCGGCCCAACTGATAAATCTTCTCGGTGAGTTCGCGGATCACGGTCGCAAAGTCATCTTGACTGGATTCGTCGTGAAGCATCCACGCATAGAGCAAAGGCCGTTCCGCATCGAACAGCAGGGGGCGAATCTCTTTCTTTGCGCGGATCAAACCGATCCCCCGGGGATCACCGCCAACGGCGTCCAGGTCATTGTTTGGGACGAAATTGCCAACGGATTGGCCTTTGCGAATGGTGGGTGCGGCCATGACGGGAGGTGGCATTCTTTCCAGCCTCTCCAAGGCTTCCGCTTGCTCCTTTTGGAAAGGCCCTTGAAGGCCGGTCCCGGCGATCAATGCCTGAAACAGCCGTGCTGGTGAAGGCGGCCAATCGCCTGTTCCATGATAACGACCTTCATGGAAGCGGACGGAGATGAGCAGGGTGCTGGACATGGTTACTCGGGTGCTTTTGCCTCCGCATCCTCGGTAGCCAACAGCTTCCTCGCTTCGGCGACATCAAAAGTGTAGTCCATTTCCTTGGGCCACCTGGCTCGGAAGTGGGCTGCACCTTCCTCCGCGGCAGTCTTAAAGACTTGGCTTTCGAGTTTTGCTTCGGCAGCTTCGCCGCGGCGCGGCACTATCATCCAATGACCTTCTCCATCGTAGCGCAGTTGACAACCCTCGCGCAGGAACATGTCCATCTCTGCCGTCGCCGCAATCAAGGCGAGTGCAAGCAGGTAGGTTCGCATTATCTTACTCTCAACGCCTTGAGGCCCATCGCTACCATGCAAGCCGCGAAGCGCTACGAGATTGACGGTGACCGTGCGCTCAATGCACCCATTTACCAGCAACCCACCAAGGATACGCCGATCACTGTTCTTGTAGAAAACCCCAGGGGCATCAGCGAGTCCCTTCGTTGAAAGCTTTTTGCCCTGCTTCTTGGCTTCCGCTTGAAGTTCCTTCTGTTGATCCTCATCAAGTTCTTTCCAAACTGAATTGAATTGGGCCGCAGCGTGCAGCACTTCGACATCCCAAGCACGAATGATGGAACGAACGAGGCGCGGACGTTTTTCAGATGAGCCGCCACGAGAGTCCCATACACCAAAAACAAGTGAAGTGGGGGCTATGGCGCAGAGTTCAGACGCATCGCCCGCCTCGCGCAGCTTCGTAAATGCCTTGCGGATATTCACGGCGAGTTGGCCCGAAGACTGAACTACGGCATCTGCGCCGCGATGAGCAAGGTCGAGGAGCGACAGCTTGGTGATTACCGCTCCTTCCCGATTCACAGTATCGGATTCTTTCCTGGCTTTGGTCTTTTTCTTTGCGTCGCCGAGCGCGATCTGTATCTGCGGCACCAACCAATCCTCACGCTTGTCGCTTGTGGACTTGAAGATTGGCTCCATGCGGTTGGCCTGCGAGCCAACACTATCCACCAGCGCCACCTTCTTGCCATCGGACAAGGTGTCGATGTTGTAGCCGATGTCGGCGTAAGTAGGCGGGTAAATTATGCAGCGATCTTCATTGTTGATGCATTCGACGGATGTAAGCTTCTGCTTCAAGTGCAGTGCGACGGCTGCGGCTGGGTCATTGGCCCAGTTTGTAAGGAGTTCTCTTGTTAGTGTGGTCATAGTGTTGTTTTCTGCTCGTTTTCAGCGAGTGTTTGTCGTTCAGGACAGGGACAGTTCTTCGACAGTGGTAATGCAGCGCGCTTGGTTCTCCTTGCCAGGCCATCCTAAGTTGATTTGAAAGACTCGTCTTGGGAAAGGGAGCCAGGCAACACCAAGACTGGCACGGTGGAAAATGGGATCGAGCAGTTGTCTGCCGTCGCCAGCGGAGACAATACCGTAGCGATATTCCAGCTTTGTGATGCGCATGGGGCGCGCATGAGTCAGACCTATCGCTGCGAGCATTTCGACGAGGGGATAGCCGATGGCGCAAAATCTGTCGCCGGAATGGGCATTGAGCGAGAACCCGATATCCATAGGCACGTAGTCCCGCCGCCAATCAAACCGAAAGCTGCTGCTTTGGCGAGCGGGAGCATTCAACGGGTCCGCCACGACTCCAGCCGGCATAGCTTTGATCAAAGCCAGCGCGTCTTGAGCGAGCGCAGCGCCGGGATAACCGCCCGCTCCGGCCCAGAATTTCACGTTGTCCCGACCAGAAGTTGGGATGTCATCGCCCCAATAAAGAATCTCGATCTGACGATCACCGGATGTCAGACGAGCTGGCAGTGTGGCTGGACTATCAGGTGTCGGGAACGGAAATGCGTCCTTGTTCGAGTCGAGTTGAGTCGTTGCGACGTCCCACCCATAGGTCGAGAGAGTTTCTCTCGAAGGAGATATCGAACTGACACCGGCCCCCCGGAAGAACTCGATAGCCGAACTTACAGGGCACTTTTCACCCGAAGCATGGACACGGAAGCGGGTGTCGCTGGAATCGCTCCAATCAAACGCACCTTGGGCGTTGCCGAGAAGTTTGTCAGCGAGTTCCAGGAAGCCGAGGCAGGCAAACACCTGACCGGGGTTCAGCAGATCAACAGGAATGGAGGATTCAGCCATTGGATGAAAGAGGTTTTGGTGTTTCGGACGCCGGTTCGAATTCCCGCGAGGCTTGCTGGTCAGCAGCTCGGAGCAGGGATTCCCACCATGCCAGACCCCACGGTCCCCAGCGCCGTTGCAAGCGGACGAAGCGGAGCGCCACTTCGCGAGACCGTCCTTCCAGCAGCGAAGGTGGCGCGTCAGCACAGCCCCGAATGCCGATTAAGGGACGCGCGAAGCCGTGGTGCGCGGCGACGAGGTGCAGGGCGATGTCTCGGAGTTCATCACCAGGCAAGGCCAAGAATTCTGCGTCGGCTGCAAGCGTGGGCAAGGAACCGAACTCGTGACGGTAGCCGTCCAGCAGCGATTGATTGATGGGGCCGGGTGCCTTGGCAAATGGGCCGCCGCTGGCTGGAGTGTTGAATGCCTTCTGCCAGTTCTCCGCCCGCTTGCCCGCGTCGTGGAGGCGCGCCGCGATTTCGAGCACTCGCGCGTAGGCCTGCGGAAGCCCAAGTTGCAGGCCGATGGCCTTCGCTCGAGTGACTGTCGTCTCCTGGTGTTTGGCCAGCGTTTGCAATGCGCCGGACGCTCCGTCGTCCGCCGTGGCGCTGTCATTGCGCCATTTCTCAACGACGAGCCATCGCACCACCTCGCCTTCGGCAGTGCGCTCGATAGGCGCGCGCAATCGATGCCGCCAGCCGTTTTCGGTGGCCGGCTCTAGGTGGTCGGTCGCGCGAACGCGAAAACGGATCGCTGGCTTCCCCTCGATTGGCTGCAGCCATTCTTCACTACCGTCGAGCGTCTTGGGCGCTGAATTCTCGGATTCCTCAAGCAAGCCGTCCTCGCTCAAGCCCCCGAAGCGCGCATCCACTATCAGAGTCGAATCGGCAAGACGCCGTCCCAACGCTTCTTTGGCTTTCTTGTCATCCAAGCTGGACAATAACGAGGAAACGCTAAACGCCGAAGCGTTTGGCTCACCATCACTGTCCAGGATGATTGCGGAGTCCCCGCTTGAAGTCAGCGGCGGCGAGGTCGCACCGTCGGCGGGGGATTCTGCGCTCGCAAAGCTCTTTTGAACAGCCTCGCACCGCTTCTTGAGCCATGCCAGAACCCGCCAAGTTTCGGTTTCTAAGAACTCGCTCGAATGCGGGGGCGCAGCATCGAAGAAGTCTCGAATGACCTTTGTCGAAGTCCCCGCGCCAGAATGCTCCAGCGGCAAATACCGCCGCCAGATGACGGTCGTCTGCGGCTCATCTTTCACCCAGCCTCGCAGCCAGGGTTGAATCTTTGGCCTGCCAGCATGTTGAGGTAGTGACGTCATCGCCCAAGCATCCACGAGCGGACGCGACAGCGCAGGACGAAGCGGCGCCTCGGAGGTGGCACTGTCTAGCAGGGCTCGGCGCTCAATGCGGCGCCGGTTTTCGGCCTCGTCATGGGACGTGGGCAACATCGAGAGCTTCAGCTCACGCAACGCGGCAGGGCAGACATTGATGCCTTCTTCATTATTCGGCAGAAACTCGAGAGGCCCCGAAAGCGCGCGGGATTTGTCCACCTTGGCTTGGTAGGCGGCAACCGTTTTGATGTCTTTCTTTTCACGGTCGCTTTCGGGCTTGTTGAGCGCGTTCCTCTCTGCCTTTGTTGGCTTCGGATCCGGTTCTTTGACGACCACAATCTTTGCGTTCCCATCGCCGCGACGATTCACGCGCCCAAGTCGTTGCACCATTCTCTCCCAAGTCACGAGGTCGCAGACCATGTGATCCGCATCCAAATCAATGCCCACTTCGCCGGCGGAGGTAGCAAAGACAAAGGTGGCGCAGCTCGGATGTGACTTTGCTCCAGCCACAAAGGAATGATCTTCGAGCCATTGAGCGGTGCCTTCGCGCTCGTGAACCCTGCGACCGCCGACGAGCAATTGCGTTTCAATCTTTGCCGAGGCGATGCCTTGTTTCTTGTCTCCTTTCGCGAGTTCTTCGACGGCTTCTTTGGTTCTCACGACGTCGTCGCGCTTGTCTGAGAAAACAATCACCTTTTTCGCCTCGACGCCATTTGATGACAGACTCCAAGCGTGGCGAGCCAGCGCGTCGGCGATGTGCTCACTCTCGGGCAATGGCTGAAATACAAGCCGTTTAGCAGCCGTCAGACGCTTGTGGGTTGTGGTCCCGGGGCGCAAGTCAGCGTCGGTGAGTCCAACGGCGGGCCGGTCGCTTCGGCCCGTGGCCGAAAGCGAAAGCAAGCTCAGGCCCGGCACCAACTTTCGGCGCTCATCCTCATCCGGTCGCAAATCCCCGTCAACCACCGCAATCTGCTCCAAGAGCTTCTCAAACGGCGGAACCAAGTGAGCCTCATCCAACACCACGAGCGTGTCAACCCCCAGCAATCCCGCGTGGTAGGGCCGCATCTTTCGCGAGACCCCGTAACCCTCAAATAGCAACCGTGAACCGATCATATCAACCGTCCCGATGATGATGGCGGGCGAGGCTGGGTTTTCCAACCACTCGCGGTTATCTATATGCTGGCCACGAAGCGTGGAAATGGGCAGGCCGTTTGGAGCGCCCAGCTTGGCCTTGATGTCGTCTCGTTCCTGAACGAACTGCCATAAACCAAGCGCCACAGTGGTTGCTTGGTCAACAACAGCGCGGCGATCTACCACGTAAACCAAACGCCTCGGGACGTTCGCACCGCCAACGCGAGCCACCAACCAGATTGCCATGACAGCCGTCTTCCCGAGTCCAGTTGGGATGTCGAGTGCATCCGGAATGTGCCCGGCAAGAAACTGCGTCAACAATTGCTGTTGCCAATGGAAAGGTGCTTCCTCGGAGGCGAGCCCCATGGCTGACGACAGAAGGTCAACTGCTGTCGCCTGAGAATCCCGAGATGCGTTCATATAACCGCGACTTGTTGGAGGGGTTTTTGGGGACCAAACGTCCGCATCGGCAGGCAATAGACCAGCCGGCGCGGCCACGTGGCGCGGTGCGCCGCGTCAGGGTTAGCGACTCGATTCCAAAGCCATGCCAAGACGACTGCGGAGGTCTTCCCCAGGCCCGTCGGGACGCTGATGAGTTTCGATTTGCAGTCGGTACCAGGATGGCCCCCCGCCAGCCGGGTTCGGTAGTCGTAGGGCGAGTTGCCCGTCACGTTGGCAAAGAACTGTTCGAAGCGCGGCGAGTTCATACATTGCCCTTTCCGATCGGGTTTGATTGGCACTTGGAACCGCCACCAGCGCCGGTTGACCACCATGGATGTTGCAATTGCTCTCGTCCCTTCACGGCTGGAAAGAAATCCCTAAAGTTCATTTTACCCAGATTCTCCTGACTTCCGCGCCCGACTTTGAAGCCTTTGTGCTCCTTTTTCCCGATCCTGGCAAGAACAATTTCCACTTTTTCACAAACCCGGACTCGGCTTCAGATGGTCTCGGGCCGTTTCGAAAAGTCGGTTTTGGCGGGCTGGCGAGGCAAAAGAATGGGCCCGGGATTGCCGTGCGCTCCCAACACTTCGCGATCCCGGAGTCGCCTCCAGGCTTGGCGGACTTTTCGCGAATGACCGCCGCTCCTATGGGTCCGCCACGCCCAGAGAATCGAAATTCGTATGGCCAGTTCGGTTTCCGGAGCGCTAGGTTTCTGGCCCGGGGTGTATTGCCTCCCCATCAGGAAGCCTGAGCACGAGACGCATTTCGGGCGCTTGCTCCAGACCGGTTACCGAATGGGGCCGAGAGCGACGCGGTTCGTTCCCTTGGAAATGCCTTCCGGCAACCGAACCTTCCACTGGCTTTCGCTTTCATCTACTCGGAGCAGAAGGGATGCTTCGCAGGGCGCATGGTTGGCGGGAGATTCCACCAAGAGAAAGTCAGGACCCATTTGTGTGACGCGCAGGGACGCGCCCTCGACGATCAGTCGCATCTTCACTTGCGCCGAATGCGCCCCGTGACTATGTCCCGCAGTCATGAACGAATTGCTTATATCCAATGCTCCCCGCTACGCCGACGAGCGTCAACTTAACTAGCCGAAATCCTGGGCTCTGGAAAGGAAGGTATCGTTCTGGTTGCCGGACGCAAGGCCCAACCCGGACGAATCGCCATCAAGGCGCTTCGCCGTCCCGAAGCCTGCGAACGGGAGAAGCGAGTTTATGAACGGTTGGAAGAAGCGTTGGTCGGGGTCGTCTTGGGTTTCAACGTGCCGCGTTTGATCGAGTTCAACGACGACCTGCGCGTGCTTGCAATGACCATCGTGGATCGTCCCTTCATCTTGGATTTCGCCGGGGCCTTTCTCGACGCGCCGCCGGAGTTTCCCCCGGATGTCTGGGCCGACTGGGAAACCGAGAAGCGGGAGATTTTCGAGACGCGAAGGCCGGAAGTTCGGCGAGTCTTGGACGCATTCGAGGAATTTGGGATTTTCTTGCTCGACGTCTCCCCGGAGAATATCGCGTTCAGCGACTGAAAGCACTCGTAACATTCGGAAATGGAAGACTTCGCGATTTCGCAGGAGTGTGCCACAACCCTCGTGTTGTGAAGACGGATCGCGGCACGCGGCGCACCTTACCGTTAACCTTCGTTTCCTTTTCCTTTTTGTCCGCGCGTTTGAGACAATTGTAGCCGTGCGAACCACCTTGAACGCGCTCATGAAAATGACTATCCAGTGGATCCTGGGAGCGGATCTCCTTCTCCTGCTGGCGATTCAAATCCCGGCGGCCCAAGTCGGCGAAAGTCCGCTTTACCTCGACGCCGCTCAGCCGGCGGACAAACGGGCGCGAGACTTGATCTCGCGCCTGACCTTGGAGGAAAAGGCGAGCCTGCTCAACCACAAGGGCGCAACCGTCGAGCGCTTTGGCATCCTCTGTGATCGCTGGAACCAGTGCCTGCATGGGGTCTGCTGGGACCGGCCGACGACCATGTTCCCGGTTCCTATCGCCCTGGCCGCGACGTGGGATTCCAACCTGGTCTATGAGGCCGCCACCGCCATTTCCGACGAAGCGCGCGCCATTTACAATGGCTGGCATCTGGACCCGAAGGCCCCGGGCGAACACAAGGGCCTGATCTATCGCGCGCCGGTCATTAATATTGAACGGAACCCTTATTGGGGGCGCAACGAGGAGGCTTACGGGGAAGATCCCTATTTGACCGGCCGCATGGGTGTGGCCTTTGTCAAAGGCTTGCAGGGCGAAGATCCAAAATACCTGAAAATCGCGGCCACGCTCAAACATTTCGCCGTGAACAACGTCGAGAAAGGCCGCCAGGAACTCTCGGCGGCCGTGCCGGAGCGAATGCTCCACGAATATTGGTTGCCGCACTTCCGCGACTGCATCTTGGAAGGCCAGGCTCAGTCCGTTATGGCTTCCTATAACGCTATCAACGGCGTTCCCAGCAACATCAACCCGCTGCTGTTGACCGATATCCTCAAACGCCAATGGGGGTTTCAGGGGTTCGTGGTCTCCGACCTCGGCGGCGTCAATACCATGGTAAACGGCCACCTGCGGGGCAAAATGACTTATGAAGATGCCGTGGCCCGATCGCTTATCGCCGGCTGCGACTTCTCGGACAAGGAATTCGAGACCTACATTCCGCCCGCTGTCCGGCGCGGGTTGCTGCCCGAGGCGCGCCTGGATGATGCCGTGTTTCGCGTCCTGCGCGCTCGCTTCCGCCTCGGCGAATTCGATCCTCCGGCTTTGGTCCCTTTCAGCCGGATACCCGCCACCGCGATCTGCAGCCCGGACCACCGGGCCCTGGCTTTAAAGGCGGCCCGAGAATCGATCGTCCTCCTGGTCAACCGCGACCAGTTCTTGCCCTTGGACAGGACCCGGCTAAAACGGATCGCGGTCATCGGTCCCCACGCCGACCGGTTTGTACCCGGTGGTTACAGCGGCCAGGCGGAGGATCCAGTGACGCCCCTGCGCGGCATCAAAAACCGCGCGGGGCAGGGGACCGAGATTGTTTACGCGCGGGGCTGCGCCATCAGCGCCGAATCGCAGCGTGGCGGAGAGCCCTCGGTGGGCCAACCGGCCGCCGCCGGCAGCGATGAAGGCGCGTCGATCGCCCAGGCGGCCGACGTCGCGCGCGGGGCCGAGGTGGCCCTGGTGTATGTCGGGACCGACAACGGCATCGAATCTGAGGGCCGTGACCGCGTCAGCCTGGCGCTGCCGGTCCGGCAGGAGGAACTTGTCCAGGCCGTTTGCGCGGCCAACCCCAAAACGGTGGTCGTTCTCATGAACGCCGGTCCGCTGACGATTCCCTGGATTAAGAACCACGCGCCCGCCGTTCTGGAAGCCTGGTGGAACGGCGTCCAGGGCGGCGATGCCATCGCGGACGCGCTCTTTGGCGAGGTCAACCCTGCCGGCCGCCTGCCGCACAATGTCTATGCTTCCGAGGACCAGGTTCCTCCCCAAGGCGAATACGATGTGACCAAGGGCTTCACTTACATGTATGTCAACGGTCAACCGCTCTTCCCCTTCGGCCACGGCCTGAGCTATACGACGTTCCGCTACTCCCGCCTCCAGGTCTCCCCCAGGCAAGTCACTGCCAACGCCCAAGTCACCGTGAGCCTCCAGGTGGAAAACACCGGCAAACGCTCCGGCGACGAAGTAGTTCAACTCTATGTTCACCCGTTGCAATGCAGCGTAAAGCGCCCGAGCAAAGAGCTGCGCGGGTTCGAGCGCGTCGCGCTCAATCCAGGCGAGAAGAAAACCGTGGCCTTCACCCTGCCGGTGGAAAAACTCTCCTTCTGGGACGTCCAGACGCATGCTTTCGTCGTGGAACCGGGCGCGTTCGAGGTGCTGGTCGGCAGCTCCTCCGCGGACATCCGGGTCCAGGACCAATTCGAGGTGCGATAGCGATCCGTCGCAAGCCAGCGTTCTTCTGCGGCTGAAGTCGGCATTCAGAAAGCCGCCGGGACGTTGGAGATCCCTGCGGACGCAGCCGGCGATAGCAGAGTTGAATTCTGCGCCCGGGACAGGGGTTTTGAAGGCGGGACCCGATTGACGCTGCCGCCGGAATCTGGCATCGTTCGGAGGTGAGTCGCGCTCATCCCTCCAGGCAACCGCAGGGAGTTGGCAAACTCTCGCGGCGTGGGGCGGGATCGGGGGGGTACATTGTGACTGGTTTTCTATTGGCATGAAAAAGATCGTTGTGGTTGGTGGTGGCACGGGAACTTTCACTGTGCTCCGAGGCCTCAAGCAATACCCGCTGGATATTACCGCGGTGGTGACCACCTTTGACAGCGGCGGCAGCACGGGAATCCTCCTCGATGAATTTGGCATGCTCCCTTCCGGCGACATGCGGCGGTGCCTCGTGGCGCTCGCCCCGGACAGCGAGGATACCACTCTGCGAGACCTGTTCAATTATCGATATGAGGGCGAGGGTTCCCTGAAGGATCACAGTTTTGGCAACCTCTTCCTCCTGGCGCTTACGGCGGTGACGGGAAGCGAGGTCAGCGCCATGAAGAAGGCGGGAGAATTGCTCAAGTGCAAGGGCAAGGTGTTGCCGGTTTCCACCGATCATACCAAACTGTGCGCTACCCTTCAGAATGGTCTCGTCATCAAAGGGGAGACAAATATTGATATTCCCAAGCACGACGGCAATATCCGCATCCAGAATGTGTTTCTCAAACCGCGCAGTTTTATCTTCTCTGAAGCCTACGAAGCGCTTAAGGCGGCGGACCTCATTGTGATCGGTCCCGGCGACCTTTACACGTCGATCATTCCGAATCTTCTGGCTGAAGGATTTGTTGAAGCTATCCGCGAACGTACGGGAAAACTCGCTTACGTCATGAATTTGATGACCAAGTGGGGGGAAACCAATAATTTTGTCGCGTCAAACTTCGCCCAGGAGGTCCTTTCCTATCTCAAGCAGGATAAGTTCGACTACATCATTTCCAACTCTCTTCCAATCAGAAAGGACTTGCTCAAGAAATACGCCGCCGAAAAGGCCTATCCGGTCAAACTCGACCTGCCGCAGTTGCGGAAGCTAACCGCACAGTTGCTGCGCGAGGAAGTTATTCAGCAGACCAATATTGTGCGCCATGATTCGGGCCGGTTGGCGCGGGTCTTGTGCGGCTTGGCGCAATGAACCGGATCCAGCTCGTCATTTTTGACCTGGATGACACGCTATGCGATACAAGCGGGCAGATCGAACCCGCCGAGCAAGGCGTCGACCGCATTAAGCTCTTCCCCGGCGTAACGGACCTGATTGAAGGCATTCGCCGCCGAGGCGCTCGCGCGGTCGTCGTTTCGACTGGCGATCGCCGGCTGCAGGAGAGCAAGATTGAGTTTCTCGGCCTCCGCAGTCGGGTCGACGCGGTCTTAATTTGTGATCTGCCAGAGGAAAAGCTCGCTTTGTTTAAACAGTGCCTCCGCGAGTTTGACGCGCCGCCTCATGAAACCCTGGTGGTCGGTGATCGGATCGATCGGGAAATTCGCTTCGGGAAAACGCTCCATTGCATTACCGTCCGGGTCTTGCAGGGAAAACATTGTGGAATGATCCCGACCGGTGAAAGCGAAATCGCCGATTTCAGCATCCAGAATATCGCCGCCTTGCGCCGGTGGTTCGACTCCTGAGCGAACCTCGCTGTCAGCCCGCCTGCTTCAGCGCGGGGGCGGAGGCGAACCGCAGGGCCTGTTCCTTGACTCGGCACAAGTCCAGCTTGCCCGTTCCCAAGTACGGGAAGGCATCCACTCGAAAGAACTGATCGCCTCGGGGCCGCCAGAGGTTCGGGAGATCGCTTTGCGCCATTTTCTCCAGGCAGGCGCCCAATGGGCCGTCGGCGAGTTTGTGCAAGACCACCAACCGCTCGCCCTTTTTCTCATCGGGCGCGCTGGCGACGACGAAGGTTTGTTCGGTGACGCCGGCCATCTCGTGGAGCTTCTCCTCGACTTTGATATGCGGCACCATCTCTCCGCCGATCTTGCTGAACCGGCTTAAACGGTCGGTGATCTGCAGGAAGCCGTCCTGGTCCGTCGCCGCTATGTCGCCGGTATTATACCATCCGTCGCGCAGGACTTCCGCGGTCTTCTCGGGCCGTCCCAAGTAGCCCAGCATGATGTTGGGGCCGTGGACTAGCAACAATCCCGGTTGCCCCACCGGCACCGGGGCGCCCGTCGCGGGGTCCACGATCCGCGCGCACAGTCCCGGCAAGGGGTGTCCGATGGTGCCTCGTTTGGCGCCGACCTGACGGAAGCCGGCGGACCGGAAATCGTGGGTGTTGACGGCCACGGCCGGCGAGCACTCGGTGCAGCCATAGCCTTCGAGCGGTCGAATACCGAACTGCTCGTCGAAGGCCAGGGCCAGTCGTTCCGGCAGTTTCTCGGCTCCGGTCATCACCACGCGCAAGCTCCCGAAGTCTTCCGCCGCGGAACTCCGCATATACAGTTGCAGGAAGGTCGGCGTGGCCAGCAGGAAGGTGAGCGCATGGTGGTTGATCAAAGGTCCGATCGCTTTGACATCGAGCGGATTCGGGTGAAACACCACCCGCAAGCCCAGCGTCGCCGGCAGGCATAACGTGCCCGTGAAGCCGAACGAATGGAAAAAGGGCAGCACCCCTAACATCCCATCCTTGGGGTTGAGGCCAAAGACCTGTTCCAGTTGCTCGATGTTGGATCCAATGTTGTAGTGGCTGAGCATTACCCCTTTGGGATCGCCCGTGCTGCCGCTTGAGAAGATGATGGTGGCAAGGTCATCCAATCGGACCTTCCGTTCGCAACCGAGCGACCGCTCCAGCGCCCGCGCGGGCAACAACCACGCGACGAGGATTGCCCGCAGTTTTTCCCCCAAACGCGGGCGGGCGGCGATATCCTCGATAAACATCGGCTCTGTGGGAAGCTCAAGCTTGAGTTTCTCTAGAAAAAGCCGCGACGAGAGGATCGTCTCGATTCCGCATTGGCGAACGCAGGAGGCGAGGGTCGCGCCCGATACGGTATAATTCAAGTTGACGGGTACCTTGCCCATGAGGAGCGCCGCCAGGTTCGCCAACGCGCCGGGTACGGACGGGGGCAGGAGAATCCCCACCATCTTCTGGCCTGCCCAGGCGCGTTTCAGTCGTCCCGCAAGGAAGATGGACCGCGTGAGCGCGGCGCCGAGCTTGACTTGGGGGGATTGGGCATCGGCCATGGCGATGCGGAACGGGTGCCGCCGGGCGGTTCGAATGAAGGCCCGGTGCAGCGCGCGCATCCGGTTCTTGCGATACCTCCACGCTTCGGCCAGGAGTTCCTGGACCACCTGGCGAACCTCGATGGGGGACGCGGTATGCGGCAGGGCGCGGCCAAATATCACCGTGACCGGGTAGGGAATGCGTCGGGGCATTTTCCAAAGAAATCGGCCCTTCTCGAAGCTGAAGATGCTGCCCCAGACGCCGTCTAACGCCACCGGGATGATAGGGGCCTCGATATCTTTCATAATTCTCTCGAAGCCGCGCCGAAAGGGCAGGAGGTGGCCGATGCGGGTGATTTGGCCTTCGGCGAAGATGCAGACCACCTCGCCATTTCGGATGGCCTCGCTGGCGGTGCGCAGCGATCGTAGCATCTCTCGCGGGCGCAATTCCGACGAAATGGGGATGGCTCCCAGAATGCGCGCTACCGGCTTGATCCACGGCTTTTCGTAGATGCCCTTATAGATGATAAACCGCACCTCGCGGTCGGTTGAGGCGATGAGCAATAACGCGTCCACAAAGGAGAGGTGGTTGCAGACGAAAAGCGCGCCTCCCTTGCCGGGGATATTCTCTCGTCCGTCCACACGGATCCGGTAAAGGGTTCGGGTGACGATCCAAAGTACAAAGCGCAACAAGGCGTCCGGCAAAAGCATAATTGCATAGACCGCGCCGACGAGGGTGAGCGCGCCTCCCGCCAGAAAAATCTGCTGTGGGGAGAAGTGTCCCACTTGCGTAAGCGCAAAATGCGCCCCCGATGCCAGAAACGCCCCGACAAACGACAGCAGGTTCGCCGCCGCGAGCACCTCTCCTTTCTTCTCCTTTTCCGGCCGATACTGCAAGAGGGCGGAAACCGGCACAATGAAGAATCCGCCGGCAAAGCCCAGCAAGCTCAATCTCGCCAGCGCTCCCCCAAAGGAGAGACCTTCGGCGCCCATCGAAAAGGAAGCGGCCGACAAGCCGATGGCGCCCAACGGCACCAGGCCATACTCGATCTTCCCCCCGGAAAGGTATCCCGCCGCCATGCTCCCGGCGCCGATCCCTACGGCCAGGGAGGCGCTGAGATACATGATGCCGATCTCTTCGACTTTCAGCGTGTACGCCCCGTAAAAGAACAAGTTCAGCAGCAGCAAACCGCCGAGAAACGTGAAGTAGGTATTGCCGACGAACGCCAGCATTAGGGGCCGATCTCCCCGGATGCCGCGCATCTGGCGCATCAGTTCGCTCACGAAGTTCAGCCGAAACCGGCGGGTGGGGTCCGCCGCCGGCACCCGCGTGATGCCCAGGCTGGTGACCAGTCCGACGATCGCCAGGCCGACCAGGATGATCCCCGAATAGCCCGTGTGCCCGCGGAAGTTCTTGGACATAAACGCGGCCGCCGCGCCTCCCAGGATAATCGCCATGTAAGTTCCCAGTTCGAGCAAACCGTTTCCCCACGACAACCGCCGCTCCGGCAACAATTCCGGCAAAAGGCCGTACTTCGATGGGCCAAAAAACGCGCTGTGCGTCCCCATGAGAAACACCCCGACGAGCAACAGACCATTCTGATGCCACAGCAGGCCCAGCAAGGACAGGCTCATTACTCCTATCTCAAACACCTTCACGCCAATCGTGATCGTGCGTTTGCTAAACCGGTCCGCCAGGTACCCGCCCGCCATGGAGAACACGATGAAGGGCAGGGTGAAAAGCGCCCCCACCTCCTCTGTAAATCGGTGCTTCTCCTCCATCGACACCTTCATGCCGATGAGCATCAGGAAAATGACGAGGTTCTTCAGGACATTGTCGCTGAACGCTCCTTGAAACTGCGTTATAAACAGACTCCAGAACCCCCGCAGACTGCCTGATTCCGCGGGTCCTCCAACCGACGGAGCGTCTGGCTGGTTCCGATCGCTGGCGCTTTGAGTGTGGTTGTTCATCGCCCTTGAGCTTAGAGCAAAACGGTCGCGGTGACGAATTGATAAAACGGTGACGAGGATTGAGCGAATCGAAGTTTCATTTTGAGACGCATTCGAATCCGCATCAGGGTGCGAGCGGCGCCTCCGACGGGACAACGTCAAAGCGGAGCGTCATCCTCGAAGGAAATTCCGGGGGCGGCGGCCGATCCAGAGTTCGCGTTTGAAAGAGGGCATCCAGCACGGATGCGTCCCAACGCGCATCGCCGGACCTTCGTTTCCATCGCGGATCGGTTACGCGGCCGGTAGGGTCGACCGCAATTTCGATCTCGGCGACATAATGCTCATCGGCAAGGCCAGTTGGGCGGTTCCAACGCGCGCGCAGACTGAACTCGACGAAGCTCCGGTAGAGCCCTGCGGCGTCGTTCAGGGTTTGAACTGCTTTTCCTCCGTCATCAAAAGCAAAAGACGGCATAATCACGGGCGCGGGAGCGACCATCGGAGGCGGCGACGGCGTGGGAGGAACGGATACCTCCTCGCGAGTGGGCGGTGGGGATGGGGGTGGCGCCGGTTCGGGAAGGGAGGGCGGCTTTATCTCCGGGGGCGCGAGGCCCGGTTTATCCAGCGCCGGTGGCGCAACGGGCGCGGGTTCGCGAATCAAATTCACCGTGATCTTCTTTAGCGGAAGCCCGAGCAAACCTTCGCGCGCCGCCATCCAAACCAGGAAACCCACCGTAATGAGATGAAACGCCGCGGAAATCAGCAGCCCTGTCTTGGAAGCTCGACGCTGACGTGTCTTTGAAGAGGGTGACGACATGGGGATTGATCCGTCCGTTGGCGGAGAAACCTCAAGGAGTATAGGTGGCGGGCTCTGTCGCCAAATCCACCTTTAAGACATTGGCTTGCCGGCAGGCGTCCAGCACGGTGCATACCCTCTGGTAGGGGGTTGTGGCGTCTCCCCTCACAACGACGCTCAGATCAGGATCGGCCACGCGCATCACTGCCAAAATGGCCTGGAGTTCCTCCAGCGGTTTCATCTGATTGTTGACCTTCAAAGTGCCGTCGGGAGCCAGCGTGATGAAGGTGGGTTTTGGCTGCGGGGCTTTGGGATGATTCGATGCGGTGGGCAGGCTAACGTCCAAGTCGTTCACCATCGGGGCGGTGGTGATGATGAAGATCACCAGCAGCACAAACGCCAGATCCAGCAACGGCGTGATATTCAACTCCGTGAACGCCTGATGCCCGGGTTGAGAGCATCTCTTCATGACGTGGGAGGGTGTTCGACGTAGTCCCGGTTAATGCTCACGGCATAGCGGCTGGCGAACGAGTCCAGCCCCTGGGTCAGGTGCCGAATCGTGGTAACCATGAAGTTATACGCGAACATCGCCGGGATGGCTACGAGCAAGCCAATTACGGTGGCAATGAGCGCTCCGGCTACTCCCGGAGCCATAGCCGTTAGGGTCGCGGCGTTGACTCGCGCGATGCTGGCGAAGGTTTCCATGACTCCCCAAACCGTGCCCAGCAAACCAATGAATGGGCCTCCCGCCACGGCGGTCGAGAGGACGATCATGCCTCGCTCAAGACCGACCGCTTCCGTCGCAGCCGAGTCTTCCAATGTGGCTTTGATCACCTCGAAATCCAAAGCACGGATCCGCTTGCCGCCTTGGGGTGACGCGGGAGTCGCTGCCAGGAGAGCTTCCAGTTCATTGGCCGTGCGGATATAAAGGTGGTAGATGGGCGCGCCCTGGAACTCCTGTCCGGAGCGTCGCACTGTCAGCGGGTCAATCGTGGCGTCATAAGTTTCGAGAAACCTCCGCGTCCCTTTCTTCGCAAGGTAAAGTTGCCGGGTTTTGTTGATGATGACGGTCCAACTCAGAAAGGAAAGGAGCAGGAGCGCCGCGATGGCGAATTTGCCTTCGAGGGTGGCTTTATCGAACGCGAATTGCAGCGCTGTGGAGGCGAGCAGCGGTTGAAGCGGACTCAGATTCATGACTTCGATCCTGTTTACTGGGGCGGCAGAACGGTGACACGCCCGGTGAAACGTTCAATTTGTGCCTTGCCTCCCCGGCCTTGACGGAGGCCCTTTTCTAACCTGGCGGTGTCATCGGCTGAGGCCAAGCCGTTAGTCGAAGCGGCTACGGCCTCGTTTTGGCTGGTGGCGTTTGCGGCTTTACCTGAGGAATACCCGATTTTCGCGCTCGCGGCGTTGCCACTCGTTATGATGTTCTGAGAAAGCAGCGCCGCCTCGATGACGCCGGCGCTGACGTTGATGGCATCCAGCCCGATGAGCTCGCCAGCGACTGGCCCTCCCGCGTTCACGCTCAAACTCCCGCCGGCAAATGCCGAAACCGAGACGGATTGGCGCGCTGAAATATCAAGATTGTCGCGGGCTACTATCGATCCTTTGATGCTACCGCTAGCATTGAGTTGAACACTGCCGCCGATAACCCCGGAGCCGCTCACATCAATATTGCCCTTGTAAAGAACCTGGCCGCTCGCATTTTCGCTTCCGGCAACCAAGCGGACTACTCCGGCTTTCGCGCTGCTGCCATTGAGGGGGATTTGCACAATACCCGCTGCGGTGGCGGTGATGTTGCCTTGCGGGGTTTCAACCAGGATATTGCCCACCGTGTTCCTCGAAGTTGGAAATGCGGGCTCCAGGGAAATGGGGAAGGTGGTGGTTAGGATGCCGCTTCCGGGAATCGTGGTGGTGTAGGAGGATATCGTTCGGGAAACTGGGTCCACGTAAAGTTCTTCCACCGCCGCCGATCCTTGGCCGCCGGCGCCTACGGCGACGCTCCCGTGGAGGGATCGGACGGTGACATCGCCGCCATCATAGGCGGCAATATGGGAACCGCTGACGTTGATGTCGCCGCCGGCGACGACGGTGACGCCGGCGTCGCCCGTGCTGAAGATCCCACGCGCATAAGGCTCATAGCTTGTAAAACTGGGAGACCCAAGGGTGACATTGCCTCCTGCCAGAACGGATATGGTTCCGCCGTTGAGGCTGGATATGGTGGTGGATGGCATATCCAGATTACCGGCGAGATCGACGTTGATATTCGCACCGCGCGCGAAGTAGTTGGCCAGGGCGGCATTTTGAGCCGGGCCTTCGGAAACGATGCCGGATGTGGCGCCAAGATCCAGACGCGCGGCGCTGACGTTGAAAGCGCCCCCTCCGCCGATGCGGAAACCGCTCTCTGGATCCGTAGGAATATTCTGACTGGCGACGTAAAGCGCCTGAAGCGTCGAGGCATTGATGAACTGAGCGGGTTTCGTGACCGGATACCCGTTCGCGTCCAACATCGGTTGACCATTGGCGTCATACGCCTGCGTCGATAGGTTAAGCAACGCTTGAAGTTGGTCGGTCGTCATGCGTCCTTGGAACGTGAGCAGTTTGGTGGACGCGTCATAGTAAAACTGACTGGCCAGCGTGCTCAGGCTGCCGACCCATGGTGGGTAAGCGCCCGCCAGGGTCGAGAAGTCCGGCGCCGAGTTCACCGTGACGCTCGTGAAATCGCTCCGGTTTTGGATGGCCCCCGCGACGTTAATGGACGTGACATCGCCGGCATGCAGGTTCTGGCCATCGAAACGGCAGTCAATCATGTTCCCACCGATCTTGACCTCCGCGCGTTCGGCGGCCACCAGGTAGATGTCCTTCATATCGCCGGAGACGTTCAGTTCTACGGTCCGCGTGTCGTCGAGATGTATCGGCTGAGCGGCATGGTCGGTGATGCCAAAATCCCCCGCTTGCAGGTAATGGTTTTTCCCGCTGTCGGAGAGGATCAATTGCGCCAGATCGGAGCCGGGTTTGGCGCTTGTCAATGCTCCTCCGTCGGTGGTGGAGATGCTGAGCCAGCCTTTGGCCGAGGGAAAAAGGATGACGTCGCTACCGAGCGTCACGCCACCCGCGCCGGCTGTAATCTCCAGTGTAGGCGGATAGATGCAGGGGATGCTTGATTCGAAGGAATCGTCATATCGTGGCAATCCGGCGCCCAGCAGTTTCACGCTGTGGCCCGCGGTCAGTATCGTATAGGCGTCGGGAGCGTAATCGAATGAGTGGCGTAGGCTCGAGGCGCCCCATCCCAGATCATTGAAAATGCCGTTGGGATTGCGCGCCTCCTGGAGAAGGAGGTCATTGCCCGCTGTGACGTTCCAGCCGCCGCTGACTAGACTCAGGGCCAGGGGAGTGACTAAGGTCCCTGCATTGTGGCCGGCAACGATGGTCCCCGCGCCGTCGGTCAGCACGTAATGGCCGACGACGTCATGCCCGGCGCTGAGGGTGACATTGCCTGCGGCGGGTCCAAAGCAACCCGTTCCGGCATCGGTTTGAACACCGCCAGCCGTAGGCAGATAACTGATGATGTCAGAGCCGGCGCTGATTCCCACGCTGCCACCATTGGCAGTGCTGATTCCGCCGAGGTTGGGATCGACCACATAACCGCTGCCGGTGGGACGAAAATCGAAACCGTTGGCGTTGACGCCTGTTTTGACGCTGCCGGACAGACCGGTGACTGAAATATTCCCTCCGTTGACCGTCCGCACGTACCCGCTGTTGACCGTTACGCTGTTGCCCGCCAACAGCGTGACATCGCCGTTTCCAGTCTGCAATCCGGCCGTGCCGGACAAAGTGATGGAACCGGTTCCCGACGCCACCTTGTTTGCGGTGGAGAAATCACGCCCAGCTTGCATGGCGACCGACCAACCATCGGACCCCAGAATAGCGGAGCCGTTACCCAGCGTGATATTGTTGCCGGCCTCCAGTTTGAGAAGAGAGCCGGGCGCCGAGATGCCGGTGCTGGCGGCCAGGTCCCACACCGTATTCGCCGATAGGGAAATGTTACGGGTGGCCTGTAAATCAATTTGGGAAAATCCTGTGAAAGCGGAATTGACATTCAAGGAGAGCGTGGCCGAGGGGTTTCCTGAATTGACGGTCCCTGAACCCGCGCTGCCGCCCCCGCTGGAGCCAATGGCAATGTCTGTGGGGTCCAGGATGAGTTTACCGCCAATACCATTGTCGGCATGACCGTCGACCCGCGAGAGGATCGAGGGCATTTCAGCGGCCGATACCTCGATCGTCCCGGCATTGCCGCCGCTGGCTCCGCCCGTGATAGAGATGAGCGAGCCTTGAGCGTCGGCAAACGCGCCGCCTGATTTGATCGAAATCGCGCCTCCAGGACTGACTCCGGTCGATTGCCCATCGGCTCGCGTCACCGAATGGGCACCGAAGGTGAGTTTGTCCGAGGCGTAAAGCTCCACCGCGCCATCGACCATGCCGACCGAGTTGGCCTGGATAAGGCCCCTTTGATTGATGACTTGGGCGTTAGCCAAGATTGTTCCGGCATCGGCGGTAAGGGTTCCGCCGTTGTCCACCAATCCCGTTGGCAGCGTCACTTGGGCGCTCAGGCCCCGGCCATCGGGCCGCTCGGACAGCAGCACGCTTTGACCTGCGCAAAGGACGATATTGCCCCCAGGCGCGGCGATACTGCCGCGGTTTTCGATGTTGGCGCCAAGCAAATAGACAAAACCTCCCGACTCAGCATTGATACGGCCGTAGTTGATGATGCTCGCCAAGGGCGCCGGGCCGTTAAACTGCCACCCAGGCCCTCCGCCGGATTCGACGGGTGTCTCTGGCGCAGTCGAGACAACCAGTCCCGCGGCTTTTACGTAGGCTTTGGGCCCGAAGTAAAAACCGGCGGTATTCATCAATACGACAATACCGTTGGCTTGGAGGTTGCCGTAAAGGTCGGAAGGCGTTTGGCCGCCGATGGAATTCCAGACGATCGCGCTGCTGGAGGGTTGCTGAAAGACAACAGTCTCGCCGGTGCCAATATTGAAACTCTGCCAGTTCAGACGGGCGTTGTTGGCCGCCGTGACCGTCAAGATCGGACCGTTGGCGACGGCGGTGACCGCCCCGCCTTTGGCCGTCATTCCCTGCGGATTGGCGAAGAGTTCTCGCGAAAGCGAGGCGATTAGCGCGGGCAAGAGCTTCACGGACATCGATCTTCGAGTAATTGGCTTTAGAATTGACATCCGATGGTGAAATAGGCGCGAACATCGCCCGGTAACGAATTGGCGGATTGGAGCAGCGGCCAAGCGATGACCATGCGCGCGTCCACGTGGTTGTTTATGTTGGCTGAGAGCCCAAAACCCGCTCCCCAGAGGCGTCGGGCGGAAGTGTTATCGACGGCGGGTTCCAGGAGAAAGCGCTGGCCGAAATCCGTGAAAACGCTGGCGCGCACCCACGCGGGGACCGATCGCCTGAGGGCCGCCACCCGGGTCGCGAAATAAGGGGAACGCAGTTCCAGGCTGCCGCACCAGCCGGCGTCGCCGTATTCGTCGCCCTCATAATAACCGCGCGCGCTATTGATGCCGCCGATCGCGAGTTGCTCGCTGTTGATGAGCGCCCCAGTTGCGGCCTGGCCATTGGCCCGCGCCAACAGCGCCATGCCTCCGGGCAGTTCCTGGTCGCGGCGAGCCCCTAGTATGGCCTTGGCAAACAGGACCTTGGCCTGTTTGGAATAAGCCATCCCGGCAAAGTCCGCGCTGCCGCCCGCCAAATTGCCCGACAAACCGGCGTTCATGGCGGCCGACCCGCTGGTGTCAGTCTCCGCGAACTCCAGACCCGCGTTCAGCGGAAAATAGACCACGGCCTGGTTGACGGCGGGTTGGGCCGTCGAGGCGACGCTCCGGTTGGTTTCGGCGCCGAAGATATTGGTCGTGATCGCGGTAAGGAAGAAATTGTTCGTGTTTAAGCGGGTTAACGCGGAGCGTTTGTAGTCCGCGCCGGCGAATGCGCTCCAACTCGAATGGTCGCGGCTGACCAAGGGAAAGCGGAATTGGCTCCCGACATTCTGATTCGCCGTGAGATTCTCGCCCGAGTCCTGAGAGACAATACTCACCAGCGAGTTCTGTGACACAACGGCCGGAGCGCTCCATTTGACTCCCGTGTCGCTGGAAGAGGCGCTGGCATAAATGACCCATTCGGACTGAGCCTGGGCGGGAGGCAGCCGGAATTGGTGGGTGGCTTCTTGATACCCAAACGCGGTTGAGTTGGCGATTTGATCGCTGACAGTGCCGTTTCCCCGAATTGGTATTCGATAAAAGGCGCTATAGGAGGAAATTAGCGGTTGGTTGAAACCGAAGTCGGGCAGGTCGCCCGCGGATTTCAATTGCTGGGGTGAAAATGAATAAGTCAAGCCAAACTGATGTTCGTACTGCCAAAGATCGTTGTATTGCACGGCGAAGTTCACGCGCAAGTCGGGCGTGCCGGGCGTCGAATAATTGTCCATCTCCAGGTTTGCATGAAGGGGTAAACGGTCTTTGACCCGCAAAGCTAAGGCGCTCGTTCCCGGATCAGGACCAGGACCGATAATCGGATAGATCTGTCGGTCGCGGTTTTGATTGGCTAGGTCCAGCTCGCGTTGCAGGACCTGACTGTTGAGCAGGGTGTTTGTGCGAAGACTGGGCAGGGCGCGAGCGATATTGTTGGAGCCGAAATAGCGGTTGCCGACCACTTGAATAGAAGCAAGTTTGCCTTCGGTGACCGCGAGTCGAACGGTGGCGTTAGTCAGGCGCTGGGAGGGCACGGTGACAGCCACGGTAACGTAGCCCCGCTCCCGATAGGCGCGCTGCAGGCTCGCCGCTGCCTGACGAACCTCCTCAAGGGTGACAGGTCGGCCTGTGGCCGGGTTCAAAACCCGCTCGATCTCCCTCGGTCCGAGGAGGGTATCGCCGGTGACCTCGAAGCGGCGGATTTCAAATGTGGGCGGAGCGGAGCGGTTCGAGTACGTTGTCGGCGTTGGGTTCGTCTGGGTCGCGGCAAAGAGGAGTAAGTTGCGCGACGCCCTTTCGACCACTTCAATGCACACGATTCCGTTGGTCAACCGTTGCTCAGGCAAAGTCACCGTGACCTCATCCCAGCCTCGTTCCCGATAGGCTTGACGCAAGGACGCCAGCGCCCGGCAAATACAGCCCAAGGACACAGCCGGACCGATAGCGTTCACGAACACTTTGCTCGTGGCTTCCGGGTCCAGAATGGTATTGCCTCTGATTTCATAACGGATCACCTGGTAGGTGCTGTCGTTGGAAAGCCTCGCAATACCGATGTATTCAGAAATCCCGTACGCCGCCAGCAGGCAGCAAGCCAGTCTGGGCGCTCCTTTCACCAGGGAGCCTATTGACCGCCAGCCCGGATCCAAGGCGGTCCGCATCGCGAAGCAACGTGCATAGGACGCGCTCACGAGCTTCTCATGGTTGGCCAGGCTCAAAAGGCAAGTTGGACTCGCGTAAATAGAACATTCTCATCCTGGTGCGATACGATAGCGGGAGCGGTCAGCGTGCTGGGAATGCCCAGGTTCACGCCGCCGCCCCCTTGGAAGGCGGTGTGCGAAAAACTGGTCAACACTCGCAGGTTGCGGTTGAGCCACCAGTTCAGCCCTACGGACCATGAACTGGCGGATCGGGCCGAAGTCGTTGGATCGGAAAAACTGTTGAAAGCACCGTGGTCGATGTCCAACTCCGAATACCGAGCCACCAGTTGCCAGGCCCCCCACTGCCCGATGCGAGGATCAAAGGGATGGGCGGGGGTGAGCGCGGTGAAAGAGGCGTTTTCGCCCGTCAAAACCCATTGGGCGGAGATTTGCCAGGCGGTGTTGTCTAATCGGGCGCGGCGCGACGTCATGTCGTTGAGCACCGATTGATCGGACAGCACCCACTCGCCCTGCAATCCGAAGGGTCCGAGGTAATAATAGCCTTGGGGCGAGAATCGCCCATGCGCTCCGTCGGCGACCACTGTACCGTAGAGTGGGTTATAGGCGAAGAACTGTTGCTGGCCAGCCGTCACATAGCCGGGCAGAGATCCGCCGGTGGTGGCCGGCAGGGCGGCGCTGTTGGAAGTCACGTCGCTGTAACTGGCGCCGACGCCAAAGCCCAGCCCGTGCAGCAGATGGGTCATTTTGTTCTTGAAGGGTTGCAGGAACAGCCGTCCTCCCCACTCCAAGTCGTCGTTGAAAGCGCTGTTAGGGGCGACTCGATAGTCGGCGTCGCCGTCATAAACGCCGGCGGCCCAGCCAAGGACTCCGTCCCCAATCGAGCCCCAGAGCTGAACTCCCAGGTTGCGCATGGGGGCCAGGTCCGAGGCCAAGGAACGCTCGTTGAAGGAAGCCACCATGTCGTCTTGCAAGTTCTCCAACCCGACCGGCCCGCGGAACTTGCCGACGCGAAGCTCGAGTTCCGGCCGGAAACGATAGTTGATGGAGGCGTCAAAGAGCTGAACCGAGGAACCGGCGAAATCCGCCACCAGCAGAAAATCGAAATCGCGGAACAGTGTGCCTTCAATAATCGGTCGCGCCCGTCTCAGGAGAAAACCGTCCTTGCCCTGGGCCAGGGCATTTTCTCCGAAGAACGCGCGCGAGTCACCTTGCGCCACCCCGTGCAGTTTCAGCGCGAAGTTGGTGTCCGCAGACTGGAATGAGAATCCATTGGCGCCGGCGGAGATTTGAGCCGTTGGCGAGCTGGTTAGCCTGTCTCTTGCCTTGGAGTCGGGCGCTTTCAATGCGACGGAAGCCATCGGAACGCCATTGGTATCAATCACGATGGTTGGCAGTCTTTGATCGTTAGACGCTTCTTCGCGACGTTTGTCGCGCTCCTCAAGGTACTGGACCTTTTGGCTCAGTTCGTCGAGCTTGCGGCTTTGTTGCTCAACGAGTTTACGGAGCGATTCGATCGAGTCCAAACCTGTCTCGGCGTTCACGTCGACTACCTCCACCAGGGGTGCCAGGACAACCAACAGCGCGGTCAGGAGACCGAAGGCGGGTTTGGGGGCGGATGCTCCGCCCCCATTGACTCCCGCCGTCGCTTGGCGCTTGCTCACAAGGCTATTTGGGTGTTACCAATCCACCGGTCGAACTGCGCGTGACATTCACTCTGGGCAGCGGAATGGAATACGCGGAGGCGACCATATTGCTTTGAACACCAGCTTCTAAAGCGGCGGCAAAGGCGATGATGTCGGCATTGGCCGTAGGCGCGGTCATGATATGTTCAAAACCCCAGCAAGTATATTGACCGTTGATGGTGGGGGTGTAGTCGTTGGTGACCGTTGAGAAGCTGCCGCGGAATGGCAGGTTGCCGTTGAAACTCAGGATATTGGCCGGCGCGACATAGCCGGCTTGATTGGGCGGCAGGAAAGTCAGGCACGGACCGAAATTATTGGTGATCATGTTCACGATGAGCGGCCAGGAGGTCCGACCAACCGAGTCCAGCGCCCAAGCCCCGTTGGCGTAATAGTAGCCCAGCGCATTGCCCGTGAAACCGGCTTCGTCGGCGGATATAATCCGGTGGGCCGCGCCGATGTCGCGCATGATCCAATAGATGATGTTGGTGTCAGCGGCATTGCCCGTGAAGAGCGATTCCGGGGCGCTACCGTTGGCTTCGATGAACCGGAGTTGTTGGGAGGTGATGTTGGTTATCGTCGCCGGGACTTGCGGGCTCTTGGCGAAGATGGTTGGGGTGACGCCGTACGTTGAGTCGTTCAGTTTCGGCGTTGCATAAGGGTAGTCGCTTTGGTAAACCACCGATCCTCCAACATCCACGGGGGCCGCAACCAGGTTGGTGACGCCCTGAATAGCAGAGACATAAAAATTGACCGTACCGTTGCCGGTCAGGCTCTGTATCGCCGGTCCGGATCCGCTCCAGTTGACGAAGATGTTTACCGTCTGGTTTCCGAAGAGATTGGTCATTTGTCCCGTCATAGAAAACACGCTGGCGCTCGTGGGCTTGGCTGGGCTGGACAGGTTCTCCGAGATCAGCTTGCCGCCATAAAGACTCACCAAGGAGTTATAGGTGACGTCCTGGAGCGAGACGGCGCCCGCGATGTGGATATTAATGTCGGCCGAGGCATTGGCCGCGAGGAGCAAGCCCATGGCGGCCAGCAAATTGAGCCGGTTCTTTTTAATAATGATCATAATTGTGCTTCGATGAATAAGTGGTGTTCGATTTTAGGGGTTAGTATGCTTCGACGGTATAAAAGCGGATTGAGGCAGCGTTGGTGTCCTGGAGCGAAAGCACGGTGCCGTCACCTATGATGTTCGCGCCGATATTCCAACTTGAAATCGGTGTGGCGAGTCCAACGCTGTCGGTGTAGCGCAACCGGTAACCCACCAGGTTCACGGTGGGAAACTCAACCGTCGCGACGGCCTCTCGAACATTTATCCCCCTGATGTTAGTTTGCTCCGGGGGCGGTCCGGCGGTGAAGGTGAGCGTGGCATCGGGCTTGAAATCGAAAAAGCCGAGGACCACGCCTGGCGCCCCCTCGGAGGTAGCGGTTGCGGGTAGCAGCCTATACAATACCGAACGCGAGGGTAAACCCGCGCTGTCGAAATCCTCGGGAGTCGTATTCTCGGCTCCGCCCTGGAAGGTGCCATCGAAATTTCCGAGGCTGCCGACCAGAGAGGTGTAGGCATAACGACTCGCGGGGGGGATAAGCACGCCGGTAGAACTGTTGTCTGGTCCCGCTGGCTGGCCGTTGCCATAAGTTGCGGCCCCAACGCCAATGGCGTCGATCTGGCTGGCCGCGCCCCCGAGCGTCCAAACTGACTGACGCACCCAAGCTGGTCCGGCCGTGTAGAGGTTCAGCCGCGGCGCGGTGACCCAGAGGGTTTGCAGCGGATACGAATAATTGGTGTTGCCGCGCATCGCGCCTGACACCGACCACGAAACGCCATCCAAACTGGGCAAGGCGCTGGCCAGTTGAGTCGCCGACAAATTGGTGATGGCCAGGACGGATCGCGCCGGCAGGCTCTCGAAGGAAGCTACCGACCCCAGGTTGATCACCAGGTCAGAGGCGCCGCCGGTCAGTCGAAAGCCGGCCACCAGATCGCAGTTGGTATAAGTGAAGGTCTGGGCGCGGATGGAAACGAGCGGCAAGAGCGAGGCTCCCACCAGCACAGTGTAGCGGAGAATGCGAGTGTGTCTATTTTTCATCATAAGGGGGACGGGATGGGGATACGCGGGCTTGAGTTAATGACAGGATCATGGCGACGACCGGCAGGATCGTGTCCCTCGGGCCCAAATAAAAAGGTCTCCGAGAGACGATACCGAGGCGACATCGGCGGGGGCAAAGGCGGATAGGGGCGCTTCTTCATGGTTTGCATTGCAGAGTTTCTGAGTCGGAAGCGGTTTGGCTTAGATTTGCGGGTCATCGCGTTCAAAGCGGCTATCGGCGACGACGGGTTTGTCGGGCACGGTGTCTAGCCAACCGCAGCGTTGCACAGGATAGTTGTCGTATTGCGGAACATAAGGTTTGAGGTCGAGTAAGGGCGTGCCATCCAAAATGTCCACCTCAGCAAGCCTAAGGACGCAACCTTCGATGCGCAACAGCCTGACGCAGGAGATCCCCAGCGCGTTGGGTCGCGCCGGCGCTCGCGTCGCAAACAAGCCGCGCTCCACCGTGTCGCGGTAAGGCACTACGCTCATCCTGGCTGCGGCAGCCCGATGAAACCAATAAATCAGCCAAATGCGATCAAACCCAGCCAGGTCCCGCAAGCCTTCGGCAAATTCCGGACGCAAGAGGACAGAGCCCGGCGAGTCCGCGGCGCGACACGGTTGGATCGGAGTCCCAGCCGCTTGCTTGTATTGCGAGTGAACGCGACCGATTTCAAAAAGCCGCAGCTCTAACGGCGAACTTGCTGTCGATGAACTCATAAAGGGAACAGATCCCCCGTTTGGTGTGCGCTGTAGCCGGGGAGTTCGCTGACCAGCCGGCGGTACCTTCGGCTGCGCAACAAGCGGATGAGGGCCTGGATGCGCGGCTCGTGCTGGTTTCCGGCGGGATAGCAGAGGTCGAGCGATTCCGTTCGCATCGGGAGGAAGTTCAACCCGGCTTCCGCCGCGCAGAGTTTCACGCAGATGCCCGCCTGAGCCCATCCTGCGTGAACTGCTTCAGCGACGGCGGCGTGACCGTTAACCTGGCGACCGAAGAACCGCCGGCCTCCGAGCAGTTCATCCAGGCATTCGCGAGCCGCGGACCCCGGCTCTCTGCTGGCCCAACGGCGCGAGCAGCGGGCCAACACTTCCGCTGAACGGCTCTGATCTTCCGCCGGCAACGCCACGCCCTCTTCCCATTGCGCTGCGCGGAGCAGGCGATAGCCGTCGCCGAGCGTCGCGCGCACGGTTTCCGCATTTCGATCCGGCTGTTCGGTGGTCGAACGATGCAGACCCGCCACATGCACCAAGCGCCTTTTCATCAAATTGAGAGCGGCTTCGCCGCCGCGCGGCAGCACCAGGAGGCGATATCCTGAGGCGCGCGCGTATTCCGCCGCTAGCAATCCCGCTGCCGGGTCGCAGGAGGCCAGGGTCAGCGTCGCTTCGGCGGCCGTGTCGCCCGAGTCATGACAAACCCCGCCGGCCCACACCCCGTCATGCGGCGCCGGATGGAGTGAAATCCTCTCGACGGGATAGAGCAATCGACGATGGTTGACCTCCGCTTCCCAGTATCGACAGGGTTCCGTCGACGGCGCCCATGCCCATGCTTGTGGACGCGGCTCTCGCGCGTTCGGCCGACCGAACAACTCTTCCACGGAACATTCGAGCGCCGCTGCTAATGCCAATGCCGCCGCAACTGACGGCGTCAGCCGTTCGCTTTCGATGGCGCTGACCGCGGCCCGAGAAATGTCCGCGCGTCGCGCCAATTCCGCTTGCGACCATTCTCGCGCCATCCGGCGCGTGAACACGGGGTGGACCGCGACTCTGGTTGTCGCTTCGATACTGTCGGCCAGCGACAGGATACTGTCACTGTCGCCGACAATTTCGTTTGTGGATCTGTCTGACTTCAAATGGCCTCGCGAGTTGTTGTTGAATTTAGAAGCTATGCGCCGCAACCACAGTTGCGCCAAGCTGCATGGACGACGCCCCCCATCTCCAATCTCCGCCGCGAGGCCCGCCGGTCAAGGCGAGTATCTCCCGGAGTAATTTCGGTGTTTCGGTTGGCGGCGCTTCAAACAAGGCGGTGGACCCAGGCAGGAATCCAGCCAAATCGCGATCGACCACGATGTTGAAATCGAGCGCGAGGTTCGTGCTCGTGTCCTCGCAACTGCCGTGGAGGCACGTCAATTCATACAAACACACGGTATTCGCGTCGGTAGTCGTCGCATCGAAAAGCAGCGCGATATTTTCGCCGGCGGCGCCCGCGAGACGATGCAGCGCGTCTGCATCCAGTTTCCAGGCAACGCATTGTTCGGTGGGGAGCGACCTGACATGGCGAGCGATCAATCCCTCGGGCCCGGCCAAACGGATGGACTTAATCCTCTCGTAACGAATCTTATCTCCGGTTACAGTCTTGCTGTAGATTAGGAAGGCCATCGTCATTATTCAGGTGTTCCACCTTGAAGACCCGTGTGCGACCGGACGCCGGGCCGGCGGAAGGCGCCGCGATTGTTTGCGCTCATAACGTTGTTCATTGCTAGGTGTTCATGCTTGATTCGGTTCGACGGCCAGCAATGTTGCGGCCCCTTGAACCATCGTTGGAATGTCTGTAGGCACCCCGTGTGCCAATTCCATCCCAAGGGCGCGGTTGGCGGGGCTTGCCCAGTTCAGCGAACGCGCTCCGAGCCTTTAGAATCAGTGGTTTCGCGACCTTACCGTTACCAGGTGGATTTCCGGCAAAACCGGTCGCGATGCTCCGCGGAGGCGGCGCGATGGCGACATTCCTGTAGGAATGGCGGCTGGGGAGGCTACGGAAATGTGGTTTCGCGCCGAATGGCGCAAAAGGGGTCTCGCTCAGTCAGGAGAAGAGGGCGGGATTTACCGACCCTTGGCCCGTGGTCGCTTAAGAACGGGCGGGAGCGGTCTCTTTACTGTTAGTTTTCAGCCGATGGTCTAAGATTCGGGATAGACAAACTCGACGGGAGTCTTCACATCGGGATGGAGGCTTTGCTTGACCGGACAGGCCTTGGCGGCGGCTTCCAGCCGGGCCCGGACATCGCCGGATAGCGGTTTGCCCGGGGAGAAGACAAAACGGGTGGTCAAGGACCCGATGCGTCGGACCGGATCAGCGGTCATTTCCTTGATGACCTGAATTTGGAGTCCGTCGATATCGACGTGATTGCGTTGCGCCACCAACCCCATAATCGTCGCCATACAGGTTCCAAGGGCTGTCGCTACCAAGTCCGTGGGGGAGAAGGCCGCGCCTTTGCCGCCATTGTCGACGGGGGCGTCCGTAGTCAAGGTTTGCTGTGAAGGTCCATGAGTGGCGGCGCAATGGAGACCGCCTTGGTAGGTAACTTGGATTTCTACGGACATAATCGGTTAATGATGTGCTAATGCTGCGGTTGAGAGGTTGCGGGACGGTTGGTATGGGAGGCGCTGGGATCTTCCGGGAAGAGACTCTTCAAGGTTCGGAAGGGGTGCAAGGGCATGAAGATCAGCCGCGGAATAGGGTTGAGCAATTCGATTTTGGGATCATCGATGGGACCCGTGACTTTGCCCTCGAAGAGCTTTATGACGGGCGAGAGCGCGATACTGAAAAAGGGGCCCAGGAGCGGCAGATCTCGAAGGGGTTCGCCTTCAACCCGGGCGTTGACCCGGCCCTCGAGGTCGGTGGCGCCGCGATAGAGCAGTCGCATGACTGAGGAGCGCAGTTCCAGGTCTTCTGATCGAATGACGCCATTGGTGATGATGAAGGTGCAAGCGCCGGCGTTGACTCGGCTGGTGCCGACGCCGGGGGCGAGGTTGTCGAGCGGTTTGGAGAGGATCCCAAAAAGTGGTATATCCCAGATCAACCCGTCCTGCAGGCGGACCTTGCCGTATCCGAAAGTTTGCCGCCAATCGTCGGAATTGGCATTGGTGATGACCAGGGTGCCGCTGAGGATGCCCTCCAGGCGATTGGTGCGGTTGGAAACATCCTCCATGAGCCTATGGAGATCGGTGGCGGTCGTCGTGATCGAAAACTTAAAGTCGGTTCCCGGGATCGTGGGGTTGAAAAACACGGCGGCGGAGCCTGTCGCTCTGCCTTTGTAAAACTCGGTGTGAACATCCCCCAGGGTCAGGTTTAGGCCCGCCCAATGGACGTCTCCGGAAATATCGGCGACGTTGAACTTGAGCCAGCGGAAGGGGCCGCCCTCGACGTGAAAATAAAGATCGGCCGCCTCTTCCCCGTGCATCGGGATGGTACCGCGCGCATGAACGGTGGGGGGATGGAAAAAGTGGTACGGTTCGATCGCCTGGCCAATCTGGGGACCGATGGCGCGGGCGACCACCATCGGGTCGGCAGTGCTTAAACCGTTGGTGAGGAAAATGAGCTGCTGTGCGAAATCGACTGCCAGCCCATCGGCCATGATTTGCTGGGTTCCGAACTGAGCATGCGGAGAGAAGAACTCGAGATACTGGTTGGTAAACTGGAAGACGGTCTGGAGGCCGGTGGCGGCCTCGCCCCGGAACGCGAAGTTGGTGAGCGCAAGACGGCCCCGGGCGCCGATCTGTTCCGGGTGATCCGAGTTCCCCCAAATTTCCGCGTGAAGGACCGGCGGTTGAGAGAGAGAGAGCAAATCGAACACTCCTCGCGCATCGGGCGGAAAAGCAGGCAAGAGCGCGCGCGGGTCGATATTGCTGGCGACGCTGGAATGGAAGGTCTTTTCGCGCAAGTCGGAATGGAAGGCCGCTTCGAACCGGCCCTCAGGTAGCGCGATGGCGAGATCGGGTAATTCCCAGCATTGGTTGGAAAGGGTGAAATGGGTTTGCGCGGAGCGGAGGGAAATGCCCTTAATCACGGCGCCTTGAGGAAGGCTGGCATGGCCTTGGACAGCAAGGGAGGGCTGAATCTGGGCCAACCAGTTCGGCCCCCAGTTGGTCCAGTCGGGCAACAGGAGGGCGGCTTGGAGGTGGAGCCGCGGCGGGGCGGGCCACGCGGCCTGCTTCAACCAGGCATTCATTGCATTAGGGAAAACCGGGGCGAAACGGGATGGATCGACGTCGGATTGGATCGACGCGTTCAGAGCGCCGCTCACGACGTTCAGCTTGGCATCGACATCAATTTGGCCCTGGCCGAGGCGGGCGTGGAAATTGGTAAGCGTGAGCAACGGCATTCGCCAATTTACCTGGCCGTCGATGCCTTCGGCGGTGATGTCGTGCGATTCAAAGCCGGCCAGGGCGCAAGTCCAGTCCAGCGCGTACGGTTCAAGGAGACCATACCAGGGCGGAGATGATGCAGTGTTCGGTCCGCGCGCGACGGATGGGGAGGAGTTGGTTGCGCGGTCGGTAGTCGATTTTGCGGCCGCCCGAGCGAACGAGGAATCGCGGGGGACCGCGCCCGGCCTGAGACGTCCAACCGTGGTCATGCGGCGGGCGCGGCCCCAGGGAGTCTGGACCTGTTCGCCATCCAATTGTCCGTAAGCGGAGAGAGGGACGGGATTCGTGAGGGAATGAACCCATTGGGCAGTAAAGTGGATATTAGTAGCCTCACACCATTCAGAATGCGCGTGCTGGACCGACAGACGCAGGTTGCTTTCCAGGGTGTCCAAGTGTTCCTTGAGAGGGGCGAAGGAGGCATGGAGTTCGAGGTTGGTGGCGGTGGCCCAGCGGGTGTGAGCGTCATTGGCTTTGAGGGTGAGATCCCCGGCCGGAGGATTGGTCTGTCCCTCGATGGAAGCGAGATGAATGAAGAGGTTGAAATTAGTAATGTCGGCCCAGGGGGTTTGAGCATCGGAGGCCGTAAGACTCAACTCGGCGCGGGACATTTGGTTGTTCGTGGCTGGAAAGAGCCGCGCGATGAAGCGGCCCCGATCCACAATTCCCCAAGGGGTTTGGGCGCCTGGGACGTTGACATAAAGGCGCAGGCTAAAACTCCAGGGATCGCGGGCGTCGCCGTGGACATCCAGCCGGAGGTCGGGCGGCGCCATGAAATAAATGCGTTGGAGGGTATCGGTCAATTCGCGCATGCGGACGGGCCAAGGATTGGAGGACGCGGCTTCCGGGGCGGACTGGAACCAACTCCAGTCGCGAATGGCGGAGGCGTGGGTCGCGGTGCCCGCGAGCTGAACGCGCGCGTCGGCAAAGGTGGCGCGGAAGTTATCCAGAGCCCATTCATCGTTCGGCAGAAAGCGAAGATCGGTTTGCACATTCTCGAGCACCAACAGGCGCGGCGGGCGGTTGGTGTCCGCGACCGGCCAAGTCAGGCGGCCTTGCCGCAAAGCCAGCGAATCAATCTCGATTTGACGCCGGAGCAGCGCTCTGAAATTCAGTTCCACAACCAGTCGGGCAAACCTTATTTGCGGCCCGTTCGGATCGTCAGCGCGTCCAAAGGAGACGTTGTCGGCAACGATGCCGCGGGACCAGGAAATGTGGAGACGACTGAACTGAAGGTCCACCCCCCGAGCTCGGAGTTTCTCCAAAAGCGGCCCCTTGATGAAATCGGGCAGGCCAGCCTGATTCACGTAGAAGAGGGCGGCGATGAGCAAGAGGATCGCCATCCAGACCGCGAGCCGAAACCGCCGGAAATAGACCCGGCAACGCCGCCAGAAACGACTAGGTTGGCCCGAAGGCATGATCAGGGCGGGATGGACAGAAACTGATTAAGCTCCCGGGCGAGCCAGGCGGGGAACTCGAAGATCCAGAACTCGCCGCCCTGCTTGACGGCTCCATAGAGCGAATTACCGGGGCTAGGAGCTCCGATCTCGACCGTGGGTTTTTCGCCGTTCTTAAGTTGAAACGTGAGTTGGCGGGGAGGGGGGGTCAAGCCGTAGCGGGCGCGGCTTGCTTCGCCCCGCGCGACCCAGTTGGTCACCTCCAGTTGCCCGAAGGCCTTGGTTGTCTCGTTGACGCTCAGAGGTTCAATAACCCCTTGAGAACCTTGCGCGAGAGACCAAGCGGGCGGCCCTTCGCCTGAGTGGAGGATTTGACGCTCCTTCCCGGTTTGGTGGATCACCACGCGTTGCACATCATCCGGCGCGAACTGCCATAGCCGGCGCGGGCGCAGTTGGAAGCTGGCGCCAGGCAGACGTTGAAATTCGGCCAGACTGATAGCATACACCGAGGTCTCGTCCGGCCGGCTCACGAAGACCTTGTTGTCGTTAGTGAAACCGAAATCGAGTTCCACTAAAATGTAGTTTGTGGCTGACGGGGACGCGTCGGCGGCCTTGAGGATATATTGCCGGCTCGGGTGGGATAATCCGTATTTAGGCAAATCTAGCGGGGTGACCACATCGTGAAACTCGACGATGGGGCTTTCGGTCAGCACCGCGAGCAAGTCTTGAACAGCCGTCGGGTCGACGGCAAGGTCGTTAGTCAGGATGCGCCAACCGTTGGTGCCCTGAAGTTGGACTGAGAAGATTTCGTCAGCGCGCACGGTAATCGCGACCGGCGCAACTGGCAGGCGGATCAAGTGCGGGTCGCGGAAGGCGCTGACCGAATCCAGCCATCGACTCAATCCGTTGGTTGGCACGGTGACGATCGTGTTTTGTCCGGCGCGGCGGGCATACACTTGCGCGGGGTCGTTGGTCGGACTCCTGCCAAACTGAAGTTGGACGGCCAGGTTCGTGCCCTGGGCCAGGCCGATCGCCAGCGCAGGCGGTTGGAGCCCGAACGACTCAAGGTCCGCCTTCGGATTGTCGGAGATAAACTGGGCCACTCGCAGACCGCCGAGCTGGAGTAACATTCCGTCGAGCCTTTCGGCGTCAGCGCGGGCCTGGATCGGCGGGTTGACGATTTGCCATTGCCCCAGGGTCGGTCCCCGTTGAAATTCCAGGACCCTAGGGCCATTGGTAACCGTGACGCGGTCATAGGCTAGCCCCTTCAGATCCATCAGAGTGCGGTCCCGCCAATCGTCCTTAGTCTTGGGCAGGATTTTGAGCAGTTCGGCGTCGACGATATACACGCCGGTATTACCGGCGACTTGAAGGTACAATTGGTCGCCGGGTGGCGTAGGAGCGCCGATGTCAATTTGGAAGGTGCGCTCTCCCTGCTGAAGAAAGACGGCCGCTTGGGGCTGGGCCAAGCCTTCCTCCTCCTCGGCCTGAGGGCGGGACCGGCGCTCGTGGTCGGAGAGATAAACCGCAGGCGCCAGACGATCGAGGGTGTCGAGGAGTCGCTCGATACTGGAGGTTTGAGCTCGGTAATCCACGGGCTTCGTCAATTGCCAAACAGAGTTGGTTCGCTCGGCGCGAATGACTTCTAACTGGTCTTTATAGCGCACCTGAATGGCGGTGACGGCGGGGACGCGGAGTTCGGCAAGCACCTTGGAGGGGCCCAGCGAAGGGGGCCGGGAAAATCGATCCCGGATCAAAATAACTGCCAGCAGCGCGAACGCTAAGCCCATCCATAACCCTGTGCGTTGGGGGTTCATTGGCAGTTTAGGTCTGGCTATCGTCGGCGTCGGAGCCACACCAACCCGCCCAACAGGACGATGGCCCCGGGCAGCACCGCCATCAAGAGCAATTGCGTTGTCTGCATCTGGGTTCGGGTCATAAGGACCCGGTACTCTTGGACGGGCCGCGGCCCAATCGCGCCGATCAACTCGAAGCGGTCAAGCAGCCAGTTGACCGCGTACCCAACGAATCCACGGTTATCGAGCGAGACGATATGCTCGTTGTCCAGAAAGAAAGAATCGCCTGCCACCAGAAGGCGAATGGAACCCCGCTCGGTCGTCACTCCTTTGATCGTCGCATCTACCGCGGCGATGACGGGAAAGCTCCGTTGGTGCGCGGGATCACTGGCGGCGAACGCGTTAGTGCCGGTGAAGGCGATTTCCTCGACTTTCAGCGCGTCCGGAGTTTGGAGTCGGGTGTTGATCCGGGAGACCGAACGCGGCTCCATCATATACAGCCCTTGCTGGACCAGCGGGTTTGCCACCGGGTGAGCGACGTTGAAGTCCGAAACGACAATATCAAACCCTTTTCCTGGGCTATGCTGCGGATCCAGGATCACGTTGGCGCCGACCTCAACACCCCATTTGGCAAGGATGGACTCCAAGCCACACGGGGGAACAACCCCGGTCCGCGGGTCCATGGCATAGGAATTGAACAGGGCCAGCAGGCGTCCGCCCTGGTTTAGGTACTGGTCGATCTTGTCTCGTTCCATGTCCATCAGGGGGGTTTGTATTCCGGCGATGATGAGCAGTCGGCAATCGGCGGGCACCGCATTCGTGCCCAGGAGATTGAGCGTTTCGACCTCGATGTTGTTTTGGTGCAGGACCGTCACAAACTCGAGGTAACCGCGGACATCCTGGCTTTGGAGGGGGTGTTCGCCATGGTGGTCCTGGAGGAAATAGACCTTGGGTCTGGTGGGATTGGTAACCGCGATCAGGTAGGACGTGCAAACCCTTTCGCCCTCGAATTCGGTAAGCTTGCGGCGGAAGGTCCTTTCCTTCTCGTTGGGGACCCTCTCGATGACCGCTTTGGTGAGTTCTCGCCCCGGGAAGATCAACGGCCTGCCGCCGCAATCGAAAATGATCACATCCTTCTGACCCGTTGCCAAATCCTTGTAAGTCTGTCTCACTTTAAGCCCAGCGCCGGGATCGCGGTTGTAATCGACCGCCTGCACGATAATCCGTCGGTTGGCCAGTTGGTACTGCTTAAGCAGGTCCGCTATGGTGCTGAAGAGCGGTTCGTCGCGATCATAAAACAGAGTGACTTTGACGGTGTTAGTGATAGAGCGGACCAACTTGAGGGTCAGGGGAGAAAGTTCAGCGCCGGCGTGAGAACTGCAGCGGAACCGAAAAAACCAATCGCGGCTCAGGTAGTTGGCCATTACGACTACCGCCAGAACGGCCAGCGTCGAGAGGCACACGTTCAACGCGATTCGCCATCTTTGAGCGGCTGAGAAACTCGGGTCTGGTTGGGGAGAGGCGGCCATATCCTGGTGCTATTTCCAACGCCGACTCTCAACGACTCGCAAGGTGAGGAAAAGCAAGAAGAACGTGATGCTCAGATAGAGCACAACGGCGCGCGTATCGATGGTGCCGCGAACGAAATCGCGCATCTGTTCGAAGAAGCCGAAGCAAGCCAGAGTTTTGGCCTGCCAGGACCCCGTATCGGGGAATTGGTCGGCGAGGTAGGCGAGGAGGAAAAGGCTCACGCAGGCTACGAGGCTGATCATCGCCGCCAGGGCTTGGTTTTGCGTGAGCGAGGAGGCAAAACAACCGATGGCAACCATCAAGCCGCCCAGCAGGCAGATGCCCAGGAAGGTGCAGGCGACCACGCCCGCGTCAAAGGGCGTAGCCGCGCTGGCGTAATGGCGTACGACCCACAGGCAGGCCAACAGCGGCAACCACACGATGGCGTGAAACACCCAAGCAGCGGTAAATTTACCCAGGACGACTTGGACGTCCCTCACGGGCGCGGTCATGAGGGTCTCGAACGTACCCGAGGCCTTCTCGAGGGCAAACAACCGCATGGTGATCACGGGCGGAGTCAAAATGAGGATTAGCCAGAAGTAGGCGGTATTGAAGAATAACTCGGTCACGGGCATGGGCGTGGGTTCCTGTTGCAGTTGGCCCAGGGTTATCCAAAAGCTGTATCCCATGAGGAACATGGCGGCGGCAATGATGAAATAGCCCGTTAACGAAAGAAAATAACAGCCTAGTTCCCGCCGGGTCAGACTCCAGTAGATTTGCATCAGCTTTCTTCCTCTTCTTCGGGTCGCGTCACTCGCATGTAAATGTCCTCAAGCGAATGGCGGCTGCGGGTAAGCTCGCGCAACTGCCAACTTCGGGCTTGGGCTAACTCGAAGACCCGGGGGCGAAGGTCGAGACCGTCGCGAGGCGTGAGGGCGCACCGGAAATAGTCCCCGTCGCAAGGCGAGACGTCGAAGTGCTGGATTTCGGGGATTTGGGACCAAGCCTCATTCAACTCCGCGAGCGGGGCGGCAATTTCGGCGATGACTTGACTGCTGCTGCTCATAAACCGCTGCAGGTTTTCAGGCGTATCAGCAGCCAGGATTTTCCCCTCGTACATGATGACCATACGGTTGCAGGTCATCTCCGCTTCCGGGAGGATGTGCGTCGAGATCAGGACGGTATGCGAACCCGCCAGGCCTTTGATTAGCTGGCGCACAGAGCGAATCTGGTGCGGATCCAAGCCGATGGTCGGTTCGTCCAGGATAATCAATTGCGGCTCGTGGACCAGCGCGTCAGCCAACCCCACCCTCTGGCGATAGCCTTTAGAGAGTTGCCCGATGATCCGGCTCCTGACCTCCCCCAAGCCGCACTGCTCCATCACGGTGTCCACGCGTTGTCGGGAACGCGTCCAACTCAGGCCCTTGAGCCGCGCTCGGAATTTCAGATACTCCCGCACCCGCATGTCTGGGTGGAGGGGGTTGTTTTCCGGCATGTAACCGATCCGCCGGCGGACCTCGTCGCTCTGCCTAAACACGTCCAAGCCCGCCACCCGGACGGTTCCCGAGGAGGCCGGCAGAAAGCAGGCCAAGATCCGCATGGTGGTGCTCTTCCCAGCCCCGTTCTCCCCGAGCAAACCCACGATCTCCCCATGTCCAACCGTGAACGAGATGTTCGATACGGCGGTATGCCCGGCATACCGCTTGGTCAGGCCGGTGACTTCGATCATGAAGGCTTCGCTCATCTTCTCAACGCAAAGCGTAGTCTAGCCAATCCGACCGTGTCGGGGCCAACGAAAAAAGTAAAACTCGCCACACTATCTAACGTTCACATCCACGGGCACTTGGCGGGTCTCAACGTAACCAGGAGCCACCGGTTGTCGCACGACGATCACCAGTTGGACCGCTTCGCCCTTCTTTTTCTCCAGGAGGACATCCGCTACGGATCGAAGTTCCTTTGCAGCCTGGCCGTCCAGGGTCGCGATCAGCAGTCCCTGTTTCAGCCCGGCGCGAGCGGCCGGGCTGTTTGATTCGACCTCGTCGATGAGCAGTCCATCGCCCTCGTTGATGCCGAGCCGTTTCGCTGCGGTCCCTTTGGGTTCTCGCAGCGTCAATCCGAGCTTCTGTTGGATCAACTCCGCCAGCGACAGGAGACGGACGGAAATGGTCAACGACCGGCCCTCGCGGCGGACCACCAGGGTATTCACCTCGCCGACGTTCTTGGTGAGCAGGCGATCGAAGGCGATAATGCCGGCGGGGATCTGGCCGTTGACCTGCGCCACTTGATCGTTTTCGCGCAGGCCGGCCCGCGCCGCCGGACTGCCTGGATAAACGCTCGTGACGAGCAACGGTCCGGGGCCGGCTTTGAGCTGCGCCCCAAACCACAGCGAATCGGCGAATTCCGGCCTGAAAAAGTGGGAGAGGGCGGTCGAGACCTGTTTGACGGGGATGGAAAAGCCCAGGCCCATGCCTTGTTCCTGCCGATAGACAGCGACGTTGAGGCCAATCAACTCTCCGCGCAGGTTAACCAGCGGGCCTCCGCTGTTGCCGGGGTTGATCGCCGCGTCGGTTTCCAGCCAATCCTCCAGGTTGAGCGGTTCCTTGCCGGTTGAGGGTCGCCGATTCTTCGAACTCAAAATGCCCTTGGTCACTGAACCTCCCAGGCCGAACGGATTGCCCAGCGCCAGCACCGTTTCGCCCAGCAGTAAATCGTCGTCATGCGCAAAGCGGATGGCTTTGAACCGCTCGCCGGCCTTAGCTTTGATCCGTAACAAGGCGACGTCGCTCGCCGAAGTGGCGATCAACGGCTCGGCCTCATACTCATGCCCATCCCAGAGCTTGACTTGAACTCGTCGAGCGCTGCTGACCACGTGGTAATTCGTCAAGAGGTAGCCCTCCTCGTCGATGATCACCCCGGAACCGAGGCTTATGGATTTGGACCGCGGCAAGGGTACGCCATAAAACTGGCGACGGATCTCGTCATACCATTCGTGAGATTCGAGGATCGTCTCGGTGGCGATGTTAACCACGCACGGCATGACCAATTCAATCGCTGCGACGGTGGCGTCCCGGCGGATGTCCGGCTCGGCGGCTCGCAAGCCATCGGGCGCCAGGCTCAATACAACGCTCGCGAGAGCGACGATGGCGGCCGATGTCCCCTTCAGTCGACGGCTGCCAAGTTGCCCAAGACGGCGGGGAGGAGTCATGCTGGCTACTGTCGGGGAAGACTTTGAGCCGGGTACCCGATGAGCTGGAGAGGGCTCGCGGAGCGCCGTCACGGAGACTGCGGCCGAGGGCGCTTCGCTCGGCTGGCTTTGCCAACACTTCTCTACGGTTACATTCACGACTATATCAACAGGCAAGTCTGACGTTAGATTCGCCCAAATGGGTTTGCAGCCCTTCCGGCCGGAAATTCCCCGCATTCGCGTCCAACTGATGAGTTTGGACGATGGATGGGAGCGGGACGTTCATTTCGCTTCATTTCGGTTCCATCTTGACATCCGTTCCGGAAGCGCCCAGAAACATTGGAAGGTGTTGCCGGTCTTGTCCAGCTTTTATGCCCAGTGGCGCGTGAGCAGCGGCGCTGTCCCGCTGCTGCGTGAAGATTGCGACTCGCCTCCAGAACGTCTGCTGCAATCCGTCTGGTTGCATCAACGCCTGCTGCGGGATCAACTTCGGACTTTGGATGGCAAACCCCTGCGCGTGCTGCATCCCGGCTTCCAGAGTCTGGAGGGCGGGCCGGATTTTCGCGGGGCGGTGGTGCAATTCGGCGACACGCCAATCCGGAGCGGCGACGTGGAGGTGGACTTGCGTCCCGGGGGGTGGCGGGCGCACGGTCACGACCGCAACCCGGCGTTCCGAGGAGTGATTCTGCACGTGACGTGGGAGGCTGAAGGTCCCGTTGCGGGCGCCCCGCCAGTCTTGCCTCTGCGCGGATTGTTGGATGCTCCCTTGGGCGAACTGAGCCTATGGCTTGGGGGCGAAGGCGGGCAGCCTTTCCCCGAGGCGCTCCGGGGACGTTGTTGCGCGCCGTTGCGCTCCTTAAACCGCGAGCAGTTGGCCGATTTGTTGCACCAGGCCGCCCAGGTTAGGCTGGCCGGCAAGGCGGGTCAGTTCCAGGCTCGAGCGCGACAGGTTGGGTGGGAGCAATCCCTTTGGGAGGGGCTTTTCCGCGCGCTCGGATACAAGAATAATGTCTGGCCTATGCAACGGCTCGGGGAACTCCGACCGAAGTGGTCGAACGGGGCAGGGGACGCGCTGACGTTTCAGGCGCGGCTACTCGGGCTGAGCGGGTTGCTCCCGGTCGAATTGACACGGTCCCGATTGGGTGCGGACGAGTACGTGCGGCAAGTGTGGGACCAATGGTGGCGGGAGCGGGATCAGTTTTTGGACTGTATCCTGCCGAGAGAATTGTGGCGGTTACATGGGCTGCGCCCGGCCAATCACCCACAACGCCGGCTCGCGCTCGCATCCGGTTGGTCCACGTCCGAAGGGCTGACGGGTCGGTTGGAACGGTGGTGTGAGGAGGAGGCGACCGGACATGCGCTGGCGGAGAGTCTGCTACAATCCCTTCAGGTGGAACCGGACCAATTCTGGTCCTGGCACTGGACGGTCAAGTCGGCTCGACTTAAGAAACCCCAGCCTTTGATTGGTTCCACGCGCGGGACCGACCTTGCCGTTAATGTCATTCTACCCTGGCTTTGGGCGCGCGCCATGGAAGGCCGAAACGAAAAATTGCAGGGAGCATTAGAGCGCCGCTATTACCAATGGCCGCCTGCGGAGGATAACGCGGTGTTGCGCCTGGCGCGGGAGCGCTTGCTCGGCGGGGCGCCGTCAAGGACCCTCAGGAGCGCCGCCGCGCAGCAGGGCCTTATCCAAATGGTCCGGGACTTCTGCGATCATTCCAACGCCATCTGCGAGGACTGTAAATTGCCGGCATTGGTTGACGAATGGCGCGGAGACAAGAACCTAGGAAGAGCCGCTTGAGAGGCAACGTGGGCGGGCCGATCCGCCGCCCATCGGCCTTCTATTCGCAGGCCGTCGGACTAACGGACAGGGCGCAGGTTCGTCGTGAATAGGCGCATTATTAAGCGCTTCGAAGCGCGCTGACTGGTCCGTTAGGAGATTGATGGAATAGGCTCGGCGTGGGCGGGCGCTTGCGCTCAATCGCGCCATAGAGCGATAGAAAACTCCTGGCTTAATCTTCCTCCAATTGTTACCCTCCTCTACAGTCTGTTCTGGCGAGGCGACTTTGCGTCGCCGCAGGGACGTGGATCGGATGGTGAGAGATTAGTTTTGGCTGAGCGGCGCCGTCCGCTGAGAACGGCGGTCGCTAAGAGTCCAAGGCCGCTATCTTGCCTTATCAGCCTGCGCTCCCGCCGACGACAACTCGCATAGGCCAATGGCTCGAGAATTGATGACATTCGATGGCAAAGGAACCCCTGGCAGCGCGCCGCCGCCGATTCGTAGAACTTCCAAGTCCCGCGCCCGAGCGTTTGGCCTTCGACTGCGACTTGTCGGCGTCGTATTCCTCGCGATCGTTCCGTGCTGGGTGCTCATGTGCTTCTTTGCTTACGATCCCCCCTGGATTCGGTTTGTCATCGGGTTGCTGGCCTTGGGGGCCGCCTGGTTCGGCGGGGAGCTTTTCATTGTGCGTCAGCTCCGTATGCTCTCCCAAGCTGCGGAGCGGCTGGCTTCCGGCGATTTCAAGAGCCGCACAGGTCTGGGAAACGATAGGGGAGAGTTTGGCGATCTGGCTCGCACCATTGATACCATGGCTCAGACGATCGAGCAACGCATCCGCGACCAAGAGCGGACCGAGCGGACGCTCCTAAACCGCTCGTTCCAGCAGAGCGTCGTTAGCGCTTTAGGCCAGTTCGCCCTGGTCAGCAATGATCCGGCCGCGCTGTTGAACCAGGCGGTGATGCTTGTCACCCAGACCATCGAAGTTGAATACGGTTCTGTCCTCGAGCTTGAGTCCGAAGGTCATAACATGCGGTTGCTGGCCGGCGTCGGGTGGAAGGAAGGCCTGGTCGGCAACCTGGTTCTGTCGGCGGATGCCACCACGCAAGCTGGCTTCACCCTCACGGCGGGCGAACCCATCGTGGTTGAGGATCTTCCCACCGAGGGGCGGTTCAAAGCTTCCTCCTGGCTTACTGAGCATGGGGTGGTGAGCGGGGTGACAGTCGCCATTTCCGGACACGGACGCACCTTTGGCATCCTCGGCGCCCACACCGCTAGCCGCCGGCATTTCAGCGAGGATGAGGTCCATTTTCTCCTGGCCCTTGCCACCGTGCTCGCGATGGCCGTCGAGCGAAACCAGGCCCAGGCTCAACTTCAAAAACTCGCCGCTTTCGTCCAGCTTAATCCCAACCCCGCCATGGAATTGTCGGCGGACGGGGCGATCACGTACTCGAATGACGCCGCTCTCAAGCTCGCTTTCGCGGCCGGTCACAACCATCCCAGCGGGATTCTACCAACGAATATCAACTCGGTGGCCCATCGGTGCTTGACCAGTCGCTCCGACCTCACTCGGCTCGAAACCGTTGTTTCCGGACGTGCGCTGGCCTGGTCCTTTCATCCCGTAACCGAGAGCCAAAGGGTCCATTGTTACGTTGAGGATATCACGGAACGTCTCAGCCTTGAGGCTCAGTTGCGGCATTCCCAGAAAATGGAATCTGTCGGCCAGCTTGCCGCCGGCGTCGCCCATGATTTTAACAACATGCTCACCGTCATTCAGGGCCATTCCGGGCTCCTGCTTGCCAAACCCGATTTGCCCTCCGCCCTCCTGGACTCGGCCCAGGCGATCTATTTCGCTTCCGAGCGCGCTGCCAGCCTCACCCGGCAGTTGCTCATGTTCAGCCGCCGCAACGTCATGCAGCCTAAACTGCTCGACCTGGGCGAGATCGTATCCAACCTCAGCAAGATGCTCGAGCGTCTCCTGGGCGAGACCATCTCGCTCCAGGTGGATTCCCCGGTCGAAGTCCCTATGATTCTGGGCGACGACGGCATGATCGAACAGGTCATCATGAACCTGGCCGTTAACGCTCGCGATGCCATGCCCAAAGGCGGCATGCTCCTCATCCAGACTGATGTTGTCGACTTGGACGCAGGTTACGCGCAAAGCCATACCGAGGCCCGGACGGGAAGGTTCGTCTGTCTCCGCGTCACTGATACCGGCTACGGGATGGACTCGATCACTTTGGCCCGCATCTTCGAGCCGTTTTTTACTACCAAGGAGGTCGGCAAGGGCACCGGCCTTGGCCTCGCCACCGTCTATGGCATCGTCAAGCAGCATGAAGGCTGGATCGAAGTTGCCAGTTCCGTCGGCCAAGGCGCTACTTTTACCACGTTCTTTCCTTGCTGCCACGACTCCCGAGAGCCCAAAGTCGAGCCTGTTGCTCCCGCCCCGGAGTTGCGCGGTGGCAATGAGACCATCCTCATGGTCGAGGACGAACCGGTCTTGCGCGAATTGGCTCGTGTGATTCTCGAGGACTGCGGCTACAAAATCCTCGAAGCCGCCTCCGGCCGTGAAGCCATCGAAGTCTGGAATCGTCAGTCCGGTACTATTGACCTGCTGCTCACCGATATGGTGATGCCCGAAGGCGTCTCGGGCATGGACTTAGCCCACAAACTCCACGCCCATAATCCCGGCCTCAAGATTGTCTTCGCCAGCGGCTACAGTATGGACGACCTTGACGATTCCTTTCTCCGCCAGGGCCATGCCGTATTTCTTCAAAAACCCTACACTCACCTGACTTTGGCCAAAGCCGTGCGCGATGCTTTGGATACCCCCCAAACCTAGCTCCATGCGGCGCCTCCGGTTTGCGGTCGGCTCTCTTGCGGCAGAGTCTCAACGTTTGCCCTCGCTCGCGGCAGAGTCCTCGGAGTCGTTCGTCGTGGAACCACTGTCGAGGACGGCGTTGGTGGTAGCAGGGAACGCGACGGCTGGCGCCGGAGTATTGGTATTGGTCGCCAAGGCGGCGTCCGAACCGGCCATTTCCTCCGAGAGGATGGTGATGGCAATGCGGCGATTGCGCGCTCGCCCCTCGGGCGTTGTGTTCTCGGCCACAGGCCGGAATTCTCCGTAGCCGACGGCGCCGAGGCGTCGCGGGTCCACTCCGGCTTGCTCGGTGAGGAACCTGACGGCAGCGGTTGCGCGGGCGGTTGACAGTTCCCAATTGCTGGGGAATCGCTTCCGCGCCGCGGCACGGATAGGCACATCGTCCGTGTGGCCGATGACATGGACTTTGAGGTTCGAGTGCTGAGCCAGGATGGTGGCGACTTTGCGCAACACTTCCGATCCGTCTGGCTTGAGATCCGCCTCCCCTGAGTCGAAGAGGATGCGGTCCAGGATGTTAACCGTAAGTTTGCCCTGTAATTGGGAGATGGTCACATCCTTGGATTCGAGGGCGGCGCGCATTTCGTCCTCAAGGCTCTTGTGCGCCTGGACAACATTGTCCTTTTCCTTTTCCAGTTGTTGAATGCGCGCCAGGCTCTCCGCCAACTTCGCATTGAGGTTTGCGGCATCGCCCTGCGCCTTGACGGCGGCCGCGCGCGTCTCGGCCACGTCGCCCTTGAGTTTTTCCAGTTCGCCCCGTCTCGTCCAGAGCTTAACGCCGACTCCGATCAGGAGAACGACCGCAGTCAGAGCACCCGCTATAATCCAAGTTCTTTTCGACATGATGTAGCCAGCCCCTGGGCGGCAGGCCGCCTTGGAGGGCGATTGGGAATAATCCGTTTCGATCCCCTTAGATTCCGACAGAACCGGGTTGGAAACGCAAGGAGAAACCGGTCGCCGACAGCGCCGTTGCCTCGGCTCAATTCTCCGCAGAGTGGAGACCCCCGGTTCCAGAACGAAAGGCAATGTTCATACGTTCGGGATTCTCGGGATGGGCCTGCGAACAATTCCAATAACAGGCGCCGCAGTGGACGCATTTTTCGCGGTCGAAGAGGGGGACGCCCTGGTCGCCGGGGGTGATGGCCTGACCAGAGCAGACTTCGATGCAAATCCTTACACCGCACTCGGCGCACAAGCGGGGATAGAGGAAAGCCACGTGGTCGGCGTAACCCGGGGGGGCTTGGACCTTCCCGCCGAGGAGCAGGGCATCCTGGTGGGAAACGAGCAATTGACCGTCATAGGGGATTGAGGGCCAACCGCAGCGGTGCATGAGGGCTCCCTGAAGAGAGACCCCTTTAATGGCGCATTCCTTGCGCAATCGGGCGATTTCCTCGGCTGGGATACGGCCGCGATAGTAATTCTCGAGCGTGGGAACTCTGCGATAAGGCGGAATGGGCTCGCCGGAAAGGGTTAGACGGCCATTGGTTAAACCGGCCAAGGCCATGCCGATCATTCCCCGAACGACCCCTTTCTGGAAGCCGTCGCGCGATTTTTCAGCGACGCGACCTTCGGTCTCGACCCAACTGGAGCGGCGGCGCTTGACATATGTCTGTTCGAGGTTTTCCTGGCTAAAAGGTTTGCCAGCCTTGAGCAACTCAAGGACCGCCTGAGCCAATTGGGCGCCGGTGGTCCAAGCCTCATCCACACCCGAACCAGTAAGGACGTTGGTGCTGCCAGAACCCTCCCCGATACGGGCAAAACCGTTTCCGGCGAGGCGAGGCTCGCCGCGCAGGCCAGATTCACCAAGGGTCTTAGCTCCCCAGGACCGCAGTTTACTACCTTTGAGATGGCGCCATAGATAGGGGTGAAGCATCCAATGCTGGAGGTAGCGATAACTGGTGCGGACCGGGCTGTCGAACCAGGAGGGCACAAAAATGCCGAGCGAGGCGATCCGGTCAGGGTGAACATACAAAAAGCCGAAAATTTCCGGCTCCGGGAAGCCGAACGTATGGAGCACCGTGCCTGCCTTGAGACGAGTGTCGTCGGGAAGGTCCACCACGAACTTCATGCCAACAGCCCAATCCCGCGATTGGTGCCCCTGAGGCACTCCGAAATGCTCATCGAGTTGCTGTCCGATGGAGCCGACCGGGCCGTCCCCGACCACGGTCAAGGCGGCGCGGATGTCCATTCCCGGCATAAAACCCTCGCCGGGGAGACCCTGTTTGTCCACGCCCTGATCCAGGAGACGTACTCCTACGACCTGATTACGTTCCAAGAGCGGGCTGGCCACCGGCGTGCCCGGCCAGATTTGCACCGTTCCGGTGCTCTGGATCTGGGCGCCCGCCCATTGCATGAACTGGCCCATCGAGAGCACCAAGCCATCGTTCTTGTGCAGAAACGGCGGCGTCCACGGCAGCTCAACCGCCTCGTGTTCGAGCGGCGCCAAGCCCTTGAAGGCCCGGATGCAGGCATCGGTCGCCCGCAGCGCCCAGGATCGTCGGCTGGCGCCAATCGGATCCAGCAGGTAAGCCACTTTCTCCTCGGTGACCGAGGCGGCCATTGGGATTTGTTTGGGTTCAAGGTCGGGGAACGCGGCGCGCAACCCGCGCGCCCGGGTTACCACGCCCGAGACGCCAAAACCAATGTCATCCGCCCGTTCGTAGCATAGCACTTGTGGCGGCATGTCGGGCAGCACCGAGCTTCGGACGGCCGGAGTGCCGTCGGGATTAACCAGACCTTTGGACAGCTCCGTCAGAAAGCCCGCCATCCCGGGACCGAAACCGACGCAGACGATGTCCGCGTCGAGACGCTGGCGTTCTGGGGCGGGGGGTGGGCGTGAATCTGGAGTGGTTTCCAAGCGATTAGGTCAAAGGTAACTACTAACGGACAGGCAGCTCACACCGGGTAATCGAGGGCCTCCGGGATCATCACCTTGGTGAGCGCATCGGCGGCGCGGTCTTTGGCGAGCCGGGAGCCGGTCAAGCACCCGTCGAGCTTGGCGCGCAAACGAACGAACGGCTCCAACCCGTCGAACTTGACACAGGGACCGGCCTTGCAGGGATGGCTTTCGCCCGTCTCGGAGACGTCGGCGCAGCCGCGCGAGGCGCTGTCTATGCCAGGGATGATGCCTTCGAGGGATTCGAGCTCTTCCGCGCAGTAGCAGGCATGGCAACTCGCGTCGTCCCATGCCGGGTGACGATTGAAGCCATAGACCAACTCCGCGCAGATGCGTCCAACCTCTCCCGCGGCGCGGGCGCTTTGGATATGGCAAAGATCCATGAAAAAACTCACAAAACCCGCCAAGCCTTCGGCCAGCGACGGGTTTGCCGGACCCTTTTCCTCCAGCGCGCAGACATCGAGGATCAGCTGGCGCGCCGCGATGAGCCAGCAAAGGGCGTCAGCGAGCGGGAAGGTGACGCTTTGACGCGTCTTGTGGTAGAGCTTCGCGCCGTCGGCATCGGCGCCGGTTTGGGCGTACTGCAGCGTCCAGAGCCAGAGTTTCATAGCGGTGGCGAGCGCGCAAGCGCCGGTGCCCGGCCGCTGGCCGGCGAGGAGGCGCAGATCCTCTATCCATTGCTCGAACTGGGTGAGGAACAGTTCGTTGGTCATGGTGATGGAGAGTTGAAGACGCTGAACGGCTTCGGGGCCCTCGTAGGTGGCCTCAAGCTGCGCATCCATCCACTTCTGACCAAGGAATCCAGGGCAGTCCTCGGTGACGCCGTAACCACCCATCAAACTGACGGCCTCGCGCATCATGTTGGCGCCGTTGCCGGTGTTCCAGAGCTTGCAGGCCGGGCAGAGGATCCCGGCTACCGAGTCCAGCATCGAGAACGACACCAGCGGGTCGGCTCGCAGGGCCTGGATTCGAGTCTCATCTCGGTGACCGGCCGATTTCTGTTCAAGCTTAATAAGCTCGATGGCTTCTTGTTGCGCTTTGGCCAGGACTTTGAAGGCGGCGCGGCCCGTGATGTTCCCGTCGCTGAACCGTGAATCTTTCTGGCGCTCGAGGGGATCCAACTCGTCAAACAATCGCGCCGCAGCGAATCCCAGCGAGGCGCTGGCTTCGCCGGCGGCCCAAACATCGATCAGGCGGTGAAGCACGTCCTCCTTTTGCTGCAAGCCCAGTACATAGCGCGGCGTGCCGGGGGCGCCCTCGCCGCCGCGGAATCGACGGCGCTGATACATAATGACGGGTTCGACGGCCGACAAAAGTTTGGCCGAGGTCATCAGGCCCACGGTGACTCGCGTGCGGCGGAACACCGCTTCGATGATGTCGCTGTGCGAGTAGCGTGGGATAATGACGCCGTCTTTGACGGCGTATCCGCCGACGATGCGGTTGGCGGGCACCCGAAGACTAAACACCGGGTCGTTGGTGGAACTGAGCTGGTGAACCAGTTTCTTGGTGGGGATGCCGCGGTCGAACGTGCCGGGATCGGTTTCTTCCAAAATGACCATGCAGGTGCCCTTGATCCGCGGGTCATCGGAATTGACGGCGGCGGTGACGATGTTGGCGAACCCCATGTTGGTGATAAACCGTCCGCGCTTGTCGACCTGCAAGATCGGTTCCTCTCCATCGGACCATTCGGCCACCCGGACCTTGCCGCTAAGCATGCCAGTTTCGACCCCAACAAACGGGATCGGCTCCGTCAAGGCGAAAGCCGCGCGCGTTTGAGGACGGTTCTCACCCGGTTGCGGCGGGGCGGCCAGGCTCATATAGCGAGCGCACTGCTCGGGCGTGCCTCGCTCGTGGATCGGCGCCAAGCCCAGGTTGCCGGCGAGGCTGCACGTCGCGGCTCCGGCGTCCACCCAGGAAAGTTCGAAAGCGACGAGCGCCAAGGCCAAGTTCTTTGGACCATCAAGAAACCCCCCGTACTTTTGGTCAAGAAATGCCGCGGTGATACCGCTTTCGTCGAAGGCGGGCAGCAGGCTGGCTTTTTCGGCGGTCCAATCGTGCGAATTGCGGGCGCCGCCTGCCACTAGTCGCGCGACCGGCCCTCGCGCGACAGTCCGGGCCGACTGCACCAGCATGGCCAAGTCGTAACGATCGGCATAGCGCCAGAGGATTTGTCGCACGTCATCCCCTGGTAGGGTTTGCAACGTGGGGATCGTCGTGTTGTCGGTGGCTACGGCCATAAATCGAGTTCTGTTTGTTACGCAATGTTCGCGATAAGCCGGGCGCGTCCACCCGTCTGACTGGGAGGGTTGCGCGCGGCCGCGCAAGCTTTTACGCGATTTCGACCTCCCGCGCAAGACAAAGGATCAGCCGATAATTGATGAAAGGAGAAGCGATTCGCTAACGAGGACGATAGCAAAAAGACGACGACCAGAAGCCCAAGCGCCCTCTTACGCAGCCCTTTGCCGCGCAACCGCCTGAGCCGCCAGTCGTACGCCTCTTCCCCCCC